>WBZR01003986.1_pt1 | contig 12572 bp, 11 predicted proteins | sample 5204231 | NCBI WGS metagenome assembly WBZR01 (sample SAMN12412403, study PRJNA552823) | activated sludge metagenome | isolation source: activated sludge from anammox sidestream of wastewater treatment plant... | place: USA: Virginia | collected 2017-08
AGGTGGATGCCGATGCGGCTGGCCTCGGGATTGGCCCAAGCGTAGGCGAGGGTCTGCCCGCTGCTTTCCTCGATCACCGACAGCTTGAGCACGGGCACGTTGCCATCCTGGTAGGCGATGCGTTCGAGCTGCAGCGACCACGGCGTTGCGCTGCCGTCGCGCCAGCGCAGGCGATGGCGCCCGCCTTCGTTCTCCACGCGCACCGCGCGGTCCATGTGCCAGTCCTGGTTGTCGGCGGCGGCCTTGGGGCCACCTCCGTTGACCGCCGCCCAGCCGCTGAACAGCTGCACCCGGCGCAGGTCCTCGCGTGCGTCCGCGCCACGCGCCTGGTCGGCATACAGGCGCAGCCGCAACCATTCGCCCTCGTGCGTGAGGGCGAGTGGCAACAGGGCCATGCCCGGACCGATGCCGGGTGCGAGCACGGTGCAGGTCGCCGCATCACCCGACCAGGTGCCGGCAGCGCCGCCGCGCAAGGCACAGGCATCGAGCGCGGCCCACTGCGCGGGATCGAATTGCGGCCCCGACGCGGGTTCGGCCACCAGAGCGCGATGCGGCACCAGCATCGGCACCTCGGCCGCGACCTCGTGCATCGCCCACAGCGCCTGCATCGGCTGCGTGCCGTCGAGCTGCACGCGCCACAGCGTCCATTCGGGCCTTGCGGTCGCGCTGAGCGTGACGCGCAGGTGCGGCACCGCGACCGGCGTGGCCTGCGTGCGCGCCTGCCACACCTGTGCGTGGTTGTCGTACACGCCGGCGCTGCCGCGCACCGGCTCGGCCGCGGGTGCGCGCGGGCGCGATGCGAAGCCGTGGCAGCCTGCCAGCACCAGGGCCGCGAGCGTCAATGCAAGGGTCTTCATCGCGCAAGCATAGCAGCGGCGACGAGCGCAGCGATTGCACGACAAACGGCGCCGCGCGCGCGCGTCGCGCCGCCTATCATGCGCGCACTGCCATGGGGAGTCCGGCATGAATGACGACATCCAGCGCGCCGATCCGGCCTATCGTCGGCGCACCCTGCTGCTGCTCGTGCTCGCGGCCGTGGTCGCCGCGATCGCACTCGCCTTCACCCAGCGCTGGCTCTACGCGCAGGCGCTGGTGGCCGATCCTGCGGTGGCGGCGCGCCAGCTGCGCGCGTGGATCGGCATGAGCACGCTGCTGGCGGGTGCCTCGTTGCTCGTGCTCGCCGTGCATGCATGGCGGCAATCACGCCGTGCCCTGCGTGCCGCGCGCTGGCCGGTGCCCGGGGTACGGGTGATCCGCGACACGCGCGTGCGGCGTGGCGCGGCAGTGGCGCCGATCGTGCGCTGGCTGCGCGTGTGCGCGATGTTGTGCGTGGTGCTCGCGATCGCGGCGATCGCTATCGGCTGGCGCATTCGCACGCTGCCGTACTGAGGTCACAGGCGCGCGAGCGCCTGCTCCAGATCGGCGATGAGCACGTCGGCCTCCTCCAGGCCGATCGACAGCCGTACCAGCGCGAGGTTGGTACCGGTGGCGGTATGCAGCGCGGTGTCGCGCGGGAACACCGCGCACAGCGGGAAGGCCAGCGACTCGTAGCCGCCCCACGACACCGTCATGAGGAAGCGCGTGAGGGCGTCGCAGAAGCGCTCGACCGCTGCGACTCCGGTGACGTCGAGCTCGATCGTGAGCAGGCCGCTGGCGCCACGCAGCTGGCGCTGGCTGAGCGCGGACTGCGGATGGCTGGCCGAGTGCGGTGAATACACCCGGCGCACGCGCGGGTGGGCCTCGACGAAGGCGAGCACCTCGCGCGTGGTGCGCGCGATGCGCTCCATGCGGATCGGCAGCGTGCGCAGGCCGCGCAGCATGAGCCAGGCATCGTGCGGCGCGAGGATGGCGCCGAGGGTCATGTACGGCCCGCGAAACACCTGCCGCAGCAGCTCATGGCTGCCGCACAGCGCGCCGGCCACCACGTCGCTGTGGCCGTTGAGATACTTGGTGGCCGAGTGCACGACCAGGTCGATGCCCAGCGCGAGCGGCGACTGGTTGAGCGGGGTCGCATAACTGTTGTCGCAGATCGTGCGCAGGCCGCGCGCACGCGCCAGTGCCGCCACGGCAGCCAGGTCCTGCTGCTCGAAGGTGAGCGAATTGGGGCTTTCGAGCACGATCATGCGCGTGCGCTCGCCCAGCGCGGCCTCGAAATGGGCCGGGTCGGTGCCATCGACGAAGCTCGTGAGCACGCCGTAGCGGCCGAGCAGGTCGCGCAGCAGCGCGCGCGTCCAGCTGTAGGGCTTGGCCACGCACAGCACGTGGTCGCCGCCGGCGACGCAGGCCATCACCCCCGAGGCCATCGCAGCGGCGCCGCTGCCGAACATGAGGCAATCCTCGGCGCCTTCCAGCGCCGCCACCTTGCGCCGCAGGATCTCGACCGTGGGATTGTTGCCGCGCGTGTACAGGTGCTCGGCGAACTCGTCGCCAAACGCCTCGCGCATCGCCGCCACGGTCGGGAACGCGAAGATCGACGATTGCATGAGCGGCGGCGCCACCGCGCCGAAGTAGCGCTCGCGCTCTTCACCCAGGTGGTTGAGGATCCAGCTCAGGTCCATCACGTGTCCTCGACGCGGCGCGGACTGGTCACGCGGGCTCAGTCCGCGCCCAGCCCGGTGACGAATTCGCGGGTGGGGCCGGCCAGCGCCGGATCGGCCAGCGCCATCGCCAGGGTGGCCTTGACCAGGCCAAGCTTGTTGCCGCAGTCGAAGCGCGTGCCTTCGAAGCGATAGGCCAGCACCGAACGCTCGCCGAGCAGCGCCTCGATCGCGTCGGTGAGCTGGATCTCGCCGCCCGCGCCCGGCTTGGTGTTCTCGAGCAGTTCGAAGATGCGCCCGGGCAACACGTAGCGGCCCACGATCGCGAGGTTGGACGGCGCCGCGGCGGGCTTGGGCTTCTCGACCACGAGCTTGATCTTGGCCGCGCGCTCGGACAGCGGCGTCGCATCGACGATGCCGTACTTGTCGGTCTGTTCGCGTGCGACTTCCTCCACCGCGATCACGCCCGCGCCGTTCTCGCGCGCGGACAACTGCGCCATCTGGCGCAGCGCGCCGGCGCCGGTGCCGTTCCAGATCAGGTCGTCGGGCAGCACCACGCCAAAGGGCTCGTCGCCGACCACGGGCTTGGCGCACAGCACCGCATGGCCGAGCCCGAGCGCCTCGGGCTGGGTCACGAACACGCAACGCACATGGCGCGGCAAGGTGCCCTGCACCATCGCCAGCAACTCGGCCTTGCCCGACTGGGCGAGCTTGCTTTCCAGTTCGTAGGCCTTGTCGAAGTAGTCGGCGATCGCGTGCTTGTAGCGGTTGGTCACGAACACGAGCGTGTCGGCGCCCGCATCGACCGCCTCATCGACCGCATACTGGATCAGCGGCCGATCGAGCACGGGCAGCATTTCCTTGGCCACCACCTTGGTGGCCGGCAGGAAGCGGGTGCCGAGGCCGGCGACGGGAAACACGACTTTGCGCAAGGCTGGATTCATGGCAACGGTGCCGCTCAGGCGGGTCGGAGGTTGATGACAGTGCCGGCGGTGGCCTGGTTGCCGGCGAATTCGGGCAGCAGCTGCTCCAGGATGCGCTGCAGGCCCGGCTCGTCGAAGTCGCGCACCGCGCCTTCGGCCTGCGCGAGTTGCGCGGCCAGCAGCGCCCAGGCCATCGCGCGCGGTTGCGCGAGGAAGATCTTGGCATGCGCGGTCTTGACGTACTGCTCCTGCGGATGGAACAGCTCCTCGAACAGTTTCTCGCCGGGCCGCAGGCCGGTGTAGACGATCGCGATGTCACGCTCCACCTGGCGTCCCGCGAGGCGGATCATCTGCTCGGCCAGGTCGCGGATGCGCACGGGCTCGCCCATGTCGAGCGCGAAGATCTCACCGCCCTCACCCAGCACCGTGGCCTGCAGGATGAGCTGGCAGGCCTCGGGGATCGTCATGAAGTAGCGCGTGATCTCGGGATGGGTCACGGTCACCGGCCCGCCGCTGCGGATCTGCTCGCGGAACAGCGGCACCACCGAGCCGGCCGAATCGAGCACGTTGCCGAAGCGCACGGTCATGAAGCGCGTGCGCGACTGGCGCGCGAAGTTCTGGCAGTACAGTTCGGCGATGCGCTTGCAGGCGCCCATGATGCTGGTGGGATTGACCGCCTTGTCGGTGGAGATGAGCACGAAGCCGTCCACCCCGCAGCGGTCGGCCACCTGCGCCACCGTGCGCGTGCCGAGCACGTTGTTGCGGAACGCCTCGCGCAGTTGCCCTTGCAACAGCGGCACCTGCTTGTAGGCGGCGGCATGGAACACGATCTCGGGCCGCGCGTCGGCGAACACATGTTCGCAGGTGGCGAGGTCGCCGCAGTCGCCCAGCACCGCGCGCAGCAGCAGGTCCGGGTAGTCGCGCCGCAACTGCTGCTCGATCGCGTACAGGTTGAACTCGGACTGTTCGAGGATGGTGAGCGACTCCACGCCCAGCCGCGCCACCTGCCGGCACAGCTCCGAACCGATCGAGCCGCCGCCGCCGGTGACGAGCACGCGGCGCCCGCTCAGGCGGGTACGGATCGCGGTCCAGTCCAGTTGCACCTGCTCGCGGCCGAGCAGGTCGTCGATCGCCACTTCCTTGAGTTCGTTGAAGGCCGAGCGCCCGGCCACCACATCTTCGAGCCGCGGCACCGTGCGGAACGGCAGGCCACTCTCCTCGCACACGTCCACCGCATGGCGCATCTGCGCCTTGTTGGCCGACGGGATCGCGATCACCACCATCTGCGCGGCCGTTTCGCGCGCCACGTGCGGCAACTGGTCGAGCGGGCCGAGCACGGGCACGCCGTGCACGCGCGCACCGCGCAGGCCGCGGTCATCGTCGAGGAATCCGACCGGAATGTAGCGCCGCTCGCGGCGCAGGTCGCGTACCAGCGCCTCGCCGGCCTTGCCCGCGCCGAGCACGAGCACGCGCTCGCCCGCGCCGCCGCCGAGGTCGAGCCGGCTGTCCTTCCAGTAGCGGTAGGCCAGGCGCGGCACCCCGAGCAGGATCGCCAGCACGAACGGATAGATCGCGAGCACCGTGCGCGGCACCTGGTGCAGGCGGTTGTACAGGAACAGGGTGATCGCGACCGCGACCGCGCCGAAGATGCAGGCGCGCAGGATGTTCCACATGTCGGGCATGCTCGCGAAGCGCCACAGGCCGCGATACAACCCGGTCCACCAGAACACCAGGCCCTGCGCGGCCAGCACGAGCAGGTCGGGTACGCCGAACAGCGATACCGGCACCACGTCGCCTTCGAGCGACCAGCGCACCGCGTTGACCGCGGTCCAGGCCAGCCACACCATGAACAGGTCGTGCGCGACCACGGCCAGGCGCGGATGGATGCGCGCGATCGCCTTACGCGGCTGCATGGCCACCTCGCCGCGCGACCTGCCGCAGGCACCAGCGCTTGCCGGCCAGCCACACGCCGGTGCCGGCCGCATACACCGCCAGCAGCATGCCGCTGCCGGCGGCATGGGCTTGCGGTCGATTGATCCACAACAGGGCGGGCACCACGATCAGGAGATTCCAGGCCAGATACAGCGCAACCACGCGCGCATGGGACAGGCCCGTGCGCACGAGCCACTGGTACAGGTGCTCGCGGTGCGCACTATACCAACGCCGCCCGCGCAGCATGCGGCTGAGCAGCGTGCAGGTGGCATCGACCACGAAACCCGAGGCCGCGATCAGTCCGCTCGTGGCCGCCACGCCCGGGCGCATGGCCAGCATCACCACGAGCAGCGCGACCCACAGCCCGAGCACGCCGCTGCCCACATCACCCATGAACACACGCGCCCGCGGAAAATTGAACGGCAGGAAACCCAGGATCGCAGCCAGTGCGGCCGCGGCGCCCAGGGCATGCGGCGCGTCGCCGGCGTGGGCGAACGCGGCTGCGGCCACCGCACACACGAAAGCGGCCTGCATCGCGAGGATGCCGTCGATGCCGTCCATGAAGTTGTGCAGGTTGATCGACCACACCATCGCCACGCCCACCGCGAGCGTCGCCGCGGCCAGCAGCAGGCGCAGCTGGCTGCACCCGAGCGCAAGCGGCAGCACGCAGGCGCTGCGGGCCAGCGCCAGCGCGAGCGGCACCAGCCAGAGCGCCACTGCGACGAAGTGCAGCAGCAGGCGCCAGCGCACAGCCAGGCCGCGGTGGTCGTCGATCCAGCCGGCTGCGCCGACCAACGCGAGCGCACAGGCGATCGACCAGGCCTCGTGCCGTTGCGGCCACCACAGCAGCACAACGGCCAGCAGCGTGAGCACGATGCCGATGCCGCCGCCGCGCGGCGTGGCCTGCGCGTGCGAGCGGCGCCGGCCCGGCAGGTCGAGCAGCCGGCGCCGCTGCGCGTAGCCGATCGCGAGTGCGGTGAGCGCGGCCGACGCCAGCGCGCAGGCGAGCAGCAGTGCCGGCACCACGCCAGGGGTCACGGCCTCATTCGCCCGTCGCGCCGTGGACCGGCCGTACCGATCCCCAGCTCTTGCAGCTCGGGCACTGCCAGTGGTGGGCCTTGGCGCCGAAGCCGCAGCGGTTGCAGCGGTACAGCGCCTTGACTTCGATGAGCTGGGCGGTGAGTTCGCGCAGCGTCAGGAAGTTCTCGCGCGCCTCGCCCTGCACGTTGCGCAGGTTCATGTCCACCAGCGCCATCAGCGCGCGCAGCGACGGGCGCTGGCGCAGGCTGTGGGTGAGGAACTCGACCGCCTTGGCCTCGCCGCGCGTGCTCGCGTACAACCGCGCCAGCGCCAGCACCGGCGTCACCCCGCGATGGCGCTCGATGATTCGCAGCAGGAACTGCTCGGCGCGCTGCATCTGCTGCGCACGCGCGTAGCAATCCAGCAGCGGCGACAGGATCTCGGGCAGGTAGTCCGGGTCGAGGTCGGCCACGCGCTCGAACGCCTCGATCGCGGCGTCGAGCTGGCCTTCGGCGCTGTTGAGGTGGCCCAGGATCATGCATGCGCGCACGCACTCGGGCTGCACCGAGAACGCCTCGGCCACCTGCGCGCGCGCGCCGTCGCGATCGCCCTGCGCACGTGCCTGCTCGGCCAGCTCGCAGTGGAATTGCGCGATCATGGTGGCCTGGGACTCGCCGCTCACGTGTTCGAGCCGGCGCGCGTGGTCGATCGCCTTGTCCCAGTCGCGCTCGTGCTGGTAGATGCCGATGAGGTGGCGCAACGCCGACGGTGCGAGCGCGTCCATCGCCACGAGGTCGGCGAACAGGGTCTCGGCGCGGTCGAGCAGGCCTGCGCGCATGTAGTCCTCGCCCAGTTCGAGCAGTGCGACGGTCTTTTCCTCGTCGCTGAGGTTGTGCCGCGCGATGAGGCTCTGGTGCACGCGGATCGCGCGGTCGACCTCGCCGCGGCGCCGGAACAGGTTGCCCAGCGCCAGATGGGTCTCCACCGTGTCGCGATTGACTTCGGCGAGCTTGAGGAACACCTCGATCGCCTTGTCCTGCTGTTCGTTGAGCAGGTAGTTGAGGCCGCGGAAATAGCTGGACGAGAGCTCGTTCACGCGCGCGCCCGAAGTGCGCTCGCTGCGTCGCCGCCCGAGCACCCAGCCCGAGAACGCCGCGATCGGCAGCAGCAGGAACAACAGGGGCAACACGCCGTTCACGGGCCGCGCTCCGTGCTGCCACGCTGCCCGACCCGCTGGCCGGCCCAGGCCACGATGCCGCCGAGCAGCCAGCCCAGCGCGAGCGCGCCCAGCAGGGCCACACCCAGCGACACCTCGCAGCGCGCGAAGCGGAAGTCGATGGTCACCACGGCCGGGTTGATGGCGCCGAACAGGGCGCCGGCGACCACGACGGACAACAGCAGCAGAAGCGCGATCAGGCGCATGGCAGGGAACAGGCGACGGTGATGGCCGATGATAGCCGCAGCAGCGCACGGCGGGTGCTGCATGGTGCGCGGGTCGCGGTCGCGCGCGGTGGCGTCACTCGGCCTTGCGCTGGCCGTTGACGCGCTCGCGCAGCTCCTTGCCGGGTTTGAAATGTGGCACGTGCTTGCCCGGCAACGCCACCGAGTCGCCGGTCTTGGGGTTGCGCCCCATGCGTGGCGGGCGGTAATGCAGCGAAAAACTGCCAAACCCGCGGATCTCGATGCGCTCGCCGACCGACAGCGACTGACTCATCTGCTCCAGCACGCTCTTGACCGCGAGTTCCACATCGTTCGGGGCCAGGTGCTTCTGGCGGCGCGCCAGCGCTTCGATCAATTCGGATTTGGTCATCGCCATCGAGACGGTTCCGCATGTTCCCCTGGGATGCGCACGCTCGATGGTGCGCGTGGAAACGTGGCGCGCCGCATGGGCGCGCCACGTGGACCGCGTCAGCGGTTGAGCTGCTCCTTGAGCAGCGCGCCGAGCTTGGTGGTACCGCCAGCGGCGCTCTGGTATTCCTCGAGCGTGCTCTGCAGTTCATCCTCGTCCTTGGCGCGGATCGACAGCTGCAGGCTGCGGCCCTTGCGGTCCATGCCCACGAACTTGGCTTCCACGGCGTCACCCACCTTGAGATGCAGCGTGGCATCCTCGACGCGTTCCTTGGCGATGTCGTTGGCGCGCAGGTAGCCCTCCACGCCGTCGCCCAGGTCGATGGTGGCACCGCGGGCATCGACTTCGCGCACGGTGCCGTTGACGATGCTGCCGCGCGGGTGGTTGGCCATGTACTGGCCGAACGGGTCCTGCTCGAGCTGCTTGAGGCCGAGCGAGATGCGCTCGCGCTCGGGATCGACCGCGAGCACCACCGCCTCGATCTCGTCGCCCTTCTTGAAGTTGCGCACGAGGTCTTCGCCGGTCGCCTGCCACGAAATGTCGGACAGGTGCACGAGGCCGTCGATGCCACCGTCGAGGCCGACGAACACGCCGAAGTCGGTGATCGACTTGATCGTGCCGCTGACCTTGTCGCCCTTCTTGTGGATCGCGGCGAAGGCTTCCCACGGATTGGCGCGGGTCTGCTTCATGCCCAGCGAGATGCGGCGGCGCTCCTCGTCGACGTCGAGCACCATGACCTCGACCTCGTCGCCCACCTGCACCACCTTGGCCGGGTTGACATTCTTGTTGGTCCAGTCCATCTCCGACACGTGCACGAGGCCTTCGACGCCCGGCTCGAGCTCGACGAAGCAGCCGTAGTCGGTGACGTTGGAGACCTTGCCGAACAGACGGGTGTTGGCCGGATAGCGGCGCGCGATCGCGACCCACGGATCCTCGCCGAGCTGCTTGAGGCCGAGCGAGACGCGGTTGCGCTCGCGGTCGAACTTGAGCACGCGTACTTCCAGCTCGTCGCCGACGTTGACCACCTCGGACGGGTGGCGCACGCGCTTCCACGCCATGTCGGTGATGTGCAGCAGGCCGTCGATGCCGCCGAGGTCGACGAACGCGCCGTAATCGGTGAGGTTCTTGACCACGCCCTTGATCACCGCGCCCTCGACCAGCTTCTCGAGCAGCTGTTCGCGCTCCTCGGAATGCTCGCTCTCGACCACCGCGCGACGCGACACCACCACGTTGTTGCGCTTGCGGTCGAGCTTGATGATCTTGAATTCCAGTTCCTTGCCTTCGAGGTAGGACGGGTCGCGCACCGGGCGCACGTCGACCAGCGAGCCCGGCAGGAATGCGCGGACGTCCTTGATGTCGACCGTGAAGCCGCCCTTGACCTTGCCCGAGATGCGGCCGGTGACGGCGGCATTGGCGGTCTGCGCTTCCTCGAGCTCGTCCCACACCAGCGAACGCTTGGCCTTTTCGCGCGAGAGCATGGTCTCGCCAAAGCCGTTTTCGATCGCATCGAGCGCGACCTTGACGTCGTCGCCGACGTGGATCTCGAGTTCGCCCTTGTCGTTCCTGAACTGTTCGATCGGGATGATGCCTTCGGACTTCAGTCCGGCATTGACCACCACCACGTCGGAGCGGATCTCGACGATGGTGCCGGTGACGATGGCGCCGGAGCGCAGCTTGGAGAGCGCGGTTTGGCTCTGTTCGAACAGTTCGGCAAAACTTTCAGTCATGTTGGATTCCAGTGAATGAAACAGGCGCTCGGCACGATGCCGACGCCCACCCATCAACGATGCGAGATACGCCGCATCGACGCGTTGCCGGCACCCTGCCGGGCTTCCCTTGCGGGTCTTGCGGCCCACCCGCGCGCATGCGGCGCCGGCAGCCTGGATCAGTTGCGGGTGGTGGCGTGCCGCGGCAGCGCCGCGCGCACGATCCCGAGCACGCGCTCCACCGCCTCGGCGATGGTCAGGGACGTGCTGTCGATGATGACCGCGTCGCGAGCTGGCTTGAGCGGTGCCACCTTGCGTGTCGCGTCACGCTCGTCGCGTGCCTCGATCTCCCGCAAAAGGGTGGCGAGCGTAACAGACAACCCCTTTTCCTTCAACTGTTTATAGCGCCTTTTCGCGCGTTCCTCGGCGCTGGCGGTCAAAAACACCTTGCACGGCGCGTCGCTGAACACCACCGTGCCCATATCGCGGCCGTCGGCCACCAGGCCCGGCGCCTTGCGGAACGCGCGCTGGCGCTCGAACAGCGCGCTGCGCACTGCGGGCATGGCCGCGATCGCCGAGGCGGCGGCGCCGCAGGTCTCGGTGCGGATCTCGTCGGTGGCGTCGAAGCCGTTGATGAACACGCGCGCCGGTCCGCCTTCCTTGGGCGCGCGGAACGCGATGCGCGTGTTCTGCGCGCAGCGCGTGACCGCCTCGGGATCTGACAGGTCGAGCCCGGCCATGCCCGCGGCATAGCCGACCGCTCGGTAGATCGCGCCCGAATCGAGCAGGTGCCAGCCCAGCGCCGCGGCCACCGCGGCGCTGATCGTGCCCTTGCCCGAACCGGACGGGCCGTCGATCGTGAGCACGGGAACGGACGGGTCACTGCTGCTGGCGGACATGGGTGCATGCATCGCGGGGAACACACCATTCTAGCCGCGCCCGCGCCGCGGCGGGTCCGGGCATCAGTCTGCGTCTGGTGCAGGCGCCTGCTGCAGGGCAAAGCCTGCGGAGTTGGCCAGCGCGAGGAAGCCCGGGAACGAGGTCGCCACGTGGGTGCAGTCGTCGATCTCCACCGCGGCGGCGGCGACCAGACCGGCCACCGCGAAACTCATCGCGATGCGATGGTCGGTGGCGCTGGCGACGCTGCCGCCGCCGATGCGGCCGCCCTCGATGGTCGCGCCATCGGCGCACTCGGCCACGTCCACGCCCAGCCGTGCCAGGCCCTGGGCCATGAGCGCGATGCGGTCGGACTCCTTGACCCGCAGCTCGGCCGCGCCGCGGATGCGCGTGGTGCCACGCGCCGCGGCGGCGGCGACGAACAGGATCGGGAACTCGTCGATCATGTCCGGCACCAGTTCGACCGGCACGTCGATGCCGTGCAGCGGCGCATGGCGCACCTCGAGGTCGGCCACGCGTTCGCCGCCCTGCTCGCGCGGCGCATGTTCGCGGATGTCGGCGCCCATCAGGCGCAGCGCGGTGAGCAGGCCGGTGCGCCGCGCATTGAGGCCGACCGCGCGCAGCAGCAGGCGCGAGCCTGGCACGAGGCTCGCGGCGACGATGAAGAACGCGGCCGAGGAGAAGTCCGCGGGCACCTGCACCGCGCACCCACGCAGGCGATGGCCGCCGGTGAGCTGCGCCCGGCCCGGCGCGAACCGGATCGGCCAGCCGAACGCCGCGAGCATGCGCTCGCTGTAGTCGCGCGTGGGGTGCGGCTCGCGCACACAGGTCTCACCGCGCGCGTACAGGCCGGCCAGCAGCAGCGCCGACTTGACCTGGGCGCTGGCCACCGGCAGTGCATAGTCGATGCCCTGGAGCGTGGCGCCGCCACGGACGCGCAGCGGCGGCAGGTCGCCCGCGGCGGCCTCGATGCGCGCACCCATGCGCGCGAGCGGTTCGATCACACGCCGCATCGGACGCCGCTGCAGCGAGGCGTCACCGGTGAGCGTGCTGTCGAAGGCCTGTGCCGCCAGCAGGCCCGCGAGCAGGCGCATGCCCGTGCCCGCGTTGCCGCAGTCGAGGACGCTCGCCGGCGCACGCAGTCCGTGCAGCCCCACCCCATGCACGATGCGGCGCGAAGCCGATGGGGTGTCGATGCGCACGCCGAGCTGGCCGAAGATCGCCGCGGTCGCGCGCGTGTCCTCACCTTCGAGGAAGCCATCGACCTGCGAACTGCCCTCGGCCAGCGCCGCGAGCATGATCGCGCGATGCGAGATCGACTTGTCACCGGGAACCTCGATCTCGCCCGCCAGTGGCATCGCCACCGGTGTGCTGCGCCAGCGCAGGGGTGCCGCGGGCGCGCTCAAGGCGCCGCGTCCAGCGCGGCCAGCAGGCGCTCGTTCTCATCGCGCCGGCCGATGCTGATGCGCAGCGTGTCGGCGAGCCCGTAGCCGCCCATCGGCCGCACGATCACGCCCTGCGCCAACAGGTGCTGCTCCAGCGCAGCGGCATCGCGACCCAGGTCGAGCAGCACGAAGTTGGTCTGCGACGGCAGGCAGCGATAGCCGCGCTGCGCAAGTTCCTCCACCAGCCAGGCGCGCGCCGCGGTGTTGTAGCGCCGCACCGTGGCCAGGTGTGCCTCGTCGGCGAGCGCGGCGCTGGCGCCGGC
>WBZR01003987.1_pt1 | contig 12570 bp, 6 predicted proteins | sample 5204231 | NCBI WGS metagenome assembly WBZR01 (sample SAMN12412403, study PRJNA552823) | activated sludge metagenome | isolation source: activated sludge from anammox sidestream of wastewater treatment plant... | place: USA: Virginia | collected 2017-08
GCACCTCCCCCGCCCACTACACCGGCCTCACCACCGGCCCCCACACCTTCACCGTCCGCGCCACCGACACCGCCACCAACCCCGACCCCACACCCGCCACCCGCACCTGGACAATCGACCCGGGCGACACGACCCCGCCGGAGACCTCGATCGGCACCGCCCCCCAGGACGTGGCCTTCGCGACCTCCGCGACGTTTACGTTCTCGGCCGACGAGGCCGGCTCCACGTTCCAGTGCTCGCTCGACGGCGGTGGGTTCGCCGCCTGCACCGCGCCGAAGGTCTACGCCAGCCTCACGCTCGGGCCGCACACGTTCAGCGTCCGGGCATTGGATGGCGCAGGCAATGTCGACCCCTCGCCGGCGAGCCGGCTCTGGACGATCGTCAGCCCGCCCCCGCCCGCCGGGGGCCCGTACTCGGACGTCGTGCTGGCCGACGCTCCCGCCGGCTTCTGGCGGCTGGGCGACCCCGCTGGACAAACACTCGCGCAGGATGCGAGCGGGGGCGGGCATCACGGAACGTTCGTCAACGGAGCCGAGGCCGGCGTGAACGGCGCGCTCGCAGGCGAGGCCGACACGGGCGCCCGCCTCGACGGCGTCAACGACTACGCCGACCTCGGCGCGGTCGCCAGCGTCGCGGGAACCGCTCCATTCACACTCGAGGCGTGGGTCAGGCCGTCCTCGGTCAGCTCGAGCTACCGTCGGCTGCTCTCCGGCGAATGGACGCAGGGCGGTCAGCGCCAAGGGATCCTGCTCCAGCTCAACGAGACCTACGGGTTCACGCTCCAGCGGTGGGTGAACGGAGCCGGCCGCGGCGCGTCGTCGAAGACCACGATCGGACCCGGCACGTGGTACCACGTGATCGGCACGTACGACGGCACCACCCTGAGGATCTACGTCAACGGTAGCCTCAAGGGGTCGCGGGCGGACTCGCGAAACCTCGCCTCGTCGCCCCAATCCGTGCAGCTCGGCCGGGCGACCACCGGTGGCAACCTGCTCCAGGGCGACGTCGACGAGGTCGCCGTCTACCCGTTCGCCCTCGCCGCCGCGCGGGTTGCCGAGCACTTCGCGGTCGGCACCGCGGGCGATCCGTCCTCGCCGGTGGTGACCCTGGCGATTCCCGCCGCCGGGGCAACCGTCGCCGATCTCACGCCCACGTTCTCGGGCGCGAGCGGCACCGACCCCGGCGACTCGCGGGAGGTTACCGTCAGCATCTACGCCGGCTCGGGAGCGACCGGGACGCCGCTGCAGACCGTCTCGACCACGAAGGACGCCTACGGCGCCTGGGCCGCCGACGCACTGACACCGCTGCCGCCCGGTTCCTACTCTGCCCGTGCCGAGCAGGGTGATCTGGCAGGGAACGTCGGCACGAGCGGGGCCGTCGACTTCACCGTTCAGGCACCGCCAGCGTACGCCAACGACCCCGTCCTGCTGGCGGCCGGGGACATCGCCAACTGCTACTCGAACGGAGACGAGGCCACCGGGGCGATCCTCGCCGCCTACCCCGCCGCGACCGTCGCCGCGCTCGGCGACAACGCGTACGAGGAGGGCAGCGCGAGCGACTTCGCGAACTGCTACGACCCGAGCTGGGGGCACGCGAAGGTACGGACCCGCCCGGCTCTCGGCGACCACGAGTACTTGACGAGCGACGCCCGGGGGTACTTCGACTACTTCGACACGGTCCTCGCCCCTTTCGGGCCGCCAGCGACCGATCCCGATCGTGGCTGGTACAGCTACGACCTGGGCGGCTGGCACGTTGTCGTGCTCAACTCGAACTGCGCCGAGGTCGGCGGCTGCGGCGCCGGCTCGGCCCAGGAGCTCTGGCTTCGCACCGATCTGGCGGCCCACCCGGCCGCGTGCACCCTCGCCTATTTCCAGGAGCCGCGCTTCAGCTCCGGCCCCCACAGCGACTCACTGGCCGTGCAGGCCCTCTGGCAAGCGCTGTACGACCTCGGCGCGGATGTCGTCCTCGGCGGCAACGATCACGTGTACGAGCGGTTCGCGCCCCAGACGCCCGCGGGCACGCTCGACCTCGCCGCCGGTCTCACCGAGTTCGTCGTCGGCACCGGCGGCAGCCGCCACTACAGCTTCGCCGACGGCATCCTCAAGGGCAACTCGCAGGCCAGAAACGACGACGCGTTCGGCGTCCTGAAGCTCGTCCTGCACCCCGACAGCTTCGAGTGGCAGTTCCTACCCGAGGCCGGCAAGACGTTCACGGACGAGGGCAGCCGCCCCTGCCACTGAGATCCAGGCTCAGGTCGGCTGCCGGAAGCGCAGCACCGCGCCGACGGTGAGCACGAGGATCTTGATGTCGAGCCAGAGCGACCAGTTCTCGATGTAGTAGTTGTCCCACTCGACGCGCTCGGCCAGCGTCGTCTCACCGAAGCGATTCTCGCCGCGGCCGATGCCGTGCACCTGCGCCCAGCCTGTGATGCCCGACTTGACGCGGTGGCGCTCCTCGTAGCGGTAGATGCTCTGCTCGAACAGGTCGACGAGCTCCGGTCGCTCGGGACGGGGCCCGACGATGCTCATGTCGCCGCGCAACACGTTCACGAGCTGCGGCAGCTCGTCCAGGGACGTCCTGCGCAGGAAGGCCCCCACCCGCGTGAGACGCTGCTCGTCCGCCACCAGGCTCGGGTCGGACTCCGCCCCCAAGAGAACGCCGGCGTCCAGCGTCTCGCCGGCCGGCTGGGGCCGCATCGAGCGGAACTTGACGATCTCGAAGACCCGCCCGTCACGCCCGACACGGAGCTGGCGGTAGAACACCGGCGCGCCCATGGACACCCGCACGGCCAGGGAACTGGCCAGGATCAGCGGGCTCGTCAGGAGGAGCGCAAGCGCGGCCACCGCGCGGTCGGTCGCGTACTTGACGGCGAACTGCCAGCCCTTCGGATCGGCCGGATGGATCGTGACGAGCGGCAGGCCGCCGATGTGCTCGACCGTGACCCGCTCCGTGACCTTCTCGAACAGCCGCGGCACGACCGACACGGGGATGTCGAGCTCGTCACACCGCTTGACCAGACGCAACAGCACCGAATGCGGCGCGGTCGAGAACGTCACGATCACGTGCTCGACCCTGAAGCGGCGAGCGACGTCGTCGAAATCCCAGCTCGCGCCGAGCACGGGGAGATCGACCATCCCGTCCCCCGCGAGCGGCTCCTTGTCGAGAAACCCGATCGGGCGCAGACCGAGCTCGGGGCGCTCGAGCAGGCGCTTCGCCGTGAGGTGCCCGACATGACCGGCCCCGATGATCAGCGCCGGATGACCGAGCTCTCCGCGTCGCGCAGCCCGCGTGTAGGCCCATGCGAGCGTCACCCTCGCTGCCACGAGGTAGATAACGATGAACCCCCAAGCTCTGATCGTCTGCGCTGCGACGTACGCGTCGTTGGTGAGGACGACACGCAGCGTGATCACGGTCATGCCCGCGACGGCGGCGACGGAGGCCGCAAGCCTGACCTCGTCGAGCACGTGGAGCGTACGCCGAACGCGGTAGGCGCCCCGTGCCCAGAGGAACACGAACGTGAGCACCGGCAAGGCCGCCGGCCACGGCATCGCCGCGGGCGGCACGCCGCCGGCCGGCCAGGCCACCTCGGACGCGATCACCGCGGCGGCGATCAGAGCCGCGTCGACCGCGAGGCGAAACCGGCCCCAGGCAACCTTGCGTTCCGGCTGGGGGCGTTCCGCCTGGACGGGGCCCCTGGGCTGCTCGGCGAGCAGCCCGCCACCTTCCGCGGAAGGGCCGCCGACCAGCACGTGGCCCGCGCCGGGCTCATCCATCAGCGTCTCCACGACCATCCTGTCGGCTGCATCCGCCCGGGGCTTGAGCGTCGGCGGACATCCGGCAATGGCCGGGGCGGCATACCCCATCCCGAGCGCTTCCTATGGTCTCCCCCCTCGCCCCGGAATCCGGGCACCGCTGCCGTGTATGGCTTTCGCCCACCGTAGCCGCGCGAGGTTCGCGTGTCAACGCGAACCCCCCGCACCGGCGCCGAGGCGTCCGGGGAGGGTCTGAAGGCGACCCGCAGAACCCCTTGCGGGTGAGCGCGATTGCCTCCCGCATCTCCGTCGTGGTGCCGATGCTCGACGAGGCCGAGCACGTCCAGACGCTGGTAGAGGATCTCGCCGCGCAGGACTACGCCGGCGAGCTCGAGGTGATCGTCGCGGACGGCGGATCCGCCGACGGATCCCCCGACCGGCTGCGGGCGGCGGCTCGTCGCGGCGGGCTCGACGTGACCGTGATCGCCAACCCGCGGCGGTACGTCTCCCCCGGCCTCAACGCCTGTATTGCGCTGGCGTCCGGCGACCTGATCGTGCGGCTCGACTGCCATTCGCGCTACCCGTCCGACTACCTCAGGCTGTGCGCGGAAGCGTCGGCAACAACCCGGGCCGCCAACGTCGGCGGGGTCATGATTCCCTTGGGCCGCACACCGACCGAGCGAGCGGTGGCTTGCGCCATGGACAGCCCTTTCGGCGGAGTCGGCTGGACCCGCCACGCCAGGGGAGGTGGGCGCGTGGAGACCGATACCGTCCCGTTCGGGGCGTTCCTCCCGGAGGCGCTCCGAGACAGCGGAGGGTACGACGAGACCCTCGTTCGGAATCAGGACGAGGAGCTGAATCTGCGCCTGCGCCTCCGCGGCGGACGCGTTGTGCTCGACCCCGCGATCCGTGTCCACTACGTGCCCCGCGGCTCGCTGCGGGCGCTCGCCCGGCAGTACTACCAGTACGGGTACTGGAAGGTGATAGTGAGGCGAAAACACCGCCAGCGTCTGAGCGCTCGCAGCCTCGTTCCGCCCGCCTTCCTGGCCTCGCTCGTCGTACTGGTACCGCTCGCGGCGATCTTCGCGGTCACTCGCTTGATCCTGCTCGCAGAGCTCGCGGCTTACGCCGGAGGCGCGACGGCGTTCGCGGCCGCAGCCACGCGGCGGCGAGGCGAACCCTGGCGCCTGCTGCCGCGGGTGACTGCCGCGTTCCCCACGATGCACTTCCCCTACGCGGTGGGACTCGTGCACGGCCGCCTCAGTCGGTCGGCGGGGAAGGCCGCCTGATGACACGGCGCACCTGCGAAGCGAGCACATGCACGTCGGCCGGGCGGGGCGCGAGCTCGCGCAGCGACGCGTCGAGCGTGCGAGCGAAAATCAGCACCGCCGCCGTCCCGCCGGCGACGTACGCGAGCGAGGACGCCGTGGCCGCACCCAGACCACCGAGCTCGGGGATCAGCGCGAGATCGAGCCCGATGGTGCATGCGAACGAGGTCCCGATCGCCGCGCTCTCCCGCAGCGGCCGGCTCTGCGCGGTCAGAGCGCTGCCGAGCAGCTTCAGCGACAGGATCCCGAACGCGCCGGGCACGAGCACCCGGAGATCGTCGATCGAGCCGCGGAAGTCCTCGCCGAAGATGGTGACGCACAGGAAGGGAGCAGCGAGGACCATCCCCACAGCGATCGGCGATGTGAGCACCACGGCCGAGCGAAACACCGCTGTGGCGAGCCTGCGGGCCTCCTCCGCGGGTGCCCGGACCAGGTCCGGTCGTTGCACCATCACGAGCGCGGTGGGGAGGTAGAAGAGCGCCTCGGCCCACGCGACCGCGACGCTGTAGAGACCCAGCTCTCTCGACCCGGCCAGCGATCCGAGCAGCCACTGGTCGAGGCGGTAGTTCCCGAGCTGCATGACGGCCCCCGGATGAGCCTTGATACCGAACGCCACCGATCGGCGAGCCAGCCGCGCGTCCGGCCGGCCGAAGCCCGCGAGGCGCCGCCAGACGACCCAGACGTACATCAGGGTGCTGAGGGTCTGCCCCGCCACCCAGGTGCCCATCGCGGCGCCGACGCTGAGCACCCCCGCCCCGGCCAGCGCTCCGTTGACGACGATGTTCGTGAGCGGGGCGAGCAGCCAGGCCGCGTTCATGGCCTTGAAGGCATAGTCGGCCTGGACGATGAAATGGAGGAAGTGGCCGAGGATCATCACCGGGATCACGCCGAGCGCGAGCCAGCGCAGGCTCGGGTCGGACTCCCCGGCCAGGCCGGGGAACGCTTCGATCAGACCGAGCAGCGCGGCGGCCGACCCGAGCCCGAACAGCCCAGCGAGGATCACCGAGTTGGTCGCGAGCGCCCGCCGCCGTTCCGGCTCGGCACCGGCGATGTTGATGTTGGCCTGGTGAACGCCCATTGCCGAGACGTTCGACGTGAGGATCGCCATCGTGGTCAGGAACACAACATCGCCTCGTCCGGTCGGACCGAGCGCCCGGGACACGACCATCACGTTGCCGAGCGACAGGAGCGCCACCGCGAGGTTCGTCCCGTAGGTGAGAATCGCGGAGGCGGCAAACGACGGCCGTCGCCCCCTGGGTTGCTCCGGCGACGGGCCCTCTACCATCTCGGGGCATGGTAGATTCCGCCACGGTCGGCAACTCCGGCGGGGCAGGGCGGTGAGCTCCCGGCCCCACGTGCTGCCGCGGCCCAGACCCGGCGCGTGGCTCGCGATCGGCGTCGTGGCCGCCGCTGCGCTGGGCGCCGTGACGTCGCTCGATGCCCGGGCCGGCATCGGCATCGCGGTCGCGATGCTGATCGCGATCGTTGTCGCGATCAGGCCGGAGCACGTCCTTTCCGTTCTCGTCGCCTCGGTCTTCGTCGAGATCGTCACGGTCGGCGGCGTCGCGATCGGGAGGCTGACGGCGCCGGTGGCGCTGCTCGTCCTGCTCCTCCAGGCCGCCCGCGGGCAGGCGTCCCTGCGCTACGGGCCACCGCTCGCGTGGGCCTGCGCGTACGCGCTGCTCGCGCTCGCTAGCGGACTCTGGACGAGCACGCTCGGGCCGACCACCCACGCGCTCGCGTCGCTTGCGATCGCCTGCGTCTACGCCCTCTGCTTCGCCTCCCTACTCGGGTCGCGCTCCCAGCTGCGCGCGGTGCTCGTCGCGATGTCGGTCGCGGCACTGGTCGTCGGCCTGGTCGCGATCGCGGCGTTTCTCGGCGGCAGCGCCGAGCGGGCGTCCGGCGGCAAGGGCGACCCGAACTTCTTCGCCGCGTTCCAGATCGTTGCCCTGCCGTTCACGCTCGTGCTCGCCGCCGAGACGCGCAAGCGCTGGCACCGCTACGCCTTCTACACGCTCGCCGTCGTGATCACCGGCTCGATCCTGTCATCGCTGTCGCGCGGAGGGCTGGTCGCCCTCGCCGGGATCGTGCTCGTCACCGTCCTGCTCCCGGCCCGGGCGATCTTTCGCTCGCGCGCGCAGAAGGCCGCTGTCCTACTCGTCCTCGCCTGCGCCTTCGTGATCTCGTTCCAGGCCGCCTCGAGCGAGATCGCGCCCCGGTTCCAGTCGATCTTCGCCCGCGAGGACACTGGCTCCGGCCGGCTCAACGAGTGGCTCGCCGCCTGGGGTGCGATCAAGTCCAATCCGGGACTCGGCCTCGGCTACGGCGGCTTCCTCGCGCAATCGAACGAGCTGATGCTGAACACCCCCGGGGTCGACTTCTCCGACTTCCGCCTGCGCCCCGAAGGATCGGAGGCGCACAATGCCTACATCGGCACGGCCGCCGACCTCGGCATTCCCGGACTCGCGCTGTTCGTCGGCCTGATCGCAGCCACGATGCGTCAGGCGCGGCGCACGGCGCGCGCGGCCGCCGCGGCGGGTGATCAGCTACTCACGCGGGTGGCCAACGCGCTGCTGGTCAGCCTGATCGGCTGGGCAATCGCCTCGCTGTTTCTCTCCTCCGAGACATCTCGGCCGCTCTGGATCATGGTCGGCCTGTCCCTGGCCCTGCCGCGTCTGATCCGGGAGCAAGACGGCCCGGCAGAAGGGCTCACGCCGAGCGGTCACGCCGCGGGCGGACGCTAGCACGGGCCGCGCACGAACGCCGCGACGCGCTCGGCCTCCGCTTCGAACGTCAGTCGGCTCGCCAGCTCGAGACCGCGCGCGACCAGGGAGTCGCGCAGGGCGGGCTCGTCGGACAGCCGAAGCAGAGCCCCGACCAGGGCGTCGGGGTCGGCCGGGGGCACGAGCAGGCCGGCGGTGCCCCCCTCGAGCAGGTCCGAGACGCCACCGACGTCGGTGGCCACGACCGGCGTCGCCGACGCCATCGCCTCGATCAGCACCTGCGGCACACCCTCCGTCAGCGAGACGTGGACGAACGCGTGAGCGGCGCGGTAGAGCCCGAGGAGCTCCGGCCCGAAGGGGACGTAGCCGTGGAGGCTGATCAGCCGGTCGACGCCGAGCTCCCGTGCCCGCGCGTGCACCGCCGCCTCGAGCGGTCCCCGCCCGACCCAGGTCAGCCGGAACCGGCCGGGCCGGGTCCGCTCCAGCGCCGCGAGGGCCTCCACGAGCAGCAGTGGGTTCTTCTCCGGGTCGAGCCGGCCGACGGTGAGGAGACCAACCTGCCCCGAATAGTCACGCGGCGGCGCGGCGGCGATGTCAGCCTCGCGCACGAGCGACACCACCATCGGGAGCACCGATGGCCGGTCCCCGAAGGCGCGCGCGAGCTGGGAGCCCACCACGGTCGTCGGGACGCGACGAGCCAGCATCCGGTACGACCAGTCCATCACGGTCATCGGGGCCAGGGCGAGCTTCCAGAAGCCACCGCGCAGTCGCGTTCGCGTGTAGGTCATCGTGTCCTGGCGGACACCGAGAACGACGCGCCGGCGGCGAGCGAGCGCCAGCACGATGAAGAGGAAGCTGAACGGATTGGGCCCGAACACCCAGACGGCATCGACCCGCGCGAGCCCGCGCCAGATCCCGCTGATCGACCAGACGAACGCTCGAGCGACCTGACCGAGGTGATGCAGGCTCTCGTAGTGGGGTAGCTCGGCCAGCTCGACGCCTGGTGGAAAGACGTAGTCGGACGGGCGCTCCGCGCGAATCGTGCGCCCGAACAAGACGGTGCCCCCGAGGCGACGACCGACCTCGTTGGCGAAGAGCAGAAACGCGCGGTCGGTCGAGACGCTCGCGCCGTCGCGGTTGCCCACGACCCGGTAGACGACGTTGACGTAGACGCCGAGGCGGGTCGGGCGAGGAGCTGGCCGGCGGCTGCTCACCTTCACCCGCTCACCGCTCGGCTCGGCGACCGCGCGAGGCCAGGGCGAAGCTCGGCGCTCGTGGGGGCCGGAGTCGGATCGGCCGCCGGCGAGCCGGCGGCCGCGATCGGTTGTCGCGAACGCATACCGGGCGGGCGCACAGAGCCTGGATGCGGACTCAGCGCTCGAACGCGCCGAGATCCGCCCCCGCCCCTTGCGGACGGGTCCTTCCGTCGTAGTCCACCGGCGGCGCGAAGGAAGCTACCGCGAGGTCGATCGCCGGGCTTCCGGCTCCGAGCCGGTAGTTGCCGCCCGAGCGCGAGACGAAGAGCGGGTCGGCCACGATCGTATTCGAGAACGTCATTCCGTCACCGAAAGTGTTGCCCTTCGGGTTGCCGTAGGCGAGGTTGGTCTGGGCGACGTTGCCTTGTCCCTGCGAGGCACCCCAGTACGTGCGGATGCCGTAGGCGGCATTGAACGCAACGACGTTACTCACGATCGTGTTGCCCTCGGACGTCGTCGCCTCGCCGCCGACGATGATGCCGAACCGGCCGTTCTCGACCACGGTGTTGTGGGCGACGACGACGTCGTCGGCGTTCGGGTAGAGCTGGATCCCGTTGGCGAGGTTGCCGGTGATGAGGTTGTTCGCGATCAGGCCGTCGCGGGCCGTCTCCCAGTAGATCCCGTGGTCATACACGGCGTGCGTGCCGTTGTCGTGGACCCAGTTGCCCGTGATGGTCACGTCCGTCGCGTTGGCGTCGAGATACATGCCGTGGGTCCACGCCCTCGTGATCTCGTTGCCGGAGACCTCGATGTGGCGTCCCCCGGTGACGTAGATCAGGGTGCCGCTACGGTTGGCAGGCGTCTGTCCCAGGAAGGTGAACCCGGAAACCCGGAAGTACGAGCCGGTGATCCGCAACCGACCCGTGATCGTCGGCCGCTCGCCCGGGTAGTTGCGCAGCGTGACGGGGGCGCCGGCGGCGCCGCTGCCCTCGAAGCTCGCCCACTCCGCATACGTACCCTCGCGCACAATCACCGTCTCGCCGGCAGCGGCGCGACGAAGCGCGTGGCCGATCGTGCGGAACGGACTTGCGAGCGTCCCCAACGCCGTGTCCGAGCCCGAGGTCGAGACGTAGTAGCTCCCACCCGGGGACGGTGGCGGGTCGGGCGGCCCGGGCACGGACCCGGCCGGAGCCAGCGCGACGAGCTGCCCGACCGCACTCGAGACCCGCGCCGCCAGACCGGCAACGCGATCCCCGGTCGATCCGGCAGCCTGCTGGAAGGCGGTCGCCGCGGCCACCGAGGCGATCTGCGGCCCACCGGCCGCGATGTCTACCACCTCGGACATGCCGGCGGGCGGACGGGAGTCGCCGGTCGCGTTCGTGCCGAAGAACGCGACGAGCGCCGCTCCGGCGGGCGCGGACAGGGAGGGAGCGGTCGCCTCGGCGGTCTGGGCCGTGAACCGCCCCGTGCTGGCGGCGACGGGCGCGGCGGTGTCGACGCCGGCATAGACGACGATCGCAGCAGCGACACCGACTTTGGCGGACACGTCGAAGCGGTACGAAGACGGCTCGTCCGGGGCCGCGACGCGCACGTAGACAGCCTGCGTGAGCGACGCGTACGGAGTCACGTTCGCGTCCCGGCGAACGAGCGTCCAGCCCTGCGGGGGGGTGATCCTCCCGCTCGCGGAGACGCGAGCCACAACCGCCGCCACGAGCACGTCGCCGGCGCTGATCGCGGCAGGACGCGGGACGGTGAGGGCGCGCGCCGGCGCGGCCGTCGCGGCGCTCGACGCCGCCCGTAGGACCACGGACGCGGTCGCGCTTGCCGGCAGGGCGCCTGCCAGAACAACCGCGATCACGCAGAGAGCTCCCGCGGCGGCGCACCGGCTGGTGGGGCGGGCGGCTCCCATCCGCAGCGAGGATACACGGCCCCTGTAAGGAGTGCGTTAGGAGCGCCCCGCCGCCGAGCACCGCCGCCGCGGGCGGTCTAGCCGCCCTCGTACGCGCCGAGGTCGGGAGCCCCGCCCTGCGGTCGCGCAGCGCCCGTGTAATCGCTCGCCGCGTACCCAGCTAGCGCCGCCCCCAGCGCCGGACTACCCGCCCCCAGGCGGTAGTCCGATCCGGACACGAAGCGCGGGTCAGCCTCGATCGTGCCCTCCGCCAGAAGCGACCCGTCCGCGGCCACGTTGCCGTGCGTGTTCCCGAAGCTCAGGTTGTTGCGAGCCACGTTCCCGCTTCCCATCGAGCCGCCCCAGTAGGTCCGGATCCCCGTGTCGCCATTGAACGCGACCACGTTGTTCACGACCAGGTTCCCGTCCGACGTTGACTCCTCGCCGCCGATGATGATCCCGGCGCGGCCGTTGCCGACCACCGTGTTGTGCGCGATCACGGCGTTATCGCAGTTCGGATAGCACTGCACGCCCTTCGCGAAGTTCCGCTCGATCACGTTGTTCACGATCGCCGCACCGGACCCCGAGCCCAGGTAGATCCCGTGATCCAGGTTGTAGTGCGAGCCGTTGTCGTGAATCCAGTTGCCCTCGATCCGGACGCCGTCCGAGAGCTCCAGGAACATCGCGCTCATCGCGGCGCCCGACAGCTCGCTCCCCGAGAGCGAGAACCCGTCGCCGTCGGACACGTAGATCAAGACCTGCGACGGGTTCGCGTCCGTGCCGCCACGAAACACGAGGCCCCGCAGCGACACGTTATCGCCCGTCACCTTCACCCGTCCCGACACGACCGGCCGCTCACCCTGGTACGCGCGCACCACGACACCACTCACGGACGCGGTCACCCACTCCGGGTACACGCCCTCCCGGAGCACGATCTCCCCGCCGGGCCCCACCACGGCGAGCGCGCGCTGGAGCGACCGCAGCGGGGACTCGAGCGAGCCGGGATTCGAATCCGACCCCGACCCGGACACGAACAGCGTGCCCGCCGGCCCAGGCTCCGGCTGAGGTGCCGGCTCCGGCTCGGGCTCGGGCTCGGGCTCCGGAGCGGGGGCCGGCTCCGGCCCGGGACCGGACGCGGGCTTGAGAACGACGAGCTGCCCGATCGAGCTCGAGTTGCGCGAGCCGGAGACCGCGGTCAGATCGCCGGACTCGGCGGGCTCTGCGAACCCTGTCTCGGCTACCGCGAGCGAGACCCTCGAGGTGCCGCTGCCGCTGACGTCAATGCGCTCGATCGTACCGGCAGCCGGCGTCGTCGCCTTGCCGCCGTTGTTTCCGTAGAACGCAACGACGGTCGCTCCCGGGACGGTGGTGGCGACCGACGGGGCAATCATTGCCTTCGAGGACGGCGTGAAGCGCCCCGAGCTTGCGAGCACCGGTGTCGCGGCGTCCACGCCCGAGTACGCGACTATCGCTCCTCCGACGCCGACGCTCGACGAGAACGTCCAGCGGAAGCTAGCCGGCTCGGACGCCCCGGCCACCTTCACGTACACATCCTGGGTGAGAGACGCGTAGGGGGTAACATTCACGTCCCTGCGGACCAGAGTCCAGCCGTCGGGGGCAGCGATGCGACCCGAGGTGGAGAGCCGGGCGTCCACCTGCGCGACCAGCACGTCTCCCGCCACG
>WBZR01003988.1_pt1 | contig 12570 bp, 12 predicted proteins | sample 5204231 | NCBI WGS metagenome assembly WBZR01 (sample SAMN12412403, study PRJNA552823) | activated sludge metagenome | isolation source: activated sludge from anammox sidestream of wastewater treatment plant... | place: USA: Virginia | collected 2017-08
AGCCCATCTGCTACACGTCGGCTGACAGCGTCTTGCAGATCGCGGCGCATGAAACGGCGTTCGGGCTTGAACGGCTCTACGAACTCTGCCGCGTGGCGCGGACGATCGCGGACCGTTACCGGATTGCCGCGTGATTGCCCGACCGTTTACCGGATCATCGCGCGGCGATTTCGTCCGCACCGGCAATCGGCGCGATTTCTCCGTTCCGCCGCCAGCCCCGACCATCCTTGACCGTGCGACCGAAGAGGGGCGCGATGTGATCACGGTCGGCAAGATCGCCGACATTTTCGCCCATTCCGGCGCCGGAAGAGTTTTGAAGGCCAGCGGCAATGACGCGATGTTCGACAAGATGCTCGAGGGCGTATCGTCGCTCGCGGATGGCGGCTTTCTGTTTGCGAATTTCGTCGATTTCGACAGCGAGTTCGGACACCGGCGCGATGTCGCCGGCTATGCCGCCGCGCTCGAGCGCTTCGATGCGCAACTGTCCAGACTGCAATCGCTGCTTCGGGAGGGCGACCTCGCCATCGTCACGGCCGATCACGGTTGCGATCCGACCTGGCGAGGCAGCGATCATACGCGCGAGCAGGTTCCGATTCTCGCCTTTGGACCATCCGTGCGGCCGCACTGCATCGGGCCGCGGCAGACTTTCGCTGATGTCGGCGCCACGGTTGCGGCGCATCTGAAATTGAAGCCGCCCGACGCCGGCTCGGCGTTTTGACCGCCGCTCAGGATAAACGGGGCGGCAAAGCCGCCCCGAAGAAATCACTTCTTGGCCGGTTGCGCCAGCGACTGGATCGGCACGAAGATCTGGCCGACGCCGTTGGCGACCAGGCGCATGCCGGGCTCGTTCGGGTTGGACTGCGCCGCGGCGGGTTTTGCTTTGGCCTTCCTGGGGTTCTTCTTCGCCGCTTCAGCGAAAGAAACGCTGCTCACGGCGAAGAGTGCGGCGAGAACGAGAACAATGGCTTTTCGCATAGTCATCCCCTGATATGCCCCTGATTGCGTGACCGGCTGCCCGGCGCGGCGAGCTTAGGAAAGAACGGGCCGTTGTGGAAGAGCGCTCGCTTCGCCCAGTTAACGCCCCCTTAGTGCGCACGGCCTAGCTTCGCTCGCAGGCGTGCGCCGAGTGTGGCGGGGGCGAGCAATGGGTTCGGCACGACGGAAGAAGAACGCTCTTCCCGATCCGGCGCAGGTTCGTCCGGGCCATGGCCGGGAGGAGGGCTCGCCCGCGCGCCGGCGGACCCGCGGCCAAGCTCCGCCTGGCCCAACGGAAGTCCGGCCCGCCCAGCACGCGCAAGACCGCGTGCGGCATGAGGCCGAAGCCGATGGGCCGAAGCAGCACGACAAAAGGCAGGGTGCGCGGCCGGGAGCGAAGGCGCGCCGCTTGCGCTTCGGCCGGCTTGCCTATTGGGGCATCGTCGCCGCGCTTTGGAGTTTGATCGCCGGGCTTGCTGCGCTGGTATGGGTCGGCGCGCAATTGCCGCCCATCCAGTCGCTCGAAGTGCCGAAGCGCGCGCCCACGATTCAAATCGTCGGGCTGAACGGGCGCATCCTGACCACCCGCGGCGACACGGGCGGACCGCCCATTCCCCTCAAGCAACTCCCGCCTCACCTGCCGCAAGCCTTCATCGCCATCGAGGATCGCCGCTTCTACTCCCATCACGGGATCGATCCGAGGGGAATCCTGCGCGCCGTCCTCGCCAACGTGCTCCGGCGCGGGGTCGCCCAAGGCGGATCGACCATCACCCAGCAGCTCGCCAAAAACCTGTTTCTCACGCAAGAGCGCACGCTTCCCCGCAAGCTGCAGGAACTCGGACTCGCGCTCTGGCTCGAATGGAAGTTCTCGAAGACGCAGATTCTCGAACTCTATTTGAACCGGGTCTATTTCGGTTCGGGCGCTTACGGCGTTGAAGCCGCCGCACAGCGCTATTTCGGCAAGTCGGCGCGCCAGGTCACGCTCGCCGAGTCGGCGCTCTTGGCGGCGATCATCAAATCGCCGACCCGCCTTGCGCCGACGCACAACTACAAAGGCGCGCAACAGCGCGCTCGCCTAGTGCTGGCCGCCATGGCCGATAGCGGTTTTGTCTCCGAGGACACGAGCAAAGCCGCAACCGCGCAAGCGCCGCGCATCATCAAGCCGGCGGCGGCAGGGGCGGTCAACTATGTCGGCGACTGGGTGATGGACCTCTTGAACGACCTTGTCGGCCGGGTCGAACAGGACATTATCGTCGAGACGACGATCGATCCGGCGCTGCAATCGCTTGCCGAGCGGACGCTGGTCGATGAACTCAGTCAGAAGGGAGACAAATTCGAGATCGAGCAGGGCGCTCTCCTTGCAATGACGCCTGACGGCGCCATCCGCGCCCTGGTCGGCGGGCGCAGCTATGCCGAGAGCCAATTCAATCGCGCCGTTGCCGCCAAGCGCCAGCCTGGCTCGGCGTTCAAGCCGTTCGTGTATCTCACGGCGCTCGAAGCCGGGCTTTCGCCCGGAAGCGTCCGAGACGACCGGCCGATCAACGTGAAGGGGTGGCGTCCTGAGAATTATGGCCGCGAATATTTCGGTCCCGTGACCCTCACGCGCGCGCTTTCGCTGTCGCTGAACACGGTCGCGGTGCGGCTTGCGCTCGAGTTCGGTCCGCATGCGGTGGTGCGGACGGCGCACCGGCTCGGCATCGCCGCCAAGCTTGAGCCGAACGCCTCGATCGCGCTCGGCACGTCCGAAGTGTCCTTACTTGAGCTTGTGTCCGCTTTCGCGCCGTTTGCAAATGGCGGCATGGCCGTTGCGTCCCACATCGTCGAACGCGTGCGGGGCGCCGACGGCGCCATTCTCTATCGCGCCCGCAATCCGCTTCTCGGCCGCGTCGTCGAGGAACGCCATGTGGCGATGATGAATGCGATGATGCAGGAGACATTGCTGACCGGGACGGGGCGCAAAGCGGAACTGCCCGGCTTCGCCGCAGCCGGCAAGACCGGCACCAGCCAGGATTTTCGTGACGCCTGGTTCATCGGCTATAGCGGGCAGTTCGTGACCGGGGTCTGGCTCGGCAATGACGACAATAGGCCGATGCGAAAAGTCACCGGCGGCGCGTTGCCGGCTGAGATCTGGAGCCGTTTCATGAAAGCCGCGCATCAGACGGCGCCGGCGGCGGCCTTGCCCGGCCTCAATAAGGATGGCGCGCGGCCCGCGCCGCCTGCAAGCATTCCAAGCGTGCCGAGCGGGGGCGTGCGCTATGATATTGGGCGTCCGCCGCCTTCACCGTCGTCGGGTATCGACGGTTGGCTTATGGATCGCCTGTTCGGACGCCGGTAGAGCCCGATCCGTTCAGACCTTGTCCGCGTAATCGGATCGCGCCGCTCGTCCGTGAAAGGCGAAGATCGTCCTGAGCGTCCTGCAAACTGTTGACAATAACCTATCCGAACGTATCCTGGCGTTGCTGGCCCGCATTGTGAAGAGGCCGGACGCTGAGTGGGGGGACAACAATGGCCAAAATGATCGGGCGTGCGCGGCGGTGCCTTTGGCCGCTATCGCTGGCTGCTGCAGTCATGGCTGCGCCGTTTCCGGCATCGTCGCAGGAAAACATCATGCCTGTCGGCATTATCAGTTTCTTGAGCGGGCCAGGGGCGGCGACGACCGGCATCCCGATGCGCGACGCCGCGGAGCTGGTCATCCGGTCGATCAACGAAGGCAAGATGCCCTCGCCTTACCAAAAGCCCGGCTTCGGCGGCTGGGAACTCGAGCCTGTCAGTCGCGACGAGGCCGGCAGCACGACGAGGATCGGACAGGAGCTGCGCGCGCTCGTGCAACGACGCGGGGTTCAGGCCACGTTCGGCATCGCCTCGAGCGGCAATTGCCTCGCGGCCGCTCCCGTCGCCGAAGAGCTGAAATCTCTTCTGATCATTTCCGAATGCGGAACGCCCCAGCTCTTCGAAGAGCGCAGCTACGAATACGTCTTCCGGCCGGCGGCCCACGGCACCATCACCTCTATTGGCGCGGCCCACTACGTCAAGGAGGCGTTTCCGAACATCAAGACCTATTCGGGCCTGAACCAGAACTATGCCTGGGGGCAGGACTCCTGGCGTGATTTCGAGCTCGCCATGAAGAAGCTCATGCCGCAAACGACCGCGAAAACGGCGCATTTCCCGAAACTGTTTCAGGGCCAGTTTTCTGCCGAAATCACCGCTCTGCTCAATGAGAGCCCCGACCTGATCTTTTCCTCTTTCTTCGGCGGCGATCTGGAGAGCTTCATGGCGCAAGCGGCTGCGCGCGGTCTCAACGACCGCTCGAAGCTCATCTACACGCTCGCCGAGATCAGCATGTACCGGCTCTCCGATAAATTCGCCGAGGGCATGATCATCGGCGCGCGCGGTCCCTACGGCCCGCTTGCGCGCGACACCGAACTCAATCGTTGGTTCATGAAGAACTACACCGAAACATTCGACCGCAAGCCGTCCTATCCCGCCTATCAGATTGCGCAGGCGATCCTGGCGTTCAAGGTCGCCGCCGACAAAGCGGCGGAGAAGGCCGGCCGCAAGCCCACCATCGACGAGATCCGCGCCGCGCTGAAGGGCATCGAATTCGAATCCTTCAGCACGAAAGTGAGAATGACCCTGGGCAACGGCCACCAGGCGGTGACCGAAGCCGCCTACGGACAATACAAGCATGACCCGCAAAAAGGCCCGACTCTCGTCAACGTGCGTTATTATCCGGCGGAATGCGTCAACCCTCCGCCGAACATGACGAGCAAGCAGTGGATCGAAGCCGGGATGCCCGGCGCGAAGTGCTAGGCGCGCTCGGCGTAAGGCTTGCAGAGCGTGATGGACGCGGACGGCGCCGGCCTGCACGCGCCCGATTGGATAAACAATGTCCATACTCGTCGCGATCGGCGTTGACGGCCTGGTCTACGCTTCGTGGCTTTTTCTTGTAGCCGCGGGATTGACCTTGGTCGGCGGCGTCATGCGCATTCTCAATATTGCGCATGGCGCCATGTACGCCTTTGGCGCCTATTGCGCGGCGACCCTAATCGCGTACTGGTTCGCCTACAAACTGCCGCCGCTCGGCAGCCTTGCGCTGATACCCGTAGCAGCGGTGGTGGTGGGCATCGCGCTCGGCCTTCTGCTCGAACGCGGGATTCTGCAGTTCATCTATAATCGCAACGAGGTCGTCATCGTCCTGATCACGTTCGCGGTGTTCCTCATTCTCGAGGACGTCCTCATGCTGGTTTGGGGAACCGCGGTGATTCCCGCGTATTGGCCGTATTCGGTCCTCGGCCAGACCAAAATCGGCCTCCTCGTCTTTTCCAATTACGATCTCGCGCTGATCGTCGTCGCCTGCTTCGTCACTGTAGCGCTCTGGCTCGGCCTCACACGGACCAAGTCCGGGAAGCTTCTGCGCGCCGTGATCCACGATCGCGACATGGCGCAGATGGTCGGCGTCAACGTGCGGCGATACACGATGGCGACGTTTGTCATCGGCTGCCTTCTCGGCGCGCTCGGGGGAGCTGTCACCGCTCCGATCATCTCCATTCAACCGGGAATCGGCGTCGAGGTCATCGTGATCGCCTTTGCGGTGGTCGTGATCGGAGGATTGGGCAGCATTCCCGGCGCGCTCCTTGGCTCGCTTCTGGTCGGCGTCTCGCGCGCCGCAGCGGTGCACCTGATGCCGCAGTTCGAGGTATTCGTCATTTACCTGGTCATGACGGCGGTGCTGGCGGTGCGCAAGGAAGGACTGTTCGCCCACCCGGCGCTACGGAGAATTTAGAACGATGCGCGCGACGCTCGCAGCCGTTGCCTTGCTGTCGGCGTTCGTCGCGCTCGTCGCCTTCCGCGCGCCGGGATGGGCGGCCTTTCTCCTCACCACTGTGCTCGCCAAGAGTCTGGTTGTCGTGGGACTGATGATCATGTGGCGCGCCGGCTTGGTGTCCTTTGGCCATGCGATGTTCTTCGCACTCGGATCCTACAGCGCGACGGTGCTCGGAATCCAACTAGGGCTGACCGATTTCTTCCTTTTAACCCTGATCGGGGCGGCGATCGCCGGCCTCTGCGCGTTCGTTCTCGGTTTTCTGCTGGCCCGCTATCGGGGAATTTTCTTCGCCAATCTCAATCTGGCCTTTTCGATGCTGCTTTACGGCTATCTCGTGCGATCGCCGATATTCGGCGGCACCGACGGGCTGCATACATCGCCTGCGGGCTTCTTTGGCTTCGCCGCGGACGGACCCATGCGCGTTACCGCCTTGCTGCTTGCGACGGCGGCCGTCGTCATGCCGGTCATGATCGTTCTGCATCGGTTTCTCGATTCGACATTGGGGCGCATGACGACCGCGATCCAGGACAATGAGATTCGCGTCGAATATCTCGGCTATCCTGTCCGGCGCGCCGTGCATGCCTTGGTCGTTATTGCCGGCGCGCTCGCCGGGGCGGGGGGCGCAATGCTGGCGCTGGCGGTCGGCCACATCGATCCGGATTTGACCTTCTGGACCAGTTCGGGCGAATTCCTGTTCGTCACGATCCTGGCCGGACCGGGGCATGTCCTCGCCGCAATTCTCGGCACCTTCGTCTTCGAAATCATCCGCACCTACGCCAACGAGTTCGCGCCGCATCTTTGGCAGCTGATCCTCGGGGGGTCGCTGCTTCTGACAATGTTGTTCCTTCCGAACGGGCTGTCGTCGATGCAGGCCTGGTTTCGCCGCGGCGGCGCGCGCCATGCGTGAGATCGAAACCGTTCTCGAAGTGGTGAAGCTGCACAAGACATTCGGCGCCATTGCGGCTGCGCACGATCTCAACATCCGTTTTGCGCGCGGGCAGACGGTGGGGATTATCGGAGCCAACGGCGCCGGCAAGACCACCTTCGTCAATCTGGTCACGGGATATCTGCAGCCCAGCGCGGGCGCGATCCTCTATCTCGGCCGCGACATCACGGGCATGAATTCGCGTGAGGTGACGCTTGCCGGCTTATGCCGGTCTTTTCAGATTCCGCAAGTCTTTGGGTCCATGACGGTCGAAGACAATTTGCTGATGGCGGTCGGCATCAGCGAAGCAAGCTACCTGCCCTGTTGCGGCGTCCTTTCGACGCCTAAGCGCCGCCGCGTCGTCGATGAGATTCTCAGGCGCTACCAGCTCGATCCCTACCGATCGCAGATGGCGGCGGTCTTGCCGCAGGGCGTGCGCAAGCTCCTCGATATCGCCATGGCGATGGCGCGCAAGCCGACGCTGCTCATGCTTGATGAACCGACCTCCGGAATCAGCGCCGCCGAGAAATTCGCGCTCATGGATCTCGTCATGGGCGCGCTCGCCGCGCAAAGCGTGACGGTTCTCTTCATTGAGCACGATATGGAGATCGTCCAGCGTTATGCGGCGCGCGTTCTCGCCTTTTATAACGGCCGCATCATTGCTGACGGCCCTCCGCTGCATGTGCTTGAGGATGCGGACGTGCGCGAATACGTGATCGGAGCGCCTGCCGACCAGGCAAAGAACGGCCGGGCGGCGGCTCAAGCCCACGTTGTTGGGGCATGACCATGTTGCGCGTTGACGGCCTTGCGGTTGACTTGAGCGCCGTGAGCATCCTGCGCAATGTGGCGGTGCGCGTCGACGCTGGCGAGATGATCGGCCTTATCGGGCGCAATGGCGCAGGCAAGACGACGTTCATGCGCGCGGTCATGGGACTCATTCCGTCGAAAGCCGATCGCGTCGAGTTCGCCGATTGCGACATGCGCGGCATGCCCGCCTACGAGCGCGCCCGGCTCGGGATCGGCGTCATGCCCGAGGACCGGCGGCTGGTTCCCGATTTCACGGCGGAGGACAACGTCCTCTTGCCGGCCTGGAGCGGTCCAATTCAGGACGTCGAGAAGCGGTTGGATTGGATCTATGGTTTGATGCCGGAAGTGAAGGAGTTCCGCAATCGCCGCGCCAACCAGCTCAGCGGCGGCCAGCAGAAAATGGTCGCGCTGGCCCGTGCGCTCGTGGCCGGTCGGAAACTTCTGCTGCTGGACGAACCCTTCGAAGGCCTTGCGCCGGCCATCGCGCGCAGGCTTGCGGAAGTCCTCGCTAATCTTCGCACCTCCGGCCTCGCGGTCATCATGGCCGACTCGGGCGGCCAGCACCTGACCGGCCTGATCACCCGACAGTATGGAATCGAGCGTGGGGAGGTCGCGGAAATCGAGGAGCCGGCCCAAGCCGCTCGCGCGTAGCGCACGATCGCAACAGCAAATGACCGCGCGGCTTCACTTCGCTTCGACCGGTTCGGAGGCGGTTGACGCCGCCGAAAAAGCGCGCGCCGGGACCAGCACTTCGCCCTGGAATAAGCGGCGCGCCGTCCGGTAGACGCTCGCGGACAGCGCGCGCGGCGCGTCGTTTTCATCTTCAACGTCGGCATCCACGATCGTCACACCGGAGGGATGCCCGATGCGGACCGGCGAATTTCCGTCGGGGGCGCCGACAAGGCGATGCGGGATGCCGCCTTTGACGCGGCATGCCACGGCAAGGCAAAGCGCTCCGGTCAGCGGAACCGCGCGGTGGGGCTGACCCGTCGAGATCATTCGCACCATGATGTCGATATCCGCGCGCGAAATCTTGCGGCCGGATAGGGCGATCGTATCGGCCGGCCGAGCAATCCAGGCGATCCGGGGGGTGCTCGGCATGTTCGCGGCGGATTGCAGATCGGGTGCGATCCCCATGGCGACGCATCCATGCCGGCGGATCGTTTCCAGGCGCTCAAGGAGCGCCGTGTCACGCTCCACAATTTCGGGCGACTCCGTCGCCGAAAGGCCGAGCGTGGCGGCCTCGACAAAAATGCAGGGATTGGCGGCGTCGATGAGGCTTACCGCCACCGCGCCTAGTCCCTCGATCTTGAGCACGTCGACGGCTCGCCCGCTCGGCAGCAACTTGCCGGTCTTCGATCCACCGGGATCGATGAAGTCGAGGCGAATGGGAGCGCCGGCGCCGGCGACGCCGTCGATGATCAGTTCGCCGTCGACTGCGGCGTAACCGCCGTCCAGGGCAAACCGGGCGATGATGATCTTGCCCGTATTCGTGTTGTGGATACGGACGGTCGCCTCTTTTCCCGCCGGCATCTGAACCAAGCCCTCGTCGAGGGCGAAGGGGCCGATGGCTGAAGCCATATTCCCGCAATTTCCCGAGAAATCGACAAAGGCGTCGCGAACCGAGACTTGCGCAAACGTATAGTCGAGGTCCGCATCGTCGCGAGTGGGCGGCCCTACCACACAAATCTTCGACAGCGAGGAGAGCCCGCCGCCCATTCCATCAAGCTGGCGGCCATTCGGGTCGGGCGAGCCGAGCGCGCCGAGAAAGAGGGCCGGCCAGCGTTCGGGCGAAGCCGCCAGGTCTGATCGGCGGAAAACAATCGCCTTGGACGTGCCGCCACGCATAAAAACCGCCGGCACGCGACGCTGTGGGGCCATTCTCTTCGTCTGTTCGATGCGCACTTGCAGTATACAACACGTCATGCCAGATTGTGTGTCAACAGTTTTCAGGAGAGCGAATGCCGACGATTTCGCCGATCGAGCCACAGCTGTCGCTGGCTGACCAGGCTTTCCAGAAGGTTGTCACCGCCATTTCACGCGGAGAGTTCGGCCCCGGTGAGTTCATCAAAGAGGCGCGGATCGCCAAGCAACTTGGCATCAGCCGCGGACCGTTGCGCGAGGCCATGAACCGGCTCGAGGGCCGGCGCCTGGTCGATCGCAAGCCGCGTTTGGGCGTGCAGGTGATTGAGCTCTCGCAGCACGATCTGGAGGAACTGTTCATCGTGCGCGAAGCGTTGGAGGGAATGGCCTGCCGGATGGCGGCGACGGCCATGAGCGATGCGGCGTTAGACGAGCTCTCGGTGCTGCTCGAACGGCATGGGCAGAGCGAGGGCGTGCGCAGCGGCTCGGTTTACAGTCCGGGGTCGGAGGACGACGACTTTCATTTTCACATTGTCCGCGGCAGCGGGAATGAGCGGCTGATCAACGCGCTCTGCGACGAGCTCTATTATCAGATTCGAATCTATCGTTATCGTTCGAGCACGCGCCCCGGCCGCGCTCGCTCGGCTTACGAAGAGCATCAGACGATCGTCGAGGCGCTGCGCTCGCGCGATCCGGATCGCGCCGAAAGGGCCATGCGCAGGCACATCGCCAATGCGCGCGCCAGCGTCATTTGGACCCAAGAGGCAGCGCCCGCGAAAGAGGCCGCTCGTGGGTAGCGGTCGAGGCAAGGCGCTCAAGCGCATCCTCGGCGAACGGCGCGCGGTTCTGGTGCCGGGCGTGCCGAATGCGCTTGGCGCACAAATCGTCGCCGATCTCGGCTTCGAGGCCGTCTATGTGAGCGGCGCAGGCGTCACCAACGCATTTCTTGGAATGCCCGATCTGGGCTTCATCGGATTAAGCGAATTGGCTCAGCACGCGTCCGCAATTCGTGACGCGGTTGACCTGCCGGTGATCATTGACGGCGAGACGGGCTTCGGCAACGCCTTGAACGTCCGCCATGCGGTGCGCGTTCTGGAGCGTGCAGGCGTGAACGCGATCCAGATCGAGGATCAAATCATGCCGAAGCGCTGCGGACATTTTTCCGGCAAAGAGGTTGTGCCGACCGCGGAGATGGCCTCCAAGATCAAGGCCGCGGTGGATGCGCGCAGCGACGAGAACCTGCTTATCATTGCGCGGACCGATGCGCGCGCGGGGCATGGTTTCGACGCTGCGCTCGAACGGGCGAGCCGGTTCATCGAAGCCGGGGCCGACCTCACATTTGTTGAAGCGCCGGAAAGCGTCGATGAAATAAGGCGGCTTCCCAAAGCGCTGCCTGTTCCGCAAGTCATCAACATGGTCATTGGCGGGAAGACGCCGATCATCGGCGCCGAGGAGCTCAAGACGATGGGCTTCGGGCTGGTCCTGTACGCCAATGCCGTGCTCCAGGGGGCCATTATTGGAATGATGGGAGCGCTGCGCGAGCTCAAGCAGAACGGTCGGCTTGACGAAAAGAGCACGGCTGTCGCCGCGTTTGGGGAGCGTCAGCGGCTCGTGCACAAATCCTTCTATGATCTTCTCGAGCGCAAGTACGCCTACGAGTGAGGCGCTCGTTCGCGCGGCGCTCGCCAGTTTGAGCATTTAATTGGCCGTCATGGGGCGCGGGTGATTTACGAACTGAGACGATACCGAATCGCGCCGGGCCAGATGCCCGATTACCTGCACGCGATTGATCAGATCGGCGGACCGATCAGGGGAGACGCATACGGAAGGTTTCTCGGGTTCTGGCTGACCGAGTTCGGCGCCGCCTGCTACGAAGTGTTTCATCTTTGGGAGCACGACAACCTAAACGCCCGGCAAGAGGCCCGCGCGCAACTGTTTTCGATTCCTGCATGGCGCGACCAAGTCCTGCCGTTGGTGGAGCCAGCAATCGAACAGCAGGAAGTCCGGTTGATGGTCCCGACGGCGGAAATATCCAAGCCGCAAAATCGCGGGAATATTTACGAACTCAGATTCTTTCGCGCGAAGGTCGGGAAAGCTCAGCAACTCGCCGCAGCCGTGCGCGATGAGCTGCCCGTCGGCGCGGAAGGACTGCACAAGGTGGGGACCTGGACGACGATTGCGGGGGATCCCAACGAGATCGTGCACATCGCCGCCTATCATGATCTCGCCGCTCGCATGCGTATGACAATCAGTCACCCGGCTTGGATTGGCTTCATGGCCAGCCACGGGCCGTTGATCAGGGAGATGCGCTCAAGCCTCGTCATCCCGGCCGTCCATTCCCCCATGCAGTGAGCCCTCAAGTCACGACGATGAAGGGGTGACGCGATGAACAAGTCGGCTTCGAAAGCTAGCTGCGATCTTCTGGTTATCGGTTCTGGCGCCGGCGGCGCCGCCGCAGCGATCACGGCCCGCTCTCTTGGTCTTGATGTCATACTCGCTGAGAAGACGGCGTTCTTCGGGGGAACGGCGGCGGTTTCGGGCGGATGGCTGTGGATTCCTGGGAATGACGTTTCGGCCCGCGCCGGCGCCTCGGACACGGTTGAAGCCGCCCGCGAATATCTCGCGCGCGAGGCGGGCAACGCCTTTGATCCGGAACGCGTGGATGCGTTTCTGGCTGAAGGCCCGCGCATGGTCGAGTTCATGGAACGCAATGGGGCGGCTGAGTTCATCGCCGCGCCCGCATTCCCCGATTACCATCCGGCAATTCCCGGCAGTTCGTCGGGCCGTTCGATCTGCGCTGCGCCGCTCGATGCGAGAACTCTCGGCCCTCATCTTGCACGGCTACGGCCGCCGCTGCCCGAAATGCGTTTTTTGGGAATGGCGATCAGTTCGGGCGGCGAGCTGCGTCATTTCCAGCAGGCGACCCGCTCGCTGCGTTCCGCCTGCTTCGTCGCCGGCCGTCTTGCTTCTCACGCGCGAGACATTCTGACCAACGGCAGGAGCATGCGGCTGACCAATGGCAACGCGCTCGCCGCCCGTCTGCTGAGGAAGTGCATCGATCTCGGAGTATCCTTGTGGTTCGACGCGCCGGCGCAAGGGCTCGCGCGCGTGAACGGCGCGGTTCGCGGCGCCGTGGTGACCAAAGATGGCGGCGAGGTGAGCATTGAGGCGCGGC
>WBZR01001990.1_pt2 | contig 12567 bp, 11 predicted proteins | sample 5204231 | NCBI WGS metagenome assembly WBZR01 (sample SAMN12412403, study PRJNA552823) | activated sludge metagenome | isolation source: activated sludge from anammox sidestream of wastewater treatment plant... | place: USA: Virginia | collected 2017-08
TTGCATCTTATACTTTTTTTTTATGATAACACAAGAGGTAAAATGCGCTATTATCCTTTTGTTGATCAGAATTATCTAGGGAGCTTATCAACAGAACATGATGTGATATTTGTTCCGGAAATAATTACCAATGAACATAAAGATATTTATGGCGATTATGATTATCCACATATTTATGATGATAATACAAACTCTGATATTATATTACCTGGTGGTGCTTTAAATTATTTTCCAACTGCAAATCTTCCTACTGGTTATCAACTTTGTCAAAATCCTGGCTATGATGTGCCTTACCAATCGGATATATTTGCTGATGGAACTTTTATTTACTACTTGTTTCCTTCACCTTATACTCTATACTCAAGTCCATTAAGAAATGCTGGTGGTACTCATTTAGCTGGATATATTGCAAACGGACAGTCACAAGTAATCTCACAACCCGGCATCCGTCAATCGTATTTTATTGATCAAAATACCGACTTGAATATTATTAATCCAACTGAAAAAGTAATTTACAACCCCAGCGAAGCAACTATTACGGCCAATAATTTTATTTTCCCGCAGGACTATACTTTTAAAACCATAAGAGGTGTTTATCCTTCAGAAAATGATGCACTGGCCGCACGCATACCCGAAAACGGCTGCAACTCATCTACCGATTTAAGAGACGTGCCTGTGGTTACTGACTTAACTTCTGAAAACCCGGATGATGCTGCCAATTTTCCGCTCTCAACACAAGCACTTACAAAACACCTTTATGCTTCGCGATATTATATGGAAAACAACAGCAAACTTACCATTCAAAATTGTGTGCGTTTATTCGACTGTACTTTTGATGTAAAGCAAGGTGCAACATTATTGTTTGATGATTATCCTACCCATTTGGGCAAAGAAGACCATAGTTATGACAGACAAGACTGCCGGTTTAAAATTCAAACTCTGGGTGGCGCAGTGTTGCGCAATTATGCAGATATTCAATATCTTCAAAATGGAAACATTACTCAAACCTATCCCCTGCACTACAAAGCAGTTAGCAAAATTTATGCAGGTAATGATGTGGATTTAGATTCTGATGTGCCTAAGCAGGATTATGTAGTTAACAGCGGTGCCAATGTTACACTTCAGGCTAATGATGTTATTTATCTTGAACCCGGATTTCATGCTCTCAGCGGAAGTAACTTTCATGCCATTGCTTCTTCACCAGGTACTTCTATTGCTCCATGCACTCCTTCTGCTTTTTCTCAAAGAATGGCTGCTACAACACAAAAAGAAAGTAAACCGTTGCCTGAATTTAAGATAAGTGTTTACCCCAACCCCACCAACGGAATTCTAAAGTTTCATAATGATTTTTTGCCATTTATGGCTCAGAAACTCACCATTGAGGATGCTTTTGGAAGAGTGGTGTACAGCCGTAGCAAATATAACAGTATGGAGTCTATTGATTTTTCCTCACAACCTGATGGAATGTATGTGGCATTAATCAGCAGCAACGGAATTACCTCTTCAGTTAAATTTATTGTGCAGCATTAAAGATTCATCTCATTTTAGGATGTTGTCTTCCTTCAGAATGTTGATGAATAAAATAAAGATGTATTTTAGTGAAAGAATTATCTTAGATTAAACTCAGATAAAACATGCAACGCATATTTCTATATATCCTGTTTTGTTTCACTGTGCTTCAAACCCGGGCACAACAGCAGATTGTGCAGAAAATTTTTGGATTACAGACACAAAATGTATCTGAGCATATTATTCAGATGAATAATGGTGACTTTATTTTCAATAATACCGGTTTCAATCCTTCCACACTAACTGAATTATCTTCTGATTTGATAAGGGTTGATTCTTCTTTTAATTTAATTTGGTCCAAACGGTATTTTTTTTCAAATAACCGAATAAGAATTGCCTTCTTTGAAGAAGTATCTTCCGATACAATAATTGCAGTAGGCGGTATTTACAATACAACAAATAGCTATGCAGGTCTTGCCTTACTTATGATTGATGGCAATGGCAATTGCATTACAGCTAAAATTATTAATAACCTAGGTGCTTTTTATATTAGCGGTATTGAGAGGAGTACAGACCAACAGATGTTTGTTTTATATGGAAAATATGTCGCAACTAGTTTTTATGACGAGCGAATGCATATTATGGCTTATGATAAAAACTTAAACTTCCTGTGGGGAAAACATTACACATATGGGTATCACGATAATATAACATCTGCGAAATTTTATCTGAACAACGGACTTTTAATTATGGCTAATTCTGCTGGCAATGTAGATTCCTCTTCAACAGAGCCATGTTGTAATGTTTTGTTAATACGATTGACGAATACCGGGAATAGTATTTGGGTTAAACGAATTGGTAATATGCCTAATCTCCAACCGGGAGGGGATGATGTTTTTGCCGGGTCGGTATTGGTTTTACAAAACGGTAATATTATAAATGCAGTTGAAACTAATTATTTTGCGGGCTTTCCTTATACCGATATTATTATACAAAAAACCGATACAAGCGGCAATGAAATAAATGCCGTTCAGATTGGTAATTATGCAACTCAATTTGAATACTTTAGTCAAATTTTCATGAATATAAACTCTCATATTTTTATCAGATATAGATTTACATCGAATATGATTCTCGATGATAATTTAAATTTCATTGCCTATAAGAGAATTATTCCAAACACAGGCTCATTCGGTGCTTCACGTCAAATACCCTTAAGAACAGGAGCAACAGCAGTATTGGGCAGTCGAACTGATATTGATAAAACAGAAATCATTCAAACTGATAGCATAGCTAATATTGGATGCTATCAATTACCTACTATTACATTTCCATATCAGCAGGTTAGTTTTCCTAATTCAATACCAATGAAAACATTGCAAGATAGTTCGATTACTATTCAAGATAGTTCCATCACTATAAACACGATATCAGTTTCTTACTCCGATAGCTTACTTTGTATGACCTCAACAGCTACAACTGAGTATTCGAATAATGATGGTTTAACAATCTATCCAACTGTTTTTACAAATGGTATTAATATCAGGAACAACATTGAAAATACTTTGCTGGTGGAATTATTGGATACTTCCGGAAAATTATTGCTTTCAAAAAATCTGACAAGTAACTATATTAATCTTTCATCTGTCTCAAAAGGACTTTATTTTTTAAAAATTATTTCAAAGTCGCACATCAAAACCTTTAAAATAATTAAACAATGAAAAATATTTTATTTCTTTTATTCCTTTTTATAATGAAAGTATTAGTCAGGATGTAATAAATCCATAGTTTTGCTTCAAATATTTTTGAAATGCATCTGGTAGCTCCTTCGGTTTTGTCGGCAGATTTTTCCAATCTGCAAAAAGATATTGAACTCATCAACAACAGTGAGGCCGACTGGTTTCATGTGGATGTGATGGACGGAGTTTTTGTGCCCAACATTTCATTTGGTTTTCCGGTGATAAAAGCCATAAAAAAATTTGCCCGCAAACCCCTTGATGTGCATCTGATGATTGTGCAACCCGAGCGTTATGTAAAAGCATTTCGCGAAGCAGGTGCCGATAACCTTTCGGTGCATATTGAAGCTTCTGTCCATCTGCACCGCACCATTCAGATGATAAAAGCCGAAGGTATGAAAGCCGGTGTAGCCATTAATCCGCATACTCCCGTAGCATCATTGGCCGACATCATCACCGAAATTGATCTGGTTTGCATGATGAGTGTGAATCCCGGCTTTGGCGGACAAAAATTTATTGAACATACCTATTCCAAAATTCAGCAGCTGAAAGAGCTGATTGAAAAAAACAATGCAAAAACAATGATAGAAATTGACGGTGGTGTTGACCTGAACAACTACCGCAAACTGATTGACACCGGTGCCGATGTGCTGGTGGCAGGCAATACCGTTTTCAGCTCCTCTGATCCGTCAGGAACTATTGCCGTGCTCAAAAAATAATTTTCTTACTTAGCTGATGTAATCCGTCAGGTAAGCAAATCGCGGAGTCAGTTCTCCGTTTTGTGCAATGGTAGCGCGGTATATGACCTTGCCTTTATCTTCGACCAACAACAGGGGCAATACCCGTTCGAGCAGATGCTTGCCAAAACCTTCTGATGCATCGCGCGGAAGCTCGCATGGCAGGTTGTCAATAGACATTACCGTTATGGTATTGGGGCTGAAAGCTTCGTCTTCTTTTTCAGTTACCGGATTATAACCGTAAAATTTATCTTCAATAGTTGTAGCTCGATGTGTGGAAGGAATACTGCCGTCAATATCGCAGGTGATGTCGGCAATAACACTGATGCGGAACGAAGGGTCGCGCATATCCTGCTTGGTAAACAATACAGGAGCCTGCGGATTCCAGTAAGCACAATGTATCAGCAAATCGCAAAACGATGCAAATGATCCCGGATCGCAAAAGGTGCATCGGTAGTTTTCGGGATGATGATAAAAATCGGATTTGGTAAAATCGGCACCGTCTTTTCTCTCGTGATACGACTCTGAATGTAACTGCACATATACCGGCTCACGGAAAGAATAATTCAGAAATTCAAACGGAGTTACTTTTCTTATGTTCAGCATACCCATGGTTTCGATGGCACCATTGGCAACACGACCACCTCCGGTAATGATTATTTTCATATTGGGCAGGTTGATTTTATCAAGCCCCTCGTGCAGTTCCTTCAGTCCGAAACTCTGATGTGCTGGTTTCAGTTTGAACAAACCATACTTAAGACCATAAGCCATGATGCCATTGTAAGCACCTACAATTCCTGCATATCTTCCAAAACCTATTATTCTGTTTTCATGGTCGTCCACCAGACATTCGTAATCAATGAGCGCTATTTTATCTCGGATAATTCTTTTCAGCATTTCGCGGTTGTGAGGTTGTTTTTTGATGGTATGCGAAAAAAACATGTACCTTTTACCGGGAATCAGTTTATCCTTAGGCACTTCTTTAATGCCTATGAGCAAATCGCAGTCCGACAAATCTTCCTGCAATACCACGCCTTCACGTCTGTATTCATCATTTTTTATGGAGCGATAATCACATGGCTGTATCACCAAATCCACATTGGGATAGGTTTCTTTAATCTGCTTGCATTGTTCGGGCGTAAATGGTACACGCATATCATGCGGTACTTTCTCTTCTCTGAGTATTCCTATTTTCATCTTCTCTGAATAAAAAGTGCAAATTTACCTCTTTTGGTTCAAACGGAAAGATTCATCATGTCAATAAAAAAATGAATGTCAAATAATATAACCGTATAATTGAAACAGTAAGCCGGAAGAGATTTAACATCACCCTGAGCAACAAATTAAAAAGTTATAACGGAAGAACAATTTTTGAATAATGCAGAAGTATCTGCCTGATGCGGAAGTGCTATACCTGCTCTACCAACATAAGGCTGTGCTGTAAAAATTTGTAATGGTTATAAATCAAACACTGCCGGTGACGGTATTGTCGCAGTGATGTGGTAAAGTGTTCAGGAATATCTGCATCTTTTTGTACAAATTGTGTTGCCAGCCACAGTGCGACAGCACTTGCCGTAGGATACTCTCCCGTAAAATGTTTAAAACGTGCCAGCGTAACATCACTCAGCAGGGCTTCTATTTTTTCAGTGTCTTCTGCAAAGCGCACATCACCGTTATGTCCTGATAAAAAAACGATGGCATCCCTGTCGGCTATGTTTTCACTGATAAAATCTCTGACCCATTGCATCACTTCATGGCTATCATGAGTTGTAAGTGTTTGCAGTGCCGTAATTTTTGCAACAGCATTTGTTGCATTGTTGCTCAGCAAATATGCAGCTACCCCTTCACCTGCAAGGCTACCTGTGGTTCGACTGCTGTACAGGTCATCAGGCAAGGAATCTTTATACCACCCTCCCAGCCTTTCGATATTGAAATTATAATCTGAAATTTCGTCAACACCTGCAAGCAGCACCTGAGCATGGCTGTTTTCTTTCAGAAAAAGTTGCGCATCCAACAGTGCATTTTCAAAAGCATTGCCGCGGTGCACATGGGTAATGTTGTAGTTGTGATTTCTGCCGTTGAGTCCGATGGTGGCAGCGATGGCATTGGGTGTGCTTTGCACAAAATTGGTGGGTGTGAGTGTGCCTTCGTTATACTCCATAATCTGATTAAGAAAACGGATGCAATCCTGCATACCTCCGTTGGCTGTGCCCACAATAATGGCATCGGGCTGAGGACACTGCTCAAGCAAACCGGTAACTGCACCTACCGTCATCCGCACAGCCTTGCCCATTCTGCGCAGTACGGCATTGGGTATTTGTGTATAGGATGGCTCTCGGGCAGTATGCCGTGCATTCACAAATGGCTGAACTTTCTGTAAGTCAATATTGCCGTAGGTAGCCTGCGCGCTGATGCAGCTTGATTTCTGAATATACACGTTGCAAATTTAAACTACTTCCTTCAATCTGTAGGGCAACTTTTACAGTACAAACAAGCATTGCTTTCGCCAAAATCAGATACTATTCATAAGAAAACACACGCTGTAATGCACTGAAACGTTATTTTTGGCGGTCTTAAATGTTTGCTTTGCGATGTACGCACTTTTTGTAAAAGAGATAAACAGTTTTCTCAATTCTTTAATCGGCTATATTTCCATAGCTGTTTTTCTGATTGCCATAGGTCTTTTTCTGTGGATATTTCCGGGCAACGACCTTAACATTGCAGAAAGCGGTTATGCCTCCATTGACGGTTTGTTCAACATCACTCCCTGGGTGTATATGTTTCTGATTCCCGCCATCACCATGCGCATGTTTTCCGAAGAAAAAAGAACCGGCACCATTGAACTGTTGCTTACAAGACCGCTTACCGAATTTCAGATTGTATTTGCAAAATATCTCTCCGGAGTAATACTGGTACTCTTCTCGCTGCTGCCAACGCTGGTGTATGCCATTACGGTATATGTGTATGCAGCACCTGTGGGCAATGTGGATATCGGAGGAATGGCAGGCAGTTATCTCGGATTATTTTTTTTGGCGGCAGGGTTTGTTGCCATAGGAGTTTTTTCTTCTGCCACAACCGACAATCAGCTGGTAGCTTTTATAGTAGCCATGTTTTTATGTATGCTATGCTACACAGGTTTTCAATCGCTGGCAGGCATCATGCCCGTTGGAACTGCAGCCAATGTGGTTTATCAACTGGGTATTGCTGCACATTACGACTCCATGAGCCGCGGTGTGATTGACACACGTGATGTGATTTATTTTCTCAGCGTCATCAGCCTGTTTCTGATGATGACTAAATTAACTCTTGAAAGCAGAAAGTGGTGATATGAAAAAAAGAAATCTGCGTTCGTCCAATATCATTCAGTTTATACTGCTGTTAATAATCATACTTTCTCTCAATCTTTCGGGAATGTATGTGTTCAAACGTTTGGATCTTACTTCCGAAAAACGGTTTACACTTTCGGAAACCACACGCGAGAAGTTGCGCAATCTGAAAGATATTGTTTACATAAAAGTTTATCTTACCGGTGATTTGCCTGCAGGATTTCAGAAACTCAGCTCAGCCACTCACGACATGCTGATGGAGATGAAAAGTTATGCAGGCAGCAATCTCGAATTTGATTTCATAGATCCTTCAGCACTACCTGACAGCAAACAACGCAATGAACTCTACAATCAGCTTGCCGATAAAGGTCTGCAGCCTACCAATCTTTCAGAAAGAACCAAGGAAGGAACTTCGCAACGGATTATTTTTCCGGGAGCCATTTTAAATTATCTTTCGAAAGAACAACCACTGTTGCTGCTCAAAGACCGCATGGGTGCTTCGGCAGAAGAGATGGTGAATACTTCCATTCAGAATCTGGAGTATGAAATCATCAACGCCATTTCGAAAATTTCGACCGTTAAACCTCCTGTGATAGGAATACTGCATGGCCAGGGCGAAGTGGACAAACCTCATCTTGCCGATTTTTATAAATCTGTTTCAGCCTCCTATCCTACCCGTTATGTCGAAATAAAAAATAAGCTGAATGCGCTGGAAGATATTTCCTGTCTGGTAATAGCCAAACCCGATTCAGCATTTGAAGAAAAAGATAAATTTATCATTGACCAGTTTGTGATGCGTGGCGGCAAGGTGCTGTGGCTGCTCGACATGATGAATGCCGATATGGACAGCCTTGCTAAAAAGAATGAGTTTGTTTCTGTCCCGACCGAACTTAATCTGGACGATATGTTGTTTCGTTATGGAGTGAGGCTGAACAAAGATCTGGTGATGGACCTGCAGGCTGCACCAATTCCTATTCTTACAGGGTATGTAGGCAACCGTCCTCAGAACTCATTGCTGCCCTGGTATTTTTTCCCACTGGTAACACCTGAATCCAAACATCCCATTGTAAAAAATCTTAATGCTATTCGTTTTGATTTTGTGGGAAGCATTGACACTATTATTTCTGCAAAGGTGAATAAAACCGTGTTGCTGAAAAGCTCAGAATATACCCGCATACTCAGCTCACCGGCAGTAGTTGATTTAAATATTCTGCGAAAAGATCCTGATGAAAAAGAATACCGTAAACCACCGGCTATTTTGTCGGTGCTGATGGAAGGACATTTCCGCTCCAATTATGCCAACCGCATTCCCTATCAGATTGCTACGGACTCGGCCATTGGTTTCAAAGAAGAAAGCATAGCCACCAAAATGATTGTAGTTGCTGATGGTGATGTGATAAAGAACGATTACCGCAGAGCTAATAATACAGTTTACCCTCTGGGATTTGATAAATATACAGGACAGTTTTATGGCAACAAAAATTTTCTGATGAACTGTGTGGACTACCTTTGCGATAATTCGGGACTGATGACACTGCGCTCCAAAGAATTTAAACTCAGGTTGCTCGACACCACACGGTTTACTCCTGCCGAGCAGTTTATAAAAACCACCAATGTTGCTCTGCCTGTATTCATCGTATTTCTGTTTGCTGCGATAAAACTTTTTATCAGACGAAAAAAATTTAACTGACGAAGCACATGAACCAGAATAGAATTTTATTGCTTGTTGCTGTATTGCTGATTTCGGTAGCAGGATATTTTTATTTTAATTCCACCAGCGGAACCATCAAAAAAGAATTACGCGATTTTGCAGTAAAAGATACTGCTGCCATTACCAAAATATTTATTGCCGACAAAAAAGGAAATCAGGCTACGCTCGAGAGAAAATCATCAGCCTTATGGACCATCAACGGAAAATATCCTGCACGCCAGGATGCCATTAATACACTGCTCACTACCATGAAGCTGATTGAAGTGAGAAGCCCCGTTGGAAAAGCGGCACTGAACAACATCATCAAAGAGCTGAGCGCCACAGGTACCAAGGTTGAAATTTATGAGGGCGATAAAAAAATAAAAACGTATTATGTTGGCGGACCAACACAGGACATGCTTGGCACTTACATGTATCTTGAAAATTCAACGGTTCCTTTTGTCATACACATTCCGGGATTCAACGGATACCTTTCCACACGTTATTTTGCTGATGCTACTGACTGGCGCAGCCGCGTAATATTTAATTATGGCGAAGGTCAGATACAATTTGTGAAAGTGACCAACAATGACGAGCCTGACAACTCATTCAGAATTACAAAACAGGGCGACAGTTATGTGTATTATCCGGGCATCAATTCCGAAAAGCCGCAGGAAATATATCAGTCGCAAATTGTTGCCTATCTTGCCAAATACCAGCTAATTGGTTTCGAGCGACCCACTTACGACCTCGATAAAACTTATAAAGACTCTTTGCTGGCAACCATCCCTTCGCGTGTGCTTGAAGTTAAAAGTGTTGAAGGAAAAGACGACATCATACGTATGTATAAAAAACCTGCTGATACGGGAACACTCACCAGCACCGACCCTGTAACCGGTGAAGCCAGAGTGATAGACCCTGACCGCATGTATGCACAATGGAATAACGACACCAATTTGATTGTGGTACAATACTATGTAATGGACAAACTCTTCAACAAACCTGATAAAATCAAAGGCTTCGGAGGTTTATAATTTTTATGCCGAAAAGAGGCTTAAAACCACAGGTCTTTTTATATTTGCCGCTTAACTCATTTTCATTATGAAGCTAATAGTTTCCAGTTTTACCCTATTAAAACAGTTGCAGTCCATCAGTGGTGTGCTTACCACCAATGCTACCATACCAATTCTTGAGAATTTTTTGTTTCAGCTGAACAACAACGAATTAACCATCACTGCTTCTGACCTTGAAACCACCATCACCACCAAACTGAAAGTGGAATCAAAAGATAAAGGCACCATTGCTATTCCGGGTAAAATATTGCTTGAAATATTAAAAACCTTTAATGAGCAGCCGCTCACCTTTTCCATCAACGATAAAAACAACATCATTGAAATAAGTTCCGACTACGGAAAATATAAACTCAATGGCGAAAAGGGTGAAGATTATCCGAGAGTACCTGTAATTGACAAAAGCAATCATATTGAATTGCCTTCGGCAGTATTGCATGAGGCAATCAACAAAACTATTTTTGCAACAGGCAATGATGATTTGCGTCCGGTAATGTCAGGAGTTTTCTGTCAGTTGTCAGATGACAGCACCGTATTTGTAGCAACAGATGCACATCGCCTGGTACGCTATCGCAGAACAGATATTAAATCGAAACAGGCTGGTTCTTTTATTCTGCCAAAGAAACCTCTTACACTTTTAAAAAATATTCTGCCTTCAGAAGAAACACGCGTAAAAGTGGATTACAATGAAGCCAATGCATTTTTCAGTTTCGAAAATTATGAATTGATATGCCGTTTGATTGATGGCCGTTATCCGAACTATGAAGCTGTAATTCCGGTTGACAATCCGAATGTATTGACAATAGACCGCGTGGCATTTTTAAATTCCATTAAGCGTGTTGCCATTTTTGCAAATAAAACCACCTATCAGGTGAAGCTGGCAATCAAAGGCAGTGAACTGGCAATTTCGGCAGAAGATGCGGACTTTGCCAATGAAGCCAATGAAAGACTTACCTGCTCTTATGAAGGTGCTGATATGGATATTGCTTTTAATGCACGCTTCTTAGCGGATATGGTTGCCAATTTAGATACTGAAGAAATACAGGTTCACATGTCGCTGCCCAACCGAGCAGGTATTCTGACTCCGGGCAAAGATCATGCTACCAAAGGAGAAGATATTCTGATGCTGGTGATGCCGGTGATGATCGGATAAGAATTTTATAGTATGTATTGTAAACAAAGAGCGAGGGCTGAATCAGCCCTCGCTCTTTGTTTACAAATGTGTTTTTCAAAAAATAATTACTGCACAGCCTCTGTTTATCAGCGAAACAAAATATGCAAATAAAAAAACCAATAAAGAGTTTTAAAAAGGCAAACTCCTTATTGGTTTGATAAATAAAACAGCAGTTACAGTTTTACAAAACGCACAGGACGCATTTTATTCTCTGATGATTTCAGGAAATATATTCCCTTAGTCAGCGATGATACATCAATGCTTGCGGCTTTGTCATAAGGCACCGCAGTTGTTTGCATCACAACTTTTCCGAGCATGTTGATGATTTCAACATCAACTGTTGACGCTGATGTTTTGCTGTTCAGATGCAAAACATCTTTCACGGGATTTGGATAAATGCTCCATGCAACATTGTTCACCAAATCAGGTAAGCCGGTTGCAACAACATTGATCTGACCTTTCATGCCCATGCTTGCATGTGGTTTGCAGACATACCAAACAGTGCCAACTGATGTGCAAACAATAAACGATGTTCCGTTAGAGGTGTTGGCAGGAGTAAAATCAAACCCACCCGAAAGCGGTGTGCTGCCATTTGCATTCCAGGTAGCCTGGCTTACCTGAGTGGCTGTATGTGAGCTGGTCACATTCCATGTTACTGTATCGCCAACTGCGGCATTAACAGTAGCAGGACTAAATGAGAAACCTGAAATGTTGATCAGGTGATTGGTGGCGAAACAACATGTTGTTGCACCAACGAGCAAAAGTGTAAGTAAATGTTTATTCATATAATTTGATTTTTACCAAAAATAAAAGGCTATACCATTGTAAAAATCAAACCACAGGTTTCTTCATTTGGTGAACAATAATTAAAAAAAATAATCAGAATTTATTTTACCTCTCCTATGGACAAAAAAGAGAGTAAACTGCGGCTGCTGAAAGATGCCATAAATTAACACTCCTTAACTTAATTAAGTGGCTTTTGAACGCTGTCGCCTAACTTAATTTCAGAATGTTTTTTCTGAACAATACCACTGCTAGTGAGTTAAGAATGGTTCCAATCAGAAGTAAAACCAATATACGTGATAAGAAAGTGCCACTGGTGATGGGTAAGTTTCGCCAAAAAATATCATAAAAACTCTGAATGCTCCAGAAGTTGACAGATATCACCGCAATCTTTTGCATAAATGCAGGCATAAAAAATATAGGCATCATACTTCCTCCGATGGCACTCATCACCAAAATAATCAGCGTGGACAATCCCTGCACCTGTTGACGTGATTTTGCAAACGATGCCAGAAAAACACCAAATGCAGAGCAGGCAAATG
>WBZR01003989.1_pt1 | contig 12567 bp, 11 predicted proteins | sample 5204231 | NCBI WGS metagenome assembly WBZR01 (sample SAMN12412403, study PRJNA552823) | activated sludge metagenome | isolation source: activated sludge from anammox sidestream of wastewater treatment plant... | place: USA: Virginia | collected 2017-08
GACACATCGGGCAACGAGCCATCGACGGTCGAGCATCGGAGCACCTCCAGGGATCTCAGGCATTGCGCACCGTCACCCCGCCGTCGACGACGAGATGGGCGCCGGTGATGTACGACGCGGCCGGCAGCACGAGGGCGAGCGTCGCGTGCGCGACCTCCTCCGGCTCGCCGTAGCGACCGAGGACGGTGCGGCGGCGCGCGAACTCCTTCTTCGCCTCTTCGGGGATGGCGTCGGTGATTCCGGTGCGGATCGGACCGGGGCATATGGCGTTCACCGTGATCCCCTCGCGGCCGAGCTCGACGGCGAGCGCGCGCGTGAGGCCGATCACGCCGTGCTTCGCCGCCGTATAGGCGCTCGCGAAGCGGGTGGCGCCGAGCCCCTCGGTCGAGGACACGTTGACGATGCGCGCGGCGTCCGAGCGCCGGAGGTGGGGCAGCGCGGCCCGCACCGTGCGGGTGTGCGCCGTCAGCAACACGTCGATCGAGGCCGCCCAGATCCCCTCGTAGTCGGGCGCGTCGATCGCGGTCACGAGCGCCAGGCCGGCGTTGTTGACCAGGATGTCGAGCCGTCCAAAACGCGCCGCGACCTCGTCGACGACCCGGCGGACGCGCTCGCCGTCGGTGACGTCCATCGCCCAGCCGTGCGCGCTGCCCCCGGCGTCGGCGATCTCGCGCACGACCGCCCCGACGGCCTCCGCGGAACGGTCGGTCACCGCGACGTGGGCGCCCTCGTCGGCGAAGAGGTGGGCCGTCGCGCGACCCATGCCGCTCGCGGCGCCGGTGACGAGTGCGGCGCGGCCGGCGATCGAGCGACTGAGGGTGGTCAGGCGGGACACGCGCGCCTCCTTCCGCTCAGCGGATCGTGTGCGACGCGTGCGTGTAGGTGAACGCCCACGCCTCGACCGCCTGGCCTTCCGTCTCCACCGTCACCGCGATCCGGCGGAAGAGGAAGGGCACGTTCTCGTACTCGTCGACCCGGTCGAGCGCCGCCCGGAACCGCGACGGCTCGAGCCACACGATCTCGCCGTCGAGCCATCCCTCGTCCGAACCGAACACCGCGCCCGGATACGACGCCTTGAGGTCGAGCAGACGCCCTCGCGTCCGCGCCGGCGCCCGCCGCACCACGTCGGCCGCGATGACGTGGGCGCCCGACTCCCCCTTGCGGAGGGTGCCGTAGAGGAAGAGCGGCAGCTCGCGGTCGCGGTCGGCGTCAGTGGGATCGGTCATGGGTACGAGCAAAGACGTCTCGCTCTACTACCATGGTGCACCATGCACGCCTCAATCCCAAACGACCTCGACGAGTGCCGAGTCCAGAATTTCCCGTATCCGCCCTCATCCGCGGTGTGCCCGCTACCCGAGCCGCCGCGACGATCATGCGGTCGAACGGTTCCATCACGCTCTCCAGCAGCGCGAACTCCTCGGCCTGCGCGAGCTCGAGCGGCAGCTTCGCGAAGGACGGCCGGGCGGTAACGATGGGTGTCGAGAGCCTCACATCGTGAACGCGAGCCTGCCGTCGGAGCGCGGTGCCGACCGTGGCCGAAACCGGGATTACGGCCCGCCGAGCGCCGCAGCCACGATGCGCTGCGCCTCCGCCACGATCGCCTCCAGGTGGCGTTCGTCGCGGAAGCTCTCGGCGTAGATCTTGTAGATGTCCTCGGTGCCCGAGGGGCGGGCGGCGAACCAGCCGTTCTCGGCGACCACCTTGAGGCCGCCGATCGCGGCGTCGTTGCCGGGCGCCTTCGTGAGCTTGGCGGCGATGGGCTCGCCGGCGAGGGTGGCGGCGCCGACGGCGGCGGGCTCGAGCTTCCCGAGGCGCGCCTTCTCGGCCGGCGTCGCGGGGGCGTCGATGCGGGTCGAGTGCGGGGTGCCGAGCTCGCGCGTCAGCTCCGCGAAGTGCTCGCCGGGATCACGGCCGGTGCGCGCCGCGATCTCGGCGGCGAGGAGACTCGGGACGATGCCGTCCTTGTCGGTCGTCCAGACGGCGCCGTCGGTGCGGAGGAACGACGCGCCGGCGCTCTCCTCTCCCCCGAAGCCTATCGTCCCGCCGACGAGGCCGTCGACGAACCACTTGAAGCCGACGGGCACCTCGACGAGCCTCCGGCCGAGCCGGGCGGCGACCCGGTCGATCAGGCTGCTGCTGACCACGGTCTTTCCGACGGCGGCGGTCGCGGGCCACGCGGGGCGGTTGGCGAAGAGGTAGGCGATCGCGACCGCGAGGTACTGGTTCGGCTCCAGGAGGCCACGGCTCCTGGTCACGATGCCGTGGCGGTCGGCGTCGGCATCGCAGGCGCAGGCGACGTCGAAGCGGTCCTTGAGGCCCACCATGCGCGCCATGACGTGCGGCGACGACGGGTCCATGCGGATCTGACCGTCCCAGTCGACCGACATGAAGCGGAAGGTCGCGTCGATCACGTCGTTCACGACCTCGAGACGGAGGCCGTGGCGCTCGCCGATCGCCTGCCAGAACGCGAGGCTCGCCCCCCCGAGCGGGTCGACGCCCACGTGGACGCGCGCGTCCCGGATCGCCGCGAGATCGACCACCGCGGGAAGATCGCCGACGTACGCGCTCAGGTAGTCGTGGCGATGGGTGGTCGAGGCGGCGCGGGCGCGCGCGAAGTGCGTCCGCAGCACGCCCTGGAGATCGTCGGCGATGAAAGCGTTCGCCTGGCGTTCGATCCACGCGGTCGCGGCGCTGTCGGCGGGGCCGCCGTGCGGCGGGTTGTACTTGAAGCCCCCGGAGCGCGGCGGATTGTGCGACGGGGTGACGACGATGCCGTCGGCGAGCCCGCTCTTGCGGCCGCGGTTGTAGGTCAGGATGGCGTGCGAGATCACGGGCGTCGGTACGTAGCCGCCGTTGGCGTCGACCATCGTCTCGACGCGGTTCGCGGCCAGCACCTCGAGCGCGCTCGCGAAGGCCGGCTCCGAGAGCGCGTGGCTGTCGATGCCGATGAAGAGCGGACCGTCGGTGCCCTGTTCCTTCCGGTACCGGCAGATGGCCTGGGTGATGGCGAGGATGTGGACCTCGTTGAACGACGCGTCGAGCGACGAGCCGCGATGCCCCGAGGTACCGAAAGCGACGCGCTGGCTCGCGACCGAAGGATCGGGCCGTTCGGTGTAGTAGGCGGTGACGAGCTTCGAGAGGTCGACGAGGATGGCGGCGGGGGCCGGCTTCCCGGCGAGGGGGCTGATGGACATACGCGGGGTTCTAGCGCATCGGCGGGCCGGCGGCACGCCGATACCGTGCGACGCGGATGTGCGATGTCGGCTGCCGATCAGCGAATGACGACCGTCCGCAGCAGCCCTTCGGAGTCCGCATCCGCGGTCACGAGCGTGGCGTCGTGACGTCGGATGAAACTCCACTTCCTGATGTGCGAGTCTGTGACGTTACCTTCGAGATTTGACAGGGCTCGCACCTCACGCTTAGGTTGGTCATTCCCGGGTATCGACGATGATTCGTCTCGTATTGCTCACGGCCGGGCTGGCGGCGCTGATGGTGGCCGTCCCCGCCTACGCGACCGAAGTCGCAACCGCGCCGATGCTCGGCACCGAGCTCCTCTCGGGCCGGGTGCGCTGCCTCGCGGTCAACGTGGACACGAAGCCGAAGCTGCTCACGCGCATGGAGATGGTGAGTACGGCGGGGGCCGTGCTGGCGAGCCTCCCCGCCCCCGAGCTCGTCCCGCCGGGACAGATTCGCCTGACCACGTTCGCGGACCTGAGCGTCGCGAGCCCGGCGTACTGCCGCTTCGCCTTCCAGGGGAAGTTCCGCGCCTCGTTGATGTACCTGAACGGCACGGCGATGGAGATCGTGCCCGCGACGAAGTGAGCGAGTGCGGGATGGCGCCGCTCGCCGAGACCGACCTCCCGGTGGTACCGGCGTCGCGGGCGAAGTCCGAAGGGCACCAGGCGACGCGCGCGCTGAGCGCGGAGCCCGGAACAGATGACGCCGCCGACGCGCAAGGACCTGGTCGGGAGCGCCGCCCGCGCGAGGCGGAACACGCTCGACAGCCAGCCGAGAATACCGTACTGGCGGTGCTCACCGCGGCACGACGCCGCTGAGGTCATGAGGAGGTTTCGGTGATGGGTCGTCCGCCGATCGTCTCGACGCTGTCGCTCGTCGCGTTGCTGGTCTACTCCACGGTCACCGCCTGGGCGACGCCGCCCTGGGAGGCGGCGAACCCGATCAAACCGCTGCCGAAGCCGCCGCTCGGCATCTACTCTAAGCTCGAGGATCTGCCGACACCGCCGACGCCCGAGCGCGTCCGGCTCGGCCGCTGGCTCTTTTTCGACACGCGGCTCTCGGGCGACAACACGATCTCGTGCGCGACCTGCCACCAGCCCGAGCACGGCTTCTCCGAGCTCACCCCGCACTCGACCGGCATCCGCGGGCAGCAAGGCGCGCGCAAGGCGCCAGGTTTCGTCAACCTCGCCTGGACGATCTTTCCGAACTTCTTCTGGGACGGCCGCGCGGCGTCACTCGAGGAGCAGGCGCTCGGACCGATCGCGAATCCGATCGAGATGGGATCGACGCACGAGGCGATGGTCAAGACGTGCGAAATGAAGGGGTACAGGCCCTACTTCAAAGAGGCCTTCGGCTCCGAGGAGGTCACCAAGGAGCGCGTCGCCCACGCGATCGCCGACTACGAGCGCACCCGCATGAGCGGCAACAGCCCGGTCGACAAGTGGCAGGTCGGCAAGGACGAGCAGGCGGTCCCGCCCGAGGTGAAGCAGGGCTGGGAGCTCTTCTTCGGCAAGGCCGAGTGCAACCAGTGCCACCTCGGCGAGAACTTCACCGACAGCCGCTTCCACAACCTCGGCGTCGGCTGGGACGCCCAGAAGAAGGAGTTCAAGGACGTCGGACGCTATGCGATCAGCAAAAAGGACGAGGATCGCGGCGCGTTCAAGACGCCCGGGCTGCGCGAGGTCGCGAAGCATCCGCCATACATGCACGACGGCTCGATCGCGACGCTCGAGGCCGTCGTCGAGCACTACAACAAGGGCGGCAATGCGAACCCGCACCTCTCGACGCGCATCCGCAAACTCGATCTCGGCAAGGCCGAGGTGCAGGCGCTCGTGAAGTTCATGGAGGCGCTCTCGGGCGAGGGCTACGCGGACACCGCGCCGACCGCGTTTCCGGAGTAGCCGACGGCCGGACCCGTCGCGACGGCGACGGGTCCGGCGCCGCGAAGTGTCACCGTCGGCACGTGCGGGGTCACGCGCGGCGCGCGGCGATGTCAGAGGTGGCCAAGCGCGCGCGCCGAGACGCGATACGGCAAGCGCCATGAAGTGGTCCATGGCTTGCTCGTACCGCGCTGGCCATGCACGCCGTCGCCGCCCCTCGCCGCTCCGTCCTCCACCGCCTCGCACCCTTCGACCTCAGGCGCGGCGAGGGCCGCACGGCGTCGCTCATGTTCGCCGCCGTGTTCTCCATCATGTGCGCCTACTACATGGTGAAGCCGCTGCGCGAAGGCTGGATCGCGGTGTCCGCGATCGGCGGCCTCTCGCGCGTCGAGATCAAGGCGTACTCGAGCCTCGCGCAGAGCCTGCTCCTCCTCGGGATCGTCGGCGCGTACGCCAGGTTCGCGGCCCGCCGCACGGCGCGCACGGTGCTGCGCCGCTCCGCGTTCGCGTGCGCCGCGGCACTCGCTATGTTCTGGGTCGCGCAGCCGGACTTCCTGCTGGCGACGGTCCCCGGGCTCGGCATCGCCTTCTACCTCTGGGTGGGCATGTTCGGCGTGTTCGTGGTGGCGCAGTTCTGGGCATTCGCGACCGACCTCTACGGCGACGACCGGGGACGCCGCCTGCTGCCGCTGGTCGCGATCGGCGGGACGTCGGGCGCGGCCGCGGGCTCCTGGCTCCACGATGCGCTCGCAGGGCTCGGTCCGCTCGGCACCCACGGGATCCTCCTCTGTGCGATCGCGCCTCTGCTCGCGGCGACCGCGCTCGCGCAAGCCGCCGCGGGGGCATCCGCCGGCGCCGCGGCGCCGAGCCCGTCCGCCGCGTCCGTCCGCCCCGGCGCCGCGAGCCTCCGTCGGGTCGTGAGCGATCGCTTCGTGCTCGCGGCCGGTATGCTCGCCCTCCTCTTCAGCTGGACGACGACGAACGGCGAGAACCTCCTCTTCCAGATCGTGCAGGACGGCGTCGCGCGCGCGGCCGAGGCGCCGGGCGTCGACGGGGTCGCCGCGCTCGCGCACGCGCGGGCGGCGACGACCGCCTTCTACGGCGACTTCTACCTCTGGACGAACCTCGCGGCCCTCGTCGTGCAGATCGTCGTGACGTCGCGCCTGCTCACGCGCGGCGGCCTCGCGGCGATCCTCTTCGTCCTGCCGCTGCTCGCGCTGCTCGCGTCGGCCATCGCGGCGCTCGCGCCGGTGCTGGCGATCCTCAAGTGGGTGAAGGTCGCCGAGCAGGCGACCGACTACTCGCTGAACCACACCGCGCGCCAGGTGCTCTGGCTCCCCGCGAGCGCCGAGACCAAGGTCGAGAGCAAGCCAACCGTCGACGCGTTGTTCGTGCGCCTCGGCGACGGGCTCGCCGCCCTCACCGTGCTCGCGAGCAGCCACCTCGGCGGCTACGCGGTCGAGATCCTGATCGCGGTGAACGTCGTGCTGGCGGCGCTCTGGCTCGTGGTCGCGTGCGTCGTCGTCCGCGAGCACGGCCAGCTCGTCGCGCGGCGCGCGGCGGAAGCGGCGGCCGCCGTGACGCCGGTGCTCTGCCGCGCCACCCGCCGCCTCGTCCGTCGCACGGCGCGCACCGCCCACGCGATCCTGGCGGCGCCGACCGCGCTCTGGGACGGCGTCGCCGCGAAGCGGCTCGATCTCTTGCCGATCGGCCGCGGCCATCCGCCGCCGGTCGCCCTCGCCGCGTAGCGCCATCGACCCCACCGGACCGCACCCCGCCCTTGCGACCCCGCCGGCGGGTTGATACCCCGCGCGCATGGACGATCGACGTTCCTCGCATGCCTTCCTGTTGATGATGCTCCTGATCGCCGCCGTGTCGGCGGCGGCGATGAGCTGCGGCGGAGGCGGAGGCGGCGCCGACTCGAACGGCGCCCTCTGCGAGCAATGCGGCGACTCCGACGGTCCCTGTCAGGCGACCGCCGTGACGACGGGCGACGATCGTCCCTCCGGCTGCACGACGGATCCATGCACGGTCCAGCTCCGGTGCGTACGCAAAGTCGACAGCGGGCAGCGCCGCTGCTTCCCGAACAACCCGAGCACCGGCGAGCTCGATTTCCGCTACGAGTGCGACGGATCGCAGCCGATCGAGAGCTTCGCGCCGACGATCACGCCGACGCCGACCGTGACGCCGACGCCGGAGGCGACCCTCACGCCGTCGGCGACGGCCCCGACACCGACCGGCGCGACGCCAACCGCGACCGGGGTGACACCGACCGCCACCCCGACCCCGGAAGAGCCCGAGGAGGTGGAGGTGACCATCACGATCACCGAGCCGACCGGGACCGACGTGCCCGCCATCTTCTCGGTCACCGTCACCTATCCCGCGAGCAAGGGCAGCTTCATCGGACCCGACGGCGTCGACTGCGACACCGCCGATTTCAACGTCCAGGACGAGGGGAACGGCACGCTCCTGCTGTCGTTCACGGGCGATGCCGCATTGGCCGGCGACTCCGTCGACGTCGACTGCACCTTCCATCAAACCGACGGCGCGTCGCTCACCGCGAGCGAGCTCGGCGGCGACGCGGGCACGCTGCGCGTCACCTTCGATATCTGATCGCCGGCGAAGGCGCGCCTATTCCGCGCGCCGGGTCGACACGCGAAACGGCTCCGCGCTCAGGGCGTCCGCGTAGTGTCGGCGCAGGTACTCGTCGAGTAGCGCCGCGCCCGTCGCGCTGCTGCGGTTCGGCTCGAACCACCAGCAGCCGGCCGTGCGCAGGATCACGATCGGGGGACGGCGCGCCTCCAGCTCCGCGATCATGGCGCGCTGCACGTCGGCGCGTGTGACCAGGTCGGGGTCGAACTGTACGAAGCGGGTCGCGCTCGGCCGGTCGGCGAGGAAATACAGGTCGGCGTCGTTGAGGATCACCCGACGATGGTCGCCACAGCCGACGAAGATCGGATCGCCGGGCCGGGAGTGCGCGGCGACGAAGTCCACCACGCGGCGGCGCGCGGCGGCGTCCCGGGACGGCACCGGCGCCGCGCGCGCCACCGACCGCGCCGCGTCGAAGGACGGCGGCCGCGCCCGCGAATCGCGCGCCCACCCCACCGCCCCGAGGAGCGCGCACGCCGCCAGAGCCCAAACGACCGGGCGGAAGCGCCGCGCGAGGCGCTCGAGGAACGCGGCCGCGAGCACGATGCCGGGAGTCACCGTCATGGCCGCATGGATCACGTCGCTTCGGTTGAGCAACTGGGGAAGCACCGCGAGCGCGCACACCCCGAGGGTCAGGAGCGCCCGCCGGTCGAGGCGCCATCGGCGCGCGAACGTGATGCCGACCGCGGCGCAGAGCGGAGCCCCGAGCGTCAGCAGGCAGGAAACCGGGAAACGCCCGGGGAGGCGCACGAAGCCGAACGCGCCGTGCACCCGCGAGAACTGGAGCGAGCGCGGCAGCGGCAGCGCGCGGCCGGGCGCCACGTACCACACCTGGTCGAGGAGGAGATCGTGGAGGGGCTGCGCCAGGCCGGCGCGCAGGAGGACCGGCACCCACACCACGCTCAACGACGCTAGCATGCCGATCGTGAAGCCCCGGAGCGCCCGGCACGGGGCGTCCCCGAGAACGGGAACTCCCCGTCCGACGGCGAGCACGAGCGCCGGCATCGCCAGGACCGACGCGTAGACGAACAGATCGTGGCGAAAGCCGCCGACCGCCCCGAAGAGCGCGCCGGCCGCGAGCCACCGGCCGCGGAGCCCGGCCTCCCCCGCGGCGAGCAGGAGGGCCATCGCCACCAGATAGGCCCAGGGAGCGGCCTCCAGGGGGAGGAGCCCGTCGAGGACGAGCGCCGCCGCCAGCGGTGAGAACCGCCGGCCGGTGATGCGTCCGGCGAGCATTCCGCCGACGCCGGCAAGCGCGAGATGGACGGCGAGCCCGAGCACGCGCACTCCGATCACCTGCACGCCGCAGACCTTCCAGAGCCCCGCGATGACGAGGAAGACGCCGGGCGGGTAGTTGGCATAGAAGTCGCGGTACAGCGTCTGACCGCGGAGCATCAGGTCCGCGCCGGTGAGCAGGATGCCCTCGTCGTAGGAGACGATGTCGGCGCCCATCGTGTGCGCGGTCGCGAGCGCCAGCACGAGCGCGAGCGCCCATCCGGCCGCATCGAGCGGGCGCAGGGGCGAGCGCGTCCCGGCGCATCGCGCGCGCGGCGTCAACGACCGCCTCTCGCGGCGTCGGGCGTGGCGCGGAAAACCGTCGCCGAGACGACGACTACTCGACGATGCTCGGCCACGCGGCGAGGATCTGCCGCAGCGTCCCGCCCGCGCGCCAGCTCCGCAGCACGTCGTTCGCGGCCTGACGGAGCGCCTCGTCGCCGGGGCGAAACGCCCAGGCGAGCGACTGCTCGCCGACGGCGCGGGGGTACGCCACGAGCTTGTCCGGATGCGCCAGGACAGCGGCCTCGATGACCGGCGCGTCGCTCACGTAGGCGTCGATGCGATAGTTCATGAGCTCCCAGACGGCGTCGCGCGACCGTCGGTAGACGACGATGTCCTCGTCGGGGCGGCGCTCGCGTACGAGCGCCTCGCCGGTCGTCTGGGACTTGACCCCGATCCGCGGCGACGTCCGCAGGAGCGCCTCGGGCGTCGGCCAGCGCTCGGCATCCTCGAGGCGGACCACTCCCTGCAAGGAGGTGGTCATGTAGCCGTCGCCGAACGCGACGCGCGCCGCGCGCGCCGGCGTGATCGACATGCCGGACATGATGACGTCGGTTCCGCCGCCGAGCAGCGTCTGGATCTGCTCGTCCCAGGGCACCCGCACGAGCTCGAGCGGACGTCCAAGCGCCGCGGCGAGCCTCTCGGCGAAGTCGATCTCGAGCCCCGCGAATCCGTCCGCGCGCTGGAAGACGTAGGGCGCCATGTCGGGGGTAACTCCGACCCGGAGCGGAACTGCGGGCGCGAGGGGCGTCGGAGCGTTCGACGTGGCGCAGGCGAAACACAGCGCGGCGAGCGCGCAGGCGAGCAGACGGACCGGAGGGAACGACATTGCTGCGGGCCTTTAGCCTTCGGCGCCCAGCGGTGCAACACCAACGCGTCGGCGTCTCGTCGGCGAACTCCACTCCGACTGCCTTTGTCTTGTCGGGAATGACGACGCGAAAGACGCGTCTGATGCGAGCACGGACAATGGGGCGCGTGTTCGTCGGGTCCCGTGCCCTGCGCGCTTCCAACTAGCGGAAGTATAAATGGGCCGACGGAGGATCGAACTCCGAACCCGCTGATTAAGAGTCAGCTGCTCTACCAGTTGAGCTATCGGCCCGTGCTTCGGTTGGCGGGAGCGCGGAATCTAGACGATTCGCCGCGTGCTGTCACGCCTCGCGCGGACGACGCGCGAAGGAAAAGGGTGACTGAAGGGCTTCGAACCCTCGACCCCCGGAGCCACAATCCGGTGCTCTACCAACTGAGCTACAGTCACCACGTCGTCGCTTGTCTTCGATGCGTTACCTCAGAGCGCGCCAGAGGGGATTCGAACCCCTGACCTACGGCTTAGAAGGCCGTTGCTCTATCCAACTGAGCTACTGGCGCAAGCCGGAAGCGGGAACGTGCCAGCCAATCGGGGCGAGAGGATTTGAACCTCCGACCCCCTGCGCCCAAGGCAGGTGCGCTACCAGGCTGCGCCACGCCCCGTCTAGAACTCGCACTTCCCGCGCCGTCTCGCATGATCGTTCGGTCGTACGGGCGCGCCCTGACCTTCGAGCGGGAGTACCACCGCGTATCCGGGCTTTCAAGCGCGCGGACGTTCAGGGCGCGCCGCGAGCGCGCGCGCGAGAGCGTCGAGGGCGCGCCGCCGGTGGCTGAACGCGTTCTTGGCCTCGGCGGGGAGCTCGGCGAAGGTGCGGCCGCTCGCCGGGTCGACGAAAACCGGATCGTAGCCGAAGCCGCCCGCGCCGCGCGGCGCCCGCGCGATGACGCCGTCGCAGCGGCCTTCGGCCTCGACGCTCCGGCCGTCGGGCCAGGCGAGCACGAGCGCGCAGCGGAAGGCGGCGACGCGCGCGGCATCGGGGACGCCGGCGAGCTCGCGGAGGAGTCGGGCCGTGTTCTCGGCGTCGGCCGCGTGCTCGCCGGCGTAGCGGGCGGAACGTACGCCTGGCCGGCCCCCGAGTGCCGCCACCTCGAGCCCCGAGTCGTCGCCGAGCGCCGGGAGTCCGGTCCGGCGGGCAAGGCTCTCCGCCTTGAGGCGCGCGTTCGCGGCGAAGGTCTCGCCGTCCTCGACCACGCGCCAGTCCGGTGCGACGTCGGCGGGCCCGACGACCGTCACCCCGGCGGGCGCAAGGATCTCGGCGACCTCACGGAGCTTGCCGCGATTCCCCGTCGCAAAGACGAGGCGCGGCGGCCACCCCGTGCCCCTCGCGGCCATGCCCGCCGCCGGCCCCTCAGGCTCCCGCGCCTTCGGCAAGCACCTTCTTCTGCAGCGCGACGAGCGTCCCGATGCCCTCGGTCGCGAGCGCGGTCATGGCCTCGAGCTGCGTCGCGGTGAACGGCTTCCCCTCGGCGGTGCCCTGCACCTCGATGAACTTGCCCTTGCCCGTCATGACCACGTTCATGTCGACCTCGGCCTTGCTGTCCTCCTCGTAGGCGAGATCGAGGCAGAGCTTCTTGTCGACGATGCCGACGCTCACCGCGGCGACGTAGTCGAGCAGCGGCGACGTCTCGAGCAGGCCGGCCCTCTGGAGCTTCCGGACGGCGAGCGCGAGCGCGACGTAGGCGCCGGTGATGGCGGCGGTGCGGGTGCCGCCGTCGGCCTCGATGACGTCGCAATCGATCCAAATGGTGCGCTCGCCGAGCGCCCCCATGTCGATCACGGCGCGCAGGCTCCGCCCGATCAGCCGCTGGATCTCCTGGGTGCGTCCGCCGATCTTGCCGCGCGCCGCCTCACGGTCGGAGCGGGTATGGGTCGAGCGCGGCAGCATCCCGTACTCCGCCGTGACCCAGCCGCGCCCGCGGTTGCGCATCCATTGCGGCACGCCCTCCTGCACCGAGGCGGCGCAGAGCACGCGGGTCGCTCCGCACGCGATCAACGCCGACCCTTCGGCGTGACGGAGATAGTCGGGCACGATCTCCACCGCGCGCAGCTCGCGCGCACGTCGTCCGTCGAGGCGCGACCCCCGTCCCCTCTGCTGCGGCTGCCCCGGTTTCAGCGTCATCGGATCTCCTCTCGTTCGCCGTGCGAGGCGGCGTTGCGTGTGTCGTTCGCGGCGTGGCGGGTCGATTCATCGCACTCGCGCACTGATGTCAACTTCCCGACAGCGCGCACGCCGCCCCCTGCGCATCACACACGACGACTGACGTGCGCTCGTCAGTCGTCGCCGCGCGCTCGCGAGCGCTCGCGCTAAAGATTTCGTCTTGTCCGCCCGAAACACCACTGTTACGTTTTTCACGCACGCGACACATTTTCAGGACCACC
>WBZR01002594.1_pt2 | contig 12566 bp, 13 predicted proteins | sample 5204231 | NCBI WGS metagenome assembly WBZR01 (sample SAMN12412403, study PRJNA552823) | activated sludge metagenome | isolation source: activated sludge from anammox sidestream of wastewater treatment plant... | place: USA: Virginia | collected 2017-08
GATCGCGGCGTCACCTTCCGCTTCGAGCGCCAGGGCGAGGCGGGCGCGGGGGACATCCGGCATGCGGCAGTGCCGGCAGCGGAAGCCGCGCCGGAACATCCGCCCCTGGCAACCGCTGCGGAGCCCACGGTCTGCGTCGTCGACGACGACGCCGCGGTCCGCGAAGGTCTCGCCCGCCTGCTTGCGGCCGCGGGGTGGACCGTGGCCACGTACGCGTCCGCGAGCGAGTTCCTCGAGCGCGGGTCCCTCGCGGACGTCGCATGCATCCTGCTCGACAATCGGATGCCGGGCATGTCTGGCCTCGAGCTGCAGCAAGAGCTGGCGAGCAACGGTGTCGCGGCGCCGGTCGTGTTCCTCACGGGGCAGGGAGATGTTGCGACGGGCGTGAGCGCGATGAAGCGCGGGGCGGTGGATTTCTTGATCAAGCCGGTCGACCACGAGGTCCTCGTCGCCGTGGTCCGCAAGGCGCTCGAGCGCCATGCCAGCGCGCGTACGCGGGCGCTCGAACGGGATGCGTCGAGAGCGCTGGTCAGCCGTCTTTCCGCGCGCGAGCGCGAAGTCATGGAGCTCGTGATCCGGGGCCGGTTGAACAAGCAGATCGCCGCCGACCTCGACATCGCGGAACAGACGGTCAAGCAGCACCGGGGCCGGGTGATGGAGAAGATGGAGGTCCGTTCCGTCGCCGAGCTCGTGCGGGTCTGCGCAGCCTCGGGGCTCCTCGTCGACCCGGCGAACCCCGGCAACAGCATCCCGACCACCTGAGCTTCGGGCCGACGTCCGTGCGTGCGGCTGGGGGATCCCACCAAAGTAGGATTCCCCTGTCGTGCACTCCCGGTAGAGTGGTCGCCGCGAGACCCGCGACCGAGGCAGGGGGGTGAAACCGTGAAGGCGAAAGCGAAAGCGAAGGCGCCCGACGCAAGCGGCGTGGCACCGGCGAAGAAGCTGACACGCAAGGCCTACGACAAGGCGCTCGCGAAGCTGCACGTCGAGCTCGTCAAGCTCCAGGAGTGGGTCAAGTACAAGGGGCTCAAGGTCTGCGTCGTCTTCGAAGGCCGCGACGGCGCCGGCAAGGGCGGCACCATCAAGGCGATCACCGAGCGCGTGAGCCCGCGCGTGTTCCGTGTGATCGCTCTGCCCGCGCCGACTGAGCGCGAGCAGAGCCAGATGTACGTGCAGCGCTACCTCCCGCACCTGCCGGCGGCCGGCGAGGTGGTGATCTTTGATCGCAGCTGGTACAACCGCGCGGGCGTGGAGCGCGTGATGGGGTTCTGCACCGAGGAGATGGCGCAGAAGTTCCTGAAGGCCGTGCCGCTCGTCGAGAAAGCGATGGTGGATTCAGGAGTCCAGCTGATCAAGTATTGGCTGGAAGTGAACCCGGAGGAGCAGACCCGCCGGCTCGAATCGCGTATCGACGACGGACGCAAGATCTGGAAGCTCTCGCCAATGGACCTCAAGTCCTACAGCCGCTGGTACGACTACTCGCGGGCGCGCGACGAGATGTTCAAGGCGACCGACACCGGATTCGCACCGTGGTACGTGGCGAGGTCGGACGACAAACGGCGGGCGCGCCTCAACATCATCGGCCACCTCTTGAGCCAGATCCCCTACAAGAGCGCGCCGCGCGAGAAGGTGACGCTGCCCAAGCGGCAGAAGCCCGGCGGCTATCGTGAGCCGGACTATCCGTTCAAGTTCATCAAGGAGCGGTTCTAACGCGGGCCGCACGGCTTGGCGGCAGTGGGACGAATCTCGTCGAACGCCAAGGCCAGGAAATCATCCCATGTCGGGTGTGGGATCACCAATCGGAGCGCACCCTCGCGGTCGCGGACGCGACGGACTGACAAGTGAACGGTCCGATTCCGGAATGGGTGCTCACCGCGTTCGCCGCGGTCACTGTCTTCACGGTGATGTTCACGCTGGGCCTCGGCATCGCGCCCCGCGAGCTGCGGTGGATCTGGCAAAGACCAGGTCCGATGATCCGTGGCCTGTTCTCCGTGCTGATCGCCGTTCCGGCGCTCGCGCTGCTGGTCGCGACGTTCAACGATGCGTCGCCAGCCGTCAAGGCAACGGTTCTCGCCTACCTCGTGGTTTCGGTGTTCGCAATCCTTCCCTACGTCGCCTGGCGCCGCCGTGCCGGCAAAGGGGCGTCGCAGACGAACTGACCTCGCGAGTACGCGCCCAGGCGCGCGCGGACGTTCCGAGCGAACGCCGGCTCCCACGCCGGCTCGTTTCACTTCTTGATCTTCGTGATCTTGTTGCCCTAGATACCGAGCGCATACATCGCGCCCTTCTGGTCGAAGATGAACGCGTAGATCTTGTCCTTCACCGTCGTCGTGGTCGTCGACTTGGCAAGCCCTTGATCGGCGACCACGACCGAGGGCCCGACGCCCACCTCGAATCCCTCGCTCTTATCGAGATACGCGAGCGTGTCCTCGCTCAGGAAAAACATCGCGTACCCGTATTTCTGTGCGCCGGCTTGCAGCCCCACGGACGCCCCTGCGGTGTTGTAGTAGGCGACCGCCTTGCCGCTGCGGTAGAGGACGCCCTCGCCGTACTGGCCGCCGATGCCAAGCCCAGCCTTGACGACGCTCGGAAAGACGAGGACGGCGACCGCATCCTTGCCGATCGACTTGGCCCCGGGGTTCTTCGCGTAGAGCGCGTTGAGCGCCTTCTGGGCTTCGCGATTCAGCTCGGCCGCGGTGGCGGCGGCCGCGGGCTGCGGCACAACCAGCGTCGCCGTGGCGACCAACACCAGCAGGATGGAGAGTGAGCGGAGCAAAATGGTCATTGAAGTCTCCTTGCGGAAGGATTGGAATCTGGATGTCTGCACGGCCGTCGATACCGGTACTGGCGGGCCCCGGCGCGCGGGGCCGCCGCTCCATCGCGAGTCGGCTCAGCGGCCCATACGCCGGTCGTACGCCTGCGAGAACCGGTTGCTGAGCCCCGGGTCGCGCTGCGTCGGCCCCTTGGCATCGAATTGGACGCGCACGCTGCCGTCGGCCTGACGCGCGACGGCCACGGTCACGTCGATGCCGTCCTTGCTGCCGCGGATGAGCCCGGTCGCGGGGTCCGCCGACGCGACCTGGACGCCGGCGTCCTGCGCGCCGCCGACCGCGGCACTCCACGCGCGGTCGAACTTCGACGGCGCGCCGGAATACACGGGCACCGGCTCATAGACGACGCAGCCCGCCTGCAGCGCGCTGCCCACAAGCAATGCGGCGATGATGCGAAGCGTTCGAAACATGGATGCTCCCTTGCCGACCGGGCCGAGAGCGGGTGGGATGATCATCATCGTACGCACCTCCTTGCGGCCGGCCGTGGCCACGTTGAGTGAACCGAAGAACGTCATCGCCATGAGCGGGCCGAAGATCGCCTCGGAGACGCGGTCGATCGGCTCGTGGACGCGTACCCGCTCATCCTCATCCGGCGTTGCCGAGCATCACTTGCGCTGCGTTTGCTGGCCAGCCTGGTAGCCCTGCTTGTAGGCCTGCTCCTTCTGCTTTTCCTGGTTATCGACGATCAGGCCGCCGAGCAGACCGACACCCGCGCCGATCAGGGCGCCCGTTCCGGTGTCTCCGGCGATCGCGCCAATGACCGCACCGCCGGCCGCGCCCATGGCGGTGCCGGTCATCGCGCGCTGCTGCGTATCGGTCATTCCCGCGCAGCTCGAGAGCAGGACGGCGCCGGTGACGACGCCGATGGCAACATTTCGCTTCATTTCAGTGCTCCTCTGTCGAGTTCGCCGTGCGGCGCTCATTTGCAGGGCCAGGTCGCCGTCGCAAAGCGGATGATCCCGTCGAGCGGCGGTTCCGACGCGTACTGCGGGTGGTTGCGATGCCAGTCGACCAGCATCCCGATCACCTGGTCGCGCGTGAGCTTCACGCCTTCCGGCGGGCAGAACAGCCGGTTGCGGAACACGCGCCCCGTGACCGCGGCGTACTGGTCCATGCCGACGTAATAGCCATGGCAGAAATGGATCGCCGCGACCGCGTCGGGATCGTCCCGGCTCACGCCGCAGAGCGCGATCAGGTCGCCGGTCGTGCGCAGCATGAAATTCTCCTTGGTGATAGGCGCTGCCGATGCGCCGGCGGACAGCAAGAGCGCGGCCGCGCCGGCGAGCAAAGCACTTCCCTTCATGGTCAACCTCCTTCGTGGGCAATCGTCATCGGGCGCGCTCCCGGGCCTTCGCCCCAGCCTCGCGCTCGAATCCGTCTCAGGGGCGTGGCCGCGTCACTCATGCGGCCGCGGGGATAAAGTGGACCATCCAGGGTCACTGCGGCGCCCCGCTCGCGGCGGCCCCGCCGGGCGCCGCTGCCTGCGGCGCGGGCCCGCGCTCGTCGAAGCTCCCCCCTAGGGCGAGGTACAGGTTCACCCGCTGCACGAGACGCTCGCTCCGCACGCGCAGGAGCGCGGTGCGCGCTGCGTCGAGGGCGAGCGTCTGCTGCTGCACGGCGCGCAGATCGCCCGATCCGACCCGGTACCGGACGTTCGCGAGCTCGAGCGCCCGCTCGTTCTCCGCCACGGCCCGTTGCAGGATGGCTTCACGCTCCGCGAGCGCGAACTCGGCCGACAACGCGTTCTCCACTTCGCCGAACGCGCGCGCGCCGATGCGCCCGTAGTCGGCCATCGCCTGCTTCTGCTCCGCGGTCCGCACTTCGACCTGGGCCTGCAGCTGGCCGCCGAGATAGATCGGCGCGAGCAGCGACGCGCCCGCGCTCCACACCGGGTTGTCCCGCTCCTTGAGCACGAAGAGCTCGCTCGAGATGCTGGATAGGGCGGCGGTGAGCGAGATCCGCGGCAGCCGCGCCGCCTTCGCCTCCTCGACGCGATAAAAAGCGGCGGCGACGCGCCGCTCGGCCGCCACGACATCCGGACGGCGCTCGAGCAGCTCGGAGGGCATTCCCGCCGGCACCGGTCCGGGCATCGCCGCAAGGTGCGCCGGCACGCTCACCGCGGCGGCGGGATAGCGGCCAGCGAGCGCCTCGAGCGCGCGCAACGACTGCTGGTAGGCGAGCTCGAGATTCTGCACGCTGTCCCGGTAGGTCGCCAGGCTCGCCTGCGCGAGACTCACGTCGTACTCGTCGCCGTTGCCGACGCGCAGCCGGTCCTGCGCGAGGGCGAGCTGGCGGTCGGATGCGGCAACCATGTTTTCGGCGATGGCTCGATGCAGCCGCGCCTCGGTCGCCAGGAACCAGCTCTTGGCGACGAGCGCCGCCATCGACTGCCGCGCGTACTCGGCATCGAGTGCGGCGGAGTCGTATTGCGTCTGCGCGGCCTCGCGACCGGCGCGCACGCGCCCCCACAGATCGAGCTCCCAGTTGACGAACAGGCCGACGCCCTGCAATCCGCTCGAGTCGCCGCTCAGCTTGCCGCCGCCGCGCGCGAGCAGATTCACCTGCGGATAGAGCGTCGCGCCGGCGACCTTGACGTAGGCGGCGGCCTGCTCGACGCGCGCCGCCGCGACCTGCAGATCGGGGTTGAATGCGAGCGCCTCCCGGACGAGAACATCGAGCTGCGGATCCTTGAAGCCGGCGAGCCAGCGATCGGCGACGGTGCCGGAGGCCCCCGCACCTTGCGCGGCCCAACCGGTCGGCGCCGCGAGGTTCGGCATCGCCTGCTTCGCAAGCTCGGCGCGCTCGGGCGGAGTCTGCAGCGCGCAGCCCGCGAGACTCGCTGCGACCGCCGCCAGGATCGCGCAAGGCGTGCGCATTTGTCAGTGCAGCTTGAGGATCAGGTAGTTGAGATACGAGCCGACGCGAAGGATCACCTTGCGGATGATGTGGATCGCGTGCACGTGCTCGGTGTAGATGGCGGCCTGCCCAGCGGCGCCGGCAGCGAGGAAGACCGCCTTGTCGCGCTCCGCGATGTCGAACTTCACCGCGTACCGGCCCGCGGGCATCGCCAGGAAGCCGGTCATCGGGATCGTCCCGCTCGCCGGGATCTGCCCCAGCCCCTGCGCCCAGACGATCGAATCGACCTTGCCCTTGATGATCCGGCCGGGGAGCGTTTCGAGCGCGAACTCGACCTCGTTGCCCGGCTCGACCTTCTGCAGCTCGTTCTGGTGATAGAGCGCGACCACCTGGCCGTCCGCCTCGACGAGCGTCATCACCGCGTTGAATGGAATGGCCGCCACGAAGGCGCCCGCCCGCAGCTGCAGGTTGATCACGTAGCAGTCGCAGGGCGAGCGGGTCGTCGTCTCGCCGAGCAGCCATCTTGCGTTCTCGAGCTGGGCGCGGATCTGCGCGACCTGCGCATACTCGCCGTTCACCTTCGCACCGAGCTTCTGCTGGACCTGCTGCTCGCTCGCCAGGGCCTGCGCCTCCGCGGCATGCGCCTGCGCCTCCACGCTGCGCGCGGCATCGTACTGGCCCTCCAGCTCCTGGACGTCGGTCTCGGCTCGTTCGAGGTCGAACTTGGTGCCCGCACCGGTCTTCGCCAGCTCCCGGTGCTGCTCGACCCGCTTGCGCGCGAGCTCGAGCCGCGCGCCCACCTCGCGTGTGCGGCTCACGGCCTGTGCGATGCTGCTCCGCGTCTCGGCGACTTTCGCCTTCGCGCCCTTCGCCTGCTCTTCCAATTCCCGCTGCTGCGCCTGCGCGCTCGCGAGCTGCGCCTCGAGGGTATTGACATCGAGCTGGTAGGGCATCGGGTCGACCCGGAACAGGACATCGCCCTTCCTGACCAGCACGTTCCCTTCCACGACCGGCACCTCGATCACCCGGCCTCTCACCTGGGAGACGATCGGAATCGTGTACTTGTAGACGCGCACGTCGGCCGATGACGGGGCGACGACGTTCAGCAGCAGGATGAGCACCGTCAGCCCGACGATCGGGATGACGACGACGGTGACCTGGCTCACGATGTTCCAGGGCAGCCACTTGAACTTGATGAAGATCAGCCAGACGATGGCCGAATAGATGCCGAGCAGGAGAATTTCCATTACGCCCGGCCTTCCTCGTCCGTCGCGGCCGGCGCACGCGCCGCGGTCTCGCCGGCGCCGACCCTGCCGAGCTCGTCCTTGAGGCGCTGGAGATTCGGCGACAGGCCGCCCCGCGCCGCCATGGCCTCGAGATCTGCCCGCAAGTGGTCGATCTCCTCCTGCACCAGCACGCCTTCGCGGTGCTTCTCGGCCATCTCCGCGAAGTAGTCCTCGTGCTTGTCGGTGCCGTAGGCGACCCGGTACGCGACGGGCTTCGTATAGGCCCACAGCCACGCGATCGGCCACAGCAGGCCGCCGAAGACGAGCGAGAGCAGGCAGAGCGTCTGGATCGCGTCGCGCTGCGGGTGGTGACGCTTGTGCGCGATCTTCTCGGGCAGAACGTGAACCAGCCAGAATACGGCGATCCCGATCACCGGCACCACGATCAGGACGATGATCGTGAGCACGTCGGCGGCGGTGTCGAGCGCCTCGCCCGACAGGAATGCGGCGCGGGCCGTGGAGCTGGCGAGGGCCGCAGCCGCACAACCTAGTAGTCGAACCGCGCCACGCGCCGGTCGACGAGAAAACCGCCCTTTCAAGTATCCCCCCGTCAGATCTGATGCTCAGGGAACCTCTGAAGAACCCTGTCATTCCCGCGAAAGCGGGAATCCAGCTCGCGCGCAATCAACGAGTTGCTGGATGCCCGCCCCCCGATCACGGCATTCGGGGGTAGGCTTCGCGGGAATGACTTAATCAGAGCGTCCTAAGCGTCCTCCCCCGGCGACATCCTGCTTTCTCCGGGTGGCCAGACGAAATCCCACCAAAGTAGGATTCTAACCCCCCCTCCGGGTACGCTTGCTTTCCGGGGCGCTCGGCACGCCGGATCGGGTACGGCGATCTCGTCCCGAAGACGCCGCTCGCTCGGGCGCTGGCGACGACGCGAAGCAACCGCGAGCGGTGAGCAGGACCCCTGCCACAACTCGCACCTCGAGTCATGCCGCGTCATTGCCTCGCCGCGAGCATCGGGCCGATGAGGAGCCACGCGAAGGCGGTCACGATCGCGATCCCCGCCAGGTTGAGGAGAAAACCGGCGCGGACCATCTGCGGGATGGTCACAAGGCCGGTGCCGAACACGATTGCGTTCGGCGGCGTGCCCACCGGCATCATGAACGCCAAGCTTGCCGCGAGGGTGCAGGGCAGGAGCAGCAGCCCTGGCGGCACGCCGAGCACCGGCGCGAGCGCGGCCATGATGGGAAGCATGGTAGCCACCTGCGCCGTGTTGGAGGTGAACTCCGAGAGAAAGACGGTGAGCGCCACGACCGTCGCGATCACGGCAAGCGTCGGCCAGCCGCCGAGGCCCCGCGCGTAGCTGCCGATGAAGGCGGCGACGCCATTCGCCTCGGTGGCCGCGGCAAGGGCGAGTCCGCCGCCGAACAGGACGAGGACGCCCCACGGGAGTTTGACCGCCGTCGCCCAGTCCATGACGAAGAGGCGTCGCTTCCGGTCGAGAGGGAAGAGAAACAGCGCGATCGCGGCGCCCACCGCAATGCCGGTGTCCGAGAGGTGCTTGAGCGGCGCGACGCCGCCGATGTCGATCTGCGCGAGCAGCGGCCGGAAGGTCCACAGGAAGGCCGTGACCGCGAACACTGCGAGCGTCGCGCGCTCGCCGTGGTTCAATGGGCCCAGCTTGCGGTACTCCGCCTCGACGTACGCGCGCCCGCCCTGGATTTCGCCGACCCGCGTCGGAAAAAGGACTCGGGTGGTGATCCACCAAGTGAGCGGCAGGAAGACCAGCATCAGCGGCACACCGAAGATCATCCACTTCGCGAACGAGACCTCGACGCCGTAGGTCTGCGCCATGAAGCGCACCAGGATCCCGTTCGGCGGCGTGCCGATGATGGTGGCGACCCCGCCGATCGACGCGGCGTAGGCGATGCAAAGCAGGAGCGACAGCGCGAAGTTCCGCTCGTCGATGTCCTCCTGCGGGATCGCGCCGAGCTCGCGCAGCGTCTTTCCCGTGCGCCGCTTGAGCGCGAGGTCGACCACGGAGAGGGCGATGGGGACCATCATCGCGGCCGTGGCCGTGTTGGACACCCACATGCTGAGAAATGCGGTCGCCCCCATGAAGCCGGCGACGATCGCCGAGGGACGCGATCCCACGAGCCGCAGCGTCAGGAACGCGATGCGGCGGTCGAGGCCCCAGCGCTGGATCGCGAGCGCCAGCACGAAGCCGCCGACGAAGAGGAAGATCACGTCAGCGCCGTAGTTCGCGGTGGTCGCCGCGAGCGGCATCACGCCGAGGAGCGGGAACGCGAGGATCGGCAGCAGCGACGTCACCTCGATTTCGACCGCCTCGGTCATCCACCAGATGGCCATCCAGACCATCATCGCGAGGGTCGCGCGCCCGGCATGGGTGAGCGGCACCGCCTTGCCGGCCGCCTCGGCAAATTCGAGCGGCAGCGCCACATAACATGCCGCCGCGAGGAGCGGCCCGAGCGCCAGGCCGGCGCGGCGAACGGCCATCGCGGCGGACGCGTCGGTCCCGGTCTCGCGCGTCACGGCCGGCTCGCTCACTCGCGCCGCGCGGGACGTCGGACGCCGGCGCGGGCTCACCCCCGCACGGCCACCCACGGCAATCCGATCACGAGCAGCGCCACGATGTAGATGACCCCGAAGATCGCGCCGAGCTGCCAGAACTTGCCCGACGGGATGTACCCGCTGCCGTAGTAGACCGGGCTCGGGCCGGTGGCGTACGGGGTGAGGATGCCCATGATCCCGAGGGTGAGGAGCAGTGCCCCCGCGAACTGCTGCATCGGCATTCCCGGCACCGTCGAGCCGACGGTGAGCATCACCGGCAGGAGCGCGGTCACGTGCGCGGTAACGCTCGCGAACATGTAGTGCAGGAAGTAGAACACCAGGACGAGGACGATCATCGCGGCGATCGGCGGGACGCCGGCCATGTGCCCGGCGATCACGTCGGCGAGCCACTTCACGAAGCCGACGCGATTCAGGCCGTCGGCGAGCGCGACTAGCGTCGCGAACCAGGCGAGCGTGTTCCACGCCTGCTTGTTCGCGGTGACGTCCTCCCATGTCACGACCCCGGCGACGAGCATCAGGGCGATCACGATGAGCGCCGCCGTCGTGGCGTCGACGTAGGCGCCGCCGAAGATCCACAGCGACAGCGCCACCACGACCAGGATCGCGAGGGTCCACTCGCGCGGTGTCACCGGGCCCATCTTCGCGAGCTCGCCCCCGGCCCACTTCGGCACCTCCTCGCCCGACTTCACCTCGGGCGGGTACAGGAAGTACGCGAGCAGCGGCACCGCGATGAGGAGCAGGATGCCGACCGGCGCGAACGCGGCGAACCACTGCATCCAGCTGTACTCGATTTTCACGGTCTTCTGGGCGAGCTCGAGCGCGAGCAGGTTGGGGGCGAGCGCGGTGAGGAACATCGAGCTCGTGACGCAGGTGGCGGCGAGCGCGGTCCACATGAGGTAGCCGCCGATGCGCCGGGCCGACGGGTCGTTCGGCTTCGAGTCGTACAGCGGCGGCAGGTTCTTGATCACCGGGAAGATCGTCCCGCCGCTGCGCGCCGTATTGGAGGGCGTGAACGGCGCGAGGATCACATCGGCGACGGTGATCGCGTAGCCCAGCGTGAGGGTCTTGCGGCCCATCGCCCTGACGAGCAGGAGCGCGATGCGCCGTCCGAGCCCGGTCTTCTCGTAGCCCATGGCGAACATGAAGGCGCCGAAGATCAGCCACACCGTGGTGTTCGAGAAGCCCGACAGCCCCCACCGGATCGCCTCTGCCGGCCATTTGGACCCGGCCTTCGCCACCTGCTCCGGAGAGAGATAGACATGGTTCGCGAGCACGACGACGAGCGTGATCCCGATCAGCCCGATCGCCCCGCCGGGCAGCGGCTCGAACATCAGGCCGATGATGACGCCGGCGAAGATCGCGAAGTAGTACCAGGCATGCTGCGGCAGCCCTGCGGGCGGGGGAATGAGCGCGAGGACGACGGCGACAGCGACGGGTAGCCCGGCCTTCCACCAGATGTTCATCGCTGTTCTCCTAACCCCGCATGGCCTACTTCCACCCCAGCGCGGCCATCTTGCGGCGGATGAACGCGAGCTGCGTCTGCAACGGCAGGTCCTTCGGGCAGACGTCGTGGCAGGCGAGCAGCGACATGCAGCCGAAGACGCCGCTGTCGTCGCCGATCACCTCGTAATAGTCCCCGTCGGTGCGCGCATCACGCGGATCGAGGCGGAAGCGCGCGATCTTGTTGATGCCGACCGCGCCGATGAAGTCCTCCCGCATGCGCGCGGACCCGCAGCCGGCCACGCAGCAACCGCATTCGATGCAGCGGTCGAGGAGGTAGATCTCCTCGGCGAGCTCGGGCTCCATGCGCTCCTCGATGCGCTTGAGATCGACCTCGGCCGACTTCATGTGCACCCAGGTCTGCAACCGCTCGCTCATCGCGCGCATCCACTTGCCGGTGTTCACCGAGAGGTCCGCGATCAGCTCGAACACCGGCAGCGGCGCGAGGGTGAACGACGCCGGCAGGTCCTTCGTCTGCGTGCGACAGGCGAGGCCCGGCCGGCCGTTGATCATCATCGCGCAGCTGCCGCAGATGCCGGCGCGGCAGACGAAATCGAACTGCAGCGACGCGTCCTGTTTCTCGCGGATCTCGTTGAGCGCGATGAAGAGCGTCATGCCGTCCGCCTCCTCGAGCTCGTAGGTCTGCATGCGCGGCGCGGCCCCGGGCTCCTGCGGGTTGTAGCGCAGGCAGCTGATCTTGAGCTTGCGGTGCTCGCCGTTGGTCACGATGCGGCCCTCTTCGCGACGGCTTGCGGAAAACGCTCGTCGATGCGCTCGTTCTGCCCGCGGAAGCGCGCGGGCAGCAGGTGCTCGTAGGGCATGAGCTTCGCCTGGAGCGCGAACCGGTCGAGCCCGGCCTGCTTCCGGATCGCGTCCACCTCCGCCACGCGGCCCGGGGTGTCGGGGTGATCGACGTAGTCCTTCGACCCGTAGCCGCGCCAGCCCGGCGGCAGCTCCATCTTCCTCACGTCGAGCGGCTCGTAGGCGAGCGTCGGCAGCGTGTCGTTCTCGCTCTTCCAGGTCGCGAGCGTGCGCCTGAGCCACTCGGCGTCGTTGCGCCGCGGGAAGTCCTGGCGGGAATGCGCGCCGCGGCTCTCGGTGCGGGTGAGCGCGCCGTAGGCGATCGCGACCGCGACCTTCAGCATCTTCTGGACGCGGTAGCCGGCGACGAGCTCCGGGTTGGCCCCGCGCGCCCGGTAACGCAGCCCGATGTTGCGGCTGCGCACCAGCAGCTTCTGCAGCGAGTCGACCGCCCGCTCGAGATCGCCTCCGATGCGGAAGATGCCGACCTGCGCGGTCATGATCTCCTGCATCGCCACGCGCAGCGCGGTGGCGTCCTCGGCGCCCTTGCCGGAGAGCATCGCGTCGAGCTTCGCCCGCTCGCGGTCGAGGAACTCGCGCACGAGCCCCATCGGCACGGCTGCGGCGTTCTCGGGCCGGTCGCAGAAGTCGCCGATGAACTCGCCGACGATCATTCCCGCGACGACGGTCTCGGCCACCGAGTTCCCCCCGAGCCGGTTGAAGCCGTGCATGTCCCAGCACGCCGCCTCGCCCG
>WBZR01003262.1_pt1 | contig 12565 bp, 14 predicted proteins | sample 5204231 | NCBI WGS metagenome assembly WBZR01 (sample SAMN12412403, study PRJNA552823) | activated sludge metagenome | isolation source: activated sludge from anammox sidestream of wastewater treatment plant... | place: USA: Virginia | collected 2017-08
TGGATGCTGGATCAGCAGCTCCATGGCAGGTTCTGAAATGTCGCGGATATGCTTTTTCAACTCTACGTTGTAAGTGGATATAAAGTGATAAGCAAGGAGCGGGATGTCTTCCCGGCGTTCGCGAAGCGGAGGAAGTGTTATTGGAAAAACTGTCAGACGGTAGTAGAGGTCCTCCCTGAAGGACTTGTCATTTATAGCCTCTTTAAGGTCTCTGTTGCTTGCCGCAATTACCCTTACATCTACCTCAATCTTTTTTGATCCGCCCACGCGCTCGATAGAGTCCCCCTGCAACACCCGCAGGAGCTTAGCCTGCAGGCCAGGGTCCATCTCACCGATCTCATCGAGAAAGATCGTACCGTTATTTGCGAGCTCAAATTTCCCTGTCCTCTTGTCCGTCGCCCCTGTAAAGGCGCCCTTCTCGTGTCCAAACAGCTCGCTCTCGAGGAGTTCCTTCGGGATTGCAGCGCAGTTGATGGCAACAAAAGGGCCGTCTTTGTATGAGCTCAGGTGATGAATGGTCTTTGCAAAGACCTCTTTCCCTGTACCGCTCTCGCCTGACAGCAATACAGTGGCCTTGCTTGGCGCAACCTTGTGGGCAAGGTGCAGGGCTTCCATGAACCTGGGACTGCTGCCTATCAACCGTGGGACATCTTTATCCCTCCCCTCTTTGAGGAGCACATTTTCAGTGAGGAGACGCTTTTTTTCCAGTGCCCGTTTTATCAACAGAAGCAGATGGTCAGGGTCAAACGGCTTTGTTATAAAGTCATATGCCCCCTCTTTTACTGCACGGACGGCATCCTCGATCCTGCCGAATGCAGTCATAAGGATCACAGGCGCAAACTGGCCCTGCTCCCTCACTGCAGACAGTATATCTATGCCGGTGCCGGACGGCAGTCTGAGGTCAGTCAGGACAAGGTCAATATTCTCATTCTGAATCTGTTCCAGGCCACAGGGTGTGTCAGTGCAAAGGAGGGTCTTATACCCCTCTGATGAAAGGGTCTGGTTGAGCATCTTTGCCATTGATTCATTATCTTCGACTATAAGTATTGTTGCCATATATCAATTGCCCCTGCACGGCAGGTATATCCTGAACGTAGTCCCGCTCCCTGACTCGCTCTCAACGTCAATATGACCGCCGTGTGAGAGGATTATTTTATGCACGAGGGCGAGCCCCATCCCTGTGCCGCGCGGTTTTGTCGTATAAAATGGAAGAAATATCTTGTCCTGTTTCTCTTTGGGTATCCCGATGCCGGTATCTGAGATTACGATCTCAATGCCATCAACAGAGGGAGAGACCTGCAGTTCTCTTTGAGCAGTACCTTTTATATCCCTGCATTCAGACACCAGACTCTTTGCCGCTATCTTTATCCTTCCCCCCTCAGGCATTGACTCAAGCCCGTTCTGGATGATGTTTTGCAGGGCCTGCCGCATCAATACCGCATCAATATTTATCAGTGGCAGGTCAGGGATGTCTAAATCAACATCAATATTATGGTGTTCAGATTTTCCAATAGCAGTGTCTACTGCCTTTCCAAGCAGGCCGCCCAGGTCCACCGGGATGAGTGCAGGTGTAACATTCCTCCCGTAATTTAAAAGCTCTTTGATAATTATATCCATAGAATTGACTTCTGAGATGATAGTGGAAACTTCTTCCTGTGCAGGGTCTTCGCCAGCGAACCTTTTTGAGAGCATCTTTGCATATCCCATTATTGAGCCCATGGAGTTTCTGAGCTCATGGGCAATCCCGCCAGACATCTCTCCGAGCATGACAAGGCGTTTTCTGAGTTCGCCCTGCTCTCTCAGCATCTTTATCTCGGTGAGGTCTGTGAATACAAATATGATTCCCGTATGCCTGCCATCCCTGTCCCTCAGGGGTGATACAGAGAGCCCGAGCCAGATGTTTGGACCTTCTTTTTTCTGAAACTCCACCTCCTGCCTTGATAAGGTTGTCGTCAGCATTAATGATTCGTCAAGGAGACGGCATATAGAGCTGTCCCGGCCGAATACACTCTCGCATGACAATCCCACGGCCTCCTCTTTTCTTATCGCCAGCATTCGTTCTGCTGCGGTATTAAAAGTAGTAATGATCCTGTCCATACTGAAAGTTACAACGCCGCTGCCGACACATCTTAAAATGTCTTCATTATAAATTTCCGCCTCGGATGCGCGATGTTCCGCAAGACTCCGCAGTTTCTCCAGTTCATCCTCTTTTTCCTTTAGCTTATGTATTAGTGATGTGAAGGTATCAATGACAAACTCGACCTTCTCTTTTTTTTGAGGTATGACCTTTTCGGGATTGGCGGGCACAAGGCTCTTACGGGTCATGAATAACGCCCGGAGAATGAAATAAACGGCAACCCCTCCGGCTATAACGCCGGCGGCAAGGGCTAATAGCGCCATAAGTCCATCCCAAGATACCATTCAAGGATCTCCGGTTTAAAGAACAGACTCATTATACCACCAATTGCAAGGAAAGGCCCGAACGGGATCTTGTACTTCCTCCCCTTGCCGAAAATGACCATCATGAATATTCCCACTATTGAGCCAATGAATGATGATAAGACAATAGTTATCAAGACGTCAGTAAGTCCCAGGAATGCCCCGATCATGGCAATTAATTTAATGTCTCCTCCTCCCATCCCGCCGCGGCTTATCACAGCAATTATAAAAAAGAGACCGCCGCCCAGCAATATCCCGGATAAGGAGCTCTTTATACCCGAAGGGAGGATAAATGCGCTGGCCGCAAGTCCTATGATTATCCCCGGAATAGTTATGACATCCGGGATTATCTGATGATAAACGTCTATGACACTTGCAGTAAGCAGGGCTGAAAAGAGGAGTGCATAAAAGACCGTCTCTGTGTAGAATCCGAATTTCCATGCGATCACTGCATACCCTGCGCCGTTCATAAGTTCAATCAAAATGTACTGAACTGAAATGGGTGCGCCGCAGACCCTGCATCGTCCGCGCAACAATAAGAAACCAAGAATCGGGATATTGTCATATAACTTTATCGGCGTCTTGCAGTGCGGACAATGAGAGGAAGGGGAGACAATAGATTGCTCTGCAGGAAGGCGATGGATACATACATTCAGGAAGCTGCCTATGACAGCGCCTGTGACAAAGATAAAGAGGTAGGTTAGTAGCATTTAGAGGCAGCCCTAATATTGACATGCATCGTTAATCAATGCATTATAAACAGAGTAATGAAAGCATGCAAGTGAAGGGGGTCAGGTGGGCTATAAAATCGCAGTGTTAGGCGCAGGTAGCTGGGGTACGACCCTTGCAAAGTTGCTTGCTGAAAAAGAGAATGAGATAAGGCTCTGGGTCTATGAGAAGGAACTCGTAGACATAATAAAGACAGAGAGGATGAACACTGTCTACCTTCCTGCTTTTAAACTGCCTGAGAACATTTATCCAACAAATTCACTTAAAGAGGCTGTTGAGGCATGTGACATCATACTGTCAGTCGTACCTTCCCATGCGGTGAGGGATGTATTTACAGAGTTAAAGGAGTTTATGCCCCATGTACCTGTGGTCAGCGCTACCAAGGGGATTACCACTGACACCCTGCAGACCGTCTCCCAGGTATTGGGTGAGGTGCTGTCTTCGGCTGCGGCCTTTGAGATGTTCGCAGTAATATCAGGGCCAAGTTTTGCAAAGGAGGTGGCACACAAGCACCCGACTGCAATTGTAATCGCCTCTTCCAACGAGAAACTTGCAAAGGAACTTCAGTCACTGTTCTTCCGTCCATACTTCCGTGTGTATACAAATATGGATATCACAGGTGTTGAAATCGGCGGCTCCCTCAAAAATGTCATTGCCATTGCAACAGGATGTGCCGACGGACTTGGTTTTGGACACAACACGAGGGCGGCCCTGATTACCCGCGGGCTTGCAGAGATAAAGAGGCTTGGAATGGCAATGGGCGCTCAGGCCCCCACATTCTACGGGTTGTCAGGGATCGGAGACCTGGTGCTTACCTGCACCGGTGAACTTAGCAGGAACAGGACACTTGGGTACAGGCTTGGGCAGGGAGTCAAATTGAAGGACACATTCTCGGAATTGTCGGGCAGGGGCATGGTGGCAGAGGGGGTCAGGACGGCAAAGGCAGCCTGGGAGCTTGCAAAAAAGTATGACGTTTCAATGCCCATTACGCATGAGGTCTGCAACCTGCTGTATGAGGAGAAGGATGTACATCAGGTGGTGCATGACCTGATGATGCGTGAAGCTGGAGGGGAGTAGTCGTAGGGTGGGCGCCGCCCACCTAAATAGCCTGAATAACTGTGTGTTGGTGGGCAATGCCCACCCTACTACTGGTTGATTGAAGAAGGGATTTCAGAGTGAAGCCGGAAGATATTGAAAAAATACTCAGGTCAGTCAAGACTGGCAGGCTTGGCATAGACAAGGCGCTCGAGCGGCTGAAGCACCTTCCATATGAGAACCTCGATTTTGCCCGGATAGACCATCACAGACACCTGAGGCAAGGCATGCCTGAGGTAATCTATTGTGAAGGAAAGACGGTCAATCAGGTAGTCAGGATAGCAGAGCGAATACTCGATAAAAAGGGAGATATTATAGCAACCAGGGCAGGCCAGGATATATTCGATGCGCTATCGTCTATTGATGACATGGCAGAGTATAACGAGCATGGCAGGGTCATTACCATACTGCACAAAAAGAAGGACCTTACCAAGGGCACGGTGCTGATTGTCTCCGGCGGCACATCGGACATGCCTGTAGCTGAAGAGGCCCATGCATTACTTGATGCCTTTGGCAGCAGGGTAAACACTCTCTATGATGTCGGCGTGGCAGGTATACACAGACTGCTCGATAACCGCGACGCGCTGCTGAAGCCCCGTGTCATCATCGTTGTTGCAGGCATGGATGGGGCCCTCGCAAGCGTGGTCGGCGGCCTTGCCTCCCGGCCGGTTATTGCAGTCCCGACAAGCAACGGATACGGCGCAAGCTTCGGAGGCGTAGCCGCCCTTCTTACCATGCTGAACAGTTGCGCCGCAGGCGTGGCAGTCATGAACATAGACAATGGATTTGGCGCAGCCTGTATGGCACACAAGATCAACATGATTGGCGAGTAGTCAGGGGTCAGGTCTTGAATTTTGACATCTTTTTAGATAAAGATGTCAAAATTCAAGACCTGACCCCTGGATATTAGGAAGGATTATAGAGTGAAGATAGCCTATTTTGACTGCTCCAGCGGCATTAGCGGAGACATGATCCTCGGCGCCCTTGTTGATGCCGGCGTCTCCTTTGACAGGCTCAAAGAGGGTCTCTCACAACTGAACCTCGACGGATATACTATTACCGCTGCTACCGTCCTTAAAAGAGGCATCAGGGCGACCAAGGTAGATGTCGTCATAGATAGTCCGGACCTGCCAGGACGTCCTCTGAAAGACCTCAGGGAGATAATCTCTGACAGCGCCCTTGATACGGCAATCAAGTCAAAGAGCATTTCAATCTTCCAGCGGCTCGCTGAGGCAGAGTCAGTTGTTCATAACTGTCCTGTTGAGGACGTTCACTTCCACGAAGTAGGACACATAGATACGATTGTGGACATAGTAGGTTCAGTCTTTGCTTTCCATCTCCTTGGCATAGACAGGGTGGTATCATCTCCCATAGATACAGGCAGCGGCAGTGTAAAGATGGCGCATGGACTCTTTCCCATTCCAGCGCCGGTAACAGCCGAATTGCTCAAAGATGTGCCTGTCTATTCAAGCGGTATAGAGCGGGAGCTTACGACCCCTACCGGCGCTGCCATAATAACGACCTTTGCATCCTCATTTCAGCCCTTGCCGGGGATGACACTATCTAAAATCGGATATGGCGCAGGTGGCTGGGAGTTGAGTGAAAAGCCAAATGTCCTGAGGGTCTTTGTTGGAGAGGACGTAGAGGCCTATGGCGCTGATGAAGTCTGCGTCATTGAGACCAATATTGATGACATGAATCCGCAGGTCTATGAATACCTTATGGATAAACTCCTTGAAGCAGGGGCGCTTGACGTATTCATTACGCCAATTGTTATGAAGAAAAGCAGGCCTGCCCATATGCTTTCTGCCGTCGCTGATGCATGCACGTTAGGCGTGCTTCAGGAGTTAATATTCAAAGAGACCACAACCATAGGCGTCAGGGTAAGAAAGATGTCGCGCTCGTTATTGACGAGAGACATAAAGGATGTCCAGCTCCCATATGGGACTGTACGGGTAAAGATATCCGGCAGTGGGGGCAACATATACAACTTCGTTCCTGAGTATGAGGATTGCAAGACACTGGCAATTAAGACAGGCATCCCCCTGCGGGAGATAATGGAACATGCGAGAAAATTGGGTAAAGGACAATGAGTTACTCGATGAAGTAGATGGCATCCGGGTCATCCAGCCCCCAAAGGGCCATCGCATGACTACAGACTCCCTTCTGCTTGCCAGATTATCCGTGCCTAAAAGATACGCAAAAGTCTTAGAGCTTGGTACAGGCTGCGGCATAGTCTCACTTATCCTTGCGAATAAGTTCCCGTCTATCCATATCACGGCTGTAGAGATACAGCATGAACTTGCATTGCTTGCTGAGCGCAATGTCAAGTTGAATGACATGGAAAAGGGCATCTCCGTAATAAACAGAGACATAAAAGAACTGCCCAAAATTCTGCCATCGGCACACTTTGATCATATTGTTGTCAATCCCCCTTACAGGACATTAGCCTCAGGACGCATAAGCCCGGAGATAAACAGGGCCATTGCAAACCACGAACATGCCATAACGATTGATGAAATCCTGAAGGTGAGCCAGCATCTCCTGAAGGTGCGCGGCAAGATAAGCCTGATCTATACGGCTGACCGCCTTGCTGACTTATTTTCGGCCATGAGGCGTTACCGTATAGAACCAAAGGTCCTCAGATGCATTATTACAAGTGGTGATGGAGAAATTACCCTTGTCTTAGTTGAAGGTGTCCGTGAGGGCAAACCAGGGCTGAAAATCTCCTGCGAGCCTCTTTTGGAATAGCTGGAATACATGGCTTTTCAGGAAAAGTAGGGGCCTACTGCAGGACCTTAAAACCGGACATTTCTACTTTGGTAAAAATAGGACATTTCTATTTTGGCTTGACATGACTTCTGGCCGGCCTTGACTTTGCGTAAAACATTGTGTTACATTTTGTATTACAAAACCGTAATAAAGGAGGATGAATTCTATGACTGTCAGTGTCCGTCTTGACGAAGAGACAGAGGCAATTCTTAAAAAAACTGCGAAAGCGCTCCATACTAATAAGGGGCAGGTGATCAGGCGTTCCCTCAAAGAATATTGCTCCCGCGTTCTGCAGGAAAATAAGATTTCTCCGTATAAACTTGTCGAGGACCTTTTAGAGAGAGAAGGCAGCGGCAGAGGGGATCTTTCTGCAAAGGGAGAAGAAATCCTGAGAGAGGCATTCAGGAGAAGAAGCCGGTGCTGATTGATACAGGTCCTATTATTGCCATTTTCGATAAAGACGATGATTATCATCAATCCTGCATAGAAATACTCAAGAAAATCAGGGAACCACTGATAACAACATGGCCGGTACTTACGGAGGCATTTTATCTCTTGAATTTTTCCTGGCGTGTTCAGGATGACCTGTGGGAGTTTATACAAAGGGGGGGCGTTCAGATAGAGCCATTCAGGGAAAGTCTTTACTCAAGGGGCAGGGAGCTGATGAAAAAATACCATGACCTTCCCATGGACCTTGCGGATGCCACTCTTGTGGCAACAGGGGAGGAACTTAGTATTACTACAGTCTTCACGCTCGATCATAAGGATTTCCGTCTTTACAAGCCTAAACACAGAAAACGCTTTGCCTTGCTCCCTTCGGCGTTGCAGTAATATAGTCAGTGAATGTTGACATAATGTCTGTCATATATTATATTAAATTTACGGAGGAATATATGCCTTCAGTTGCCAAACATAGCCCAACCCGGACAACAAAGATGGACAACCCTGTGGCTGAGATCAGGCGCCTTTTAAATCCGTCTGATGGAGAGCTATCCCTTTTGTTGAATACAGGTATCCGGACCGTATACCGCTGGTTAGAGGAGGGGCCCCCGCCACAGTATTATCCTCTGATACGGCTGCAGGAGCTGATTGATCTCGCAAGGAAGTCTGTGAAAGAAGAGGCCATTGCTGAATGGTTTCACGAGCCAAACCGGGCGCTCGGCGGCTCAATTCCATTACGACTGATCCTGGATCCTCACGGTTTTGAGCTGGTTCGTGATGAACTGGGAAACGCTGCGCATGGACTGCCATTGTGATGCCTGACACAGGTCAGCCATTTCATGCACTATTGAAAAAAGTTACTCTTCGTTCAGTCAGCGGACATTTCTTTCGTACAGTGCCGGCGCATGCTGCGGATTTCGCCCTTGAGGACGGTCCATCGTATCTTTTCAATAACCGCTATAATATTCCGAAGCAATTTGGCGCCCTTTACTTTGGCGACAGGGCAGAAGTGTGCAGGGCCACTCTTGAAAAACGCGGTCTTCTTGCCTCCCGCAGGGTTCCCTACTCCTTACTCAGTTTTGATATTCAGGTTGACGGAATACTTGACCTGACTGACACAGATATACTGAAGCTCCTGCAAATACACCGGGAGGACATGGTCCGGACCAGGGAAAAACCTGGAGCCTTTGACACTACTCATGAATTGGCCGGAACTGCTTATGAGAGTGAGAGAATTCTCGGCCTGTATGTCCCGGATGCATCAGAAACCGGAAATACACTTGTTATTTATCCGGGTAGATTACTGGCAAAACATTTTCTTCGCCTAACAGAAAAGCTCAATTTGCCATAGTTCATGAAAGTTCATCTGCTAAACAACTTTGACGACGTGCTGTGGACATGCCTTAATTTATCTCCCGGGCGTATATATGGAATGGCGCTTCTTACAGCCTGTGCCCCGTCTGAGAAGCCTGTCAGGATGAGTTTCAATTTCCCCGGGTAGTTTGCAATATCCCCTACTGCAAAAATGCCCTTTCTGTTGGTCTCCAGATTCAGTCCGGCCCTAATCCTGCTGTCATCTATCTCAAGCCCCCATTTTTCTATGGGGCCGAGGTCTGATGTGAAACCGAGCATCAGCAGGAGGGCATCAGCCTTAAGCAGTACTTCTTTACCGTTGCTGTCTGATATTATTACCTTCTCAAGACTATCACCGCCTGTGCACTCTTTTATTTCATAAGATGTGAAAACCTGCACCCTTCCATGTGCTGCCTCTTCTGAAACCAGCTTCACAGTATGCGGATGGGCCCTGAACGTATCGGTGCGGTGGATTACGGCTATACTCTTTGCGACATCGCGCAGATTAAGAACCCAGTCCAGCGCCGAGTCCCCTCCGCCTGCGATAACGACATCCTTACCTCTGAATAATTCTTTTTCCCGCACCGCATAGTAAATGCCTTTTCCCTCGAACCTTCCTATTCCCGGTTTATCCAGGCTCCTTGGTTTAAAGGCGCCAAGACCAGCGGCGATGATGACGGTTTTTGAGAGGTAGCGCCCCACGTCAGTTGCAACCTCGAATATGGCTGCATTAGCATGTTCAGGGACGGAATTTGATTCTGCCCCAGCCTCAAGTGTCCGGATTGATAAGACAGTTTCATTTAACTTGATCTCAGGGCAAAACTGGTTCGCCTGCTCAAACAGATTCCCCGCAAGTTCTTTGGCAGTTATTTTGGTAAATCCTGGCGCATCGAATATATACTTTTCAGGGTAGAGTGCAGTAAGTTGTCCGCCAGTCTCCGGCATGCTGTCAATGATACATACCGATGCCTCATACATCCCCGCCTGAAAGGCGGTAAAGAGGCCTGAAGGTCCTGCGCCGATTATGGTTATGTCTTTAACCTGGGGAGGAGTCTTGGTCATCCTGCATCTTTATTTTTTATGTTTGCCTTCATGTAGAAGCCCGAACTATCCACTATACCGTAATCCACATGCAGGACATTCCCATCTTTATCCATCTCCCTTACCTCTACATAGTTTGCATTCTCCTTTGATGTAAGGTTACCGCGTGAGTCCGTGAAGTAGAGGTAAGCAACGAAGCCCCCATGCGGAGTTCCACCGTCATAACGGTAGACACCTTGAGACTCAGGAACAAGTATACAGCCGTCTAAAGAGGATATCGCCTTGCACCCGATACACTGGCAGTAAAACCCCTCACCTGACGGTTGTATATCACACCTTGGAAAGCGCATGTCCCCTCCTTCCTCAACAACCTAAGAATAGACCCGTGAGGGCCATAAGTCAACTTTCCCTCTTAATTTACATGATCTAATTTGACTATTGAAGTTGTCAGAACGTGTGGTGTATAGTTATTATAATTAAGCCAAAAATTGATTGAAAAGGTAAGAGTATCCTACAAGTAGGAAAAGAAGGTAACAGGATGGGCATATATTTTCTCAAGGTAAATGAATTACTAATCTAATCCATTGTTTTTTCGTAAAAAACAGCAGTAATATCAACGAAAACTAACATTTTTATTGGCATATAAATTGCTTTCTAATCTATAATTGGCTATGGAACCACAATGGTATGCAGTTCATACTAAGCCCCGGCAGGAGGCCGTTGCTGAGGCATTTCTGATGCAGTCAGGGGTTGAGGTTTTCTATCCCAGGACAGGACCGGCAAAATCACTCTTTACAGGTTATATATTCGCTAAATTTGATTCAGAGAAGCAGTTAAGATTAGTGAAATATTCCAGAGGAGTCAGCTCTGTTGTTAGTTTCGGGGATAAACCGGCGCCAGTGGATGAGATGCTTATTGAAGGCATAAAGTCAAGGATAAAAGACGGTTATGTTGTACTTGACCCTCCCTCATTTACAAAAGGGGAGAAGGTGGAGATAAAAGAGGGGCCATTAGAAGGAATCAGCGGCATCTTCGACAGCCGCGTAAAGGATTCCGACAGGGTCGTCATACTGTTGAATGCAATAGCATCACAGTCGAGGATAGTCGTGTCTTCCACGAGCCTTCGAAAAACATCGTAATTCTACGCTGTTAGCATCAAAGTTTATTACTGTTGTACGGTTGCTAAAGCAACGCATATGGTTGCCGAAAGAGGTAATGCTTCATTTTTGTTGCAACAGGTCTTGCACCTGTAATGGCGGCAGCCTGCCTGATGCCTTCAATTCTAAACAACCAACCTCCTGTCTTTCTTCCAGCCCAATGTGTGGTATAGCCGGTATACTCAATATTAATGATTCCAGGGAAATTGCGCCTGAGACGCTAAGGCGGATGCTTTCTTCCATCAAACATCGGGGACCCGATGAATTTGGAGTCTATAAAAATGCCAATATTGCAATTGCTCATGCCAGACTGAGTATTATTGATCTTTCCAGCGGCCAGCAACCAATGTGTAATGAGGACGGTACAGTATGGATTGCGTTTAATGGCGAGATATTTAATTACATCGAACTTCGCAAGGATCTGCTGAGTAAGGGGCATACCTTTTCAACTCAATCTGACACTGAAGTTATTATCCATCTGTATGAAGAGTATGGCGAAGGGTGCCTTGATCAATTAAATGGACAATTTGCCTTTGCCATCTGGGATGAGAACATAAAGAAACTGTTTCTTGCCAGAGACAGGGCAGGCATACGACCTCTGTTTTATTCACATAATGGGATTAGATTTTACTTTGCATCTGAGATTAAGGCTATATTTGCGACCGGTGAGATCGAAAGGGAAGTTGATCCTGTAGCGATAGATCAGATTTTTACACTATGGTGTACAGTTCCGCCGATAACGGCGTTCAAGAGGTTGTATGAACTGCCGCCCGCTCATTATCTTGTATTACAAAATGGAAATATTCTGATTAGAAAGTATTGGGATGTTGATTTTTCATTTGAACCTGAAGTACCACCATTTGAAGAGGCTAAAGAAAGGTTAAGGTTTCTCCTGACAGATGCGACAAGGCTGCAACTCAGGTCTGATGTCCCTGTGGGCGCTTATCTAAGCGGTGGTCTTGATTCTTCTGTTACTACTGCATTAATCAGACAGTTGAATCATGCTCCGTTGATGACCTTTTCTGTTGCGTTTGAGGATAAAGATTATGATGAGAGTGAATATCAGAGGGAAATGGCAAGGGCCCTTGGTGTTCAGCACCATGAAGTGAGGTGTAAATATTCCGATATCGGGGATAATTTCCCAGAGGTTATCTGGCATACTGAGAAACCGGTACTCAGAACTGCTCCGGTGCCGTTATTCCTCTTATCGAAACTGGTTAGCGACAACGGATTGAAGGTGGTACTGACAGGCGAGGGGGCGGATGAGGTATTGGGCGGGTATGACATATTCAAGGAGACCAAGATTCGTCAATTCTGTGCAAGATACCCTGATTCAAGGCGCAGGCCCCTTTTGCTTAAAAGGCTTTATCCATACCTGCCTGCCTTTCAGACACAGTCAGGTGCCTACAAAGAGGCATTCTTCAGCGGGGGGAACTCTGATGTCTCAGATCCGCTGTTTTCTCACAGACCAAGATGGAAGAGCACATCCATGACAAGACTCTTTTTTTCTGAAGAGTTAACAGATGCAGCTGCTAAGG
>WBZR01003992.1_pt1 | contig 12562 bp, 9 predicted proteins | sample 5204231 | NCBI WGS metagenome assembly WBZR01 (sample SAMN12412403, study PRJNA552823) | activated sludge metagenome | isolation source: activated sludge from anammox sidestream of wastewater treatment plant... | place: USA: Virginia | collected 2017-08
TTTAGCGGGCTTCGTAGGAATAGCGCGGGGGTTCATCCCCGCGCGGGACGGCAGCGGAACAAAACGCCCAATGGGGCGAGTCCGCTTTAGCGGGCTTCGTAGGAATAGCGCGGGGGTTCATCCCCGCGCGGGACGGCAGCGGAACAAAACGCCCAATGGGGCGAGTCCGCTTTAGCGGGCTTCGTAGGAATAGCGCGGGGGTTCATCCCCGCACGGGACGACAGCGTAGAAAAAGCAGGATGGTCAGAGCCCAGTCCGGGCGGGGAAGGAAGCGGGAGCGTCATCGCAACCCGCAGCCCCATCCCGACGTATATCCCTATCGGAAGCAATAGACATAGATGAACGCGGATTTACGCTGATAAAAGAATAAAAAATCCGCGCTTGTCCGCGTCCAAAAAATAATTCCCGATAAAGTTTAATCTTTCAAAGGAGACGCCATGAAACCCATTCAACGTTTTTTGACAGTCTTTATATTAATCGCCCTGTTTTCGATAGCGTTCGTCACCCCGGCGCGCGCGTTCGACGGACGCTCGGGCGACGTGATCGTGATCGAAGCGGATGAAACCGTGAACGACGACCTTTACGTCACAGCAGGCGAGTTCACGCTCGACGGAACCGTCAAGGGCGACCTGATCGTGTTCGGCAACTTCATCGTCATCAACGGGACGGTGGAGGGCGATTTGATCGCGGCGGGCAACACCGTTCTAATCGAAGGCGCTGTGACCGACGACGCGCGCATCGCGGGCGCCGCGCTTCAACTCGGAAGCCAAGCCGTGATCGGGGGTGACTTAATCTCCGCGGGCGCAAGCCTCGAAACGCGGGAAGGCAGCGCGGTCGAGAAAGACGCGGTCTTTGCGGGCGCGCAGGCGTTATTGTCCGGCTCAATCGAGCGCAATCTTTTTGCGGCTGGCGGCGGTTTGGAAATCCGCGGCGAGATCGGCGGCGACGTGACCGCTGAGATCGGCGACCCCGGTCAGCAGGGTCCTTCGCCTGCAACCTATATCACCGATACAAAGATTTCGATTCCAAGCGTCAGCCCCGGAATCAAAATCAGCGAAGGCGCGCGCATCGGCGGCGATTTCACATACACTCAATCGAAGGATATCGAAATCCCTTCGGGCGCGGTGGATGGAAAAGTGACCCGCAACGAGCCTGTGAGGGATGAGATGAACGCCCCGACTCCGCCCACCCCGGCTCAGGTCGCTTCAAACTGGGCCTTGGACCTTGTCCGCCACATCGTAACGCTCGCCATCTTTGGGCTTTTACTCCTCTGGCTCGCGCCATTGTTCATGAAAAGTCTCGCGGATAAGATGCAGGCGCAGCCGGTTCCCAGTTTCGGTTGGGGCGTCGTGGCCTATGCCGCGTTCTTCTTCGCGCTGTTCTTCATCGTCGTCGTGACGATTATCGCCAGCGTAATCTTTGGAGCGTTGACTCTCGGCGGCGTGACCGGAACCATCATCTGGGTCAGCCTCGCCCTGCTTTTCGCCCTGATCGTCGGCTTCGTCCTGTTCACCGGCTTCGGGTCGCAGATTCTCGTGGCGTGGCTGGGCGGACGCTGGATCCTCGGCCGCTTCAACCCTGCTTTGGCTGAAAGTAAAATCTGGCCCCTCCTGCTCGGCGTGATCTTCGTCGGCTTGCTGGTCAAACTGCCCTTCGTGGGCTGGCTGATCGGCTTCATCGTCATGTTCTTCGGTCTGGGCGCGCTCTGGCTGTGGGGGCGCGAGCGGATGAAGAAACCAGCGCCCGTCACGGCATCGTAAGGGCGATGGCGCAATCCGTCCCGTCTCATCAATAATCCATCGTATCAAGCGAGGGTCGCCCGGCGCCGGGCGACCCTTTTTCATTTTCAGCGTATCGAAACTCGCATCAGGTATAATCGCGCCATGTTTACCGTTGAGCAGATCGAGGCGAAACTCGAACAAATTCTTTTAAAGGTTGAAAGACCCGGTCGTTATGTGGGCGGCGAATTGAACTCCATCCGCAAGGATTGGGACGCGGCAAAGACTCGCGTGGCGCTTGTCTTCCCCGATATTTACGATATCGGCGTCTCCAATGTCGGTTTGAAGATCCTTTACGACCAGATCAATCAAAGGGAGGATGCGCTTGCCGAACGCGCCTACGCGCCCTGGCTGGATATGGAAGCCCTGATGCGCGAACATGGGATTCCGCTCTACGCGCTCGAATCAAAACGCCCCCTGTCCGGGTTCGACCTCATCGGCTTTACTCTCCCTTACGAGACTCTCTACACCAACGCCATCAACGTCCTGGATTTGGCTGGCATCCCCCTCCGTTCTTCAGATCGGGATGATTCGCATCCCATCGTCATCGCGGGCGGACATTCCGCCGTCAACCCCGAGCCGATGCACGCCTTCATGGACGCATTCATCGTCGGGGAAGGCGAGGAAGTCATTCATGAGATCGTCAATTGGTTGCAGGAAACTCAAAACGCAAAACGCGCGGACAGGTTGCGCGAGCTGGCAAAAATCCCCGGCGTGTATGTCCCCCGCTTCTATGAAACCGCCTACATGGACGATGGGACGATCAAAGCCGTCGAGCCGCTCATCCCGGAAGCGCCGAAGACCATCCGCAAACGCATTGTGGGAAAACTTCCGCCGCCGCCGGTGAAATTCATTGTGCCAAACATTGACGTGGTGCATAACCGCGTCTCGGTCGAGATCATGCGGGGTTGCACGCGCGGGTGTAGATTCTGCCACGCGGGGATGATCACCCGCCCCGTCCGCGAACGAAGCGTGCAAGAGGTGGTGGAAGCGGCCGAAGCGGCCGTCCGCGCCACTGGATTCGAAGAACTGGCCCTGCTGTCGCTTTCCTCGTCCGATTACACTCACATCAAGGATTTGGTGGATGCAATCGGCGAACGCTTCGAGGGCAGGAAACTCACGGTATCGCTTCCGTCGCTTCGCATCGAGTCGGTTTCAATCGAATTGATGGAGAAGTTGAAACAGCATCGCTCCGGCGGGTTCACGCTCGCGCCCGAAGCCGCCAGCGAACGGATGCGGCGCATCATCAATAAATACATTCCCGACGAAGATATCATCAACACCACGCGCGAAATCTACGCGAGGGGCTGGACGACGATCAAACTATATTTCATGATCGGGCACCCCAGCGAGACTCTCGAAGACGTGCAGGCGATAGCGGATTTGAGCAAGCGCGTCATCGCCGAGGGGCGAAAAGTTGCGGGCTGGAAGGTGAAATTAAACGTCGGCGTCAGCACTTTCGTCCCCAAGCCACAGACTCCCTTTCAGTGGGTTTCCTGCGACACGCGCGAGAACATCCTCGAAAAACAAGCCCTGCTCAAACGCGAGTTATTCAAGGACAGGAACATCAAATTGAGTTGGACCAAGCCCGACGACACGCTGGTGGAAGCCTGGCTCTCGCGCGGCGACCGGCGCATGGCGGAGGTGATTCACACCGCCTGGAAGAACGGCGCAAAGTTCGACGCCTGGGAGGAGGGGCGAAAATTCGAGACCTGGATCGCGGCATTCAAAGAACACGGTCTCGACCCCGCCTTTTACACCCACCGCCAGCGCCGCACGGATGAAATATTTCCGTGGGAACACATCACCGCCGCTGTGCGCAAAAATTATCTCTTTCAGGATTTCCGCATGTCGCTGGAGGGACAGATCCGCGTGGACTGCCGCCTGAACTGCTACGCTTGCGGCATCCTGCCGACTTTTGCCAACCTGCGCCGCGAGAATCCCGGAGAGGGTTGGAAGTGTCCCGATGTTAAATCTCCCACGCGAAAAATGGAGATGGAACTGCCGCTGGTCGGCGATTAGCAATCTTTACCGCAGAGTATCCATGAAAGGGTTTCACCCCGAAGCGCCTGCCCTGAGCCTGTCGAAGGGATGAAAAACGCAGGTCACGTTTGTAACGTGACTGTCCGCGATACGCGAGCGTCATGACCTACGAATCCTTTTTTCATATCAGGACGCGGAGATCACAGAGGAGACAATTTTTATCTCAGTGAACTCTGTGGTCTTTGTGGTTAATGCTTCTTATGAACAAGACACAGATTCTTGAACGTCTGCAAAACGAACGCGACCAGTTTGAGTTGTTGCTCAACCAGGTGGGATTCGCGCGCCGCCTGACCCTGCGCGGCGTCTCCGGCGGGCTGACCGTCAAAGACTTGCTGGCGGAGGTCCTTTCGCGCGAGCAGTTCATCGCAGACCGCTTGAGCGAAATCCATCACGGGGAATCGTACGCGCCATCCGCTTCGTTCTCGGCTCTCGAAAATTTCCATAAAGAGTTCGGTTATCCCGATTACGAATCTCCGCTGATCGAGAAGAACAAGCGCGACCTAACCGTCCTTGGCGCATACAAGAATATCGCCTTCGACGAGATCGTCTCGCAGGAGATTGCCGTGTATGGGAATATCGTCGAATTGATCGAAACGCTCAGCCCGCTTCAATTCTCCGACCACGACCTGTCTCATCGCATCCCTGAGCATACCTATCGCCCATACCGGCACATGCAGACTTTGATCCACCGCTGGCTGGAGCAGATCGCCTCCGAGCCGAAGCCATGAGAGTCCGCATCACATTTGCCAAACAGGGCGCATTGCGATATGTCGGCCACCTCGACCTGCACCGCCTGTGGGAACGCGCCATGCGCCGCGCCAACCTGCCCCTCGCCTACTCGCAGGGATTCCATCCCCAGCCGAAGATCAGCCTCGCCGCCGCCCTGCCGCTGGGTTTTTCCTCCCGCGCCGAAGTCATGGATGTGCGGCTGAATGAAGATATTCAACCCGGCGAGATCTCGGCAAGGTTGAAGGACAATCTTCCGCCCGACATTCAGATCGTCGAGGTGAAAGCGGTGGAGGAAAACCTGCCCGCCTTGCAGACGCAAACGCTTTCGGCGTCGTACGATGTCCATTTGACGGAACCCGTTCCCGGGTCCGAGTTGAAGCGGGGGGTCGAGGCGTTGATGAATTCCGAGGCGCTCATCCGCGAACGGCGCAGCAAGACCTATGACCTGCGTCCGCTGATCGAGATGATAAGCGTGATCGCGCAAGCGGACGGGACGGCATGGCTGAAGATGACTCTCGCCGCGCGCGAAGGGGCGACCGGCAGACCCGAAGAAGTATTATCGGCGCTGGGGATCGAACCGGAAACGGCGCGGGTGGAACGAACGCGGTTGATTTTCAAGTAGGTCGGATTGACAATCCGACCTACCCGCCGGATTGACAATCCAACTTACTTCATTACAATTAGGTTTGTCGTTTCAAATCCCAATTTCACGGAGGAGTATTATGGCTGTTCTTGCTGCAATTCCCATGGCGTTTATCCCCGCATTTTTCTTCTCATGGTTTTTGTACTGGCTCGACCGCTACGAAAAAGAGCCGCGCTGGCTGTTGCTGGCCACGTTTTTTTGGGGCGGGTTCGTCGCCATCATCGGGACGTTGATCATCGCAACGGTCTTCGAGATCGGTTTCAGCCTCGTGTTGAATGACGCCGTTTTGGAAGACATCGCCGGCGGTTCGATCACTGCGCCGCTGGTGGAGGAATTCATGAAGGGATTGGCGGTGATGATCGTCTTTTTCCTGTTCCGCAAGGAATTCGACTCGATCCTGGACGGCATCATCTACGGCGGCATCGCCGGGCTGGGGTTTGCCGCCACAGAAAACGTTTTCTATTTTCTGGGCCAGTACAGCGAAGCCGGTTGGGGCGGTATGTTCACGAATTTTGCCCTGCGCGTGGGCGTATTCGCCTGGGGGCATCCCTTCTACACGGCGTTCACCGGGCTGGGATTTGCCGTAGCGCGCACAAACCGGAATATCCTGGTCAAGTTTGTCGCTCCGCTTATCGGCTATTTTCTTGCCGTCCTCGCTCACTCCTTCCATAACACTTCGCTGGTGTTCGTTTCGGGTCTCGGCAGTCTGGCTCTGGTCATCCTGCTCGAATGGGCGGGCTGGCTGATCTTCCTCGGCTTCATCATCTGGCTCATCCGCCACGAGCAGGGGTTGTTGAAGAAGCACCTGCGCGAGGAAGTGGGCAGCGGCTTGATCTCGGAAGCGCAATATAAAACAGCCGTCTCGTTCTTCCAGTTCGGGGCGCGCATGGCGGCGTTGAGCGGCGGGTCGTATAAAGCCACCAGTCATTTCTATCAGTATCTCGGCGAGCTGGCTCACAAGAAGGAACAACTCGAAAAGTTTGGCGACGAGAAGGGCAATGCGGCGATCATCCAGAAACACCGGCAGAGCATCGCCGCGCTTGCGCCGCAGGCGAAGACGTAAGTTACCGTCCCGCTCCTGCCGGGTTTAAAAAACCCGGCAGGAGCGGGAGACAATGGTAAAATCCGGCTCGTCCCGCCCCCGTAGCTCAGTGGACAGAGTGTCGGCCTCCGGAGCCGAAGAGCGCAGTTCGAGTCTGCGCGGGGGCGCCACAAGGCGCCGCTCACCCCGAACGATTTCGCGGGTGAGTTTTTTTTGGATACAATTCCGGTTCGATGAAGAACACGGCTCTGATTTGGATAGCCCTGATAGTTTTACTTTCCGGCTGCGACGCAAGCCCTTCCACGCCGGATGTTGTGTTGCCGCTTTTCGTCACCGCCACCTTGCCGCCGAGCGCCGCTCCCCCATCCACGCGCACGGCATCGCCGCCGACCGCCGCGCCGACGATTGACCCGATTCCCGGCACGACAACCAGCGAGGTCAATGTGCGAGTCGAGCCGTCCACGGCAAGTCAATCGTTGGGAACGATTCCTCCGTTTTCGACGGTGCAAGTCGCCGGAAAAGAATCGTTCGGCTATTGGCTTCGCATCGTCTTCGACGACGGAAACGGCTGGGTTCGCGCGGATTATGTGCAGGTTTCGGGGGAGGTTCCGCTTGTGGATGCAGGCGCAGGCTCCGGGTCCGGGGCGAGAGGCGCGATCTTGAGGGGAGTCAACGTGCGAAGTGGACCGGGCGGGGATTTCGATTCGCTCGGGTTGTTGAATCAACGCGATATTGTTTTCATCATGGGGAAGAATTCTTCGGGCGGATGGTTTCACATCTCGTATCCCCCTGCGCCGGAAGGGGCGGGCTGGGTCAGCGCAGATTTTGTGGAAATCGCAAACGCCGTGGCGATTCCGATCTTCGGCGACGGGACGCCGCTCGCGGAGACTTCTGAGTCTGCGCCTGAGAAAATCGCCGCGCCGGCGGACGGGGATACGGCGGATGCGCCGCTTGCGAACTTCGCGCTCTCACCCGCGTCGGCGCGGGCGATTCAATTCGACGGAGAAATTTCGGCGCCGGACGACTTGGAAGACTGGCTGGCGTTTTCGTCATCGCAATCGGAAATTGCGATCCAATTCTTGTGCAAGACGGGGGCGGCTCAAGTAGAATTGACCCTGTCGGGACTCCCACCCATCGGTTGCGGGGAGGCGCAATCGGCGCGGGTCGAGCCGGGCGTCGTTCAACTGCTTAAGATTACGCCGGCGTCAACAGGGGATTGGGTTCGCGCTCAATTCGAAATCAGAATTGCAATTTCGAATTGAGCGGAACGAAGCATATCTGATATAGAAACGATCGAATCCAGGATAAACCGAATCATGCAATCAGAATCCAAAACTGTAAACCTTCGCGCCGCGCTTCTCGTCGGAACGGCGATCTTCCTTCTGACGCTCGAATCGCTGGGGTTGTTCGCCGATGTCACAACGCCCATCGAGCGGCTGGAATATTCCATCCGGGACGTTTTTATGCGCCTGCGCGGCGTGGAAGAGCCTACGGGCGAGATCGTCATCGTCGCCATTGACGACCAGTCTTTCAATTGGACGGGTTTGCAGTGGCCCTGGCCCCGCTCATATCTCGCGGAAATCGCCGGGCAGATCAATAAAGGCGGCGGCAGGGTGATCGGGGTGGATATTTTTCTGTTTGAGCCGGATGAAAGCCAGCCAGAGAACGACTCGCTGTTCGCCGAGGCGCTTGGGGATGCGCCAGCGGCGGCGACCGTGATGCAAATTCTGCGCGATTCGGACAGTGGTTTTGTGACCGAGTCGCGGCTTTTACCCCTGCCCATCTATCAGGATGCGCTGGACGGCTTCGGCATCACCGGCATTCGCCGCGACGACGACGCAGTTGTGCGCAGCGTCTCCGCCTTCAATACGTTTCAAGGGGAGGTTTATCCGCATTGGGCGTTTGAGATCGCGCGTCTGTACCTGAATGTGGAGGGACCCGCCTTCACGGATGCGGGCGTTCGGTTCAACGGGCGGAGTATTGCCCTGCAATCGGGCGCGCTGCCGATTTCCTTTTTGGGACCCGCCGGAAGCTACCCAACCTTTTCCGCTTCGGACGTTCATGACGGCATCGCGCTCGAACAGGACCCGGACGCCTTCCGCGACAAGATCGTATTGATCGGCGCGACTTCAATCACTTTGCAGGATATTTACCCGACGCCGTTCTCGGCGCGGAATCCCACGCCGGGCGTGGAGATCGTGGCAAACGCGGTGGACACCATCCTCAACGGAAAATACATCACTCATGCCCCGCCCTGGGCTTCACTGCTTGCGATTCTGGGCGCGGCGTTGCTGGCGTATTTGATTACGCTCTCCAAGCGTCCGTCCCTGACGATCTCGTTGATGGTCGTGGGCGCGCTGGCATATTGGGGGGCGGCGCTCGCGCTCTTCGTCGGGCAGAGGTATGTTCTGCCAGTCGCCGCGCCGGAGGGGATGCTCTTTCTCGGCGTTGTTTTACCCACGCTGGAACAAGCCGTTTCGCAGGAGCGCGAGAAGCGGCGGGTGCGAAACCTGTTCAGCCGCTTCATCTCGCCGCAGATGGTGGATCAGATGATGAGGACGCGGGATATCAATTCGCTCAACAAGCGCGCCGACCTGACGATCATTTTTTCGGATATTCGCGGATTCACGACGCTTTCAGAGAAGTTGCCCCCGGAGGATGTGGTCTCGCTGCTCAACCCGTATTTGGAGGCGATGTCGCAGGTGATCTATAAGCACGGCGGCACGGTGGATAAATACGAGGGCGATGCGATCATCGCCTTCTTTGGCGAGCCGGTTCCGTACAAGGATCACGCGGCGCGCGCCGTCCGCGCCTCGTTGGATATGCGGAAGGCGCTGGCAAACTTGCGCGATCAATGGGCGAAGGAGGGGCGTCCAAGTCAGATCGAAATGGGCGTGGGCGTCAATTCCGGCGAAGTCTTCGTGGGTTTGCTCGGTTCGGAACAGCGCATCAATTACACGGTAATCGGCGACAACGCCAACCTGGCAGCCCGCCTGCAAGATTTGACGAAGACTTACGCCTGGCCCATCCTCGTCAGCGAAAGCACATATCAGCAGATCAAGGATGAGTTCGACGCGGAATTGGCGGACGCGGTGACGGTCAAGGGTAAGACGAAGGCGGTGAATGTGTACAAAGTCATCGGTCGCAAGGGCGCGCCGGAGAGCGAGAAACTCCAGGCGTGGACAGGGAGTCAAGTCAAGCCGACTCACGAGGGGTAAGCGGGAACGACTTTTGCAATTCCGTTTGTGAAGCGTTTGTACCGAATTGTACAAAATTATTTTTTTTGGTATAGTTGCGGCATGTCAAATTCGGCGAGGGCTTTATGAACGCAAGGAAGATACCGGACATCATCATCGGGCGGTTGCCTGTGTACCTGCGAGCGTTGCAACGCATGTCGGACCTGGGCTTGAAGACCACGTCGTCGCAGGAACTGGGCGAGCAGGTGGGGATTTCGGCGGCGCAGATCCGCAAGGATGTTTCGCAGTTCGGGGAGTTCGGCAAGCAAGGCACGGGTTATTCCATCGAATATCTGATCGAAAAATTGCGCGAGATACTCAAGGTTAATCGTATTTGGGATGTAGTGGTGGTGGGGGCGGGGGACATGGGTCACGCGCTCGCCAATTATCAGGCGTTTCATAACCGCGGTTTTCGGGTTGTGGCGATCTTCGATAACGATAAGTCGAAGGTGGGCGCGCCGATCGGGAAGTTCAGCGTGGAGGACGCGGAGAACTTGGCGGAGCGTATCAGGGAACTTGGGGTAAAGATTGTGATGTTGACGGTCCCCGCCTCGGCCGCGCAATCGGTGGCGGATCTGGCAATTCAAGCCGGGGTGAAAGCCATTCTCAATTACGCGCCTGTCAGCTTGAACGTTCCGGGGAACGTCAAGGTGCAGTATATTGATCCGTCGGCGCATTTGCAGAGGATGACGTATTATCTGTAAGGGTGAAGGGCGGAAGATGGGGGAAGAAAGTTTGGCGGTTTCTCTACCGTATATGGTACGCTCGCGTCGCCGAGGACAGCGCAGGAGGAATTTGTGACTTTGTCCTTGTTTATACGGGGAGAGTTGATGGTTATTCTTGGTCGAGGGGGCTTTTAACAGCCAAGCCGCCTCTGTTCAATACATGGGTGTAGATCATGGTGGTTTTGACGTCTTTGTGTCCGAGGAGTTCTTGAACCGTGCGGATGTCGTATCCGCTTTGGAGGAGGTGTGTGGCGAAGGAGTGGCGGAAGGTGTGGGGGGTGACTCGTTTTTCGAGTTGGGCGATTTTTGCGGCGCTGCGAATTTCGCGCTGTAGGGCGGTTTCGTGGATGTGGTGCCGGCGGGCGATTCCGGTGGCGGGGTCGGCGTAGAGGGCAGAGGCTGGGAAGAGGTATTGCCAGAGCCAGTCTTTGGCGGCGGAGGGGTATTTTTTTTCCAATGCGCCGGGGAGGTAGGCGGTCCCCAGTCCTTTGGCGAGGTCTTTTTTGTGGAGGAGTTGGACGCGTTCGATGTGTTGTCGGAGGGGGGCGATCATGCTGTCGGGCAGCATGGTGACTCGGTCGTCGCCTCCTTTTCCGTCGTAGACAAGGATGCGGTGGTTGTCGAAGTCTATGTCTTTGATGCGCAGGCGGAGGCATTCCATGAGGCGGAGTCCGGCTCCGTACATGATTTGAGCCATGAGTTTGTAGGGCGGTTTCATGGCGGCGATGACGGCGCGGGCTTCTTCTTTGGAGAGGACGACGGGGACGCGTTTGCCTTTTTTGGGGCGGGTGAAGTCTAGGAGGGATTGGTCGAGTTGGAGGTTGAGGACGTTGCGGTAGAGGAAGAGGATGGCGCTGATGGCCTGGTTTTGGGTGGAGGCGGAGGCCTGGCGTTCGACGACGAGGTGGGTGATGAATTGGCGGATTTGTTCGGCGCCCATTTCTTTGGGGTGGCGTTTGTTGTGGTAGAGGATGTATTCGCGAACCCATTTGAGGTAGGTTTTTTCGGTGCGCGGGGAGTATTGTTTGAGGCGGATGTGGTCGCGGTAGTGGTCGAGGAGTTTTTTGGGTTGGGCGGGTGTGGGTTGCACGGGGTTTGTCCTTGTAGCGTTCGAAGTCTGTTGGCTTGTGCTGGGATTCGGCGGGCTAACGCTTCGATAGGGTCTCGGTATGTTCGACTATCCGCTTGGCGCAGGCGCCTTGTTTTAGAGGGCGTTTCGTAAATCCTTTTTGGGGCGCGGATTAGGGCGGGGTTGACTGAAAAACAAATGAAAAATCCGTATTTGCCAATCCTTGTCCCGTCCCGCCACCCCATGCCGCGCCTGACGGTGAACCGTCAGGCTACTCATACAAAATCCGCTGAAGCGGGTTAGCCGATTTTCAATCGGCTTTGTGATAATGACGCCGATGTCGCCATCCGGGGATGCGATGAAGGGCGATCCTTCGTTGCGTTCCAGGGTTCCATAAGAGCCGGACGGGCCGCCCCTACGCAATGCCAGGCAAAATTATGCAAGGTGGGTTAACAACTAAACCTGGCAATCTTTGCCTGACGCCGCTCCCTCCCCTCCCATCCCCGCCTGACGGTGAACCGTCGGGCTACTCATACAAAATCCGCTGAAGCGGATTTTCAATCGGCTTTGTAAAAATAGCGCGGACATCCCCGTCCTGAGATGCGATAAATGTCTGTGCGGGCATGGTTGGAATTCAACATCGTTTGCTGGATTAATTTGTTAATGCTCAAGAGCGGATTTGAAAAGTCCTAGATATGAAGATCCATCTGTCAATTTTTGGCGCGTCTTTTGCCCTCGTTGGCGGCATTTTCGGGGAGGGCGGGTGTATAATTGGGTTGCAGGATTTGTGGTATTTAATGGATTATACAGCAAAACGTCCGCATAAATCCCGTCACAGCAGTTTATAATGACGGGCGGTTTATACGGCGATCTGTATAAACTATAGTTCGGCGGCACTCGGCACAACAAAGTAAACAAAAGGAAAATTTATGGATGATTTACTTCAACAAGGCATAACGGCGTATCGTGCAGGAAAACGGGATGAGGCTCGAAAAATTTTTGTTGCTTTTATTAAGCAGAACCCTGAAAGCGAACGTGGTTGGGGTTGGATGTATGACACTTCAGACGATGACAAATCGCGCGCATATTGCTTAAGACAAATGTTGCGTATCAATCCCAAAAATAAAAAAGCCAGTCAACTTTTAAGCCAACTATCCAACTCCAAGCCAGCCTCAAACCCAAGCGGATTAGCAAGTAAAGCAGTTATCTTTATCAGTGTTGCATTAGTCTGTTTAATTGGTGTCTGTGGGATTGGCTTTCTTTATTTCAAGAATGACAACAAAATCACGTCAGTACC
>WBZR01003428.1_pt1 | contig 12561 bp, 8 predicted proteins | sample 5204231 | NCBI WGS metagenome assembly WBZR01 (sample SAMN12412403, study PRJNA552823) | activated sludge metagenome | isolation source: activated sludge from anammox sidestream of wastewater treatment plant... | place: USA: Virginia | collected 2017-08
GATCTTCCCAGAGGATTCAAGAGCCACGAGATGCTGCCCCTGGTGATCCACTGCAAGATCGACGGCACAGCTGCCCGGGTGCCTTTCTGCACGTGCATATTCTGTGATCAGGTTCCCCATCGGGCGTGGTGAACGGTCCAGGGGGGGATCCAGAATGAAGGTTTTACGGCGCTCTCCAGGATGGGGATCCACCCAGCTTGGAATCGGGATTTCGAACAAGGCTCCATCTTCCCGCAGGATGACCGCAGCCTGTTTCCAGGGGACAATTTCCATGGCGACTGCATGATGCTCAGGGATTCCGGGGATCCCTTCCAGCGACCAGGCATTGAGAAAGCCTGCCTCGGAGAGAAAAACCCTTCCCCAGCAATCGAGCACACCCAGGCGCGGAACCGGTGAGGCGGAAACAATCTCGAAGTCCACCGCCATCCGGGTGATCTGGTCTGGATCCGGCCATTCATCCGCCATGACCTGAAGGGTGCGGTCTTTGAACATTTCCAGGGCTTCCGGAATCCTCTTTCGATCAGCCCGCATCAGGTCCTCAGCATAAGAGAATGCCTCCGGCCATTTCTTTTCGGCGATAGCCTGCTGTGCCTGCTCCGAAAAATAATCCGCACGGGTCCCATCAATATAAGCCTGAACCTCCCTGGATGATGGCAGCTCGGCGCGGTGGTAAAAAAGGATCCAGGCCATAACCACTGAAAAGGAGGGAATCCCGGCGATCCAGAGCAGAGTGCGCGCTGTTTCAGGGGTTCCCCAGGCGAAATACACCAGCAAGGCAACCGCCAGCAGCGGCCAGGCATAAAACGAGAAGAGATCCCAGTCGGTCGGAAACCCAAGCCAGGGATTCCAGAGCAGGAGGAAAAGCCCCCCCAGCACCAGCTGGGGAATGAAAAACAACACCAGCTGGCTGGTTTTCCGCTCGGAACCTTGCTGGTTACGGACCAGGCTGACTGAAAAAGCAGTTCGGATCGTTTTCCATATTTGCCGCCCGGGCAGGACACCCATCAGGATCATGATCGAGAAGTAGCTGCACAGGATCAACTCATTGACCAGATCGACCAGGTGGTTCATCGACAGCCAGGGGTACTGCCAGGCACCCGGTGGATTGTCCGGATTGTCTGCGCTCATCAGGGGCATCAGAGTGGCAAACAGCTTTGCGGTTGCTGCGGTGCTGTATCGCAGGTTGATGTGACGGTCAATCCAGGCAAAGGTGATCCCGATAAACAGCACAGTGAGAGTCAGGGCAAAGATCAGCCAGCGCCCTCTTTTGGCCTGTGGGGCTGTCACGAACATCAAAACCAGAACAGCCGGAAAAAAACCAAAACCCACCAGATGGCTGCAGGAAGCGAATATCCACCCCAGAAAGGCAATCCAGAATCCTCGGCCTGTGAGGATCCGGCGAGTCCCGTAAACCAGAAACAGAATCAGGCCCGACACCAGCTGGGTGTACCATTCGATATAACCGAAAAAGAGGTGCACCGGCCCGATCAGAAAAACCAGGGGAAGCGCCCAGAGGTGGCTCTCGCCCTCTCTTGACCAGGAAGCCAGCCCCCACCCGGCCACCAGGAATACCATCACCCCCCAGAAACAGGACAGCAGCTGGAAGCTGGCCTGCGGATGAATCCCCCAATGACGATACAGAAAACGCGCCAGATCTGTATGAGTGACCGACTCGAGCGGTTCCCGGATCGAGGCATAGGTGGTCAGGGAGATGAAATTGTCCATGATCATATGGGAATCACCCAATTCAAGGACAGTGACCCTCAGCAGCCAGAACAGGGTTCCGGAAGCCAAGGTTATCAAAAGCAGCTTAAACAGCTTCGAGGGATCCCTGGAAAACCAGCCAACCACAGCGCCAAGCCAGCTCTGGATCGGCGCACACACCAGCAGCAGCGGAAAAAGCAATCGGAACCAGAAGGGAAAATAACTCGATGCGGAGAGCGACCACAGCCATTTCTCGCGGAACTCCTCCGACAGAGCCGGAATCCACCACCACTGAACCAGAATCAGCAGGATGCCAATCCCAGCCAGCAACCGCGACCGAAAAGAACCCTTCCAGACAAACTCGATCATGGACCGGCCTGTACCCTCTCCAAAATCACCAGGCTTTCCAGCTGGTTGATACGCCGGTATTTCCCGGACTCTTCCAGCTGATGAACCCAGGTTCGCACCTGATCCGGATCATAGAACCAGAGATTATACCAGTAAGGAAGCTGCACGGCCTTTTCATCCATAATCATCACATCCGGCCAGCCTTGTTGGGGTTCTTTCATTTCCACACCCTCCACAAAACGCACTTCGGGCTGTGATGGAGGCAGCAGGTAGAGGCTGTTCTGATAAGTCAGATGCGGCAGCAGATGGGACTGAGCCGAGACACTTTTTCCCATGGGAATTGCGGTGTGCAGGAGCTTGTCAGCCCCGGCTGGCGCCTGCATCTGACCGAACTCGATCCAAGGGCTTTTCCGGGATATGGGCAGTTGCGACACCTCGAGACTCCAGAATATCGAGCAGGCCAGAAGGCTCCATGCGATGGGTGCCTGCTTCCTGGATGTCCAGTCCATCTTTTTCAGAACAGCAAACGAAAAAACCAGCATCACCCCGGTCACCATGCAAGGCCCGAAGGCATAATGCCCGCCGAATGAGTACAGATACTCATCTTTCGCCAGCGAGTTTTCCAGAAAGGGGGGAAGCAGAATCCAGCTCATTGGATTCCAGAGTGGCAGGAACAGGATTCCTCCCCACATTTTCGCGAATGCCTCCAGCCGGCCGGATTCAAAAAGGGTGCTGAAAACCCCGGCCGGATGCCTGATCAGTCCCAGGATCAGCTCCCCCAGCCCGAGGCCTTCGGTACTGCTCCCCTCGGGAAGAAGATGAACATAGCGTTGAACAAAGCCATATCCCTTGACCCCTTCGGGCAGGAGCCAGGGCTGAATAAGGCTGAAGGCGGCAACCCCATAGGCCAGTGACACAGACCCGATCAGCAGGCCCATCCGCTGGTGAACCTGATGATGGCTCCACCAGCCGCGCACTCCCAAAAGCAGCCCCAAGGAGAGCGTGTATAAAAACAGATTTTCCTGAACCAGAAGGACTCCCGCCAATGGAATCCAGACCCTTCGGATATCACCTCTTAAGGCCTCGAGCGCCAGCCAGAAAAACAGAGGTGGGGCGAGGCAGATGGCATGGAAATCGGAAAAAACTCCCTCTGATAATCCCGGCAGGAACAGATACGCCAGGGCCATCGCACAGGCTGCCCAGGCGGATCCCAGAACCTCCTGCCCCAGCCGGTAAAGAGACCACGCTGCCAGGCCGATCGATGCAGCCTGCACCCCCAGCAGGACCTCCGGGTGCGGGCAGAGATAGTAGAGAGGCGCCAGCAGATAAAGCAGGGGTGAAAAGTGGTGCCCCAGAAAACTCCCGCCCGCCACTATCAGCGAAGAGGTCAGCCCCTCCCCCAGGATCAATCGATTGAAGATATGGCTCATCAGGGCCAGGTCATATCCCTGGCTCTGAAAATTCTGATGCCGCAGACAGGAGAGCCGAAACCAGGCAAAGAACATCAGCAAGGCCATACCACCCACAATCCAGGAAGGAATCCGACCCGATACTTTGTGCCGTGACATCAGCAAGGCATGCCCCGGCAGCGCTTCCCGTTGCAAGGCTCGATACTTCTGGTGAAAGAGAAACAGGCTGAGAGAAAGAGGCAGCGATGCCAGGATCGCAGGGACCGAGTGATCAGTCCGGGCAAGAAAACCTGTGAGGAGAAGATAAAACAGCAAAGGACTGTAAACCCAGCCCAGTGTAAAAAGGGATTTTCTCAGTATCAGGCAGTTCTGCCAGGCCGCAGCCATCGAAGCCGCGAAGTAAAACCCAATCCCGGCCAGCAGCGACAGGAGAATAAAAGGGAATCGAGCAGCCAGTCCGGAGAGGCTGCTCAGGTTCCATTTTTCCAGAACCCGGCCACCTGCGGGAAGGAGCGCCGCAACACCTTCCAGCCAGGCTCTGCCGATCTGTTCATAATACGGGTAGTTTTCCGGAGTCTTGATCCATTCGAAGATAAAAACTCCCAGCGAGACGCTCGAAATCCCTGCGACAAGCAGGCTGAGGATTCCGATCCCTGGCAGTTGATGAAGCTGGGATTTATTTTGGGTGGGTGCTGTTCGCATCGAGCAGCAGTCTATCAGTTCGGACGGCTCTTCTGGAGAGAAGAATGTTCCGATCCCCTCGGTTTCCTGCTGGAAACTTTGACTCCAAGATAATCCGGATAAGACACCTGCTCAAATCGGACCTGTGCAAAATCCCCGGCCCTCAGGCGCTCCGATCGAATATAGACCACCCCATCGATCTCCGGGGCCTGCCCCCACCACCTTCCGACCCACCAGCCAGAGGATTCCTGGATGCCATCGAACAGCTCCTGTGGAGCGGCGGCTGGGTGATCCACCAGAACCATAAACTCTTTCCCCAGCCTTTCTCTCGCACGGGCCTGGCAATACTCCGCCGCCCAGGCGCTCATCTCCTCATAACGTTTCTTCGCGGTTCGATCGCCTACTTTTCGATCCAGTTTGACAGCGGGTGTTTTCTCTTCGTCGGAATAACGGAAAACTCCGAGATGATCGACCTGGAGCTCCGCAAATCTATCTTTCAGCAGGCGGTAATCTCCGGGAGATTCACCCGGGAAACCCACAATGCAGGTCGAGCGCAGCACCAGTTCCGGAACAGCGTCCCGCAACCGATTCACATGCGCCCGGATGGCCTTGTAGGGGGTTCCCCGTCGCATTCGCTCCAGCAGCGGATCCGAGAGGTGCTGCAATGGCAAATCCAGGTATGGAATACATTTGGGCAGGTTCACATACACCCACTCCAGCTCATCCGCCAGGCGGGTGGGATAGGTGTACAACACCCGGATCCAGGCCAGTCCCTCCAGCTCGTGGAGGCGTTCGAGCAGCAGGCGCAGGTTCTGCCGTCGTTCCCTGTCGAGATCCTTTCCATAAGCGACTGTGTCCTGCCCGATCAGGGTCAGCTCTTTCGCACCCTCATGGACCAATGCCCGGGCTTCATCGATAAGCAGCTCCAACGGCACACTGCGCTGCGGTCCTTTGAATGAGGGGATCGAACAGAAACTGCACGAATGATCGCAGCCTTCTGAAATCTTCAGGTATGCGGTGTGCACCGGAGTCAGCCGGTGGCGCCGGAATCCGGCCCATGGAATTTTCGGAGATACCGTTTTTTCGACTGTGACCTCGAGTGGAAGATACCCGTCCCGCTGGACCGCACGGTTCGATGGATCAATGGAGGGAGCGAACTGGCTGAAAGTTTTCAGATCCACCCACTGATCGACTTCAGGAAACTCCACCTCCAGCTCGCGACGGTAGCGGTCCACCAGGCATCCGGCGATCACCAGCTTCTGATCCTCTGTTTTCAGATCCGCCATTTCCAGCACAGCATCGATCGACTCCCGCTTGGCGTCATCGATGAAGCTGCAGGTGTTCACCAGAAGAACCTGCGCTTCTTCAGGCGACTGAGTGAGCTGGTATCCCTTTTCTTCGAGCATGGCGACAAACCTTTCGGTGTCGACCAGGTTCTTCGGGCATCCCAGTGAGATCACATGCGCTTTGCGTGGCGCCTTGCTCCTGTGGGTTGATTCTTTCGGCGAGGTTCGTTTCATCACTCAGCGCAGACTGTCTCTTTCATGCACACCTTCTTCCCACCTGGATTTTCGACCACCAGCTGGTAACCTTCCGGCCTTTCCACATCATAGATCAGCCCCTTTTCCGATTGCTGCCAGCGTACAGTCACAGCGCCTTCCTCAAAGGGGATGCGCCCTTCACACCAGGGAAGGTCGATATCGGTAAATCGCAGGACTATCCGTTTTGCAACAGGATCGATCCGGTATATGCCGAGCACATCCCGAAACAGAGTGTGTGCCACATGCGACGCAAAGCCATGATTGCAGCTCGCATCGGAATGGATATTTTCCCACAGCGTGCCGGTTCTCTCTGCCATATAATGATTATACCCGACTGATTCATCGAGCAGCTGGCGGCATTTCCCGGCCTGTGAGAGCAGCTCCAGGCGCATTACATTCCCCACAAAGGAATTGGCCGGGAAAATCTCCGGATAAGCGCCGCTCTCTTTGCGCCCCGGCCCGAAGGCGGAGCACAGGGTCTCCCACAGCCTGGCATGGCTCTCCGGGGTTGCGACACCAAAATAAAAAGCAAAATACTGGCAGACCTCTGTACGGTTCCGTGTGGCCTCGAGCGTGCCATCCTTGCGTACCGCGTTGTCGACAAAGAATTCGCCATCGAATGATTGAGTGCGGATGGTGGCCCGCATCTTCTCCGCCTGCTTTTCCAGGTCTGGCAGGCCATACAGGCGTGAGGCGGCCGAGAGCGCCGCTGCATACAGCATGTTGGTCGGATAGTTCACATCCTGGACAAAATCATTGGCCTTGGACCACTCCACAAACACCCACTTCTCCAGGCCTTCCAGAAGCCCATCCGAATTGATGAAAGGTTTGAAATAATCGAACAGAGCCAGGACTCTGGGGCGCAGGGCATCGACCAGCTCTCGATCCCCGCAGCGTTGCTGGTATTCCTCCAGCTGCACCACAAACCACATGGCCCAGTTCGGAATGAAGTTGCCATTGGTGTGGTCCGAGGGATAACACATCGGCAGCATCCCAGCCGGGAGATGCTCAAAATGATCGGGCAGGAGGTAATTTTCCAGAAACGCCTTCTCCACCCGGGTATCACCACTTAAATCAAAGGCGACCCGTGAGGTAAAAAAGCTGTCGCACAGCCAGCCGGCACGTTCCCGGTGCGGGCAATCCATGAATACATCGACTGCATTCTGGCGGAATGTTTCACGTGCCGCTGTAAAAAGCTGATTCAGCCGGGAGTCAGGGCTTGCGAAGTTCGCCTCCCAGACATCCGGGTTGGCATATTCGCGCAGGTAAACAGAAAGCACCTCGCAGGCAGACCGGGTCGACTGGAGCTTGAGAAACCGCATGGTGTAGGGTTCAAAAGCCTCCACCGCATAGGTTCCCGGCTGGAGGTCCCAGGTGATCACATTGGCGCAACCCAGCCGTTTGTAATTCACATCACCTTCGGAAAGCATTTCATCGAATGTCATGTAGAGGACTGTGGGAGAGGTGCAACGGATCACGGCTCCAGGGAATCCGGACAGGTTCGTTCCAAAATCAGCGATGCGGAAATGCATGGCTGGGATTTCCACCGGTTCGGGATTATAAGCGGTTCCCAGCGGCTCAAGTTCTTTGTCCGGGAATTTCTGTATTTCCAGAATCGAAGCTGATTCCAGTTCGGCCTCCGGAAATCCATTGAATTCAGGGCCGACCGCTGTCAGCCCCCAGGGTTTCCAGGGCTTCTCGGGGAGAGGCTGTTCCTGCAGTGTCCCTGCTGCTGTCCAGCGAACCGCTGACCTTTTTTCGAATGTGGGATATGGGACCCGCCGTGGAATCCCCTTTCTTGCCTCCAGCACCTCCACCTTTTCGATTTTGTCTGAGGCCTGCCGTGAGGTTCGCCAGAGATCCCACCCCGGAGAGAGCCGATAAACCTCGGTGAATGCGCGCTGAAAGCTGTATCGCTCCACCTTCTGGACCCGTTGATCGAGGACCAGAGCCTCGAACCCATTCCCTTCCCCTCCGGTGAAAGCGTTGACTTTTCCATTTCGAATCACTTCCGCCTGCAGAAAAGAAGGCTGATCGAGGGTGCCGTAGGAATTCGCATTGTACCCCGCAACTTCAAAAGCCACCATGTTTTCACCTGGCCGGGCTTTCGAAGAAACATCCCATTCATCGACACGGAAAAATCCATGCGGCCCTCGTGCGGGTCCCGCGCCCACATAATCCCCATTGAGAAACAACCGATATGCGGTCGATGCGGTGCAACGCACGACAACCTGGTCGCCCTCACCAGCAGCCAGTGAAGCCCGAAAGCCGGCAAACAGATTCAGCTCCTCTTCACGGCCTTCGATCCAGACCGGCTGCGCCTGTTCAAACCCCCAGGAGGGCGTCGTCATCCCGAATCCAACAATCAAACTCAGATAAACCAATATTGGTTTCATGAAAGAACTCCTCGAATCAGATATTCCATTTCGGACATGAAAGAATCACCCCCTTCCGCATCCGCACAGGGATGGCAGGAAAGGGGGATTGGGGTTGATCCGGAAAACTGTTGTGGCTCAATCAGTCCACTTGGTCGAGAAAATCTCCGTTGGAAGAGAAACATTCTGTTTAATCTTGTGGAAGAAAGCGCTGACTTCATTTTCTGCGCGAGCCATGATCACCTCGACCGGCAGATAGGTGCGCTGATGAATCCACATCAGCTGCCGGGGGTGCTGCCCCCCTCTGGCTTTCGGTTCCGCACGCAGCAGATAGGTCGGGATCCCCAATGAATTATCGGAGCGGACATCCGCCAGCTGGTAGATCGAAAGGAACCTTTCGACATTGAAATTATTGATATCGGCAATCTGGTTCACCATGGTGATCACAGGATCATTTCCATATTGATCGATCCAGGTTTTCTGCGAGGGGCTGTAGCGCCAGAGCTTTCGCCCATCATGGATGTAGACGAATTTATTCTGGCCAAGCGGATATAGCTTCGGTGTTCCCGTGGAGGATTCCGGAGCGGGTGAATATTCCAGTCTGACCAGGAGAGGGGCACGGTAAAAAATCTGGCCGTAAAATACACTGACCTTCTCCCCTTCGTTCTTCTTCCAGGTTTGAATCTCAATGACGGCCGAGGCATCCCGGATATTCGCCCAACGGGCCTGCATTCCCTGAACCACCTGTTGAATGGACTGTGCTTCGGATTGGCTCGAACAGCCAATAACCAGAAGTATTATGGTGAAGATAGAAGCAAAGCGATTCATTTCGTGAAACACCTCATAAGCGACCTTAATAGAAACCTGCACTTCTCAGGGAAGGATAAACAACTTCTTTCAAGGATGAAAGAACTGTCCGGCCGATGAACAAATGTATTTATCCCTTGCCGCACCTCAAATCCATCTGCATACTCTGAAAGGGACATTCTATCTATCTGGGGGACCACTGAGCTTGAGTTTCCAGAAAACACTCGTACTTGTTATTTTCATCGTCCTGCTGCTGGCATTTGCTTTCCAGGGAACCCGTGGCATCTGGGAGCCGGATGAGGGTTATTACCTGAATGGCGCTGCCGCCATGGTGACCACAGGTGACTGGATTGTTCCCCAGTTCAATTTGCGCCCGTTTCTCGACAAACCTCCCATGGTTTACTGGGGAAGCGCTTTTGTCATGAATCTGTTCGGGATCAATGAATGGGCCGCCCGTCTGGCACACGCCTTCTGGTTCTCTTTAACCGCATTGTTCGTTGGCCTGCTGGGGGCATCCATGTGGGACCGCAAAACCGGGCTGCTAGCTGCATTCATTTACGCTACCAGCGCAGTCCCCTTCATCGGCGCCAATATCATCACTCCCGATACACCTCTGGCCTTCTGGTTGAGTGCTTCCCTGTTTTTCTTCTGGAAATCCACAAAGGCCTCAGATGACGTATACATCGACCCCTTTCGGTTTCTGCTGAGCCTCTCGCTTGGAATGGCTATCCTCTCCAAAGGTCCGGCCACTTTTATCTTCATGGGTGCGATGTTCCTTTTTCTATTGAGGACCCGGTCCTCGTGGTCTTACCTGGCACGCTTTGACACTTTCCTTGCGTTGGTCCTTCTCATTTTTATCGGAGGGAGCTGGTACTACTCTGTTGCCTCAGTCATCCCCGGCGCATTTTCCTACTTCTGGGATAATCAGGTTTTTGGGCGGCTGATTACCGAAAAATATAAGCGCAATCCCGACCTTCATGATGCACTGGTGGTTTATCTTCCCATCCTCCTGTTCGGGACTCTTCCCTGGTCTCTTGGATGGTGTTTTCAGATCAGGCAACGCTGGCCGCAGATCAGGAACTGGCGTGGCTGGATCTGGCGGCATCCGGATCAGCGGGTCGAGCTGCTGCTGGACTGGACCTTTCCTCCCCTGCTCGTGTTCTGCCTGGCCTCTTCGAAGCTCCCTCTCTACATCCTTCCGCTTTTCGCGCCAATTGCAGTCGCCTCCTCGCGCTGCCTGATCGCATGGAAGCCCGAATGGATCTCTTTTCCATTGCCAACAAAAAAGCTTGTCTACCCAGCTGTATGGGTGCTGATTCTGGTCACCGCCAAGCTGGTCATGGCTGTGATCCCTACCGACCGCGATACACGTGCCGTATGGGAGGAGGTTCGCCGACACCTTCCAGCCGGCCGGAATGAAGTCGTGGTGGTCAATGCACGTCTGCATGGATTGAGCTTCTATTCCGGTGGAAATGTGGAGTGGGTGACTACCCGGGATAACCCTTATCCAGCTTTTGTTCTGCCTGAGCCCATCGAGGAAGAAATCCATGAGCTGCGAACCAGCCCGGAATATCACATTTTCCTTGTGCGTGACCGTGAGTATGAGTTTACCACCAACCTCTTGAAGCACCACAAAGTGGTCTTTAAGGAAGCCAAAGGACCCTTTAATTTCACCCTCCTGATCACTAACCCGGCTCCACCGGATGATCAGGTGGTCCGCCTGGTCGCCATGGGTGATACACGGACTGGCGACAGCGGCCAGGTTCAACTCGGCTCCGCCCTTTATCATATCGATGAAGAACGTCCACTCGATGGCATCATCCTTCTCGGCGATAACCTTTCTTTCACGGGGGATCCCAAATTCTTTACAGAAAGCTTCACCCAGCCCTATGATGCCCTGATCCGCAATGGTGTCCGTTTTTTTGCCACCTTGGGAAACCATGATGTTGCGGGCGGTTTTTCCAGCTTTCAGATGAACCATCCGCTCCTGAATATGGAAGGAAAACGTTATTACACACGGATCTTTGGCGATAATCTTGTTCAGGTCTTTTTTCTTGACAGCAACACCTTCGTAGATGAACCCGAGCAGATCAACTGGTTCGGAAATGAATTGGATGGATCTACAGCCACCTGGAAAATTGTGGCTATGCACTACCCTGTTTATGGCAAAACAAAAAAATACCCGGTGCCGGACCAGCAGCTCAAAAGGATCATTGAACCCATCCTGATCGAGGGGGAAGTCGATGTGGTGGTGTGTGGGCACAATCATGTTTACCAGAGATTCCGCCCGGCCTCAGGCGTCCACCATTTCACCGCTGGCTCCGGGGGCAAGCTGGATGAGGGAGGAATCAATTGGGATGATCCGGATCTGCTTGCCGGCAACGATAAAACCAATATCGCTTTGATCTTTCAGTTCAGTCAAAAAAATGGTGAATTCACGGCCATCGACCCGATGGAAAACATTATCGATAGTGGCAAAATCGGATCGGATCCTGTCCCTGAATCCAGTTTTTTGAAATCCAGTCGTCCTGCAGTTGATCAGCCTGCGATTCTTTCGGCTTCAGCCACTTTGACTCCCTGAGAAAGGATGCTTGCCAGCATGACATTGAAATGGACCGATATCGAAGACATCGCTCTGGCTCTCCATGAAGCTCACCCCGAAATAAATCCACTGACAGTTCGATTCACGGACCTGCGGGACTGGATCAACGAACTTGAAGACTGGTCGGATGACATTCACAAATCCAATGAAGCCAAGCTGGAAGCGATCCAGATGGCCTGGCTCGATGAATTCAATTCCTCTCAAAATCCTTGAAATATCAAGGATAAATCCTGAGTTAACCGGTTTTTTTAAAAAAGTTCTTGACCCGAAAATTTTAATGTGACATGCTTTTTATTGCTCGGAAAGGATTTATCTGGCCATCATGCAGATTAGGGGGTGGGATGGCCAGGTAAATGGACACCTTTCCGAGTTTGTTTGCTTATGCTATATTATGAATGTGAAAGACAACTTTGACCGAGGGGGGGGTCTGGGCGACAACTTGCCCTGGTGTCAGACAGTCCAACTTCGCTTCAAATCAACTTGAAATCTGTTTGATAACGTCCAGACACCCCCGCACCATTGGATCTTTGTAAAGGCGGAAGAGAAATCTTCCGCTTTTTTGTTTATTCTCTCTTTTATCATCTGGTTTCAGGGATTACAGATTTCTTTCAACCTCGTGACAGCTCAGTCGTTCTCTCTATAATGGTTCGGTTGATCCAGAAAGGAAATGCATATCCCTCTTCGGTCCGGGGAACGTACAGCACAACTCCTTTTCAGGGAATCGATTCAAAAGGACACTATTCATCATTCGGAGTTGATCACAGTGGAAGAAACCCCGCAGAAGCCAGCCCGGCGCACGTTAAGTGGCATGTTTTTCAGTTTCATCGCCCGATATCTGGAAAAAACAGATTTCGGAAACCGGGTGGTTCACCATGTCATGTCCCGCCTGGGAGCCTACAGCCAGGCCTGGTCATTTACTCTGACCATCGCCCTGGTGATTCTCCTGCGCTGCACAGTCGTGACAGCCTTCTACATCCCCAGCCCCTCCATGCTCGACACCCTCAAGGTATATGACCGGGTCTTTGTTTTCCGTCTGGCATATCTATTTGATGAACCGAAAATCGGGGATATCGTTGTCTTTCGTGTCCCTGAAA
>WBZR01003994.1_pt1 | contig 12557 bp, 13 predicted proteins | sample 5204231 | NCBI WGS metagenome assembly WBZR01 (sample SAMN12412403, study PRJNA552823) | activated sludge metagenome | isolation source: activated sludge from anammox sidestream of wastewater treatment plant... | place: USA: Virginia | collected 2017-08
CTCAGCACCGGCCTCGCGCTTGCGCTGTGCGCGGGTTTTGCCGCATCTGCCTTCGCGCAGGTGAAGCCCGAGATTCTGGTCAAGCAGCGGCAGGCCAAGATGATCCTGCAGGGCAAGTACTTCGGTTCGCTCGCGGCGATGGTTCAGGGCAAGATCCCGTACAACGCGGAAGTCGTCGCGCGCAACACGCGCTACCTTGCCGCGCTCGACGAGATGGCGTGGGACGGCTTCGACCCGAGCACCAAGGGCGTGAAGAGCGCCTCGCTGCCGGCCGTCTACGCCGAGCCCGAGAAGTTCAAGAAGGCCCAGCAGCAGTTCGAGGGCGCAATCGCCCAGTTGGTCGCCGCAGCCAAGGGCGGAGACGAGGCGAAGACCAAAGCCGCGATCGGCGACGCCGGCAAGGCGTGCGGCGGCTGCCACGAGCATTTCCGCGAAAAAAACTAGCAACCGCACGCCGCGCGAAGATCCCGCTTTGACCCGATCTTCGCCTGTGACTGCGGGGGCGCCGGCCGCGGTTCGCCTCAGTCGGGCGGCAGTGGCGGGCGCCTTCGCGCTGTGCGCCGTAGCCGCATTTCCCGCCGCGCACGCCCAGGGGGATGCGAAGCGCGGCGAGTATCTCGCGAAGGCGGGCGGCTGCATCGCCTGCCACACCGAAGAGCGCAAGGGCGCGGTGCCGTATGCCGGCGGCCGCGCGTTGAACACTCCGTTCGGCACCTTCTACGGCCCGAACCTCACCCCTCACCCCGACGCCGGGATCGGACGCTGGACCGAGGCGGACTTTTTCCGCGCCATGCGCGAGGGCAAGCGCCCCGACGGCGCCAACTACTTCCCGGCATTTCCCTATCCATCATTCACCAAGATCGCCGATCGCGACCTCAGCGACCTCTGGGCGTACCTGCGCACGCTGCCGCCGAGCCCGCGCGCCAACCAGGCCCACGACCTGCGCTTTCCCTTCGGCTGGCGTTTACTGGTGAGCGCTTGGAACTGGCTGTACTTCAGTCCTGGGCCGTATACGCCGGACCCCCAGGCCACGCCCGCCGTCAATCGCGGCGCCTACCTGGTGCAGGCGCTCGGCCATTGCAGCGAATGCCATACGCCGCGCAATTTCCTGGGCGGCCCGGTCCGTGAGCGCTACCTCGCCGGCGGCGAGGGGCCGGACGGCAAGCGCATTCCCAATCTGACCCCGACGCGGCTCGAGAAGTGGAGCGACGCGGAGCTGAAGGAATTCCTGACGCTCGGCCTGACGCCGGATGGCGACGTCGCCGCCGAGGCGATGGCCGAGGTGATCCGCGACACGACGAGTCAGCTCACGCCCGCCGACCTCGATGCGCTCGTCGCGTATCTGCGCTCGCTCCCCCCGGCCCCCGAGGCGCCGCGCCGGACTGCGGCGCGATCAGATCCGCCGCGCGAGCTCGGCCGCGCGGCCGATGTATCCGGCCGGCGTCAGCGCGAGGAGCCGCTCGCGCTCGGCCTGCGAGATCGGTAGCGTACCGATGAATTCGGCGAGCGACTCCTGCGTGAGCCGCTTGCCGCGCGTCAGGTCCTTCAGCCGCTCGTAGGCGCCGGCGACGCCGTAGCGCCGCATGACGGTCTGCACCGCCTCGCCGAGCACCTCCCAGTTCTCCTCCAGATCCGCGGCGATCCGCTCGGCGTCGGCATCGAGCTTGCCCAGTCCCTTGAGGCAGGCGTCGTACGCGAGCAGGCTGTGCCCGAGCGCCACGCCGAGGTTCCGCAAGACGGTGGAATCGGTCAGATCGCGCTGCCACCGCGACACCGGCAGCTTCTCGGCGAGATGCCGCAGCAGCGCGTTCGCGAGGCCGAGGTTGCCTTCCGAGTTCTCGAAGTCGATCGGGTTCACCTTGTGCGGCATCGTCGAAGATCCGACCTCGCCTTCGACCACCCGCTGGCGGAAGTAGCCGAGCGACACATAGCCCCACACGTCGCGGTCGAGGTCGAGCAGGATCGTGTTGAGCCGCGCGAGCGCATCGGCGAGCTCGGCGATGCAGTCGTGCGGCTCGATCTGGGTCGTGTACGGATTGAACTCGAGGCCGAGCGCCTCGACGAAGCGGCGCGCGAACGCCTCCCAGTCGGCAGCGGGATAGGCGGCAACGTGTGCGTTGTAGTTGCCGACGGCGCCGTTGATCTTCCCCGTGAGCGACACGCGGGCGACCTCCTCGCGCGCGCGGCGCAGCCGGTGCACGAAGTTCGCGAGCTCCTTGCCGAGCGTGGTCGGGGTGGCCGGCTGTCCATGGGTGCGCGACAGCATCGGCAGGCCGGCGTGGGCGTGCGCGAGCGTGGTGAGCGCCTCGACGACGCGATCGACCGCGCCCAGAATCACCCAATCGCGGGCCTCGGCGAGCACCAGCGCGTAGGCAAGGTTGTTGATGTCCTCGGACGTGCAGGCGAAGTGGATGAACTCGGTCGTGCGCTCGAGCACGCCGTTTCCCGCGAACTTCTCCCGCAGCCAATACTCGACGGCCTTGACGTCGTGGTTGGTGAGCGCTTCGATCGCCTTCACGCGCTCCGCGTCGGCCTCGCAGAAACCGGCGACGAGCTCGCGCAGCCGCCGCACGGTCGCATCCGAGAATGGGCCGACCTCGGGCACGTCCTCCTCCGCCGCGAGCGCGATCAGCCACTCGACCTCGACGCGCACGCGGCCGCGGATGAGGCCCGCCTCGCTGAAGAGCTTGCGCAGGGGTTCGAGCTGCCTGTGGTAGCGGCCGTCGAGAGGCGAGAGAGCGCTGAGAGGAGTGTGCGGCATGGCCCGCGCGTGCGCTGACGGTCAGCGGAGAATTCTAGCACGCGCGCATGCGCACGGAGCCCCCCGGGGGCGGCCCGAGGGCCGATGCTATACTCGCGCGCGCCGGTCATATCCTCATGTCATAGACCCCTGCCGTCACATCGGGAAGCGCGGCCATGTCCCATGCCAAGCTTAAGCTGATCGGCTCGATGACGAGCCCGTACGCGCGCAAGGCGCGCATCGTGGCCGCGGAGAAGCGGATCGACATCCTGTTCGTGCCGGCCGATCCGTGGAGCCCGCAGAGCGGGATCCCCGAGCTCAATCCCCTCGGCAAGGTGCCGGTGCTCGTGCTCGAGGACGGTACGCCGCTCTACGATTCGCGCGTGATCGTCGAGTTCCTGGACGGGGTGTCGCCGATCGCGAAGCTCATTCCCGCCGATCACCGCGATCGCATCGAGATTCGCCGGTGGGAGGCGCTCGCGGACGGCGTGCTCGATGCCGGGATCCTGGCGCGGCTCGAGGCGCAGCGCCCAACGGGCGAGCGGAGCCAGGGATGGATCGCTCGGCAGATGGCCACCGTCGAGCGCGGACTGACGGCGATGGATCGCGAGCTCGACAGCCGCGCATGGTGCGCCGGCAGCGGCTTCTCGCTCGCCGACATCGCGGTCGGCTGCTGCCTGGGATGGCTCGAATTCAGGTTCCCCGACCTCGCGTGGCGCGCCCGCTGCGCGAATCTCGTTCGCCATCAGGACAAGGTCGCGGACCGGCCGGCGTTCGCCGACACCGTGCCGCACGCATAGCGCAACGCCGAAGGGCGACCATAGCCAGCCGCATCGCGGCTTTCCGCGCTTCGAGGGGCGGCGCCTCGGGATGATTTCGGCGACGGGGCGCTTCGCGAAGTCCGAAGGGGGCTACTCGCTCCGTGCGATCACCGCGCCGCCGAGGCACACGTTGCCGCGATAGAGCACCAGCGACTGACCGGGCGTGACGGCGCGCTGCGGCGCGTCGAACTCGACGGTCAGTTCCCCCGGCGCGAGCGCGGCGATCCGGCACGCTGCATCCGCCTGCCGGTAGCGCGTCTTGCCGGCGTAGCGCAGCGCAGGATCGGGCGGGACGCCCGCAATCCAGGCCGCATCGTCCGCCGTCACGTGCCGCGCGAGCAGCAGCGGATGGTCGTGTCCCTGCACGACGAGGAGCGCGTTTGCGGCGAGGTCCTTGCCCGCGACGTACCACGGTTCGGCCGCGGCGCCCTTCAGGCCGCCGAGCCCGATGCCCCTGCGCTGCCCGATCGTGTAGAACGCGAGCCCGATGTGCTCGCCGACCACTTTCCCGTCCCGCGTGCGGATCGGCCCGGGCTTGCGCGGCACGTAGCGGTTCAGGAATTCGCGGAACGGGCGCTCGCCGATGAAGCAGATGCCGGTCGAATCCTTCTTGGCGTGCACCGGCAGGCCCGCCTCTCGCGCGATGCGCCGCACGTCCGGCTTCTGCAGGTCGGCGAGCGGGAACAGCACGCGCGCGAGCTGCGCCTGGGTGAGCCGGTGGAGAAAGTACGTCTGGTCCTTTGCACGGTCGGCCGCCTTGACGAGCTCGTAACGGCCGTCCTCCTCGCGCACGCCGGCATAATGGCCGGTCGCGATCCGGTGCGCGCCCATCGCCAGCGCATGATCCAGGAACGCCTTGAACTTGATCTCGGCGTTGCACAGCACGTCCGGGTTGGGCGTGCGTCCGGCCGAGTACTCGCGCAGGAACTCGGCGAAGACGCGATCCCGGTACTCGACCGCGAAGTTCACCGCCTCCAGCTCGATGCCGATCACCTCGGCCACCGACGCGACATCGATCAGATCCTGGCGCGTCGAGCAGAATTCCTCATCGTCGTCGTCCTCCCAGTTCTTCATGAAAAGACCGACGACTTCGTAGCCCTGCCGCTTCAGCAGCAGCGCCGCGACCGACGAGTCCACCCCGCCGGACATGCCGACGACGATGCGCTCAGCCATGCCGGTGCGCGCAAGCGACGGGCGCCCGCAGGGTCATTCGCAGTCCCTCAGCAGCGCGAGCGGGAAGCTCCGACCGGAGAGGTAGTCCTCGACGCACGCCTGGACGAGCGGGCTCCGGTGGCGGGCGCGCACGGCTGCGATCTCGTCGGGCGTCATCCACACGGCACGCAGGATCCCCTCGTCGAGGCCCCGCTCGCGCACATGGCTCGTCACTTCTCCGCGGAACGCGAACCGCAGGAAAGTCACGTCCTTTGCCGGGTGGCGCCAGCGATAGATGCCGACGAGCACAGTCGGGCGGAAGTGATAGGCAGTCTCTTCGAGCGTCTCGCGGACGCATGCGTCGGGCAGCGTCTCCCCCCGCTCCCAGTGCCCGGCGGGCTGATTGAACACGACCTCGCCGTTCGCCACCTCTTCCACGAGCAGGAACTTGCCATCGCGCTCGATCACGGCGGCGACGGTGACGCTCGGTTTCCATGGCTGAGTCATGCGGGCAGGCGACACTGGATGGTGAAGCGCGCGGGGGAGCGGCGTCGAGGCCCGGACGCCGGCGGCGCTGCGACGCGCGAACCCGATCGGCGCCGATCCGGCGGCGCCCAGCGCGATGCCCCGCTCACGCCGCGGCGCGGGTGTTCCGCCGGACGAATTCCGCGATCCGCGCCACGCCCGCCTCGATGCGCTCCTTCGACGCGGCGTAGCTGAAGCGGACGTGCTGTCCCTCGCCCGGCACCCGCGCACCGAAGTGGATGTCGGCCAGCACCGCCACGCCGGCCTCGGCGAGCAGGCGCTTGCGGAACGCCTCCGAGTCGGCGGCGCCGACCATGCGGCACGCCTCGGTGACGTTCGGCCAGGCGTAGAAGGCGCCGCCGGGCGTGCGGCAAGCGACGCCGGGCACCTGGTTCAGGAGGCGCACGATCAGATCGCGGCGCTCGAGGAACGAGGCCCGCATCGCTTCGGCGGCATCCTGCGGGCCCTCGATCGCCGCGACCGCAGCCCACTGCGAGATCTGCGAAGCGCACGACTCGGTGTTCGTGATCCAGCGCGTGAAGATCGGCGCGAGCGTCGGGTTCGCCGTGAAGCCGATACGCCAGCCGGTCATCGCCCAAGTCTTGGACGCGCCGTCCGAGACGATGGTGCGCTCGTACATTCCCGGCGCCGACGCGATCGACGCGAACTCCCCATCGTAGCAGAGCCGGGAATAGATCTCGTCCGAGTACACCCAGACATCCGGATGCCGCTCGAGGATGGCGGCGATACCGGCGAGATCGCGCGCACTGAGCATCCCGCCGGTCGGATTGTGCGGCGAGTTCAGGATGAGGAGCCTCGTCTTCGGCGTGAGCCGCGCCTCGAGCTCGGCCGGGTCGAACGCGAAGTCGCGTGACTCGTGCAGATGCAGGGGCACCGGCACCGCGCCGCACGCCTTGATCTGCGACTCGTAGATCGGAAAGCCGGGATTCGGGTAGATCACCTCGTCGCCCGTGCCGAAGTCGGTGGTGGCGAGGATCGCGTAGCCGATGAACGGCTTGGCTCCCGCGCCGACCACCACGTGCTCCGGCCGGATGTCGAGCCCGCGCATGCGGGCCAGGTAGCGCGCCGCGGCCTCGCGCAGCTCGTCGATGCCGGCCGAGGGCGTGTATCCGTGGCGGCCGTCGCGGATCGCCGCGACCGCCGCGTCCTGGATGTTCGCCGGCGTCGCAAAGTCGGGCTGGCCGATGCAGAACGAGATGATGTCCTTGCCGCGCCGCGCGAGGTCGTTCACCTCGGCCAGCACGACGAACGCGTTCTCCGTGCCGAGCTCGGCGGTGCGGCGGCTGATCCTGGGCATCGGGCGTCTACGGCGGCGAGGGCTCGTGGGAACCAGGAATTCTATCGGAAACGCGCAAGTGAAAACGCCGCCGGCGCGCGGCTGCGCCCGGGCCTGGCGCCAGCTCGAGCGCGCTAGCACTCGGCCGGCGGGACGACGCTCAGCGCCCGAGCTCGGCGAACACCTCCTTCGCCACCTTGAAGCTCTCCAGCGCGGCAGGGGCGCCGCAGTAGGCGCCGACCTGCAGGAAGATCTCGGCCATCTCGTCCTGGGTGACGCCGTTCGTGAGGGCACCCTTGATGTGGATCTTGAGCTCGTGCGCGCGGCCGGTCGCCGCGAGCATCGCGAGATTCAGCATGCTGCGGGTCTTTCGCGGCAGCCCCGGCCGCGCCCATACCGCGCCCCAGCAGTGCTTGGTGACCCACTCCTGGAAATGCTGCTGGAAGGCGTCCGCCGAAGCGGTCGCCTGGTCCACGTACTCCGCGCCGAGCACCTCGCGGCGCACCTTCATGCCGCGGTCATGCAGCTCCTTCTCGTCGCCAGCCATGCGCTCCTCCTATAATCGGTCTCGATGCGCCGCGCACCGTATCACACTCCCCCCGCTTCGCGCGCGCTGCGGTAATGGCAGCGAAGCCCGGCGTGCGCCGCAAGACGAGCGTTCCGGCAAGCCGCGTCGGCCGGCTCCTCGGGCTGGGGCTCGCGGCAACCGAGCTCGTCCTCGGCGGGCTGGTCGAGGGGCTGCGCAGCCCGGGCCGCACGCGCAAGGCCCGCGACGCGTTCCTGAGCTTGCGCAACGCGCAGCGCCTCGCCGAACGCCTCGCGCACTTGCGCGGCGCGGCGATGAAGCTCGGGCAGCTCCTCTCCCTCGAGGGCGACGACCTGCTCCCGCCCGAGTTCGCCCAGGCGCTCGGCATCCTGCGTGCGGGCGCCAACCCGATGCCCGCCGACCAGCTGCGCCGGGTGCTCGCGCGCGAGTACGGCCGCGGGTGGGAGAAGCAGTTCGCGCGCTTCGACGACGAGCCGATCGCGGCGGCCTCGATCGGTCAGGTGCACCGCGCGCAGGCTGCCGACGGCCGGGAGCTCGCGATCAAGGTCCAGTATCCGGGCATCGCCCGATCGGTCGACAGCGATGTCGACAACGTCGCGGCGCTCCTGCGTCTCGCCAATCTGCTGCCGATCGGGCTGGACGTTTCCGGCCTCGCGGCGGAGGCCAAGCGCCAGCTGCGGCAGGAGGCGGACTACGCGCTCGAGGCGCAGTTTCTCGCGCGCTACCGGGCGCTCGTGGCCGACGAGCCGGGGCTGGTGGTACCGCGCGTGCACGCCGATCTCAGCACGCGGCGAGTGCTCGCGATGGACTACGTCGAGGGACACCCGCTCGAGGCGCTCGGCGACGATGCGGTGCCGCGCGCGCACCGCGACCGCGTTGGGCGCTTGCTCGAGCACCTGCTCTTTCGCGAACTGTTCGAGTTCCGGCTGATGCAGACCGACCCGAACTTCGCGAACTACCTGTACGACCCCGCCGGCCGCCGCATCATGCTGCTCGACTTCGGCTCGGCCCGCGAGTTCAGCCCCGAGTTCGTCGAGAGCTACCGGCAGACGTGCCGTGCGATCCTCGCGGGAGACCACGCGGGGGTGCGCCGCGGGGCGCTCGCAATCGGCTATATCGCGCAGGCGGACACCGCGGAGCGTGCACGGGCGGTGGTGGACATGATCATGCTCGTCTGCGAGCCGCTGCGCCATCGCGGGCGGTACGACTTCGCCGCCTCCGACCTGCCGACCCGCGCGCGCGATCTCGGCTTCGACCTGCTCTTCCGCCAGGGGCTGCTCAGGGCGCCACCACCGCAGACGCTCTTCCTGCACCGGAAGCTCGTCGGGTCGTTCCAGCTCTGCGCGCGCATCGGCGCGCGCGTAGACGTGAATGCGCTGATCAAGCCGTTCCTGGGATGATGCGACGCGAGGAGTCGGGAGCGCGGCGAAGCGCTCGAATGGTGTGAAACCGGGCAAGCGATGGTCAGGGCGCGGCTTCGCCGCCCCGCACTCGCTTGCGTCCCCCGCTGCGGGCAGGGGTTCCCGCGGACGGCACAGCGCGCCGCCCGCGGGGAAAGTGCACGTGCGTCGCTACTTGGCTGCGGCGGGCTGCTCCGCCTGCCCCTTCGCTGCGCCCTGCGGCGCGTGCTCGCGCTGCTGCGCCCTCGTCTGGTTGGCAGTTTTGTGCGGCTTCTGCGCCTTGGCATGCTTCGTCGACTTGCTCTGCTTTTGCGCCTTCTTCGGTTGCTCAGGCGCTGCGGGCGAAGCGGGTTCGGCCTGCGTCCGAGTCTCCGATGCAGGCGCCGCGGGCGTGGCGGGCGTCGTCGCGCCTTGCGCAAGTGTGACGGCGCCCGCAAGCACCGCGGCCGTTACGATGGGAATCAACTTGTTCACGATGGGGAACTCCTTCATGTCGGTTGGAAGCGCTTGCAGCACCGGTAGCTGCCCGCGAGCGAGTAACGCCGCGTGAGCGCGCGTCGTTGACAGCACGCGCGAGGCGCCACTGTCGCCGGCAAGCGACATCGTGGCGCCGGCAGGCGCCGTGCTCCTCGGCGTCGGCGCCGTCGGCCCCGCCCACAGGCGATGTGCGATGCGTGGGATAATGCGTTCCTTCGATTCCCGATTCCAGGGCCGACCGGCCCGCTGCCTATGGCTACGCCAAACCCCGCAACCGACATCCGGATGGACCCCGCGGCACTCTACCGCGAGGAGATCTACACCGACCGCAAGATGGGCACGATCCGCGTCCTGACCCCGATCGAACCGAGTGGCGCGTCCGATGCGAAACGGAAGGTGCTCTTCGTCGGCGAAGCGCAGATCCTGACGCCGATGGGGGCGATCCCGCTCTCGTTCCAGATCGACGCGGCGACCCTCGCCGAGGCGGTGGACAGGTTCGGCGACGCCGCGAAGGTCGCGGTGGAGCGCACCGCACGCGAGCTGCAGGAGATCCGGCGCGAGACGGCGTCTTCCATCGTCATCCCCGACCGCGTGCCGCCTGGAATGGGCGGCGGCGGACTCGGCGGGGGCGGAAAGATCCAGCTGCCGTGATGCGCTGACGCGCTCGCAGCAGCCCCCGCCGTGCCCCCGTCGGACGACCGTGCCGCCGGCGCGTCGCCGACTGTCTACCGGTCACCGCGCACGATCTTGAACCGCACCGGCAGCAGGATCGCCTTGTTCGCCGATGACGGTCCGAGCGAGCCGATCCTGCGCACCGCCCGGACGGCTGCTTCGTCCAGGACGGCATGGCCCGACCCGCTTGCGATCGACGCATTCAGGATGCGCCCGCCCTCGCCGACCTCAACGAGAATCACCACCTCGCCTTCCAGCCCGAGTTGCAGCGCCTCGGGCGGATAGAGCACCTCTTCGGAGAGCCGTCCGAGCGTCTCGCGCAGAACCTCGGGCGGCAAGCGCTCGGCGCGTTCGACGGCCGGCTCGCGACCATCGGCGCCGCGCTCCGGCGGCGGCAGGCGGAGATCGAGTCCACGCGTTTCCGGACGTGCTGCGGCACGCTCGCGTAGCGCCGCCGTCGGCGGCTCGGGAGGCGACTCGACTCGCTCCGGGCGCTGGCTCGCCTTCGCGGGCAGGCGTGCGCGGCGCTTCGGCTTGATCTCCTCCTCGAGGATCTGCGGGTTCGGCAGGTCCAACGTATTCTTGAGCACCTCGGGCGGCTTCGCAGGCGTGGGTGCCGGCACGAGGAATGCCTGTAGAACCGCCGGCGTCGTCGCGGCGCGCGGCGGCGCGGGCGCGAGCCGCGTCGCGACCGTGACGAGCGCGTATGCATGCAGCGCGACGGAGAGCCCGACCGACCACGCGAGCGGGCCCCGGGTGGTGCGTCCGGCAGGGCTCAGCGACGGATCCATCGCGCACCCATATGGCACTTGCGCTTCGGGGAGCGGCCATCGGGCCAGCGGCTTTGACAATCCTGCATAAGTCCGGGACTATGAGCGCCTCACCGGGTGCATGACAAGCGCAAGGAAGTGACCCTGCAGCACACCCCCGTCCGGGGCGGCCACGCCCGTATCGCGAAAACACTCCCGGCGCTCGTTGCATGGTTCGCCGCTGCGCTGATCATTGCGCTGGCGATCACGCCTGCCCGCGCCGGCACCGAGCTGCCGGACCCGGTGCGTTTCGGCGTGGCGATCGAATCCGGGGATCTCACGAGCGCCCGCGAATGGCTGGAGGCAGGGTTGCCACCGGACTTCGTTGGCGATCGCATCGGCACCGGCCTGATGATCGCCGCATGGGAAGGCAACGTGCAAATGATGGAGCTCTTTCTCGCGCACGGGGCCGACGTGAACGCGACCAATGCGCTGCAGGAGCAGGCGATCATGCATGCCGCATGGAAGGGCCGCGTCGAAGTCGTGCGCTGGCTGCTCGCGCACGGGGCACGCGTGAACCGCGAGGGGCAGCAGTGGTCGGCCCTGCACTATGCGGTCTTCGCCGGGCACGAGGAGGTTGCGCAGTTCCTTATCGAGCACGGCGCCAACGTGAACGCGCGGTCCACGAACGGCTCCTCGCCGCTGATGATGGCGGCGCGCGAGGGCCGCGAGGACGTCGCCGCGCTTCTGCTCGGCGCCGGCGCCGACCCGGGGATCAGGAACGACCGGGGCGACGATGCGCTGGCATGGGCGATCCGCAACGGCAATCCGCGCATCGGCAAGATGGTCGCCAACCCCGAGCAGTTTGCGGCGGCCGCGAAGTCGCCGGCGCAGTTCGGGCCGCCGACCCGCTCGCTGCCGCCGTCCGAGCGGCTCGATGCGATCTACCGCCGCATCCGCGAGGCGGAAGCACGCGGGTACCTGACCGACGAGCTCGAGCGCGAATACGCGGCGGCGCTGCGCGAGATGCGCGAGCAATGGGCGGGCGAGGCCTCGTCCACGGCCGCCGCGCGACGGGGCACCCCGTCCGCCCTCGAGATCCGCGCGCGCCGCGACGCGCCCGGACGCGAAGACGCGCGGCTCATCTACGACGAGCGCGATCCCGCGGCGCCCTTGGATGCCCGACCGGGGGCCAACGGCCCTTGAGGCGTCGCATACCGAGCGTGCGCCCGCCGAATCCGGGGGGCACGGATGGCGGTGCGTACGAGCGACGCGCGCGCTCAGGCAGACCCGGCGTGCAAAACGCGGGAACCGGTTCCCTGTTTTGCACGTCTGATTCTGGTTCCGGCCAGTGAGGCGCACCTTTGCTCCCCGTCTTCGTGCTCGGACTGCTCCTGCTCGGGACCACGACCCTGGTTCATTTCGAGGCGCTGAACGTCGCGTCCACGCTCTTTGCGCGGCTGCGCCGGCGACCTCGCGTCGCGGTGCTGTTCGTCGTCCTTCTCCTGATCGGCGCGCACCTGCTCGAGATCACCCTGCATGGCGGCGCGTTCTATCTCGAGCGGGCGCGGTTCGCGATCTCCGGCACCCACGGACGCCTCGCGGACACTTTCTGGACCTATCTCTATTTCTCCGCCGAGACCTACACGTCGCTCGGGATCGGCGACCTCGTTCCCGGCGGACAACTCCGCTTTCTGGTCGGGCTGGAGACGCTGGTCGGCCTCCTGATGATCAGCTGGTCGGGCTCGTTCATTTTCCTGGTCATGCAGCGGGTCTGGCGGCTGGACGGTTCAGCCCGATGACGCGGCGCATGCCGGCATCGCTCCTTGACGAGGAGGGAACTCTTGCCCTTTCCCCTCCTCTTTGACGAGGGGTGGCTGCGAAGCAGCCGGGGTGGTGTCCCGCATCCGCCTGCGTGGTTCTTCGCAGATCCCCTCCTTCTCAAGGAGGGGTGTCACGCGAAGCGTGACGGGGCGGTGTCTGTCCTGTCCCCTCCTTTTCAAGGAGGGGTGTCACGCGAAGCGTGACGGGGTGGTTTCGGCGCATCGCTCCAGCGCGCCAGCGGCAGCACCCGCCCGGCGCCTGAGGCCGCAATCGCCCCCCCTGCGGGAACCCGGTTTGCGGCGGCCAGTCAACACACGACTGGCCGCCACAAACCACCCGCAACGGACGGCGCG
>WBZR01002595.1_pt1 | contig 12539 bp, 8 predicted proteins | sample 5204231 | NCBI WGS metagenome assembly WBZR01 (sample SAMN12412403, study PRJNA552823) | activated sludge metagenome | isolation source: activated sludge from anammox sidestream of wastewater treatment plant... | place: USA: Virginia | collected 2017-08
CCCGCTGAGCCACCCGATCGGCGCCATGAACAGCGCCAGCAGAATAATGAACAACAGATGCCTGAATCGCGCCCCAGCCACGAACAGCATGGCGAACAGGGTTGGTAAAAAAGTCAGTGTGGTACCAAGATCCGGTTGCTTGAGAATCATAAGTACCGGTACGCCCGCCAGGGCAAACGGCGCCAGCAGCCCCTTGAGTGAGCGATAGTTGGAGCGAAAGCGCAGATAGCGCGCCAGCACCAGAACAAAAGCCAGTTTGGTCAGCTCCGAAGGCTGGAGCGTCATAAATCCCAGGTTGATCCAGGCGTAGGCTCCGCCGCGATAGGGCACGCGCCCGAAGCCTTCGCCGCGCACAAACGGCAGGAGGGTGTAAATCACCAGAACCAGGCTGATCAGATAAAACCCCCACGCATAGCGCCCGATCTTGCGGTAATCGACCGTCTGGAAGGCAAACATGCCGATCAGCGCGATCACCATGAAGATCAACTGCTTTGGCCCTTCGCTGCCGCCGGCAATGTCACGGTCGGCCCAGATACTGATGATTCCCAGCGAGGTCAGCACCGATACCGCCACAATCACCGGCCAGTTGGTGGCAATGCCCATCTGTTCCCACAGTCGCTTGGCGACGGGATTACGCAGCAAAGGGATCGATGTGAGGAACTGTAACATTGTTATTGTTCAGACGGGGCTTATTGGCATGACTCGGGTTGGTGGTCAAGCTCGGATTGCGCGCCTGTGGTGGCGCTGTACTCAGCCAAAACAACGCACCGCCACGGCCCGGTTGAAGTTAGTCGGAGGTACAAGAATATAAAATATCTCCCCTTGCGCTGGTACGCCTTTGCGCGTGGGGATGCTGACCGTGAGCAGGCGCTTATCATGCGAATCAACCAGCGCACAGCGTACCTGACGACTGAACGGCGCTGTAGCGCTGAGGCGGCTGCTGACGGTCACCGCCTGGAATAGCCGGCCTTTTTTCCAGAGCGATACCGTTTGCCGGCGCATGATCCATGCCACCAGCACGCAGATCAAAACAACGGGAATCAGCACAATCAGCGCCACCAGCTCGCGAATCAGCGGTGGGATATTATCGCTGTCGGTCCAGCGCTCCGGGTCGTTGCGGTCAACCCACAACGGAATGGTTTTGCCGGAGATCAGACTCGTCGCAGCAACGCTTTGCCCGGTATATTCGCGTCCATCGACCTCCCATAGAAGGATGATGGCAGCACCGGTCTGGATGCTGCGATTGGGGATGCGGTTGTTGGCTTTGAAATCCTGGGGAACCCAGACGCTTGCATCCAACTTGACCCCTTCGCGCACCAGCGTCATTTGCCGATTCCATGACCCGTACTGCCGCGCCGACCAGCCGATGGCAAACAACAGCAGCAACAGGGCGGCGACCCACCATGTCCGCACGCGCGGTTCCATCCAACTGCGTCGTGCTGCCACCGCCGTCAGGTTGCGCGGGGCTGGCGGCGGGGCGGTCTCGGTACCAGGATGATCGTGTTGCGTCATATAGTTCCTGCCGGTCAGACGGTACGCATCGCTGTCAGGCGGCTGCGGTTATTCAATCTGTTCAGTTTACGCTGACCACAGGCGTATGCCCAGCGGTCGATTGCGTGAGGTAGCCGTGCTCGATGCACGCCTCCAGAACGCGCTGACCGATCGAGGCCGCAGTGGCTCCTCCTGATCCACCATATTCCACCATGATGGCAAAGGCGATCTGCGGTTTGTCCGCGGGCGCAAAACCGATAATCCAGCCATGATTCAAATCCTTGCCGTCTTCTCCGAAAGCGCGATACCAGACCGCTTCGGGGTTCAAGTGTCCCTGCACCGATGGCTGAAGCAGCCGCCGTTTGATGACGCCATGTTCATCACGCACAAAATCCCCCTGGGCGTCACGGATGGGTACGGCGTAGCGCGAGGCCTGGGCGGTGCCCGATTTGGCCGCAATCACCACATCGTCGCGATGCAATTTGTAACCGGTTCCCGCCCGTGTGTTGGCGACGCGAACCATCCCTTCTTTCAACAGTTTCAGACCGGCTGGATTCAGGTGCAGATCGCGCCGGTCCGCTGCCCATTGATCACCGCCTTTACGTAAAAGCGCCTGATCGATGGGGCTGTCTGATGCAACCAACTTCGGGCGGACCCAGACACCATCGCGGGCGAGCGTGGCAGCGACATTGGCCATCTGCAGCGGTGTGGCAGCGATCTGTCCCTGCCCGATACCGGCAAACCAGGTCGCCGCCCGACGGTCCGATTCAGGCCCGCGGAATGACTGCGGCAATCGCCCCTCGGATTCGGCAATGCCGATACCCACGGGCCGACCCAAACCAAAGCGCTCGTACCACGTACTAAGGCCTTTCAGCCCCATTTCATCGGCTACGGTTTCAAAAAATACATTGCACGAACGTTGCAGGGCATCAGAAAAATTCAGAAAACCAGTGGGATGCGGATCGCTCCACGGAACCGGATGATGCGCCACCGCGCCGCCCAGGGCGTTATAAAATTTACTGGCGACCCAGCAGCGCCCAACCCGGTATTTATGGCCATTCAGGACCAGAAAGCCGGTGCATTCGATCGTGGTATCCGGGTGGATCACTCCATCGGTCATCGCCCCAATACCGACCATCGGTTTGACGGTTGAACCCGGTTCCAGCGGATATTGCGTCGCCCGGTTCAGCAGCGGGTTGTTCACATCATCCCGTGCCATCGCTGCATAAAGGTCGTTGAACTTGTTCAGGTCATATGTTGGATAGGAAACCAGCGCCCGAATTTCGCCGCTGGGTACATCGATCACCACCGCAGCGCCGTGCATCTCGTGGACTTCGACGCTTTTGTCCGGGTTGACAATCTGCGCCTGGGCAAAGGCCTGTTGAATCTGTTTTTGCAGGATGATGTCGATGGTCAGGCGTACATCCCTGCCGGCAACGGGTTTGGCATCTTCGCGCACACCATCCTCACCCAGATAACGATACAGGCGGCCACGCGCGCCGCGCAGGGTCGGTTCAGCCAGGGCTTCGATTCCGCTGCGGCCGATGGTGTCGTTGATGAGATAGCGATGCAGGTCATCCAGTTGCGGATTATGGCGCAGCAGATCTTCGCGTGTCACCTTGGCGATTCGTCCCAGCACATGGCTGGCCACATCCTTGAACGGATAGACGCGATGCACACCCGGGCGCACGACCAGTCCGGGAAACTGTTCAACATGCTTGCCGAAATAGTTGGCAACCTGGTCATCGACATCGCTGAGAATGACATGCGCCTGCGACTGCTCAGCGACTTCCACCTGAAACTGATCGAGTTGCGGGCCGTCCAGATTTTCCCCCATCAACCAGCGTTGCCACAACGGCGGCGGGGCGGCATTTTCATATTCACTCAGGGCATTTTCGTAATTTTTGTACCAGATATAACGCTTGCGCTGCTCGACACGCTGTACGATCGAATTGCGCAGATTCTGAATATCCTCCCCGGCCGGGGCATACTGGCCCAGCATCAGCCACATCTGCTGAATGTCATCCTTGACGGCCTGTACCTCAGTTTCAAACAATTGCCGGCGCGTGGCACGATCCGCGTTGGTGTAGGCGCTGCCCATGCGCTGGATCAATCGTTGCCGCGCCCGATAGTTGACCCACTGCGGATTCGGTTCGGGGGTAATCACACGGTAATCAACAGCGATGTCCAGGCAGGGTAGATCAACCGCCAGCTCCTCACCGTGATAATCGAGAATCCGGCCGCGCGTTGTGTCAACGTACGACTCGCGCTTCATGGTGTTGCGGGCGGCGGTGGTCCACTGATCATGTTGCGCGATCATGATCTGCCCGGCGCGCAGACCGATGCCGCCGGCAACAACGATCAGAAGAATCAGGAAAATTTTAAGGCGCCGTTCGTACATGGATCATCCGTGTTTAGCCCAGTGGCCACCATGCGACTGTCTGCACGATGGACTTCACCATCGCCGCCGGTCAAAAGCAAAGTATCGTTTCATTTTGTGCAGCGGCCACAGAACCAGCGGCGCCAGCAGGCTCGTCAGGAAAACACCGCTGATCAGCGGCCAGACTGGTGGCCGAATCGCCGGGACAAACGAGTCGGGCGACAGTTGCAGCGCCGGCGCCGCGGGCACGAACCGCTGATTGATCAGGAGAATAAACAGCACCACGATACCGCAGACCAGTGCCGTTCCCATCTGGATCAGTGGGTTGGTGCGGGCAAAATTATGGCCCGCTCCGACAATGATCAAACCGACAAACCCGTACGCCAGGGCATACACGCCCAAGGGTTGCTGCGACAGCAGATCCTGCATCAACCCCAGACAAAAGCAGCCCAGCAGGGCGGCATCGCGCGAAGCGTGACTGGCAATGAAGATAACCACGAGCAACACCAGATTCGGCATGACGCCGGAGGAATTCCACAACACACCCAGACCGCTTTGGATACCCAGGGTAATGTAGGCGAGGATGAGGTAGGGGAGGAGTTTCATTGCTGATCAAATACCATGACTTCCCTCAGGAGATTCAGATTCTGCATCGGTTTAAGTTCAATCCGGGCGTAGTAGGGGGCGTCGGATCGCAAGCCGATGGCGGTAATGACGCCCACTTTCAATCCCTGCAGGTCGCGTTCGTAGTCGCGGTCATTCAGGACAACCCAGTCTCCCTTCTGCAAGCCAACCTCCTTCACCTGGCGGTCCGTCATGTTACGGATCACCATGCGCCCATCGCCCAGGCCTTCAACCAGTTGCGGGGTTGAGGCCAGCGCCACCACTTTGGTTTTGCCGTCGCCTCCATCCACAAAGCGCCTGAAACCTGCTTCCAGCCGGAACCCCGGATCGGTAATCAGTCGAACCTGAGCGCCTGACCCAGCCCCCAGGCGATCCAGACGACCAACCAGGCCCGAGGGGCAGATGACCGGCAGTCCGTCGCGCAATCGCCCGGTCAGCGCTGGGCGCAGCACCAACGTCTGCCGGTTGCCGCTGTCACTGCCGACGACCGCCATGGGTGTGCAGTACGCACGCAGGTCGCCCAGCAATTCACGGTCGGAATTCAACGCCAGCAATTCCTCGAGTTGGCGTGTCAGCCGAACCAGCTCCGTGCGCAGATAATCATTTTCGTTGCGCAGCTGGTCATCAGGCCGATGGTCGGCGACGGCATCGGCGAACAGGGCTGAATAAGTCCAGGTTCCCAACCGATGCAGCGGGAATGAGATCGGCGCAAATAATCCGCGCACCTGCGCCGAAGCTTTGGTGCCGATGTTCTCAGTGGCGGAAAAACGCGGCAGAATAAAGGCGCTGGTAAACGCCAGAGCCATTAACAACCAGAAGATTTGATTGAAGCGGATAAATGGCATCCTTGTCCAGTTCCGCTTATTGAGTTGGCAACCCTGGGTTGGGCGCTCTCCAGCGCCGGTCAGCCAATGTTGGCTGGTGTCAACTCAATTCGCGCTAGGTTTCGTCGGCATCCGATTCGAGCGTATCTTTCCAGATTTCCAGGTTTTCCAGATAAACGGCGGTCCCACGGGCTACGCAGGTCAGCGGATCTTCCGCCAGACGCACATCCAGCCCCGTGGCGTTGCTGATCACCGTGGTCAGCCCGCGCAGCAGGCTGGAACCACCCGCCATGGTAATACCATTGTCAACCAAGTCTGCCGCCAGTTCCGGTTCGGCCAGCTCCAGCGTACGGGTGACGGATTCAATAATCTGCGTCACCGGTTCCTGCAGGGCTTCGCGAATTTCCTCGGCTGTGACCTCGGTACGGCGCGGCAGGCCGGAGATTAAATCGCGGCCGCGCACTTCCATCGACGGTTCGCGGTCGCTGAAGGGGGCAGCCGATCCGATTTCCACCTTGATACGCTCAGCCATCTGCTCACCGATAGCCATGTTATAGGTCTTTTTCATGTGGTTGACGATGGCTTCGTCAAAATCGTCGCCGGCCACACGCACCGAATCGCTGACACTGATGTCCGCCAGTGAGATAATCGCGACTTCGGTCGTGCCACCGCCGATATCCACGATCATATTCGCGGTTGGTTCGGTCACCGGCATGGCGGCACCGATGGCAGCGGCCATTGGTTCCTCCACCAGATAAACATGACGCGCCCCAGCCCGCTCGGCTGAATCGAGCACCGCCCGTTTTTCCACGGCAGTAATCCCTGAAGGAATGGCGATCACCACCCGCGGGGCGATGAAGTGTTTGCGCCCCTGCGCCCGGCGAATGAAGTAACGCAGCATCGCCTGGGTAATTTCAAAGTCGCTGATGACACCATCTTTCAACGGACGAATCGCCGTAATGCTGGTTGGTGTTTTACCCAGCATTTCCTTGGCGACCAACCCCACGGCGTTGCCATCCTGCAGCACGCGGTTGGTCCCTTTTTTAACCGCCACCACCGACGGTTCGTTGAGAACGATGCCTTCGCCCTTGATGCAAACGAGCGTATTACAGGTTCCCAGGTCGATACCCATATCGACGCTGAACATGCCAAGCAGGCTATCGAAAATCACGCTCGTTGCTCCTTGTTATCCGATGCACCAACGTCGTTTACGTTGCCGAAGGGGAACGATTTGCCCTGCCCCGGCTGCATGCTGACCGCTATGGATTCACACATTGGCAAACTTCAATCGCCGAAATAGTCCAGCCACAGCGGGTTGAATCCCGACGATGTACGATTATCAGGCAGCTTAGAATAACCAACACCCATCACCCCTGCAAATGCGATGAAAATTACAGGCAACCGGTAAACCGGATAATTCACATCGTACGCATCTGATTTATTGACGATCAGCCAATTATAGAAGATAAAAACATCTTCTGTCCCGATTCGGATGCTAAGATAAGCAGCCACAGCGACTGACTGTATGAGTGATGAACAACAAAACCCATCCGACATGCGCCGGTTTCGACGTAATACGTTCGACCATAGTCCCCTGCTGGTCTATTACGAAATCAGCCGGGTTCCCGGTTCGTCGGTGGTGGAATATTCCAATGCAACCGATCCCATGCCGCATCTGGAAGAGCTGTCTTCCGAGCGTTCGCGCCAGTTGATCGGCGAGATTCGCACGTTTCCCAATCCACCCGGATTGATCTTCTGCGGTCGCGATCCTTTTCAACGGCCTGATTTGATGGATCTGATCCGTTACGCCACCCGTCATGGCGTGCTGATTGGGATGCGTATCAAGGCCAGCCCGCTGGCAACGCCGCAGGCACTGGCCGAAGCCCATTCACGCGGTTTGGCGCGCCTGGGGATTGCGCTGGATGGCGCCACTGCTGAAGTTCACAATACGGCTCAGGAGGATGCCGGTTCGTATGAGCGGACGCTGGAGCTGATCCGCTGTGCGGCGCAGATGAAAATTCCCGTGCAGGTCAATACAACGTTGTCGCTGGACAATGTTCATGAATTGGATGACCTGGCGCAATTGCTGGCGAAACTCGGCATTGATACCTGGGCGGTTCATTTTCTCGTACCGGACAACGAAGACCTCGCCAGTCGCCGGATCCCAGCCGACCAGATGGAGCAGGTGTTTGAACAACTCTGGAAGCATGCCCAGCAGCAGCCCTATATGATCAAGACCGGTCAGGCTCCGCACTATCGCCGGTTTGTACATCGCGCCGTTGAACTGGAGCTGAACGAAATGCCGAACTGGCAGCGCACGCTGGTGCGCTATGGATGCCAGGCCGGGATCAATGACGGCAATGGTCTGTTGTATGTCACGCACACCGGCCAGATCTGCCCCAGCCCGCATATGCCGATTGTCTGCGGCCGGTTTCCGTTCGATTCCGTGGTGAAAACCTATCAGCAACATGAGCTATTCAAAGCACTGCGCGATGAAGACCGGCTGGGTGGCAAGTGCGGGCGATGTCTGTACCGATTTTTATGTGGTGGTTCGCGGGCGCGGGCGTATGCCTTGACGGGTAATCCGCTGGCAGCCGAGCCGGATTGTTCCGGCCATTTCCCTGAAACACCCCTGGATGCAGGCTTTTGAATGGCTGCACCTGTTCATCGCGATCGTTTTATGAGTTTCCCAGCCCTGGCCGCTCTTGCAGTTTTAATTACGAAACATGGTCTGTTGTTGCTCCGATGCGTCACATGATGTCGCCGCCTTAGCGTTGCTTGACGACAGTCAGTTTGACCGTACCTGTGGTAGCGCCATCGGTTGTGGTGAATTGCGGGCGGGCCATTGTGATGCGCGACAGACTATCGGGTATGCCTGAAGTGCTGAGCTGCATGCGCACGGCGTCCAGGCGGGTTTGGCCCAGATTCAGTGCTGCTGCCCGTGTGCGTCGCGGAGCCTGCCGATCCGATCCCGGCCGGAGCATATCGTAAAGTTGATCCAACCCATTTTCCAATCGGGCGATCGACTGATCCAACCGGCGCAGCTCCGGCACGCCGGCCTGCTTATCGGTGATCATGCCCGATGCCAGCGCGATTTGAACCTGGTCTGCTGCGATGTTGCGCGATTCAGACAGTTTTGCCTTTCGTTGTTCGAGAAAACTCGCCAGCTCCAGACATTGTTCAATCGACGGATTGGCGCGCTCCTGCACGCGCGGAATGTCATCCTGCCCCAGTTCGTGGCGAATGGTTACGGTCAGGCTGGAGTCGCGTTTGAGCAGTTCGGCAAGTTGGGCCAGGGCAGCATCATTTTCACGACTGAGACTGGCATCGCCCGGTGCGAAGTTCAGCTCAAGCGGTTCAATAACCGGGGCTGAATTATCCAGACCAGCCAGCGCTCCCACGCCACCGATCACTTTCATCGGCGCGCTGGCGATGGCCGTCGCGATGACGCTGCCGACCGCGCCAATTGCAGCCTGGGCGATGGCCCCGCCGGACACCTGGCCACGATGAATCGGAACGGACAGCGGCAGGGTGATGGAGCCATCAGCGCCGCTGAGCGCGGCCAGCACGATATCCAGAGGTGCCGGTAGAATCAGCACCCGCGAGATCGGGCCGTTGGCGGGTTCAGTGACAGACAGATCAGTTATGATCAATTTTGTGGAGGCCTTCATGTTGTCGGCATCAATCAGGCGCAGATCGAGGCTGGTATCCAGCGTACCGGCGGACAGGGTGACTCCCGCCTGATCGGCGTAGCCCTGCAAACCGGTCAGTTCAAAACCGCTGATGGAATTTTTGATCCAGCCGCTGCCGCCCGGGCCGGTGGTCAGTTGCCCTGATGCGGTAATCTGAGAAAACAGTTCCCGATCAACCGTCACACCTTTTTGGCGCGTCGGCAGAGGCACTTTATCTGAACCGACAATCAGGCTGAAACGAAGCGGATCAGTCGAGGGTGCTGCGCCAAGTATCAGCCCCTGCAACTCAACGTCCATGCTGTTGATGGGCAGCATGAATGCGGGGTTCACTGTGTTATCTTCAATGCGAATATCAGCATCCTGCAGAAGCAGTCGATTGATGCTGATGTGCCCGGACGAAGCGGACGCGCTGATCTGGCCAGCAGGCGCAGTCGGCGCGGGCTGAGCGTCGGTTGATGCTGCGGCGAGCGCTGATTGATCGTCACCGGTCGGGGCGGTAGAGGGTTGATCCGAAACCTGCGGTGAATCCTGGGCAGTTGACGCAGCCGGGTTGTAAACCAATCCCAGCAAGTGCAGCCCGTCATGACTGCGAAGCAGATTAAGGATCGGTTTGTTGATCTCCAGTTCCTTGATGACAACATTACTGCTGGCCGGCTGGATGCGGATTGAATCGGCGTGAATTTCATTCAGCCCCAACAGAACGGGGCCTTGTGGCTGGGCGCGCCAAGCGATGTTGTTCATCAGCAGGCTGATGTCGATGCCATTGGCGAAGTTAAAATCAGCCGGCCCACGCCGTTGCCAGCGGGCGGTTGCTTCCAGATGGGTTGTGAAACTGCCCTCCGTCAAACCTGATGGATCGATCCGCCCGGCAAGCTGCGGGGCAATGGCAATCACGCCCTGGCCGTTGATACCGGTCAGATTCAGATCCATGGTCAATGTGGGTTCATTGGCAAAGGGAGCTGCCACGGTGTCGAGATGAATCTGCTGGATCAGGGGATCGAGTTGACCGGTCACAACCAAATGCACCGGCGGCAGGCTGGCTGGATCAGCACCCAGAAGACGAACCGCCCCTTCATTGGCAATAACGAAATCCGTCAGCGTCAACGTCGGCGCATCCGGATGCGCAGCGTTATGGATACTCAGGCGTTCAACGCCAACATCGATGTGTTGAATGTTGATTTCGGGAATAAACTGGCGCAACACCTCAGTTGTCGGGGGCAGGTTTGTTGTTGGAGCAGGCGGGGTGGTGATGGTGGCGGCAGCTGTAGCCGCCGATTGATTATCTGCCGTTGCGGCTGACGGTTCAGCCGGGTGTTGCGCGGATGCAGGCAGCAAGACAACCCCGAGCAACTGCGTTGACCCGTCCGCCTGACGCTGGACATCAGCCTGCACGCCCGCCAATACGATTTCATCAATCGCGATCAGGCCACCGGCCGGGTCAAGGCGAGATACGGAAGTACCCGCGCGAGCGATCTGCAATAGTGGCTGATCGTTATCCGTATAGCGCAGATTCGACAGCATGGCATACAAGGAAGTGCCACCATGCGGATTGGGTTTGGAGGAGACTTCGGCGTGCGCCTGCAACTGACCGTTATCCAGCCCAATCGACATATGGGGGGGAAGATACGGTTTCAACAAGCCCTGACGGATACCACTGGCGGTCAAATCCAGCGAAAGTGCCTGCTCGACCAGGGCTGCGCGCAACGTGCCATTGATCTGCAATCGGTCGATGGTCTGTGGGAGGGATACCAACACCTGTAACTGTCCGGCGGGCGCATCATTACTGGTGGAAAGTTTTTGCAATCCAAGATTGATCGTGACCGGCAACTGCGCACCAGCCACCTGATCGTCAAAGGAGATTTCAGCAGCATCCACGTCCAACTGCCCCAGTTCAAAGATCGAGGAAGGATTGCGGGCTATTTTGGGTTCAGAATCTGCGCTGACAGATGGCGCCTGATTGTCAGCGACCGTTTTATTTGAAACGGAGCTACTTGCAGCAGTCGCCGCCGTGCTGGTTGACGAATCATCACTGGGCAGCAGATGCAAACCAACCGCCTGTAATGTCCCATCAGCCAATCGCGTAATCTGCGTGCGCGGGCGGGTTGCCCGAATCTTCCCCACGCTTGTTTTTCCCGCAGAAAGTTCAATGTCATCGACCGTCAGGGCATCAAGTCCCAGCAGTTCAGACTGGCCGTCGATCAGTGCCAGTTTGGTTATGGATGCTTGAATCTGCGTGTTGCCGTTTTGCGATCCGATGGAAGCATCGGCGTGCAGGCGCAATGCCCCGTCATGCAGCACGGGTTCAAAACCAACTGGCCGCAGATAGGGTGCCCAAGCCTGGCCGGAAATACCATCGGCCAGCAGATCGAGCTGGGCAACCAGAGCGTCAGCCTGCGAGGCGAGCGTACCGTTGATTTCAAAACGATTCAGTCCTTCGGTCGATGCCCAGAGGCGCAATGTGCCGGGATGGGCACTTGGGCTGGCCAAGTTGGGATCAAGTGTCACATCGCGCAACTCAACGCCAAAATCGTTCAGGCGCAATTGGTGATGCGGTTCGATCATTTGATCGGATAAATGCACGTCAAGTTCTTTCCAATCCAACGCGCCGATATGCAGCCGCGGCAGAAAGGATTGCGCCTGCATTGGCGCTGCAACTGCGGACGGGTCAGCAGCAGGCAGCGCCGATGGTGATGCAGGAGTGGGCGCGGCATGGACAGCAGTTGAGCCGAAGGTCAGGCCCAGCGCTGAAAGCGTGCCATCGGCCTGGCGCGTCAAGCCCAACGATGGCCCGTGGATCTGGATCGAATCGATTCCGATCTGATCGGCGTCAAGAACCAGACCTTGTAAATCGATGCCGGCAAAAGAGAACAGTTCCTGACCATCACTGAGGTTGACATTGGAAAGCCTGGCGTCGATGGAGGGGGCGCCATTGGCGTGGGTTGATAGTTTTCCGGTTAACTCTGCGGTGAGGCGGGCGTCGTTTAGTTGGCTGGTCATACCGCTGGCCAGCAGATACGGTTGAAGTGCGACGGGATGAATGCCATCAATCACCAGATTGAACTGGGCTTGTGGATCAGGGGCAAAAGGTGACAGCGAGCCGGTGACCGTTATTTGACGGGCGATGGCGTCCGCCTGGCCATTCAGCGCCAGTGTGATCGGGGTGCCGGGGTCGGCTGAATCAATGCGGCTGACCTCGATGGAGTTAATGGTCAGAGCTTGCCTCGCCAGAGGTTCAAACGAATGGTCGGCGAAGCTGGCTGACAAATCTTTGCACTGGATTGCTTCAATGCTCCAGGTGAATGGCGCGGATAATGTCACCGGCGCTCCTGCTGCTGTTGCTGCTGCGCTGCTGGCGGGCGTTGACGCCGGCGCCGATGGCGCTGCTGGTATCAATTCAATGCCGAAAAAGCGCAATGCTCCCTGCGACGAACGGCTGGCATGGGCGCGCAAACCGGTCAGCGTGACAGGGGCCAGATGCGCCGTGCGATAATCCAGGGAAGTGGCCTGAAGGTCGATCTGGTCAACCGC
>WBZR01003997.1_pt1 | contig 12539 bp, 8 predicted proteins | sample 5204231 | NCBI WGS metagenome assembly WBZR01 (sample SAMN12412403, study PRJNA552823) | activated sludge metagenome | isolation source: activated sludge from anammox sidestream of wastewater treatment plant... | place: USA: Virginia | collected 2017-08
CGGAGTTCATCTCGTGGTTCGGTGAAGTTCGTCTCGGCAAAGGCATTGTGCTTTGCAAGGACACGCCCAACTTCATCGGCAACCGCGTCGCCTTCGGGACGGGCGCGTTCGGGATGGATTTCATCTTGAAGAACGGCTATACCGTGGATGAAGTGGACGCGGTCACGGGTCCGCTGATCGGCAATCCGCGCACGGCGACGTTCCGCCTGATTGACCTGGTCGGCGTGGACGTTTGGGAGCACGTCGGGAAAAATCTCGCGCCGCTGGTCCAGCACGACAAACTGGCGGTGAAATATCTGCAAGCCGAAGCGCCGAACAAACTCATCCACACGATGGTGGAGCGCGGCTGGCTTGGCAACAAGAGCAAAGTCGGCTTCTACAAGGAAGTCCGCGCGGAGGACGGGAAGAAGGAATTCTGGCCGCTCGACTTGCAGACGATGGAACACGTCCCGCCGACGAAGCCGCGCTTCGAATCCGTCGGGAAGGCGAAAGACCTCGAGAATCTCGGAGACCGCCTCAAGGTCATGTTGGAAGCGGACGACCGCGCCGCGAAACTCGTCGCCGCGCTGACTCTCCAGTCGTTCCAGTACGCGTCGTCCATCATCCCCGAAGTGGCCGACACCGCCAAGCCGATTGACGACGCCATGCGCTGGGGCTTCATGCACGAGGCGGGGCCGTTCGAGATGTGGGACATGCTCGGCGTGCGCGACACGGTCAAAAGGATGAAAGCCGCGGGCTATCCCGCCGCGAAGTGGGTGGACGCGATGCTCAAGGCGGGCGTCGAGTCGTTCTATCAATACAAGAACGGCGAGAAGGTCGGCGTGTACGATGTGTCGAAAGAAAAATATGTGAAGATCAAACGGCCCGCGGGCGTGATCGTTTTGAAGGATTTCCGCGGCACGAAGAAGATGATCGCCCACAACGCGGGCGCGTCGCTCTTCGACATCGGCGACGGCGCGGCGCTGGTGGAGTTCCACACCAAGATGAACGCCCTCGACGAGGACATTTCGAACATTGTCGGCGAGGCGCTCGACCGCGTGGAAAAGGACTTCGACGGACTCGTGATCGGCAACGAAGCGGACAACTTCAGCGCGGGCGCGAATCTGTTCATGGTCGTCGTCGCGGCGCAGCAGGGCATGTGGGACACGCTCGACGGGGCTGTGCGCGGCCTGCAAAACATGAACATGCGGATGCGCTACTTCCCGAAGCCCGTCGTCGTGGCTCCCGCGGGACTGGCGCTGGGCGGCGGCTGCGAGATCGCCATGCACGCCCCGCGCGTCGTCGCCGCGTCCGAGACCTACATCGGACTCGTGGAACTCGGCGCGGGCGTCATCCCTGCGGGCGGCGGGACGAAGGAGATCATGCGGCGGATCGTCAGCCCCGCGATGAAGACCGACAACGCCGAGGCGTTCCCGTTCCTTCAGCGCGCGTTCCTGCAGATCGGTCAGGCGAAGGTCGCCACGTCCGCGGAGGAAGCGCGTTCGATGGGCATTCTCACTCCGTCTGACCGAATCGTGATGAACCGCGAACGCCTGCTGACCGAAGCCAAGCGCGAAGTACTGGCGATGTCCGCGGCGGGGTATCATCCGCCCGCGCCAGAGTTGATCTATGCTCCGGGCCGCGACATGTTCGGCGCGATGAAGATCGGCGCGTGGTCGTTCGCCGAGGGTAAGTACATCACCGGGTACGATTACCACATCGCCACGAAACTGGCCTACGTGATGGCGGGCGGCATGTTGTCCAAGCCGACGTGGGTCAGCGAGCAGTACATCCTGGACCTGGAGCGCGAAGCCTTCCTGTCGCTGTGCGGCGAGGAGAAGACGCAGGCGCGCATGTGGGCGCTGTTGCAGACGGGAAAGCCGTTGAGGAACTGATACATGTTACATGTTACGAGATACAAGTTGCGAGATACAAGTTACGAGATGCAAGTTGCGAGATGCAAGTTACGAGATACAAGTTACATGTTACGCGTGAGGTGATGGCTGATGGCTGAGAAATTTTTGAAGTTTGAAGAATGGGAGAAAACGGTTCCAGACTATGTAAAGAAGGATCCGTTGTGGGATTCGTTGTACTATCGCGTCGCCTTGTACCTCTACGATCTGGTTTGGGATGATTGCGACCTCCTTCAAAAGGATTTTCGCGCCCGAAAGAATGTTGAGCAAATCATCCACAGTTCAGGGAGCATTTCGGCCAACATGGAAGAGGCGTTTGGCCGTGGAGTTGGGACGCCAGATTACGTGCGAATCTTGAAAATCAGCCTTGGCGAAATTCGCGAGACGCGTGGTTGGTATTACCGCTGTCGCAAAGCCCTGCCTGCCGACTTGCTCGAACATCGCTACAAGGTCGTTGACCATTTACGATCTCTGGTCGTCAACGTGTTAAACTCTCACAAAGGCAATCTCGGCAAAAAGTAACCTGTATCCTGTATCCTGTATCTTGTATCCTGTATCTTGTAACTTGTACCCACAAGGAGTACACCATGAAAGAAGCAGTAATTGTCAGCGTAGTTAGAACGCCAGTCGGTAAGGCGAAAAGAGGCGGATTGGCTACCGTTCGTCCCGACGAGATGGCGGCTGTGACCGTGAACGCGTTGCTCGACCGCACGCCAGGCCTCGATCCCGCCGAGGTGGACGACCTCGTGGTGGGATGCGCCTTCCCCGAGGGCGAGCAGGGCATGAACATGGCGCGCATGATCGGCTTGCGTTCGAGATTGCCGCAGTCCGTCCCCGCGGAGACCATCAACCGCTATTGCTCGTCGGGCGTGCAATCCATCGCGCACGTGGCGCATCGCATTATGACGGGCGAGATCGAGGTCGGGATCGGCGGCGGTGTGGAGTCCATGTCCATGGTGCCGATGATGGGCTACAAGTTTTCGCCCAATCCGCACTTCGCGCAGGACCTGCCGCGCTACTATACCAACATGGGACTCACCGCTGAGAACGTCTCGGTCAAATACGGCGTCAGCCGCGAAGACCAGGACGCGTTCGCGTTGCAGTCCAACCTGAAAGCCGCGAAAGCCGTCGAGAGCGGACTCTTCGATCCCGAACTCGTGCCGATTGACGTGGAGATCGTCGAGTACGTGGACGGGAAGGAGTCGACGCGCAAATTTACGGTCGCGCGCGACGAAGGTCCGCGCGGCGACTCGACTTTGGAGGGACTCGCCAAACTGAAACCTGCCTTCAAGGACGGCGGGACCGTCACCGCGGGCAACTCCTCCCAAATGTCCGACGGCGCGGCGATGACGATGGTCATGTCCGCGGAGAAGGCCGCGCGGCTCGGACTCAAGCCGCTGGCGCGGTTCGTCACCTTTGCCGCGGCGGGCGTCGCACCCGAACTGATGGGCATCGGACCGGTGGAGGCCGTCCCGAAAGCGTTGAAGCAGGCGGGCTTGTCGCTGGGCGAAATTGATCTGATAGAATTGAACGAGGCTTTCGCCGCCCAGTCGCTGGCGGTAATCCGAACGCTCGAACTCGACGAGAGCCGCGTCAACGTTAACGGCGGCGCGATCGCCCTCGGTCATCCGCTCGGCTGCACGGGCGCCAAACTGACCACGCAACTCATCTACGAGATGGCGCGGCGCAAATCCAAATTCGGCATGGTGACGATGTGCATCGGCGGAGGGATGGGCGCGGCCGCGATCTTCGAGAATCTTCAAAATTAGTCTGTTGGTCGCGCAGCCGCGCGGTCGGCTCGCCGACAACAGGACCACGCGACCACACGACTATCCGACTATCCAACTACTAAACCAGGAGACTACACAATGCCCCTCACAATTTCTGATTTGATGTCCAAAATGCCCGGCGCGTTCATGCCCGAAAAGGCGCCCGGCCTCGACGCCGCGATCCAGTTCAAGTTCAGCGGAGCGGAAGCGGGCGACTGGTACGCCGAGATCAAGGACGGGAAGTGCGTCACCGCGCAGGGCGTGCATCCCTCCCCGAAGATGACTCTCACCGCCGATTCCGCCGACTACGTCAAGATCTTTACGGGTGAACTCGACGGGATGCAGGCGTTCATGCAAGGCAAGATCAAACTGGCGGGCGACCTGAACCTGGCGATGAAGCTGACCCAGATGTTCAAGATCCGATAAACAACAAACCCCTGTTTTCCCAAAGAGAACGGGGGTTTGATAAAATATCAGCCGCCCGGCGATTTAATGGGACGCGGCGAACGCGTTTTCTCTTCGTGGAGCCGCGTCTTTCGCGTCCCGTTCCCAGAGCGCCGGGCAGTTGGATAGAATAGACCATCCCGTTTGAGGAGACTGATATGGCCTGGAGTTGGATTGCCGATCCCGAAACATGGGTTGCCCTGGTCACGCTGATCGTGCTGGAACTGGTGCTGGGCGTGGACAATGTCATCTTTATCTCGATCCTTTCCGGCAAGCTTCCGCCGGAAGAACAGCCGCGCGCCCGCACAACGGGCATCCTGCTGGCGGTGATCACGCGCATCCTGCTGTTGACTTTTCTTTATGTCATCATCGGGCTGACCGAGCCGCTTTTTACCATCCCCATTGTAGAGGTCGAGATCACGGGCAAAAGCCTGGTGCTGCTGGCGGGCGGGCTTTTCCTGCTTTGGAAGAGCACCCACGAAATTCACGAAAAACTGGAGGGCGAGCAGGGACGCGCCTCCACGAAAGTCGCGGCGACGTTTGCCAGCGTCATCATCCAGATCATGCTGCTGGATATCGTTTTTTCGCTCGATTCGGTCATCACCGCGGTGGGCATGGTGAAGCACATCGAGATCATGGTCATGGCGGTCATCCTGGCCGCGATCGCGATGATTTTCGTGGCCGGGCCGGTGAGCGAGTTCGTGGAACGCCATCCGACCGTCAAGATGCTGGCGCTGAGTTTTCTCCTGCTGATCGGGTTCACTTTGGTGGCCGAGGCCTTCCATGTGGAAATCCCCAAAGGATATATTTATTTCGCGATGGCTTTTTCCGTTTTTGTGGAAATACTCAACCTGCGCGTGCGAGGCGGGACTTCGCCGGTCCGCCTGCGGAAACCGTACGCGCGCGAAAACAAACTGGAGTTGCAGCCTGTCCCCGTTGCGCGTGAATCTATGACGTCCAGCGCCGCTTCCGTGGAAGAGTCTGCGCGGAAGACGGGGGGCAAGTCTGCCGCGAAAAAGCCGAAGGTGAAGCCAGCCGCTAAAAAGCCCGCGGCAAAGCGGAAGCGCCCCCTCGGCTAACCGAACAGTCGCCCCAGTCCTTTCGCCCCCGATTTTTGGAGCATTTTCATCATCTTCTGCATCTCGCGGAACTGCTTCATCAAACGGTTCACGTCCTGCACGTCCGTGCCGGAGCCGGCCGCGATGCGTCGGCGGCGCGAGGCGTTTAACAAGTCGGGGTCGCGGCGCTCGTTCACGGTCATCGAATTGATGATGGCTTCCGTCGTCTTGAAATTTTTCTCCACGTCCTTGGGGTCCAGTTGCTTCGCCGCCGCGCCCATCTGACCGGGCAGCATCTCCAAAATCTGGCTGAGCGGCCCCATCTTTTTCATTTGCTTCATCTGGTCGAGAAAATCTTCGAGCGTGAACTGCCCCTTCATCATCCGCTCGGCGGATTTTTGCGCCTGCGCCATATCCAGCGCGGACTCGGCCTTTTCGATCAGCCCGAGCACGTCGCCCATGCCGAGGATGCGCGACGACAGCCGCGCGGGATCGTAGACTTCGAGCGCGTCCAGTTTTTCGCCCACGCCCAGGAACTTGATCGGCACGCCCGTCACCGAGCGGACGGAGATTGCCGCGCCGCCGCGCGCGTCGCCGTCCATTTTCGTCATGACCAAACCCGTGACGTTCACGTTGTCGCGGAAGCCCTGCGCGATGTTGAGCGCCTCCTGTCCGATCATCGCGTCCACGACGAGCAGCGTGTCCACGGGATTGACTTTCGCCGCGATCGCCTTCAACTCGGACATCAACTCCGCGTCCAACTGCGACCGTCCAGCCGTGTCCACAATCAGGACGGTGAATCCGCCCTTCTGGGCTTTGTCGAGCGCGCGCGCCGCGAGTTCGGGCGGCGTGACGTTCAGGTCTGCCTCGACGGGGACTCCGGCGCGTTCGCCGAGTTGCTGCAACTGCGTCACCGCGGCGGGACGGTACGGGTCGCCTGCCACGAGCATCACGCGCTCGCCCTTCGAGCGGAGCAGGCGCGCCAACTTCCCGGCGGCGGTCGTCTTGCCCGAGCCTTGCAGTCCCGCCAGCAGGACGACGCGCGGCCGGGGCCCTGTCAAATTGAGCGGCGCGGGTTCGCCCAGCAGGGCGATCAACTCCTCGTTGACGATCTTGACGACCTGCTGACCCGGGTTCAGCGCCTTCGACACTTCCGCGCCGACGGCGCGCTCGCGCACGCGGGCAAGGAAGGTCTTGACGACGCTGAAGTGCACGTCCGCTTCAAGCAGCGCGAGACGCACTTCGCGCAGCGCCGCGTCCACATCCGCTTCGGAGAGTTTGGCGCGGCGGCGGAGTCCGTCGAAGACCTGGTTAAGTCGGGATGTGAGAGATTCAAACATGGTTGCTCATCAGAAACCCGTTTTCTTCGAGAAAACGGGTTTTCACGATTTTAGTCGGGAACATTGCGAGGGTCAAGTTGCCTACAAAAATTCTGGCGGTGATGATATAATGCGCCCGCTCAACATGGCGGCTGTAGCTCAATGGCAGAGCGCCACACTGTGGATGTGGATGTTGTGGGTTCGAAACCCATCAGCCGCCCAGGAATCCAGGTCTCAACGAGACCTGGATTTTGTTTTATGACAGCAGCAGCGCCTGCGCGTAAATTTTCGTGAAGTTGGGATGTTTGGCGAGCTCCACAAATTCCACGTCGCGGGCGAGCGTCTCGGCGATCTGACGCTGTTCGCGCGAGACCAACATGCGGCGCGCCCCCGTCCCTGCGGCGTTGCCGATCTGTTGGTAGCGATTTCGCTCCGTGCGCGGCAGCATCCCGATGCCGATGGCGCTGTCGAGGTCGAGATAGGTCCCGAAGGCGCCCGCGAGGATGACCTGCTGGACTTCCTCCGCCTTGATCCCAGCCACGTCGAGCAGCGCTTCCGCGCCCGCGCGCACCGCCCCCTTCGCGAGTTGGATCTCGTTGACGTCCTTGCGCGTCATCCGCACGTCGCGTCCCGTCTTGGACCTCGCGGCGGGGACGAGGACGAATTCCGCGTTCACGCCCGAGCCGCGCAGCCGCGGATGTTCGCCCGTGAACGCGCCTTTGGGGGTGAGCAGTCCCATCTTTTTACATTCTGCGATCGTGTCGAGAACCCCCGACCCGCAAATGCCGACCGCGTCCACATTGCCGATGGTGTGGATCTGCACCTCGTCTCCCTCGACGCGGACGCGTTCCACCGCGCCGGGCGCGGCGCGCATCCCGTCTTCGATGTGCGCGCCCTCGAAGGCCGGCCCCGACGGGCAGGAGCAGGTCCAGTGGCGGCCGTTGTGGTAGAGACTGAGCTCGGTGTTCGTCCCGATGTCCAGCGCGACGACGGTGTCGGTCACTTTGTGGAGTCCCGCGCCGACGAGCGCCGCCACGTGATCCGCTCCGACGAAACCCGCGATGTTGGGCGGCAGGTAGACTGTCCCGCCCGCCGCGAGGTTCAGCCCGAGGTCGCGCGCTTTGACGTTCATCGCTTCGCCGACGGTCGCCATGTACGGCGAGTCGCCCAGCTGCTTTACGGGCAGACCCGCGAAGATGTGGTGCATGGCTGTGTTGCCGACGACGACGGCTTCCACGATCTGCTCGCGTTTGACCTTCGCATCCCTGCCCAGTTCTTCGAGCAGGTTGTTCAGCGTCTCGACGACGCGTCCTTGCAGGGTTTTGAGCCCGTCGGCGGGATGGTCGTTGATGTAGCGGATGCGGCTGATCACGTCTTCGCCGTACGCGATCTGCGGGTTCATCGCGCCCGTCTTGGCGGCGGTTTCGCCCGATTTTAAATTCACGAGATACGCCGCGACCTTGGTCGTGCCGATGTCCACCGAGAGGCCGAAGGCGGGCGTCCCGGGAGGCAGGATGGCGACGATTTCCTCGTCGCTGCGGATAGCCAGCGTGGCGCGCCAGTCGTTTCCGCGCAGGACGCCGGAGAGGGCTTTCACGCCTTCCGGGTCAAAGCGGTATTTTCCCGGCGCTCCCGCCTCTTTCAGCGCGTCGAGGACGCGGGTGGTGTCGGGACGCAGGTCGGTCAGCGCGGCAGGCGCCACTTCCACTTCGCGGGTTTCGATGACAGAATGGTCCCATTCGAAGTCAGCGTCGCGGCCCTCGATGGAGAGACGCTGCGGCGCGCTCAACGATTCGGGCGGAATCTCGATGACGAGGTCGGAGAGGATTTCCACCTGGCAGGCTTGACGCAAACCCGCGGCGCGCTCGGCCTCGGTCAACTCCTCCATTTCGGTCATGGAGAAGTCCGTCAGCTTGCCTTTGAGCAGGCGGATTCGGCAGGTTCCGCAGATGCCCGCGCCCCCGCAGATGGCGACGAGTTCCACGCCCGCCTGCTGGCAGGCGTCCAGTAAATTCGTCCCCTCGGGGACTTCGACTCGTTTACCGATAGGCTGTAGATCAAGATGGCAGATGTTGGTCATACGGGGATGTTCCCGTGTTTGCGCGGCGGCGCGGGGGCGTATTTATCGCGCAGGGCGGAGAGCGCCGCGATGATCTTGGGACGCGTCTCCTTCGGCTCGATGATGTCGTCCACGTAGCCCGTCGCCGCGGCGTGGTAGGGATTGTTGAATTTCCGCCGGTAGTCTTCGGCGATGCGTTTGCGCTCCGCGGCCGGGTCGGGGGCGGCCTCGATCTGTTTCTTGAACAGGATGTTGGCCGCGCCTTCCGCGCCCAGCACGGCGATCTCCGCGCTCGGCCAGGCGTAGGTCACGTCGGTGCCGAGGTATTTGCTCCCCATCACCACGTACGCGCCGCCGTAGGCCTTGCGCGTGATGACGGTCACTTTCGGGACGGTTGCCTCGGAATACGCGTAGAGCAGTTTCGCGCCGTGACGGATGATGCCGCCGTGTTCCTGCGCCACGCCCGGCAGGAAGCCGGGCGAATCCACGAACGTGACCAGAGGGATGTTGAAGCAATCGCACATGCGGACGAAGCGCGTCATCTTGTCGGCAGCGTCAATGTCGATCACGCCCGCCATCACCGACGGCTCCTGTCCCACGATGCCCACGCTGTGCCCGCCGATGTACGCCAGCCCGACGATGGCGTTGCGCGCCCAGTCGGGCTGGATTTCCAGGAATGAGCCGCGGTCCACGACCGATTCGATGACTTCGTGCATCGCGTACGGCGACTGCGGATCGAGGGGGATGAGGCGGTTCAGCGTTTCGTCCATCCGATGCGGATCGTCTCCCTCCGGGCCGAAGGGCGGGTTCTCGACGTTGTTGGAGGGGAGGTGACCGAGGGCGCGCCGGGCGAGCGCCAGAGCCTCCTGTTCGGACTGGGCGGTGAGGTGCGCCGTCCCGCTGATGGAGGCGTGCACGCCCGCGCCGCCGAGCGATTCGGGGTCGATCGTCTCGCCCGTCACCGCCTTGATGACCTCGGGGCCGGTCAGAAACATGAATGAGTGTTTCTCGACCATGATGATGACGTCTTGCAGGGCAGGCGAGTAGGCCGCGCCGCCGGCGCATGGTCCGAGCATGATGCTGATTTGGGGGATGACGCCGGAGTACTGCGCGTTGCGGCGGAAGATTTCGGCGTAGCCGCCGAGGGCTTTGACGCCCTCCTGGATGCGCGCCCCGCCCGAGTCGATGAGACCGATGCACGGCGCGCCGTTGCGGAGGGCGAGGTCCATCACGCGGCAGATCTTGTGGCTTTGCATCTCGCTGAGCGTGCCGCCGTAGATGGTGAAATCCTGGGCGTAGACGTAGACCGTCCGCCCGTCAATCCGACCGTAACCGGTCACGACGCCATCGCCGAGGTATCTTTCGGATTCCAGCCCGAGTTCGTCGCCCTCGCTGGTGATGAAGGGCTCGATCTCGTTGAAGGTGTCGGGGTCGAGGAGCAGGTCGAGGCGTTCGCGCGCCGTCAGTTTGCCTTTGGAGCGCTGGCGGGCGATGCGTTCCGCCCCGCCGCCCGCGCGGGCCTTTTCGCGCGCGCGGCGTAATTCGATGATACGGGGATCTTCTTGCATGGGCGTTTCCTTATGGGTTGGTGGAATGGCGAGGGGAAGTATAGCATATCGGGGCCGCTGACAATTGGGGGAGTTGTATTTTTATAAAAAGACGATATACTGTACTCCATTCACCCGATTTTAGAAGCGAGTTTTTATGACAATCAGAAAACAGGACATGGTTTATTTATTATTGGCCGTCGCCTTGGCCGGCGCGGGCGCGGTGTTGATCGGCAATCCCGATGTCAGGGTGGGTTTGTTTGGTTTGGCGGTTTTGCTGGTCATCGGGCTGGTGGTGGCAATCTATGTCAAGCCCAGCCTGGGCGCGGTAGTGCTGATCGTCGCGATATTTACGAACATCTCGCGCCAATTCACAGACCGCGGGCTGCCCAGCGTCACCAAGCCGTTGGTGCTTATCGTCGCGGCCACCATTCTTGTGCGGTACATTAACGACAGTATGCCGAGCGGCCGCGAAATGACGCGCGGCATCGAAACTTTCCTCTTTCTCTTCTTTTTGATGACCGCCTTTTCCTATCTCGCGGCCGACAACAAGGACCGCGCCCTCGAAGCGATCATCGATCTGGGGAAGGATATCGTCATTATCTATTGTTTCCTGTTCACCTTGCGGACCCCCGATACATGGAAGATGGCTGCCTGGAGCATCATCCTCGTCATGGGCTTTCTATGTCTCTTGGGCGCGTACCAGGCGTTGACGGGGAATTACCAGCAGGATTTCTTCGGGCTGGCGGGAACGCTTCAGGATGCCGGGTCATATTCGACGACCTATCGCATTGCGGGACCGATCAGGGAGCCGAACATTTGGGGGCAGATCACCGTCGCGGCTATTCCGCTCGTCCTGCTCCGCGTCACGCACGAACCCCGCCTGCGGATGAAAGCGCTTTCGTTGGGCATTCTCGGCATCCTGCTGTTTGAGGTCTTGAACACCTACAGCCGCGGCGCGTACCTTGCCCTTGCGGTCATCCTGTTTCTCGCCGCGCTGGAGTTTCGTCCCCATCCGCTGACATGGTTTGCCGGGATCGCGGCGCTCGTGCTGCTCATTCCCCTGCTCCCGTCCAGTTATATGACGCGCTTCCAGACGCTGCTCCTCCTCTCCTCGCCCAGCGAGGGAGGTATTTACAAGGAAGACTCTTTCCGCGGCCGCTCTAGCGAAATGTTGACAGGTTTGAGCATGTTCGCCGAACACCCGCTTCTGGGAGTCGGCGCGGGGAATTATCCGAATAATTACCAGAAATACGCGCCGAACGTGGGACTCGAAGTCCGCTCCGGCGAGCGCGATCCGCACTCGCTGTACGTGCAATTGCTGGCAGAAACCGGCTTTTTGGGGGCGCTCCTGTTCATCGGCTTTTCCGCCGCCCTACTGATCGGGCTGACGCGGGCGCGCGCCTCCATCGCGCATCTCGAAGAATACCGCCATTGGACGCCGTGGATCACCGCCATCCAGCTGACGATCGTTGGATATTTGCTCACGAGCTTCTTCCTGCATGGGGCCTATCTCCGCTTCTTCTGGATCTTTGCCGCGCTGGCAATGTCCGCGATCCAATTGACCCAGGAGCTGCTCCAGGATTCCGAGCGCGCCGCCCGCGAATTGGCCGCTTGATGGGTTTCCAAAACAACTTCAATAAGGCCGGCTGAAATCCCTGTCCGAAAGATGGCTGGCTGGACTCCCCGGGGATTTCCCCGCGCGCCAGGGCTGCAATGAAACCTCCCATCCACATCACCTACATCATTGACGGTCTCGGCATGGGCGGCGCGGAACGCCTCATGGTCCCCATCCTCAAGCGTCTCGACGCCGGGCGCTTCGCGGCGCGCGTCTGCGTCCTCCAATCGAAAGGGGACAACCCGCTCGCGGCAGACATCCGCGCCCTCGGCGTCCCCGTGGACGACCTCCCGATCGCGCGCCTGCGCGACTTCGGCGCGGTCGGACGTTTGCGGAATTACCTGCGCGGCCATCGCGCCGGCATCGTCCACACCCAACTGGAATTCTCCAACATCCTCGGCGGCCTCGCCGCCAAAACCCTGCGACTCCCCAGCCTCAGCACCGTCCACGTTCTGCCGACGGACGACGTTCGCGCCAGGACGCGCCTGCACCAGCGCGTGGAATGGTTTGCGCTCCGTTTTTTTTGCGATCGCGTCCTCGCGGTCTCGGAAGAGACGCGGCGGCGCTACATTGCCGAAAGCGGGATCCCCGCCCGCAAGTTGACGACGCTCTACAACGGCATTGACCTGTCCGCCGGCCGCCGCCGCGAATCTGGACCCGCGCGGGATTCCGTCCGGAACGAGTTTAACCTCCCCCGGGCCGCGTCCCTCCTGACGACGGTCGCGGTCCTCCGCCCGCCCAAAGGGATCGAGTTCATGCTCCGCGCCATGCCCGCCATTTTAGAGTCGCGCCCAGACGCGTATTACCTTGTCGTCGGCGATGGGACTCACCGT
>WBZR01003998.1_pt1 | contig 12539 bp, 12 predicted proteins | sample 5204231 | NCBI WGS metagenome assembly WBZR01 (sample SAMN12412403, study PRJNA552823) | activated sludge metagenome | isolation source: activated sludge from anammox sidestream of wastewater treatment plant... | place: USA: Virginia | collected 2017-08
TCCGCGTCTACCCGATCGCGCCGCTCGTGCGGGCGATGGAAGGCACCGTCTGGATGCGCCGCTTCGACTTCGATCCGGAGGCGGCGGTGCGCCTCGTCTGGGCGGGTGTGCGCCCGGTGCGGTTGCCGGCCACGGTGCGCTACTTCCGGCCCGACGAGGGCGGCGTGTCGCACTTCAACTATCTGCGCGACAACCTGCTCCTCACCTGGATGCACACGCGGCTCGTGCTGGGCGCCCTGGTGCGCCTCCCCTGGCTCCTCTGGCAGCGTTTGCGGGCCTGAGCGGCCGCGGTTCGCCGGAGCTCGGGACCGGCACGGCTATAATGCCGCGGTCGAGCCGCAAGACGATGAGCGGGCGAGAGACTCCGGTGCGTGCCTACGACGTGATCGTGATCGGCGGCGGACCCGCCGGCACGACCACGGGCGCCCTGCTGGCCGAGCGGGGCTGGAAGGTCGCCCTCTTCGAGAAGGACCGCCACCCGCGCTTCCACATCGGCGAGTCCCTACTCCCGCGCAACAACCCGCTCTTCGCGCGCCTCGGCGTGCTCGAGGAGGTGCGCGCGATCGGGATCGTCAAGGCCGGCGTGGAGTTCAACTCGCCGGTGCACGGCAAGTCCCGGACCTTCTACTTCGCGAGCGCCCTGGACGCATCCGAGCCGACCGCGTTCCAGGTGCACCGCTCCGAGCTCGATCACATCCTGATCCGCAATGCGGCGCGCAAGGGCGTGGCGGTGTTCGAGGAGACGCGCGCCACCGCGGTGGATCTGGGCGCGGCGCTCGCCACCGAGCCGGGAACGCGGGGCGTTTCGGTTCGCACGGCGGGGCCGGCGGGTGAAGCCGAATGGACCGCCCGCTTCCTCGTCGACGCATCCGGCCGCGACACCCTCCTCGCGAGCCGGCTCGGGATCAAGGCGCCGAACCGCCGGCACGCGGCCGCCGCCATCTACGGGCACTACGAGGATGCCGACCGCAGCCCCGGCCGCGACGCCGGCAACATCTCGATCTACTGGTTCGACCACGGATGGTTCTGGTTCATCCCGCTCCAGCACGGGATCACGAGCGTCGGTGCGGTGTGCCGGCCGGACTACCTCAAGACCCGGCGCGGCTCGCTCGACGCGTTCCTGGACGAGACGGTCGCGCTCTGCCCACCGCTCGCCGCGCGCCTCGCGCGGGCGCGCCGGATCGCCCCCGTCACCGCGACCGGCAACTACAGCTACGAGGCGGGTCGGACCCACGGGCGGAACTACCTCATGGTCGGCGACGCGTTTGCGTTCGTGGACCCGGTGTTCTCGTCGGGGGTGTATCTCGCCATGGTCGGCGCGTTCGCCGCCGCGGACGCCGTGGACACCAGCCTGCGCGCGCCGGCCGCCGCGGAGCGGGCCGCCCGCGCCTACGAGCATCGCGTGCGGCAGAGCCTTGCGACCTTCTCCTGGTTCATCTACCGGATGACGACGCCGGCGATGCGCGATCTCATCATGCACCCGAGGAACGTGCTGCGGGTCGTGGACGCCATGATCTCGTTTCTCGCGGGTGACATTTATCGCGGCAACGGGGTTCGGTGGCGCATCCGGGTGTTCCAGCTGATTTACCATGTCAAGCGGCTCGCCACTCTCCGCGGCAGGCGGCTCGCACCGCGCAACCGGACCTCGGACGCGGGGCGGGCGGCCTCGTGAGCGTTTGCGTCGAACCCGCACAGTCGGACCGCAATCGAGTAATATCACGCCCCTCTTTTTTGCTTGGCGGACAGACCGGAGCATGGCCGCGCAGAAGCCCCTCGAAGCCGAGATCTCCGCACTGATGGTCGAGGTGCTGAATCTCGAGGTCCCGGCCGGAGACATCGACCCGGAGGCGCCGCTCTACGGCGAGGGGCTCGGGCTCGACTCCATCGACATGCTGGAAATCTCGCTCGCGATCGCGAAGCGCTACGGCGTGGAGCTCCGCGCCGACGACGATGCCAGCCGGCAGGTCTTCGCGTCGCTGCGCAATCTCGCGCGGCACGTGGAGCACACGCGCGCACGATGAGCGCATCCCGCGCGGGACACGTCGCCGCACACGGGTATCACACGCGCGGGGCTCTGCACGCGGCTTACTCCGCGCTCGCACCCGGGCTTTCCCAATCGCCTTCGCGCGACGCGCCGGCGGTGGCTGCCGGCACGGACGATCCTCGTCACCCGGCGGTGTCATGAGAGGGCTCCCCGCGACCATGCTCGGCACGAGCCCGCTCGTGCTGCACCTCGCGATCCTCTGGGACAGCACGCCGCTCCTTCTCGCCTTCGCCGCGCTGGTGGCGCTCGGCGCGGCGATCGGCGGCCGCGCCCGCTGGATTCCGCCCTGGGCGCTCGCGCTCGCGGCGCTCGGCGTCGCCGGCTTCGCCTGGCTGGACCACCGCGCCGCGGCGCATTTCGCGGTGGTCTGGCCCATCCTTGTCTACCTCGGGATCGCGTGGGTCTTTGGCCACACGCTGCGTCCGGGGCGCATGCCCCTCGTCGAGCGTATGGCGCGCCTCGTCGACCGCGGCGAGCACATGCCACCGGAGCTCACTGCGTACACGCGCGCGCTCACCTGGATATGGACCCTCCTGCCGCTCGCGATGGCCATCGCCTCGGTGCTGCTGGCGGGCCTCGCCGCACCGGCGACCTGGTCGCTCTTCACGAACGTGCTCGGCTACGCCACGCTCGCCGCGCTGTTCTTCGGGGAATACCCTTACCGGGTCCGACGCTACCCGCAGTACTCGCACGTGAACCCGGTCGCAGTCGCGGCGCGCCTCGCTGAGCGCGCGCCCGAGCTCTTTCGCTGATCGGGCCATGGCGCGGCCGTCACGCCTCGCGCTCGTCGGTCACACCGAGCCGACGCAGCCGATCTCCTGGCGCAACGGCGCGCCGGTGCGCGTCGCGCGTTTCCTCGCCGAGGTCGAGCACGTCGCCGGCGTGCTCCCGGCCGGTTCGCACGTGGTGAACCTGTGCGAGGACCGGTATCGGTTCATGGTCACGTTCGCCGCGGCGCTCGTCGCCGGCAAGACGAGCCTGCTGCCGCCGAATCGCACGGAGCGGGCGCTCGCGCAGGTGCTCGCCGCCCATCCTGGCTGCGGGGTTGTCGCCGACGCGCCGGCGCCACCGCCCGACGCGCAACTGCTCGCCTATCCCGAGGTCCCGGTCACCGCACGCGGTCCCCGGCACGCGCCGGTGGTCGACGCGGATCATCCCGCCGCCATCGTGTTCACCTCGGGGAGCACGGGCGAGCCGCAGCCGAACCTGAAGCGCTGGGGCAATCTCGTCGCCGGCGCGCGGGCCGAAGGCGCCGCGCTCGCGCTCTCCCGCGGCGCCGTCAATCTCCTCGGCACGGTGCCCCCGCAGCACATGTACGGCCTGGAATCGACCGTGCTCTTGCCGCTCATGCTCGGCGGCACGGTCCACCCGGCCCGGCCACTGCTCGCCGCCGACGTCCAGGCGGCGCTTGCCGAGCTGCCGGCGCCGCGCGTGCTGGTGACGACGCCGATCCACGTGCGCGCGTGCATCGAGGGCGGCACCGCACTCCCCGAGCTCGCGCTGCTCCTCTCCGCGGCCGCCCCCCTCGCCCCGGAGCTCGCCGCGGCAGCCGAGCGCCGGTTCTGCGCGCGCGTGATGGAGATCTACGGGTGCAGCGAGGCCGGAATGATCGCGACCCGCCGCACCGTCGCGAGCGCTGCATGGCGCACCATGGCAGGCATCCGGCTGGTGCCCGCCGGCGACGGCTGGGCGTTCATCGGCGGGCACGTGCACGGCTGCGTGCGCGCGACCGACGTCCTGCGCCGGCGAAGCGATGTCGAGTTCCTCCTCGAGGGCCGGTCGCGCGACCTCGTCAACATCGCCGGCAAACGCGCCTCGCTCGGCGATCTGAACCACAAGCTCGCCGAGATCCCGGGCGTTCTGGACGGCGTGTTCCACGTCCCGGACGCCCCGGACGGCCACGTCGTGCGCGTCATGGCGTTCGTGGTTGCGCCGGACCTCACCGAGGGCGAGATCCTCGAAGCGCTGCGCCGCGCGATCGACCCGGCGTTCCTGCCGCGTCCGCTCGTGAAAGTGGCGCAGCTCCCGCGCGCCGCCACCGGCAAGCTGCCGCTCGAGGCGCTGCGCGTCCTCGAGGCCGAAGCAACGCGCTAGCCCTTCGCGCCGCGCCGCATGGAATCCGACGCACGCTTCGTCGTCGCACCCGACCACCCCGCGCTTCCGGGGCACTTCCCCGGCAATCCGGTGGTCCCAGGCGTGCTCGTGCTGGCGCACGCGCAGGCCGCGGTCGAAGCCCTGCTCGCCCCTCGCCTGGGAGGGCTACGTCTCATCGGCATCCCGCAGGCGAAGTTCCACGCGCCGCTCGCCCCCGGCGCGCCGTGCACCATCGCGTTCCCGCGGTTCGACCGTGAGAACGGTCACATCGCAGCCCGCTTCGAGTGCCGTGCCGGCGGACACGTCATCGCCAGCGGCATCTTCCGATTCGCCTCCGATGCCGGCGACCGGGATTGAGCCCGCCTGGCTCGAAGCGCGCGAGCGCGGGAGTCCGATCCTCGTCCGCCTGATCGTCTGGATCACGCGGCGGCTCGGGCGCGCGCCGGCGCGCGCGCTCCTGCCCGTGGTCGTCGCGTACTTCGTCGTCTTCTCGGTCAAGCCGCGCCGCGCATCACGCGAGTATCTCGCGCGGGTGCTCGATCGGCCGCCGACGCTCGCCGACGTCTACCGGCACTACCATGCATTCGCTTCCACGCTGGTCGACCGCGTGTACTTCCTGTCGGGCCGCTACGAGCATTTCGACGTCCGGCTGCACGGCACCGAGGCCGTCGAGCACGCGATGGCGGGCGGCAGCGGGTGCGTGCTGATCGGCGCGCATCTCGGCAGCTTCGGGGTGCTGCGGGCGGCGGCGCTCTCCGGACCGCGCTGGAAGGTCGCCATGCTGATGGACAACGCGAACGCCCGGAAGATGACGCGGATCTTCGCGGCGCTCAACCCCGAGCTCGCCGACGACATCATCAACGTCGGCGCACCGGACTCGCTCATCCGCGCCAAGCAGCGGCTCGAGGAAGGCGCGCTCCTCGGGGTGCTCGCGGACCGGCTGCGCCGCGGCGACGAGGCGATCGGCTGCAGCTTTCTCGGGGGGACGACGTGGCTGCCCGCGGGCCCGTTCACGCTCGCCGCCGTGCTCGGCGCGCCCGTCGTGCTCGGCTTCGGGCTCTACCGCGGCGGACGGCGCTACGACGTCCACTTCGAGCTCTTCCGGGAGCGGATCTCGCTCCCCCGGGCCGAGCGCGGGGCTGCCGTGGCCGCGCTCGCCCGCGCGTACGCGACGCGACTCGAGCACTACACGCGCCTCGCGCCGTACAACTGGTTCAACTTCTTCGACGCATGGGCGGCGCCCGACGAAGGGGCGCGCGGCTGAGCCGTTCCGCGGCCGCGCTCTCGCGCGTTGCGCTCGCTGCGGCGACCGCGCTCGTCGCGGCGGCCCTCGCGCACGCCGCCGATACGCCGTTCGGTGTCGAGGAGCTCATGGCCGCGCTCGCGAAGCGGCCGGAGTCCGCGGTGCGATTCATCGAGACGCGCCACTCCGATGCGCTGCGCGAGCCGCTCGTCACGACCGGCGGGCTGCGCTACCGGCGCGCGCCAGGCGGCGACGAACGCCTCGAACGGCGCGTGGCGACGCCGTTTGCGGAGCGCTACACGATCGAGGGCGATCGGCTCACGATCGAGCGCGGCGACACGACGCGGACGCTCCGCCTGGACGCACTGCCGCTGCTACGCGCGTTCATCGATGCCATCCGCGCGACCCTCGCCGGGGATCTGGCTCGCCTACGCCGGCACTACGGCGTGGTGTTTTCCGGGGCGCGCGAGGACTGGGTCCTCGCCCTGCTGCCCGCCGATCCGGAAGTCGCCGAGCTCATCACGAGCGTGCGGATCGCCGGCCAGGGCGACCGGATCCGCAGCATGGAAGTGCTCGAGCGAAGCGGCGACCGCGTCGTGACCCGGTTCACCGACGAGCCCCCCGGGAGCGCGAAATGAGTCGGCCTGGCGCGGCTCGCGCCTTGCCGCTCGCCATCTGGATCGTCGCGGTCGCAGCATGCTTATGGCTCGTGGTCGCGCGCACGAGCTACACCACCGACCTCACCGCATTCCTGCCGCGCTCCAAGACCCCTGCCCAGGAGCTGCTGATCGGGCAACTCCGCGACGGCGTGGCCGCGCGCCTGCTGCTGATCGCGCTCGAGGGCGCCGACGAGCGTGAACTCGCTGCGTCGAGCCGCGCGCTCGCCCGGCGGCTGCGTGCAAGTGCCGCGTTCGGTTACGTGGCGAACGGCGAGACCGCGCTCGCAAGGGCGGACCGCGACGCGCTCTTCGCTCACCGCTATCTGCTGAGCCCCGCGGTCACGCCCGAGCGCTTCACCGAGCAGGGTCTCCGGACCGCGCTCGAGGGCACCCTCGAGCTGCTCGCTACGCCGCTCGGGCCGCTCGTTCGCCCCATGCTCGCAGCCGACCCGACGGGCGAAACCGCGGCGGCGCTCGCGCCGCACCTTGGACGCCATCAGCCCGCGACCCGGCAGGGCGTCTGGTTCGATCCCGCGGGCACGCGGGCGCTGCTCACCGCCGAGACCCGCGCGCCCGGTTACGATCTCGACGCCCAGGCCCGCGTCCAGGCTGCGATCGAAGCCGCGTTCGCGGCGACGCGCACCCGGCCGGACATGCGGCTCGTGCTGTCCGGGCCGCCGGTGTTCGCGGTGCAGTCTCGTGCCGAGATCGAGGCCGATGCCTGGCGGCTCTCGGCACTCGCCGGCTGCGGCGTCGCGCTCGTCCTGCTCGCGGCGTACCGCAGCACGACGCTCGTCGGGTTCGGCGCGCTGCCGGTGGCGAGCGGCATGCTGGCCGGGATGGCGGCGGTCAGCCTCGCGTTCGGCAGCGTGCACGGCATCACGCTCGGGTTCGGCGCGACGCTGATCGGCGAGGCTGCGGATTACGCAACCTACGTGCTCGCCCAGCGCGCGCCGGGCGAGACACTCGCCGCCATCGCGCGGCGCGTCTGGCCGACGCTGCGGCTTGCCGTGCTCACCACGGTCTTCGGCTCGCTCGCGATGCTGGCATCGAGCTTCACCGGCCTCGCGCAGCTTGGCCTGCTCATCGCCGTCGGCGCGCTCGCCGCCGGACTCGTCGCGCGCTACGTCCTGCCGGCGCTCGTTCCGGAGCGCTGGGCCGCGCGCAGTGCGCAAGCGGTGCCGCTCGCCGGGCCGCTCGCAGCGCTCGCGCCAAACGCTCGCCGCGCCGCGCCGCTCGTGCCGCTCGCGCTCGTTGCCGGCATCGTCGTGGTCGGCCTGCGCCATGCGACGCTCTGGGAGAACGATATCGCAGCCTTGAGCCCGGTCTCCGAAGCGGCCAAGTCGCGCGACAGCGAGCTGCGCGAGGCGCTCGGCGCGCCCGACGTGCGCCACCTGGTCGTGGTCACCGCCGCGACCCGCGACGACGTACTGGCGCGCTTCGAGACGCTCGCGCCGCACCTCGCGGGGCTCGTCGCGCGCGGCGCCGTCCGCGACTTCGATACACCGGCGCGCTACCTGCCGAGCGCGGCGACCCAGAGCGCGCGGCGCGCAGCGCTGCCCGACGCCGGTACGCTCGCGGCACGGCTGGCGCGTGCAACCGCCGGGCTGCCGTTCCGCGAAGGCCTCTTCGCGCTGTTCATCGCCGACGCCGCCGAGGCGCGTGCGGCGCCGCTGCTCGAGCCAGAGGACTTCGCGGGCACGGCATGGGGCGTCGCACTGCGTGCGCTGCTCTTCGAGCAAGGCGGGCACTGGGTGGGACTCGCTCCGCTCTCGGGCGTAGCCGACCCCGGCGCGCTCCAGCGCATGATCGCCGGTCTCGCCGATCCGGCGGTGTGGGCCTTCGATCTCAAGGGGGAGTCGGAAGCGATGCTCCGCGGCTACCGCGATCAGGCGCTCGCGCTGTCGGCGGCCGGTGTCATCCTGATCGGCGGCGTGCTCTGGGTCGGGCTTCGCAGCGGGCGCGCGGCCGCCGACGTCATGCTGCCGGTCCTCGCCGCGACGAGCGTAACCGCCGCCGCGCTCGTGCTCGGCGGCATACGGCTCTCGCTCCTGCACCTCGTGTCGTTCCTCCTGGTGCTCGGCACCGGGACGAACTACGCGCTCTTCTTCAATCGCCGCGTCCCCGACGAGGCCGAGAAACTGCGCGGCGCCTACGCGGTCATCGTCGCGGCAACGACGACGCTGGTCGCGTTCGGTGCGCTGGCGCTCTCGGGAACCGCGATCCTCCGGGCGATCGGCGAAACCGTGGCGCTCGGGACGGTGCTGTCGCTCGTCTTCGCCGCCGCCCGGGCGCGCTCGCGAAGCTGACCGCTCCGGTCGCGGGAATGACCTGATCGGCGCTTCCCCAGCCACGGAGCGCGCGAAGCGCTTTGCTATACTCGATGCGAGGTTCTCCACTCGCGCCGTGCAGCCGCTTTTCGTCAATGCCTACACCGCGGTGACCGCCGCCGGCGCCGGGCGCGCACCGACGCGCGAGAGCCTGCTCGCCAAACGCACCGGGCTCGCGCCGAACGACTTCGCTCATGCGCCGTCCGGCGGTTTCGTGGGCCGCGTCGCCGGCCTCGAGTCGATCGCATTGCCCGCGCACCTCGCCGAGTTCGAGTGCCGCAACCATCGGCTCGCGTGGCTCGCGCTGCAGCAGGATGGTTTTCACGAGGCAGTCGCGGCCGCTCGCGCACGACACGGCGCCGCCCGCGTGGCGACGATCGTCGGCACGAGCACCTCGGGCATTCTGGAAACCGAGCTCGGGTATCGCGCCCGTGACCCGGCGACCGGTGCGCTCCCCGCGAGCGTGCGCTACGCGACGGTCCACAACTTCGCCGCGCTGGGGGAATTCGTGCGCCGCGCGACGGCGCTCCGCGGGCCGATGCTGACGATCTCGACCGCCTGCTCGTCGAGCGCGAAGGTGTTCGCGACGGCGGCGCGCTGGATCTCCGCAGGGCTCTGCGACGCCGCGCTGGTCGGCGGTGTCGACAGCCTGTGTGCCACGACGCTGTACGGGTTCGGATCGTTGCAACTCGTCTCGTCGACGCCGTGCCGGCCGTTCGACGTCGCGCGTGACGGTCTGTCGCTCGGCGAAGGCGCGGGATTCGCGCTCCTGGAGCGGGCGCCGGCGGGTTCGCCGCGCCTCGCGCTCGCCGGGTACGGCGAGAGCGTCGATGCGTACCACATGTCCGCCCCGCACCCCGAAGGCCGGGGCGCCGCGCTCGCCATGACGGCGGCCCTCGCTGCGAGCGGCCTCGCCGCGCGCGACATCGGCTGCGTCCACGCGCACGGCACGGCGACGCGCAACAACGACGCGGTCGAGGCGCGCGCCATTACGGGCATCGTCGGCGAGCGCACTCCGGTGACTTCCATCAAGGGCCACGTCGGCCATACGCTCGGCGCCGCCGGCATCGTGGGCGCAGTCGCCGCGCTGCTCTCGCTCGAGGACGGCTTCATCCCGGGCACGGCGAACACGACTGCCGTCGATCCATCGTGCGGCACGAGCATTATCCTCGAGACGGCCGAGCGTCGGCTGAACGCGGTGCTCGTGAACGCGCTCGGCTTCGGCGGCAACAACGCGAGCCTCGTCTTCGCGCGGACGCCGTGATCCAGGTCCACCTCGCCGGCATCGGCTTCGCCGCCCCGGGCGTGCGGGACTGGGACGCGCTGCGCGCGCTCCTCGCCGGCGGCGCGCGCTATGCGCCCGGACCGCTCGCGCACGCGGTACCCGACGCGCTGCCCGCCGCCGAGCGCCGGCGCGCGGGGGCCGCGGTGCGGCTCGCGATCGCGGTCGCCCAGGAAGCGGTGGCGCACGCCGGCGTCGACGCCGGCACCTTGGCGAGCGTGTTCGCCTCGTCCGACGGCGACGGCGAGAACCTGCACCAGATGTGCACGTCGCTCGCGGCCGCAACGCCCGAAGTCTCGCCCACGCGCTTCCACAACTCGGTGCAGAACGCGGCGAGCGGGTACTGGACCATCGCCGTGCAGTGCCGCGCGCCGAGCAGCGCGATCATCGGGCAGGACGACATGTTCGCGGCCGGCCTCCTGGAGGCGGCCATCCAGGCGAACATCGAGCGCCGCGACATGTTGCTGGTCGGCTATGACTTGCCGATGCCCGCTCCGCTCCGCGCGCTGCATCCGGTCGCCTGCGCCGCGGGGCTCGCGTTCGTGCTCGGCCCGCAGCCGCGCGCGCAGCATCTCGCCCGGCTCTCGCTCGAGCTCATCCCGGGCGCGACGGCTGAGGTCACGGGGATGCGCTCGCCGGAGCTCGACGCACTGCGGCTCGCCAATCCCGTGACGCGCGCGCTCGCGCTCCTCGCGCCCGTCGCGCGCGCAGCGGATGCGACGGTCGTGCTCGCGCTCGACGAGGAGAATGCGCTGCGGGTGCGGATCGATGTCGCCCGCTGACCGGGACCTCGCCCGCCTGCTGCCGCATCGCGGCGCGATGTGCCTGCTGGATGCGATCGACTCGGCAAGTCCGGAGTCGATCACGTGTCGCGCGTCGAGTCACCGCGCCGCGGATCATCCGCTGCGCGTGAACGGACGGCTGCCCGCGCTCGTTGCCGTCGAGTACGCGGCGCAGGCGATGGCGGCGCACGGCGGGCTTCAGGCTGCGCCGGGCGCGGCGGTCGCCCCCGGATTGCTGGTCGCCGTGCGGGACCTGCAGCTGCACGCCGAAACGCTGGACGGCCTCGCGGAGGATCTCGAGATCCGCGCGACGCGGATCGCCGCCGGACCGGGCGGCCTCGTCTACGCGTTTACGGTCAGCGCGGGAGCGCACCCGATCGCCGAGGGCCGCGCGACCGTCGCGCTCGCGGGCGGCGGGATCCAGAGCAAGGCGTGAGGAACAAAGGGGCGCGCATCTCGCGCTTCACGTTTCACGTTTGACGTTTCACATTTCACGTTTGACGCTTCACGCGTCACGAATCACGGATGCGAGAGCTGGGCCTTGATCGCCTTGTCGAGACTCTGGATCCACCCGTTGTAATTGGAGTGGATCGTCTTGCCGTCGTAGTTCAGGTTCTCGCTGCCCTTGTAGACGATGCTGTAGCGCTCGGCGCTGTAGGGGATGCTCACGCGCGCCATGTGCGTGCGCAGATGGAGCGTGCCTTCGAGCAGGAAGGGCTGCACTTCCTTGATGTCCCAGCCGAGGCCGGACCCGGCGCGCGTGATCGCGTTGCGGACCTGGGCGCTCGTGGGCTTCGGCCCGCCGGCGGGCCCCACCACCGGTGCGTCCAGAACGTCGTAGACGGCCGCGGTGCGGCACCCCGCCAATCCCACCGCCGCAGCGGCGATCACGGCCAACCCGACCCGTTTCCACATTTTCCCTCCCGCGTTCTTCGTGTTGAACGAAACCGGCTCCCGGCAAAAGTCTAGTCCATTCGCCGGTCGAGCCCAACCGCCTGCGCACGAGCGCCTGCGGGCGCGGACAAGACAGGGGATAATGATGCTTTCGTCGCGCGCCACGCGCGATGCGGGCGGATCCCGCCTCGGGGGCCTCGCCCCGCTCTCATCCACTATCCGCTCGCTCCACCGATGGCTCAATACGTCTACACGATGCGCCGGGTCGGCAAGATCGTCCCGCCCAAGCGCGTCATCCTCAAGAACATCTCGCTCTCCTTCTTCCCGGGCGCCAAGATCGGCGTGCTCGGTCTGAACGGCTCCGGCAAGTCGACGCTCCTGCGCATCATGGCCGGCGAGGACAAGAACTTCGAGGGCGAGGCGATCCCGATGCCGAACATGCGCATCGGCTTCCTGCCGCAGGAGCCGCGCCTCGACCCGGCCAAGGACGTGCGCGGCAACGTCGAGGAAGGACTGGCCGGCACCCTCGCGCTCATCCACCGCTTCAACGAGATCAGCGACCGGTTCGCCGAGCCGATGAGCGACGAGGAGATGGCCAAGCTCCTCGAGGAGCAGGGCGAGCTGCAGGCGCGGATCGACGCCGCCGGCGGCTGGGAAGTCGAGCGCAAGCTCGAGATCGCCTCGGATGCGCTTCGCCTGCCGCCCTGGGACGCCGACGTCACCAGGCTCTCCGGCGGCGAGCAGCGGCGCGTGGCGCTCTGCCGGCTGCTTCTCTCCGAGCCGGACATGCTGCTGCTCGACGAGCCGACCAACCACCTCGACGCGCTCTCGGTGCAATGGCTCGAGCGCTATCTCGAGCGTTTTCCCGGGACGGTCATCGCCGTCACGCACGACCGCTACTTCCTCGACAACGTGGCCGGGTGGATCCTCGAGCTCGACCGCGGCTACGGCATTCCGTGGGAAGGAAACTACTCCTCCTGGCTCGAGCAGAAGGAGAAGCGGCTCGAGGTCGAGGCCAAGCAGGAGGCCGCCCGCATCAAGACGATGAAGGCCGAGCTCGAGTGGGTGCGCCAGAACCCGAAGGCGCGCCAGGCAAAGAGCAAGGCCCGCCTCGCGCGCTTCGACGAGCTCGCATCGCAGGAGTACCAGGCGCGCAACGACACGAACGAGATCTACATCCCGCCCGGCCCGCGTCTCGGCGACCTCGTGAT
>WBZR01003999.1_pt1 | contig 12534 bp, 11 predicted proteins | sample 5204231 | NCBI WGS metagenome assembly WBZR01 (sample SAMN12412403, study PRJNA552823) | activated sludge metagenome | isolation source: activated sludge from anammox sidestream of wastewater treatment plant... | place: USA: Virginia | collected 2017-08
ATAACCCTGCTTTGATGCACGGTTTTTTAATGCTTTTGCCATATATCCTTGCACTTTACTACTCTCAAAGTTAGCTTAAACCCAATACCAGATTAAATTGCAACTATAAACAGCAGACCCTAATTAAAGGATAAACGGGAATTAATTTGCTTCTTAGATATCAGAGCCGCGAAAAAGCTTTTTGTACAAGATTTTTAGCCGTTTCAGTTGAGACCATTTTGTTTTTTGTAACTGCTGATATTTCTACGGCAAGCACCCGGCCATTATCCAAAATACTTGCTGAAGTGGTAAAGACAGCGCCTTTTAAATTTTCGGGAGGAATTAAAGTTGAAAGGGTCAGCTTTCCTTCTGTCTTAATGGTAACACCCCAGCCCTGTTTGCGCAAAATCTCAGCACCCTTGATTTCAGCATCCGAATTTTTATTTTTCTTTGATGCAAGCCGGACCATCACCTTAAGATCATTAATCTCAATGTTGCAATACGATCTGTCGCCCAGGTTATTTTCGTCAGAACTTTTGATTTTTCCCCCAAGTACTGATTCCAGCTCTGCGGGCCGGAGAAGAGTACACGCCGACGCAATCTGTGCCGCAGCAGAAATTGAAATGTTAAGTATAAAAAGTAATACAATGACAAAATGATGGTATGCAAAAACGGAAGGTTTTTCTTTTGCCAGCATAAAAAAGGTTTTCGACTTCTGCCGGTATAGGCAATGCTAAAACTAAGAAAAAATCAGATTATTATAAAAAATAATATTACAGGGAATGATAACGGTTATTCCAAAGGCTTTCCGGGGGAAACAGGAACACGTGTTGTTGGCGTCCCGTGCATTCATTTGCTGATTTAAACCTTTAAAAAAATGGACCCATTCTCTAAATCAAATTTAAGCACCCAACAGACTCTGTTTTTATTTCCGAATCTTTTTGGGATAATGCAGCGGTGTTCTTGTTTTATATCAAAAGGAATGAATTTAATGAAAAAGAGTAAGGCACTTTCACTTTCTTTGTAAGGCGCCTGGTAAAAATTCCATTACTGAGAACCACAGCGCTCTTTCTCTCCAACAGAAAAAGCGCTTTATCGGGAAAGCCCCCCGGCGAAAGAGCCGCATACTCCGGTTTAATCATAAACGCTCAAACAATTTTCTCAGCCGCTCCCTTGTCATAATTTTCTCCCAGTCCTTTCCCAAAGCATTTTCCCACAGCGGTTTCATTCCCATGGAAACATTGATCATGGTATCAAATTGTTCATCGCTTAGTCCTTTGGTAATTTGTTGCGGAATGTCAATTTTATTTTTTTCCACCATGTATTTGAACTCTTTTACCCCTTCGGGATAATACTCTTCCAGCTTGTCAAACACGATACAATTACCGATACCATGTTTGGTTCCCAATAAATAACTTAATCCATAACTCACCGCATGCGCCACGCCCACCTGTGAATAGGCGATGCTCATTCCCCCTGCGTATGACGCCATCATGAGTTTATTATCACAGTCATCATCCCAGGAATTTTTTTCTACAAAAATTTTCTGGCAAAGCTGCAGCGCTTTTTCACCATAAGATTTACTGAATTCATTCAGGTATGTGCCGTTCAGGCTTTCAATGCAATGAATGTAACAGTCCATGCCGGTATAGAATCTTTGATTGGCAGGAACATTGGCCGTTAATTCAGGATCCAGGACGATCTGGTCAAAAGGGGTGAAGTCGGAATTCATTCCCAGCTTCCTGACCGGGCCCGTAAGCACACAGGTTCTTGAAACTTCAGCGCCGGTACCGCTGAGTGTAGGGACACCTGCTTTATATACGCCCGGATGTTTAACAAGATCCCAACCCTGATAGTCGGCTGAGGAGCCGGGGTTATTCATCATTAGTGAAACGGCTTTGGCAAGATCCATGGTGCTGCCACCGCCGACACCAACGATACCGCTTACGGTTCCAAATTTTTCTTTCAGCTGTTGCGCCAGTTTATCTACATAAGAAGTTTTGGGTTCATAAGTTACGTCGGCAAAGATGATCTCGTCATTACCGCGAAGTGGAATACGCCGTACCAGCGGTTTATCTTGAAAAAAATGATCCAATAAAAAGACCATCGGCACATTGTTCTTCCTGTGTGGTGCCAGGATTTCATCTAACTGATCAAAACAACCACGGCCATAAACCACAAAGCCCACCATTTTAAAGTTGCGGAATTTCATATTTATATTTTTCAAAAATTTTTGCCACAAATGTAAACAATTCACTATCTAATAATTTAAACCACGGATTACGTTGCCGTTAATGCTGCTGCACCGAATACACCGGCGCTGTCACCAAGAGCGGGTTTTATGATCGGCACTTCAACCCTGTTATTGAAAATAAATTTTTTTAGCGACACCACCCCTTCTTTATAAATTGAATCAATATTTCCGACGCCACCCCCCACAACGATCACATCCGGGTCAACCAGGTTAATCACCACGGAGACGGCTTTACCAAAAAAATATTGTAACCGATCCACAGTGCGGAGGGCCGCTTCATCATGCTGTGCAGAACGGTTTACTATTTCTTTCAGGGGGATGTTTTCCCCGGTAATGCCGGCATAAAATTTTTGCAATGCGGTTCCTGAAATTATCGTTTCCACGCAGCCCGTTTTTCCGCAATAACAAGGCCCGCCGGATTCATCTAAAAAATTGTGGCCCCATTCTCCGGCAATACCATGGCGGCCGTTCCACACTTTACCGTTTAATACGATTCCGCCACCCACCCCCGAACCCATGATGATGCCGAAGACAACAGAGGTGGAAAGAAACTTTTGTTTAACTATTCCCCAGTGTGTTTCGGCAAGGGCAAAACAATTGGCATCGTTTGCAATAATGGCAGGTACCCGTAACAGGCTTTCGAGATCTTTTTTCAACGGTCTCCCGTTTAAAGAAGTTGTGTTACAGTTTTTCATTGTTTGTGACTGCGGGTCCAAAACGCCCGGTGTACCGAACCCGATTTGTTGCGGAGTCATTCCGGATTCTTTTTTCATCATCCCAATCAACGTATCAATTTGTTTCAGGATATGGCCATAGCCCATTACGGCATTTGTGTCTATTCTTTTTCTGATTATAGGGGCGGGGTTGTCAAAAGATCTGAGTATGACAGCTTCAATTTTCGTTCCGCCAAGATCAACACCCCAAAGAGGAACGCTCATGATTTTTAATTGATAAATGAAAAGGTTGTGGTAAAGGTATTACAAAAGGCCGGCAGCTCTTTTCAGGTCGGCCGGCGTGTCAATTTCTACGCCTATATAATCTGTGATCACCATGCGCAGGGGAATTCCGTTTTCGAGGAAACGAAGACATTCAATTTTTTCTGCCGCCTCAAGAGGCGTTATTTCCCAGCGAGTAAAATCCATTAATTCTCTTTTGCGGAATGCATAAACGCCGACATGCTCATAGTAGGTGACGGGGATATTTTTCTCCCTCGGATAAGGAATGACGCTGCGGCTGAAGAACAGAGAATTCATTTTTTTATCAACGGCCACTTTCACATAATTCGGATCTTCTATTTGCGAATGATCTTTCAGCACCTGCATCAACGAAGCCACCCGCACCAAAGGATCAGCAAATTGCTGCAGCAGTTTTTCCAGGGGATCTCTCTTTACAAACGGTTCATCTCCCTGCACATTCACGATAATATCTGCATTCATGGTTGCCGCCGCTTCTGCTATCCTGTCTGTTCCGCTTTCATGATTTTTTTGGCTCATCACCGCATTTCCACCGTGATTAACGATTTCATTGTAAATAATTTCGCTGTCGGTAGCTACAACAACCAGATCGAACAAAGCCGTCGCAAGTGTTGCGTCGTAGGTGTGCCGGATCACCGTTTTTTTTCCAAGGGGCTGCATCAGCTTGGCAGGAAATCTTGTTGCGGCGTATCGTGCCGGGATTATAGCAACGACAGGGCCGTTATTTTTGGAAATAAAGCGACCGGACAAAGAGGGTGAATTTTTACCTTGCACTTTAGATTGTTTTAGGTGTAATGGATAAAAGGATTAGTTGATTTCTTTTTAAATAAAGGTTCTAATTTAAACACTTCAGTAAAATGATTGATAAACCAATAACAATTTCAACAACCATAATGATGTCAAAATAATTGCCCGCCGGGCCGATTTCTAATCGGGAATACAAACGCCCCATCCCGGAAAACACTACAATAAGCCCCGGGAAATAAATAATATTCCCTATACTTTCTGCATGGAATGTAGCGTAAGCACAAAGAAATCCTGAACCTAAATATATCCCGGCTAAAAAACGAACTAAATTATCTAAAACCAATTGGGCCGGAATCTCTTTGGGTAAAAAATGCATCGCCCCCCCGATCATAATATTTGCGCCCCCTAAAAAACATATTATTCCGACAAGTCCCAATAAAATACTAATTGCCAGTGACATAAATTATTTTTAATTTATAAACCTTATTTCCGGTCACGGGACAATAACTGGTTGTTGCTGAAAACGAATACTGTATTTCTGTCCGCAAGCCAGGTTATAAGCTTAAATACACCAATAAAGTTAATTAGTATTCCCAATAGAACACCGATGAAATAGTCGCTAATGGTGGCCAGGTTCTCTACGTGAATTATTTTGAAGAAGAAGAAAACACAGGGAGCAAAGAACAACCACCTGGTTACTAATCCGGCATTGTAAAAAGTCTTCCCTTTAATGTTAAATATAAACGTGTGTGCAATAAGATTGCCCAGGGATACCAAAATGGAGGACATGCCAAGCCAAATAAACCGCTCACCCGTGATTGCTGCAAGAAAATAAATGGCCCACCCGATCCATACATTAATTATCAGCGATGTGTTGCTGTTCAAAGGATATCTGTCCGGCCAATCACTGTGAAACATTACCCGGTTGATCATTCCGGGAAAAGTTCCGGGTATGCGGTATTCTTCCATTTGATGAATAAAAAGAGAAACCAGGCTTAGCCACATTAATAATTGATAATTTGAAAATTCAGAACGAAGAGAAAAAACGGATATAAGTGTTATTACCCCCAAAACCCCACCAAGGTCAAACCAATGTTTTTGTAAAAGGCGCACACTAATATATTGCGGTGTTTTTTAAAAATTCTTTTCGATCCGGTATGATAAAAAGGTGGCCGGCATTCAATAAGCAACTATTCATGGTTTTCAAACGGAAATTTCATCAATTTTACAAAATCCTCATCTTTCTCTTCGGGGTAGTAACGGTCAATGCCATACCGGATATCCTTAGGGTCCAGTTTTGAAAAGGTTCCCAATAATCTGTCCCATATAGAAAATACGGCGCCATAGTTGGTATCCGTATAAGGCTGTTCACGGTGATGATGCACTTTGTGCATGTTGGGAGAGATCAGTATATAGCTAAGGGCATTATCCAGCCAGACCGGAAGGCTGATATTGGCGTGGGTGAATGCTGTTGCCAACACCAGCAACGTCTGATAGAACATTACTGCATAGACAGGAGCTCCGGATATAAAATTCAGAAGCAGGAAAAAAATTCCCCTCAAAATACTGTCACCGGGATGATGACGCAGCCCCGTTGTTACGTCCACATTATTATCGGTATGATGAATAAGATGGAACCGCCACAGAAATGAATTTTTATGCATCACCCAATGCACCAGCCAGCTGCTGAAATCAAGCGCCAACACACCAATCAAAATTGTTATAGGTATATTGGCATGAAACCAGTAAACGAGGCCCCACGATTCTTTTTTACACCAATCGGCAAGCAACACGATTAGTATCGCAAGGAACGTGTGGATAATAAGATGAATGATGGTAAAGCCAAAGTTGACAACAGCGTGCCGCAGTTTATTTTTTTTGTAGCGGAGCGGTATAAGAGGGACAGCGCCTTCAATGATCCAGAAAAATAATATACCAGCCACCAGCAATATAAAACGCAGTACCGGATGGTCTTCCAGTGTTTCAAAAAAAACAGCAATACGGCTCCACATGAATTGATGAATGAAACAACAATGTACGAAGGAAAAATGATTAAGGCGGATCAATCGCCCCGGGTTTCCTGTTGAAAAGATCAATCAATTCCAACGCTCTTTCTACCTGTGTTTTCGCTACCATTAATCTGATACCACTTATGGGAATGGGGGTGAGCATAGCGGAGTTTTCGTTTTTCAACCAGCAACTGATTCCTTCATTTTGCAGCCGCCCAAGTATGATGTTGGCTTCAATATAATCGTTGAATGATTGAACAAATACAAATTCCATTTCCTAAAAGTAAAGAATCTCCGCATGATATCAGGGAGATCCGCCGATAAGGATATGTATTAAAACGGGGCTTATTGATTCAGCATCAGCGGCATCACCAGCATGAGCAGGTCCTCGTCTTCGTCCTGTTCCGCCGGCTTCAATATACCGGCTTTATTATAGGTAGAAAGCTCCATATTTACCTCATTGCTGTCTGTGGCGCCCAGCATTTCAATTACAAAGCGTGCATTGAAAGCAATCATCAGGTCCTCCCCGTTGTAGCGGCACTTCATTCTTTCGTTTCCCTCAAAATTAAAATCAATATCCTGGGCTGCCAGCTGTAATTCACTGCCCGAAATATTCAGCACGACCTGGTTAGTACTTTTATTGCTGAATACACTCACCCTTCTCAGGGCGTTCTGGAAATCATTTCTGTTTACCGTAAGCAGGTAGGGGTTGTCGGTCGGGATCACCACTTTATAATCGGGGAATCTTCCATCAATCAGCCGGCAGCTCATTTGAGTGTTGCCGTGATTGATGAATAAATGATTCGTGTTATAGCTTATGGAAATTTCGTCTTCGTTTGCCGGTATCGCCGATTTTAAAAGGTTCAGCGGTTTGCGGGGAACAATAAAGGTGTCATTCCGCGGGCAACTTACGTCTTTTCTTCTGTAACGTACGAGGCGGTGGGCATCAGTAGCGACAAACTGCAACCCTTTTTTATCCAGTTCAAAGAAAACGCCGGTCATGGCAGGTCGCAGGTCGTCATTGCTTGTAGCGAAAATGGTTTTGTTAATGGCGGTCACCAGGGCCGCTGCGGTCATTCTGAAGGAAGTGGCATCATCAGCTGCCGGTTCTTTTGGAAAATTGTCAGCGCTCTCGCCCATCACCTTGTATTTACCGCTGTCGCTGGTGATCTCGATGGCAGAATTTTTATCAATATTAAAAGTAAGTGGTTGGTCCGGCAGATTTTTCAGTGAATCCAGCAGGATCCTTGCGGGGATGCAGACCTTTCCGTTTTCTTTAGCCTCAATATCCAGCTGTATGCGCATTACTGTCTCCAGGTCAGTGGCGACTACGGACAGTTTGTTTTTTTCAATTTCAAATAAAAAGTCTTCGAGAATCGGTAAAACCGTATTGGCATTGATAACACCGGAGATATGCTGCAATTGTTTCAGTAAAACAGAAGACGATACGATAAATTTCATCTTGGAATTGATTTGAGCGAAACTACTGATTTTTATTTTACAGCCAACAAGTACTGGCCTGCAGGGGCCGGTTTTTTAATAAAGGATTGTTCCTGCAGAAAGAACCGGGGATGAGCTAAGGGGTTGTGTCTTATATCATCTTTTGTATCTTGCCGTTTCACAATTGGAATTCATGCTGGATAAATTCTTTGGCCGGGAAAAGAAAAAGGAAGACATAGCCGAAACGGGCTTTATCCTTTTCGGACGCTATTCGGATAATAATAAATCTGTGGCTAAAGTAAATCGGTGGACTGAAGCGGATAACTTTTTTAAAGAAAAGAAATACGGAGAATGCCTGGATGCTTTTTTTGACTACCTGGGGGAAGATGATGCACAAAATGTGGTGTATGAACGAAATGGTTCCGATGGCAGATTCATGTTATACCAGGGATCCAAGATTGTAAGAGGTAGTTTTGATAAAGACGGTCTTCGGGCCGAAGCAACATTGGTAAAAATGCCACAACCCTCGGTTCCTGTTATGCGGCGATTGCTGGAAATGAATTTTAATTTGTATTACAGCCGTTATGCATTGGATAATGATCGTCTCTGTATGCTGTTTGACAGCAGTATTGATTCGGCCAGCCCCGGTAAGCTATACTATGGGCTAAAAGAATTGAGTACAAAAGCAGACAAGCAGGATGATGTGCTGGTAAAAGATTTTTCCATTCTGCAAACTATGGATACGGATCATATCAGCGGGATCCCGATACAGGAAAAAGAAACCAAGTATAAGTACTTTCAACATTGGTTGAAAGAAACGCTGGATTACGTCGCCACGCTCGATGCAGATAAATTTTCGGGGGGGATTTCATACCTGTTGTTGTCCCTTGTTTACAAAATAGACTATCTGATCGCACCGGAGGGAAACCTGCTTAATGATGTTGAAAAAATTGCCGGTATCTATTTTCAAAAAGATGAAAGATCCGCAATAGAAAAAAACAGGGATATGGTAGCAGAGTTTCAAAAACTGGCGGCACTTACAAAGGAAGAGGTGTTTATGCAACTGTACCGCTCCCGTTATACCTTTTCGGTTGTGGCGCCACAACCATATAAATCCGTTTCAGATGCTATTCATGCTGCCAATCAAAATATGTCATGGTACGGGGAAAATAACTATCCGGTCATCGCCAGCCAGGTTATTGAATACGGGTTTTCCTATTGTCACTATTCATTCAGCCTGCCCAGGGTAATCTCGGGGCTGTATCATTTATTTATGATGGTCAATTACGGCGACTATTTTGAAGCGCTGGGTTTTAAAGGAAAATTGTACGATCCTGTTACTAATCGTTTTGACCAGAAGGCGATCATTGAAAGAATAGAACGATTACAGGAAAAATGGAAAGAAAAATACCCGGATATGAATTTCAGAACAGAAAATCTTTCCTTCACTGACAGGATCGGCTTTAACCTGTCGTTTACCAATGAGGTTGAGTTTTTGAATATGGAGAGAAAATAATGATGGAGATTAGGAATATTATAGAAAAATACCAGGCCGCAGTCATTCAGATCGCTACACAGAGCGGAACCGGAACAGGCTTTTATGTCCGGGAGTTTGATGTGATCGTTACCAACAACCATGTCGTGGACAACAATGCCGAAGTGACCATTGCGGGAAAGTTATTTGATAAAGAATTGTCAAGGGTTTGGTACACCGACCGCAAACATGATCTTGCTTTCCTGGAGGCGCCCGGGAATATTGAGCTGCCGGAAGTGAGGCTGGGCAGATATGACCAGATGAAAGACGGGGATGAGGTGCTGGCGATTGGCCACCCTTATGGTTTGAATTACTCGGCAACGCAGGGAGTGATCTCCAAGGTAGATCGCATCCGTGACGGATTAAAATTTATCCAGATTGATGCGGCCATTAACCCGGGCAACAGCGGGGGGCCGCTTGTCAATAAAAATGGTGAGGTCATTGGCGTGAATTCATTTATCATCCGCGGGGGTGATAATCTTGGGTTCGCATTACCCGTTAATTACCTGAGAGAAGCATTATTATTATATCAGTCCAATAAAGGAAAACCGGCGACAAGATGTACCAGTTGTGATTTCCTGGTAACTGCGGGCAATATTGATTCGGAAAAATATTGTCCTAATTGCGGAACGGAAGTAAAACTGCCCGAACCCCCGGAAAAGGATACTGAACCGGCCGGTATTGCCAGGGTTATTGAAGAAATATTAAAGGACCTGGGCAAGAATGTTAAACTGGCAAGAGAAGGAACTAATCAATGGAGTGTAAAAGAAGGATCGGCAAAAATCCGCATCAGCTATAATCCTGAAAATTTTTTTGTAGCGGCAGATGCTTATTTATGCCAGATGCCTGCCGATGCCGCCAGGATCAAACCGCTGTACCAGTTCCTGCTTGAAGAAAATTACAGGCTGAAAGGAATGGCATTGAGCTGCGTAAAACAAAATATTGTTCTTTCCTGTATAATTTATGACCTGGACATGACCCGGGAAAGCGGTAACGGATCTTTCCATGGAATCTTTCAAAAGGCAGACCATTACGATGATTTACTGAAAGACGAATACGGCTGCACCGAAAGGCCGGAAGAATAGGAATTGGAGATACCGCCCGGTCCTGGTTACATTATGATATTAAAAATATAATTTGTATTTTTCTGACTTAACCACCAACCAATGAAAACAAAAACCAATACCTATGCGGGACTATTCCTGCTACTGATATTATCACTGCAAACTTATGCACAGGGCATACGTTCAATTGATCAAAGTTCTTCGGGGAGAAATTTCAGTGATGATCCCGGAATAATGAAAACGGGCAACTGGTCATTTGGGCTCGGCACCGGCACCTCATTTGGGTTAAATAGTAATGAGCAATCAATGTTTCGTGGCAATAGCATGACCACGAAAATGTTTGGACGTTATTATTTTGGTTCGGTGGGTTTGGGCGTGACGACAGGTATCACTCCCGGTACAATCAGCACGGATGCACTTAATAAATTTATTATTGACAGAAAATTTCCGAAGGACCAGATTAAAATTACCAAAGCCAATCCGCTCAACAGTTATTTTCTCTTTGGCCCCTCATTTAGTTTCGGAGGAAAATTAAATATAACGGGCGACCTGCAAGGGGGTATGTTTGTGAACAATCCGGGAAGTATCAGCATTGATCAGCAGGGAATCAGTGGAACGCTGTATAGTTTTGAAAATGGCAGAAAAAATATTTTTCCCGGTTTTTCGGGAAGTTTAAGTATCAATTACCCGCTCAGCAATACCGTTCATTTCTTTATTAATGCAGACTACCTGCAATCAAGTTCATCCGTCCGGGTGACCGATAAGCAAACCGGAATTGATATGCCAACGGAAATGAAACGAAGTGTGAACCTCATGACTGCAGGAGTCGGCATTTTAAAAACATTCGGAGGTAAAAAGAAACAACCGGGCGGATTAATAACCGGAAACTCCGGTTATGAGAGATTGTCCACAAATACCACCACTACAAAGCAGACGCAGGGCCAAACATTTGGTGAAAGAGTAATTCAAAGACAAACGAGTTCAAGCTGCGGGCCTGTTACGGTTACCAATGTCAGCCCCGATGGCAGCAGTGAACGAATAACTTTTTCCTGCCCCGAAGATGCAGTTGCCTATACACGGAGTTTATCCACGAATTCTTCTGCTGAACGGAAAACCAAGGGAAAGACCTTTGGTGAATCGGTAGCAAGTGGATTGCAAGCTGGTGCGGCAAATAATATTTTGTTTGGAACCGTAACTCAGATGACGGGAAATGCAGGTGGAATTGAAACCAATAAATCAATTTCGGGGCAGGGAGGTGCTGTATCCTCATCTTATGCAGCAGGGAGAAGCGGTGCTGCAGGTTCTGGTGGTATTGATGCAACATTCTATGCAAGAGATGCAGACAGCAAAATAGCGCTGGGCCGTATGGCATATCAACCTATTATTATCAGCGCAAATAAAAATGATTGCAAAGATTGTATTGCTACGATTGTTTCAAATCCGGCGTATTCTGATACAGGGGTGTCCGGAGACAATCCTATGTTTGAAGCTGAAGCTAAAGAAAAGCTGATGGATAACGGGGATCACGATAGCAATGGAGGGGGGCTTGGAGACATTACGGTTCAGTTAACAGATGCCCTGAGCGGCGCCCTGCTTGCCACCACAAAAACAGAACAATCCGGCGCTTTCTTTTTTGCCAATCTGCCTTCGGGCACTTATGGAGTCAACATTTCAGGGAACTTCATTTCAAAAAAAGGATATGATATTTATCTTAAAAAGAAAGCAGGATTGGCAGGAACATTATCGAAACCCCAAACGAACTGGATCATTGAGATCGGCAGCATGACGGGCACAGTTGAGCAAGCTGTTGCTGTGATCAAACTAAAAACGAAATCCAACCAATCAAATGACAGGGTGGTTAACTCAAATCAGGATAACAGCGGAATTACCTGGAGCCCACGATCCAATTTGAAAGTATTGCCCGCTTCTATCGGAGATCTTGATGATGATGGCATACCGGAAATGGTTATTGGAAATAAAATGGCGGGTAATGAAACGGGTTTTTCTGATAATGGTGGCACTCACCTTCCTCCGGTAAGGGGAGCTCCTGTGAAAGGAGTTGGCATTTCATTGGGCAAGGTACCTGGCGGGGGAGTGGCGGCCCGTACCATCACTAATGAAAATGGCGAATTTGAATTTACCGGTGTTAAAGCGGGTAATTATAATATTGTCATGCAGCAGACAATCGTTTTGAATGATGAAACCACTGTATGGGTGGGAGAAAGCGGATCAGAAGATAGCAATGAAGCGGCTGCCCGCAAAGGCTGGGACGGATCTGTAAAAGGGAATTCAAAAAAAGAAGTACAGGATTTTAACACTACCCGTTCGAACCGTGAAAGAGGCCAGTCTCTTATTAACTCCAATGGTGCAAAAGATTCAATAAATAATAACGGAGACGGTGAAGAAGCTGCCCGCAAAGGCTGGGACGGATCTGTAAAAGGGAATTCAAAAAAAGAAGTACAGGATTTTAACACTACCCGTTCGAACCGTGAAAGAGGCCAGTCTCTTATTAACTCCAATGGTGCAAAAGATT
>WBZR01004000.1_pt1 | contig 12526 bp, 11 predicted proteins | sample 5204231 | NCBI WGS metagenome assembly WBZR01 (sample SAMN12412403, study PRJNA552823) | activated sludge metagenome | isolation source: activated sludge from anammox sidestream of wastewater treatment plant... | place: USA: Virginia | collected 2017-08
TGTTAACGCCGGAAGGATTTCCCGTGGCCTACGAAGTGTATCCGGGCAATACCAGAGACACCGCAACGCTGGAGGAATTTCTGGATCGGATTGAAAAGCAGTATGGGAAATTCCGGCGCACCTGGCTCATGGATCGCGGTATTCCAACGGAGGAGATGTTGGAAAAGATGCGTGAGCGCGGGATTGATTATTTGGTTGGGACTCCGAAGGGGCATTTGACGAGAGTAGAAAAACCGCTACTCGAACAAACCTGGATGCGGGCGAGGGAGAGCGTCCGCGTGAAAGTTCTTCGGCAGGAATCGGAGTTTTACGTTTACGTGGAAAGCCATGACCGGGTGTCTAAGGAGCGTGCCATGCGTAGGCGCAGACTCAGACGTTTGTGGATGGGTCTGCGCGAACTTCGCAATCGAAAAGCCCTCACGCGCGATGACCTGCTCATGCATATTGGCGCGTTAAAGAAAGAAGCCGGACGAGACTACAGACTGGTCACGATCTCCATTCCCAAACCGCAGGAACCGGTCAATGAGAATACGTTCCGGTTCAGTTTGGATCGGGAACGCCTGAGGCAGGCGTATCGGCGCGAGGGGCGTTATTTGCTTCGTTCCAACATGCAGGCCGCCGCGCCAGAAACCGTCTGGGAAAATTATTTGCTGTTGACGCGGATAGAACAGGCATTTAAGGACTTGAAGGGGTCTCTTTCCGTCCGCCCCCTATGGCATCAATTGGAACGGAGAATTGAAGCCCATATCTTTGTTTCCTTTTTGGCTTTTTGTCTCCACACGACACTGCGCAATCTTGCGCGGGGGAGGGCCGGAGGGCTGACGTCTGAAGCGATTTTGGAAAAACTGTCGGGCATTCAAATGATAGACGTTCATTTACCGACCACGGATGGCCGTCATATTGTCATGAGTCGTTATACCCAGCCGGAGAAGGACGTTTTACTCCTTTTGGCACAATTGGGATTAACGCTTCCTGAACAACCGCCGCCCAAGGTTTACGCATTCGGACAGGTCGGCCTGTAGTGCCGACCTTTTTACATGACCCCTTGATTTTCCTGGCTTAGCGGGTTGTATACCCCTCGAATTGCGAAAGTCGGGCTAAGCGCCTTTTCAGAAGGAGGAACTGCAATCAGGTGTATATGGTTTGGCATCAGGCAATAGGCCCATACTTCAACATTCCAGTGTGTACACCACTGAGACATTAGGTCTATGTATGCCTCATAGTCCTCGTCACAGAAGAATGTCTGTAAACGTCGATTTCCCCGCTGAGTAACATGATGTGGAACTTCCGGTACGACTGCACGAGCAATTCTGGACATGCACACATCTTAACTATTTGTAACACTTTAGTTTTTTGAAAAATTGCAATAATAACAATGTTACCGCACGGTGTAAGGGCGAAGCATTTGCCATAAATTGATATAAATGTATTCACACCCCAAGCAGGCAAATGCTTCGCCCCTACTTTTTCAAAAAACTAAAGTGTTACGAGATGTGCCCCTTTCTTATCGTTGGAAATTATTCCTCGACGATTACTGCATTCCGCCGCTTAGACGCAACCCGATCACGCCAAGTACAATCAGCACGATTGAAATTATCTTTAGAGCGTTTAAGGGCTCCCTAAACCATACAATACCCACCGTTGCGATAAGGATTGTCCCCAGTCCCGACCATACTGCGTAGGCAACGCTTACATCCACCTTTCTGAGGGCGAGAGAGAGCGCAGTAAAGCTGAATCCATAGAAGATAAAGAGCAATACCGACGGCACTATTTTCGTGAAACCCTGGGACAATTTCAGGCACATCGTGCCTGAGACTTCTAAAAGTATTGCCAAGACCATATAAAGCCAACTCATGGAATACCTCCTATTTGGCAGGGCTATTGAGCATGGATACGTATCCTACTTTCCTGATGTTACTCAATTTGTAATACTGACAAGTCAGAATTATAGGAGTGAAAATTTTCTATGTCAATATTTATGTCAATTTCCCTTGATTTACGCTGCGCAATTTTGTTTGATAACAGAAAACTTGTTAATGAAGTTGTTATAGTATTACTGTATAAAAACTTCTTTTTTTGTAAGTTTTTCACAAACCCCTTTTCATGAGGTACCGTTTTTTATGAGTGAAAGATTGCTTCGCTTCGCTCGCAATGACAACATGCAGTGTGCCATCAAAGTGCAAGGTCGGTGTCATTGCGAGGGTCTTTTCCGAAGCAATCTCCCCGTTTTCATAAAGAAAATTTGGTTGCGGCTGTGCCGTGCTATGGTTTAACCATAAATACCAATTTGTGCTTACTCCGTTATTCTCGGAGAAATCAATATGATCCTCTCTTTCACTCCTTTGGGGTTTTTTATACTTCTTTGTCCAGGGACTTTACTCCTGGCTTTGCCCTTTCTACCCGTTGGGCATAGATCTCATTTAGGAAGCATCAACTTGCCCGAAGGGCATCCACAATATTCATGCGTGCCGATCTGAATGCAGGCAGCACGCCGCCGAGAAAGCCCATGATCAGCGAAAACAGAAGGGATTTATAGATGATGCCAAAGGTAAGGGAAAAGGTGAAGGCGAGTTCGGAAAAGGTCTGAAAATTCATGGTGGAGATGGTAAGGAGCTGCATGAATGACGCACAAAACAGTCCTGCACAGCCGCCCAACCATCCGATCATCAGGGACTCCATGAGAAAAGCGCCTACGATATTCCTTCTCTGAAAGCCAAGCGCCCGGAGTGTTCCAATTTCCTTTGTGCGGTTTGCTACTGCTGAATACATGGTAACCATGGCGCCAATGATCGCACCCAGCGAAAAGATGATCGTGAGCGACAATCCCATAATGCGCAGGAATTTTGCCATCATCTTCGATTGATCCTCGTAGTAGGTGACCTCCCGTTTTGCCTCAACGGTCAGTCGCGGATCGCTTTCCGTGCGCGTCTTGAATTTTACAAACTCAGAAGAATCCCGTAACCGAAAGAGGACTGACGAATACACCGGACGGCGGAATGCCTGCATGAGCTGATCCACATCCCCCCATATCTCAGAATTAAAACCGGTATTCCCCGCATCAAGCACCCCCACGACCGTCCAGTCCCTCATGCCAAAACGGAGCGTCTCGCCGATGCCTCCGCCTTTAAATCTTTTTGCGATGCTTTGCCCTGCAATGATCTCGGATGATCCCGTCCGGGGCATGCGACCCTCAGCAAGCCTTACCTGGGGACGCAACGAGAGAGAGCTTTCCGAGATTCCCCTGATAACCACATTTGACGGTTTATTGCTTCCCCGTTTTGGAAGATTGATCAGCACCACCAGTTCTTTTGCCAGCAACCGTCTGCCCTCTGCCCCGAAAGCAACCTCTGTCTGGGTCTCTACGATCGATGCCTGCTGCCGGTCAATGCCACTCTGCACTTCAGAGGCGGCAGCCTTGCGGATTACCACCACGTTGTCATAGGAACCGGTATTTACCAGAGTTTTCCGCAATCCCTCGGCAAGCATTAAGATCGATGCAAATACGAATACCACCAGCGCCATGCCGGACGCCGTAAGTGTCGTGGTCAGCCGGCGCGTCAGGAGATTGCGAAAACTGTATAAAAACGGTATCCTCACTTATCCCATCCTTCTCAGGCCGTCAGCAATCCGGATTTCTATTGCGCGCCAGGTTGGGATAATTGCCGCAACCAGGCCAACCAGGAGAGATGCGGCAATATCCAGGCAGATGGTCTTCGTTGCCACATGAAACACCGGAAAAAATGTCCCCATGACAGCGCCAAAGATTTTTGCTATCGGGAAGGTGCAGGCGATACCAATGGTGCAGCCGATGAGGGAGATAAACAGGGATTCACCGAATATCAATGCCGCAAGATACCGGGCCCCAAACCCCAGCGTTTTCAATATTGCATATTCTCCGATTCGTTCGCGGGCAGTCATTGCCATGGTGTTGGCCAGCACCGCCATGATTATGATAATTACCACAAAGGAGACCAACTGTATGGCGACAACAATCGCTTCACTCATGGAAACAAAACTCATTTGGAATGCCTTTTCGGTCTCGGTCAGGGTTTCCGCGAGGGAATTTTTAAAGGTATGGTCAACCGCCACGGAGACTTTCTCAGCAAGGTCAGGGTTGTCCACCCCGATGAGATAAAAACCGGTTTGATCTGCCCGACGGGGAGCAGATATTTTCATCATTTCATTCAGATAGTTCCAATGGAAAAAAAACTGTGTTTCGTCGGTGCTTTTGTCTCTGCCCCGATAGATTCCGCGCAGGATAAACTCCCAGTTGCCCGGGAAAATGGTTCCCTTCAGGGTAATGGCATCGCCCAGCTCCCAGCCATATTTTATTGCCAACTTCTCTCCGGCGATGGCTGCCCTCCGGTCCCGCAGAAAAGCAGCCATCTGATCCGGCAAAAGCAGGTATTCAGGATATAATTCCAGGTAGCTTTTCGGCTCCACCGCGAAGTTGGCAAAAAAGTTTTTCTCATCGATATAGATGCCGCCAAACCAGTTTCCGTACGAAACAATCTTTACTCCCGGTATCTGCCGTATCTTTTCCTTATAAGAAATCGGAAGTGAAAAAACCAGCGATATGGAATTTCTGGTCACCAGGCGGCTCGCTGAAGAAGCCTCTACCCCCGCATACCAGGCGCTCACTACGGTTCTCAAAAGGCCAAAGGCAAGAATGACCACGGTGACGCCGAGAATCGTGAGTGATGCGCGAAGTTTGTGGCGAAAGGTATTTTTAAAGATGATCCTGAAGAGATGCATTGAAGATGCCTTTTTCCAGATGCTTTATCAAATGGGCCTTCTCTGCCGCATGGGGATCATGGGTAACCATGATAATGGTCTTGCCGAGCTCGGTATTGAGGCGACCTATGAGTTCCAATATCTCGTTTGCCGAAACCCGGTCGAGATCGCCCGTTGGTTCATCCGCCACCAATATGGTCGGGTCAGTAACAATAGCGCGGGCTATGGCTACCCGCTGTTGCTGTCCACCGGAAAGCTGGCTGGGGTAGTGATGCAACCGGTCGGAAAGGTTGACCATCTGAAGCGCTGCTTCCGCATGCTCTCTCCGTTCCTTTCGGGAAAGTCGGGTCAGAAGCAAGGGCAATTCAACATTCCCAAAGGCGGTGAGAACCGGAATTAAGTTATAAAACTGGAAGATAAATCCCACGTTGGCGGTGCGCCATTGAGCGAGTTCCGTTTCTGATAGCGCGGTAATATCGACGCCCCCCACGGTAATAATGCCGCTGTCCGACTTGTCGATACCGGCAATCAGGTTTAATAAGGTGCTCTTTCCGGAACCCGAAGGACCCATCAACGCCAGAAACTCACCTTCCGCAATATCGAAGGTAATGTTTTCCAATACCGGCACCACCTGATTGCCTCTGCGGTAAGATTTGTTCAGATTCTTTATTTCAACAAGAGGCGGCTTATCTTTCATTCTTTACCTTTATCTTTGAACCGTCTTTCAATTTGTTTACCGGTTTAACCGCTATCTTGTCGTCGTGCTTTACACCGTCAAGGACTTCGATCATATCCCCGATCGTAATTCCCGGTTTAATTGAAGTTTGCATCACGCGGTTGTCTTGTATGAGAAAAACAAAATGTTTGCCGTTCCGGGTCACAATTGCGCCCGGATTGATGGCCGTCAGGGGTTTTTGCTCTTCCCTTTCGATTGGCCGGGAGAGGAAAGCAACCTTTGCGCTCATTTCAGGCAGGATACGGCTGTCGTTTTCAAGAAAACGCACCTTGACCATGACCGTCGCCTTGCTCCGGTCGGCAGTTGGCACAATCATGTGCACCTCCCCCCGGAAGCGGGACCCCGGCAGGGCGTCAAGCTGTATCTCACAGGGTTGCTTCATTTTTACCATTTCCAGATTTGATTCGGAAACGTCCGCCTCAACCTGGAGTGAGTCCATGTCGGCGATCGTGACAACGGCAGCCTTTGCGTTGGCAGCAGCCCCAATAGGGGTAACGATGTCACCGATATCCGCATTTTTTGTTAAGACCACGGCATCAAAGGGCGCCCGGATGAGGGTATATTCCAACGAGACCTTAGCCACCTGAAGCGCCGCTGCTCTGGCTTTAATGGAGGCGTTTGCTCCGGCAACGGCAGCCCTTGCTTTCTGGTAACGGGCTGTGGCCGCATCGTATTCCGCCGGTGTGGTGATCCCCTTTGCCAGCAAATCTTTTTCACGGCGGAAGGAAACCCGTGCATCGTTCAGTTCGGCTTTTGCCTGCAGAAGGTTGAAGCGCGCAACGCTCAGGTCAGCAACGGCCTGATTCCTCAAGGCAAGGACGTCTTCATTTTCGAGACGGGCAATGATCTCGCCCTCTTTTACTCTGCTTCCCTCCTCAACGGAGAGCGCGACAAGACGACCGGTAATTTTGGAAGCCACAGCGGCCCTGCGCTGGGCTACCACGTAGCCGCTGGCATTCAACAAGGTAAGGGCCTGAGAGGGGTACAACCTGGTAACACTGGCAACTTCAACGGAGATCGCCGGCGTCAGCGCCCCGCTAAGGTAAAGGAAAACCATTCCTGCAATCATAATCACTGCCAGCGCCGTGCGATAGTATGGTTTTTTATGGCGTACCGGACGAATGCCCTTTATCGACTTATCGATCGTTAATTTTAAAAGGTCTTTCTGTGACATGGATCTATCGAATTTCTCTCGTTACTCCTTCCATCTCTTCCAGCTTTCCTTCGATAATCTCTCCTTCCAGTTTGACCACCTCACGGAAGGCGATCCCTTCCCGCCAGAGGAAAAGAAAGCCCATGATCGTAGAAGGAAGTATGCTGATGGCCCATAAAACAATGGCATAACTCTGAGCAGCGGTAGTTTCTATTCCAAAGAGATGCAATGATTTCAGCACGGCGATATGGAAGACACCGATATAGCCGGGAGCCTGGGGCAGGGCAACTGCCAGCGCAAGACACACAGCGACGAGACACGCCGCAACAAAGGGGAGATGCATGTGGAAGGAAAAACCAAGGAGATAGATTTCCGCCCCTCCGAGGATCCAGATGAAGATTGAAAGCGCCATGGCCCATCCTGCCTGCGTCTTGTCTTCCAGAATTTTCAGGCCGTAAACAAAAGATTCGTACATGCCCAAAATCCTGTCTTTCAGGGTATGCGGAAGAAAGAAGCAAAACTTTGAGAGTAATTGCCTGAAAAAATCGGGTTTCATAACAACGGAAAAAAGCGAGGCAAGGGTGATGACCCCTAACGCTGCGAATACTTCGGTCCATTTTTTCAGGGAGGGAAGTATTGATTCATTTACAACACCCACCTGATTTGCGGAAACGCTTGCAAGTGTGTTAGGCTGTGGCGCAGAGGGGTGCGGAAGCAAGGCAATGACAACCACGGTAAACAAGATGAGCCCCAGCATGTCAAAAATCCGCTCCATAATCACCGTGGCGAAGGAGGTTGAAAATTTTATATTCTCTTTTTTCGTCAGGATAAACGGCCTTAAAACTTCTCCCACCCGCGCGGGGAGAACGTTGTTCGCCATAAAACCGATGCAGGTAACCGACAACAAATTGAGCACCGAAATGAGTTTGATATGCGACAGCAATCCGCGCCAACGGATCGCCCTCACGACGTACACCAGCAGCGTTAAAATGATCGTTGGGATGATGAACCAGTAGTTCGCATCCAGCAAGGCGCTTTTCAGAAGTCCCCATTCGATATTTCTGATAAATAACCATGTGCAGACAATGCTGATTAGAATACTGAAGATAAACAGGATGTTCTTTTTGCTAAGTTTCATGATAACCTTTCATAACAGGAGTTGCGGGAATTTTCCATTTTGGACGTGGAGACTTTGTTGTGAACGCTCAGTCGAACGATGAATATGATACACAGGAGAAAGACCTTGCGGTTGCCGATGAGTATCGAAGAAAACTTGTTCACCCATAAAACAGATGGGTATTCAGGAAAAATACGGTTTCAGGTATCTCCCCGTGTGGCTTGCCGCTATGCGCGAGATCTCTTCCGGCGTACCGCATCCGACGAGATATCCACCCGCACTGCCGGCCTCTGGACCAAGGTCAATGATATAATCGGCAGATTTAATGACGTCGAGATTATGTTCCACGACAATGAGGGAATGGCCCGCCTGGATCAATCCCTGAAAACATTTCAGCAGTTTTTGAACGTCGTCCATATGCAGTCCGATAGTCGGCTCATCGAAGATAAAAAGCATGGTATCAGGATTTTCCTGCGCCAGATAGGCAGCAATCTTTAATCGTTGCGACTCTCCGCCTGACAAGGTCGTGGCAGGTTGTCCTAGCCTCAAATAACCCAAACCGGTGTTTTGAAGAAATTTTAATCCCTTTGTGACACGGGGAGAATCGTAGAAGAAGATGAAGGCCTCATCAATGGTCATTTCGAGCACATCATGGATATTTTTGTTTTTATATTTTGCATCAAGCACCTTCTTCGTGAACCGTTTTCCGTCGCACTTATCGCACGTGACGTAGATATCTGCAAGAAACTGCATGTCAACCTTGATGGAGCCCGCGCCTTCACACTGTTCGCACCTGCCTCCCACGACGTTAAACGAAAAAGAGCCGCTGTTCAGATTGCGTATCTTCGCATCCCGCGTCGATGCGAAAAGTTTCCGGATTTCATCAAATATCTTTACATAGGTTATAGGATTGGAGCGAGGGGTGCGCCCGATGGGAGACTGGTCAACAAGGACAACGTCATTGATAAGCTGTGCGCCTTTAATACCTTCATGTTTTCCCACGAACCCCGTATACCCTTCCCGCTTTTTTTTGATTGCCCCATACAGGGTGTCCTGGACGAGGGTGCTTTTGCCTGATCCTGAGACTCCCGTAACGCACACCAGCAGGTTCAGGGGAAAGGTTACCTCCAGATTCTTCAGATTGTTTTGTGAGGCGCCTTTCAAAATCAGCGCCTTTCCTCCAGGCGCTCTTCGGTGTGAAGGAACCCTCATTGCCTTATTACCCTTTAAGTACTGCCCCGTGAGCGAACCATTCCGGGCCGTTAAATTCTTAAATGAACCCTGATAAACAACTGCGCCGCCATTTTCACCAGCGCCCGGCCCGAGGTCAATGATCTCATCGGCTGCCCTGATAACCTCCGGATCATGCTCCACGACCACGACCGTATTGCCGATGTCCCGTAATCGCTCAAGTATCTGGATTAACCGGTCGGTGTCCCGCGGATGGAGACCAATGCTGGGTTCATCCAGGATATAGAGGGTATTTACCAGGGAAGAGCCAAGGGACGTGGTAAGATTGACCCGCTGGGCTTCTCCGCCGGAAAGCGTACGCGTCATACGGTCGAGAGTGAGATATCCCAGACCCACCTTAATGAGGTAGTCCAGCCGTTTTCGTATCTCCTGCAACAACACATGCGCAATCGTTTTTTCATATTCCGTAAGCTGAAGCCCTGCGAAGAATTGACATGCATCGTCAATTGTCATCGCACAAACGTCCGCGATGTTTTTCTGGTTTATGGTCACATTCAGCGCCTGGCTCTTCAGGCGCTTTCCGTTGCAAACGGGGCATACGGTATATCCCCGGTATTTACTCAAAAACACACGGACATGCATCTTATATTTTCGCTGTTCCAGCCATGCAAAAAAGCCGCGAATACCGCAGAAATCTTCCGCTCCTTCCCAAATCAGCGTTACCTGCTCTTTCGTCAGCTTGCGGAAGGGCGTCTCCAGCGGGATGTGGTGTCCGGCCGACGCCTTTTCCAGCGCCTCATACATGGATCGGTACGTGGGCGTGTTCCACGGGGCAATTGCCCCCTCGTTCAGCGTCTTTTCCTTATCCGGTATGACGCTATCCATATCAATCTCAATCGTGAAGCCAAAGCCCTGACAGTTGGGGCAGGCGCCAATGGGATTGTTAAAGGAGAATAACGCCGGAACCGGTTCGGGATATTCCAGGGCGCAATAACTGCACAAGAATTGTTTGCTGTATTTGAGCTCAACCCAGGGAGCGCCCTGGATCGTCAGCGGGTTCCCTTGTGCCTGCATTTCGGAATGGAGAGAAGCGCCCTGAAGATTGAGGAAAACACTTAGGTGCCCGGAGCCAAAGCGATATGCCGTTTCCAGTGCGTCCGCAAGACGCTCCTTAATCACGTCTTTCACGGTCAGACGATCAATAATTCCGTAAACAGCCTTTGCATCTCTGATATCCCAGTCCGGTGTCGCTGCGGTGATATCAACGATGGCGCTATCCGCAAGAATCCTCACCAATCCTCGCTCTCTGAGAAGGTCAATCTGCTCCTGCCCTGATACCTTCTGGCTGACGTTAATCGGAAAGGCAACCTGAAACCGCGTTCCTTCCGGCAGTGACAGCACGGTTTCCATGATATGGGAAATGCTGTCGATCTGAACGTGCCGATTGCAACCGGCGCAGTGGGTCTCGCCAATCCGGGCAAATAACAGTCTCAGATAATCATTGATTTCCGTGGCGGTGCCAACGGTTGAACGCCGGTTTTTGACCGGATTTTTCTGCTGAATGGCTATTGCCGGTGGAATTCCTTCAATGTGGTCGATATCGGGCTTGTCCATCTTTTCCAGGAACTGGCGCGCATAGGCAGAAAATGATTCTACATACCGTCTTTGCCCTTCCGCAAAGAGGGTATCGAATGCAAGGCTGGACTTGCCGGAACCACTGACACCCGTAATTACCACAAATTTTTTATGGGGGATTTCGATGTCAATGTTTTTTAAATTATTTACCCGTATGCCACGGGCAATAATGGACTTTTTCATCGTTGGAACAAGACAATAGAGAGCCAGGAGAAAAACGGGTAACGGAAGATAAAACAAGATCGGTTTCTCATTGCTTCATCTTTACATTTTGAAAGCTGGAAAATCACCCTGATGAAATTCTCACTGCTCAATATAAGATTTTTATGCAATATTCTCAAGACAATTCTAAGACAGCGTTTGATAACATTGATGCCGTCAAAGAAGATAGATATCGTATGATTGCAAAAAGTATGGAGGGCTGGGGGCAGAAATATATTATCGTACAATCTGCAGGAATTGGAGAGTTTTCCCGTTACCCTGAGTATTCTCAGAGGGCGTGGAAGCCCTTCGGCAGAAAGAAGGATGGATATGCTTGGCAAGAAAATCAGGTAATCAAGAAGGGTGTTATCGGGGCTTACAAGCATGACGATACACGAAAGAGTGTCGTTCCTGTGGAACGTGCCTCGTATGACGCATCGAAGCCGGAGATGTACGCTATGATCCGCGCCGTGATCCTCAACCCGTATGGGCCGGCAAGGTTGAGCATGCCCTTTGAAGTTCCACGGTATCCTTCATATCTACGACAGAATCCGACACATTGCTCTGCTGCGTTTCGCGGCTGAACTGCAGGTCGTTAGTCAAAAATTAATTGTGCCTCTTGACACATGTCATTCATTTGTAATACAATTGTAGTATGATAGTCTTTGATTCGTCCACGCTTATTCTTCTTGCAAAAACAGATTTACTGGAATTGTTTGTCCTGGATTTTCGTGGGAAAGTTTTCATTCCTCCGAAAGTCAAGACAGAGGCATGCATAGAAAAAAGAGAAGAAACCCCTCTGATCGTTACATTAATTAAGGATAAAAGGATTGAGGTCCTGGAAGCAAAAAACAGCAGGCAGATAAAGAAATTTATGGATGATTTTAATATAGACGCTGGCGAGGCAGAGGCATTAACCCGTGCTATTCAGGAGGGTGCCGGCATCGTTGCGACAGATGATAGAAATGCCATAAGGGCATGCAAGATTTTAAAATTAGATTTTGTTAGTGCAATTGCTGTTTTGATAAGAGCATTTGAAAAAAATCTTATTGATAGAGATGAGGCCGTTGTCAAATTGCAAAAACTGGCATCTATTGGCAGATATAGCAGGACAATAATAGAGGATGCAATAAAAAAGATAAAGGAGATATAGAAAAATGGCTACCAAAACGTTAAGCATACGCATAGATGACGACGATTATAAATTTCTTTCCGTTCTGGCGAAAGAAGAAAAGGAAGATGTTTCAAAGACAGTAAGAGAACTGGTTGATCTCGGCAGGGTAATGCTTGCCATAGAGAAATATAAAAAATCAGAAGCATCCATTGAGAAGGCTGCAAAGATAGCCGGGGTTTCTATCTCAAAAATGATGGAAATATTTAAGGAATATAGCGTTGAGGCAAACCTGGAATATGAAGACTATCTGAAGGGGCTAAAGAGCATAAGAAAAGTCTGGTAGGAATAAAAAGTGAGTATATTTTTGAACAGTGATTTAGTTACCTATGCCAAAAAAACGAAGCAACAGACACGGAATCCTACTTACTTACTGCTTTGCAAGGTTATTCACCCCCGGTAGAAAGGTTTTTCTAACGGGGCTTATCATCTGGAGTATGCATTATGCCCAGAACATCAAACAGGGTAACGTCAAAGTCATGATGATCAAAAAAAGAGAGAGTGGCAAGGCAAGGGAAAGAAGGGGTTTGAAGAGGGAAAAACGAGCAAAGACACGAAAAGATGACAAAAAAAGGCATAAAAGACAAG
>WBZR01004002.1_pt1 | contig 12521 bp, 15 predicted proteins | sample 5204231 | NCBI WGS metagenome assembly WBZR01 (sample SAMN12412403, study PRJNA552823) | activated sludge metagenome | isolation source: activated sludge from anammox sidestream of wastewater treatment plant... | place: USA: Virginia | collected 2017-08
AAGCAAGACTGACTGCTTGAGATGCGATTTTTTCTTCCAAATCCAAATTCTTAATAACCGCCGCATTCATATTTTTATCTACCATCCGGATTGCCAAAATCCGCTCACCGGCATTTGGCGTAAGTTTTATAAACGAGGAGAGGTTGGTGTACCCTTTGTCGTTTGTTTCAAGACCGTTAAGATTAACCCCTACCCCAAAATAAATCAGGGAGGCGTCACTGTCGGTTGTAATGTTTTTTGTAAAAGACCAGTACGGAACAAAAACATACAATCTTTCAGATTTTTGCGGTGTTATGGCAGTATTGGTGACAACACCGCTAGGTTTTGGGGTGGCTTTTTGCTGTTTTGCTGCTTCGGGTTTTGCGTAATTCCAAAGTAGTACGCTTCCTATAATAACCGAAGCAACAAGAAGAATCGTTTTCACTTTGTCGTATTTTATCACAGAAGTTTGAAATTACAGCGTTGGCTGAGGTTCAAAACCGGATCTTTTGAGAAGCGGCACCAGGAGCTCTGTAGGTAATCCATAGGACAAACCGGTATAAGAGCCGTTCACTTTTGCAATAAGTGTTGTAACGTAGGGTAATACGAGAGCAAAAGCGGCAGCCCATTCGGTGACAGGGAATTTTTCTACATATTCGTCTATTTCATTTTCATATAGCCTCCGGAATTTGTATGAAACTTTCACTGTCTTTGCAAAATCAATACCAGTCTTTTTATCGATATATCTAAGGGCAGTATAATTTACCGCACTTTTTCCCGATAGCGCTATGAGCATGTCTTTAGCTTCATTTTTTGTCCGAGGCTTTTCAAAGGTCTTGCCATTAAGTGAGCTAAAGGTATCACAGGCAATAATGATTGCATCAGGGTGCATCGCACTGATTTTATTTGCTTTTGCATCAGCTATTTTTTGTGCACGTAAAAGCAGATCCGTATCCCGTATGGCTTTCTCATTTATATTTGCAGGAACTGCCTCATAAGGAATTCCTAAGGAATCAAAGAGTTTTTTTCTAGCATTGCTTTGTGAGGCAAGGATAACTTTTCTCATGCGGCAATTGTACCAAATTATGGGATTCCGATTTTTTGCATTCCCGAGAGCGAGCTTATCGACGGAAGAAGCTCGTTACCCGGAAGTTTCATAATATCAATGCCTGCCTTAAGAGCGGTCACAAGCCCTTCTATTATTTCCCGCGCTTTAAATGCATTTTTTTTCTTCAGCTTTTTAATATAATGCTTGCTCGCACCATAACTGACGTCTACTATATTAATAGTTGCAAGATACGGACCAGCCTCAACAATTACATCAGCGATGTCTTTAATATATACCGTATCCATGGTACCGGAGCCGAAAAATTCCTTATGGACAATGATAACTTTCGTAGGATCGATGGTAATCTCATCCGGAAAAAAATCGAAAGGAAACTCCGATTTTGCATGAAGAAGGATCTTTTTTGACTTTTTCAAAACATCATCCAAAAGTTCTTGCTGTTTTTCCGTTTCCTTAATAATGTCTTTATGAGCCTCACCTTCTCCTTCTTTTTGCGTTTTCTCACCATACCGGGCGTCTTTTCGTTCTAGATCTTTTTTCAACTTATCACGAGTATTCGATGCATATTTTTCAGGTGAAATCTTATCAAATACCCCTCTACTCTTTGGGTCTTGTTCTGCTTTTTGACCCTTTGGCTTCTTTTGAGTATATTCTTTAGGTTTTTGGCTTTTCTTGATTGAAATCTCTTTGTTTTTTGGCAATAAAATTCCGGTTGGCATACTGGTAAGTTTAGTAAAATTACTTTTTTATATGATAAAAAAACTATAAAAATTTAAAAAGAATCACTGTTTTTCTCCCCTTTACTTACAAACAGTTGCTTGTTACAATCGCCCCATGGAAAGAGCTGATAGAAAAATATCTCCCTATTCTTTTGAGAATCCCACTCTTGATGATCGGAAGGCGACCAGCAAACTTCAGGAATTGGCAAACAAGAGATACAACCCCGTTGAAGAGCATGGCATGAAAGTAAACGGACCATTTGATGGAGGCACCTTCGCATTTATTTACAGTAACGGAAATTGGACATTTGATCTTCGAACCGAAAATGAAACGTCAACCCGGATGAAAATTTGCGAATTTAAGAAAAATAATGACCCAAATAGTGAGGCACAATCTGTTTTTTATACACTCGTAGGTGAAAAGGGATTGGATGAAAACGGAAAAACGGATTTTGTCTCATGGAGAAAATTTGATGCGGTGAAAGACACCTTGGCCTTAACAACAATTCTTGGAATCCTCGAAAGCTAATTACTCCCATACGCTTGTAAACACAGCTTTTTCTGGTATTATATCGGTACTTCAATCTTTACATTTTATGGCAGAGGAAAATACAGGCGAACAATTTTTAAATCCTTCCCGGCGGTCTTATGTATATGAATCATCCCGCGGCTCCAGTAATAAAAAAAGGGTAATTTTTATAATAATCGGAATTATTATCCTTATTGCACTGGTTGCCTTTGCGGTCATTGCAACGGGCGGCAAAGGTGAGAGTGAGAAAAATCTTACCCCAACTCCTATTTCAGCAACAGCAACCCCTACCCCTTCTCCTTCAGAAACACCAACTCCAACATCAGGTAAAACAACACCTACACCAACCCCCAAAACATCTCCAACTCCTGCAAAAGGAACTCCAACACCAACGGGAACTTCGGGAGAATTGGACCGCTCAAACCTCAAAGTCAAAGTCCTTAACGGTGGCGGAGTTGCAGGAGCAGCAACAAAAGCATCTGATGCGTTAAAAAAACTCGGATATGATGTGGTTTCCTCAGGCAATGCAGATAATTTTGATTATACCGATACGACAATTCAGGTCAAAAGTACGAAAAAAGCATACCTTTCCCAGTTAAAAACCGACTTGTCAGACACTTACACCGTGGGTTCCGCAACCGCTGATTACACCGGTTCGGATGCAGATGCTGTTGTTATTGTTGGGAAGTAGTAGGTAAATAATATTTTTTTCCCTTTTCCATTTCTTGCTGCTGTATTTGTAACGCAGCCTCATTTTGTCTATCTTCGATTTTTTCCAAATAGAGATCTTTAGATGTATTAAAACGTATAGTGTTATTTTCAGTAACTTCATATTGTGACTTTACTACTCTTTTTGAACGCTGCTCCTGTTCTTCAAAATATAGAGCAACAACCTCATCCCCTTTAGCCTTTTCTGTATAAATGGCAAAAGCAGTATCAAGCATAAGGCTTAGGGGGTTGGGCGTTTTCTTATTACTCCCTTGTTCTGACCAATACGCCGGGTTCTGTTTTACTTCACATGCAATATCAATATATTCTCCGAGTTTTAAAAGAGGATCAACCCCCTCTTTATCCCAAAATTCAACCGTATCCGAAATTCTTCTAATAAGATTAAGACTGTGAAGTATAACTAAATTTGAAAGATCAACGGGTGGGGTAGGCAGTTCCTCAATATTTTTTCGTAACGAATACCCACTAAAAGGTTCAGAAACGTTAAAAGAATTAGTTGGATTTGAAGAGTTCTCGTGTAATTTTACTTGTGTAGATAAGGTTTCTGAAATCAAATTATGATTTTATACCATTGTAAGAAGAGACTTGTAAAGATATCAAATTGGGTCAATTATTGGCATGCTGCCCAATGGCCACATCCTTGCCCTCCATTCCATAGTTCTCTTGCTTTCTCGTCCTGGAGTTGCGGTGGAGCATCTTGGGCGAATTCATATCCTCCAAAACCGCCCCATGTTAAAGGATCAAATTGCCATTTTCCTCCACATGTACGTCCTCCACAACCGGTTGGGTTAACGGCAGTATAGTCCCCACGACTTTCTCTTTCTGCCACCCAACAAGGAGGATAGTCTCCTCCGCAAGGCTGCAAAGACGAACTTAATTCAGATGAAGATGTAGACGATACACTTTGTGCAGTTACCCCAGTTTGTGTCAAAGCTGCTGCAGCCGATGCTTTTTCTTCTTGCTGTTTTTTTTCCTCGGCTAATTTTGCCTGTTCGGCTTGTTTCTTTGCACTTTCAAGACCTAGGGCAAATTCTTGTCCTGCTTGAAGCATAAGCTCTTCTGCCGTAGGTGGAGTCGGACCATATATTGGAGATTGGACTAGTTGGGTTTGACTGTCAATACTTAAGGCATCATAAGACGAAATATATCCTTCAGCTTCGGCTTTTTTATAAGAACTCCCCACAAGAGCACTTCCTAGAATCGCTAACGAAGCAATTGAGCGTGCAGTAAATTCTTTTTTTGATACTTTTTTACCTACAATACTACTTATTTCAGGTCTCATAATTTATATGGGCCTGGGCGTACATAAAAAAAGGATACAAAAAATCCTCCCGCGGAAAATTGGAGAGGACTAACTGAAGCCTTCCTTAACACCCGGCGTTGGCGCTACGGTTGTGGATGCTTGTTGGTAACGGTGGAATAACCGCGCTACGTTTTCGAAGGAAACGCAAGCAATGCTTACGCTTCTTCTCAAACCATCCTAGCATCACTAATTAACTTGGTATTTTAATAGAACCTTACGATTTAAGCAAGTTTTTATAAAAATAAGTTCAAATTATGGTAAAATAACCGTATGAAAAATATATGGAAAATAATACGGCTGTCAAAACCCCTTCACGGTCTTGTTGCACTTATTGGGTTTTTAATTTTAATTACATCAGCTCTCCAGCTGGTTGCCCCGCTCCTTTCAAAATTTATCGTTGATGAGATTACCAAAAAATTATCAGGACATGGAGGAAATGTTCAGTACCTTATAACTCTTATCATCCTTTCTTTTGCTGCGAGTTTTTTAGGGGTTTTGGTCAACACGGTTTCGGATAGGCTTGGCGACCATTTTGCCGGAAAATTAAGGCAGTATTTGACTGAAAGATTTTATGACAAAGTTCTCACCCTCCCCCAAAGTTACTTTGACGGTCAGATTTCAGGAAAAATAGTCAACCAGCTTAATAGGGGTATTTTTACCATTTATCAATTTTTAAATGGTGCATCAAATTTTATCCTTCCTACTCTTTTGCAAAGTTTGTTTACAATATTTATTCTCGCATATTACAACCTTCCTATTGCCTTTTTCACTTTTATTCTTTTCCCCATCTATTTGTTGCTTTCTTATTATTCAACGGTCAAATGGGGCAAAGAGGAAGTAAAAAAGAACAAAATCGAAGATATGACCCGGGGGAGGATCAACGAAGTTATTGGGAACATTAGGCTCGTAAAAGGCTTTACAAGAGAAATGTCTGAATTCAGATCAGTATCTGAAGGATTAACGAACATCAACAAAATTTACGCAAAACAAAGTTCAACATTCCATAAATTTGATTTTGCCCGTAATTTCTCACTTATCCTGATATTGTTTGCAATTAACATTGTTGTTTTTTACAACACATTCACAGGGCACCTTACGATCGGTGAAATGGTCCTCATTCTCCAGCTTTTCAACCAGGCGCGGATCCCGCTTTTTGCAATGTCTTTCATCCTTACCCAAATCCAGCAGGCAGAACAGGGTAGCAAGGAATACTTGGAAATTTTGGACCTCCCATCAGCTGAAGATTATAAAGAAAAAGCAAAAACACAAATGATCAAAGAACCAAAAATAGAATTTAAGAACGTAGAATTCCACTATGAAGAGTCCGAACAAGTCTTAAAAGACGTTTCGTTTGTTATCTCATCAAAAGAGAAGGTTGCACTTGTCGGTCATAGCGGCGCGGGGAAATCAACGATTGTTAACCTTATCATGAAGCTCTATTCACCTACGGGCGGTAAGATTTTTCTTAAAGGACAATCGTATAAATCACTTTCTTCACAATTTATCCGCAACAATATAGCCCTTGTTTTTCAAGAAAACGAATTATTCTCCTCAACCATCAGGGATAACGTTTCATATGGAAAGGAAAGGGCAACCGACAAGGAAATTATTACGGCATTAAAACAGGCAAATGCGTATGACTTTGTGTCAAAGCTTCCCAAAGGGCTTGATAGTGAGATCGGGGAGCGCGGTGTAAAACTTTCAGGTGGCCAAAAGCAGCGGATCCAAATTGCAAGAGCAATCCTTAAATCTGCTCCAATTCTCATCCTTGATGAGGCAACGTCATCTCTTGATGCGAAAAGTGAAAAGGAAGTGCAGGAGGCGCTGGACACACTTATGAAAGACAAGCTAACGATTATTATTGCCCATAGGTTTTCGACCATACAAAATGTAGACAAAGTAATAGTTGTTGAGAATGGAAGTATCGCAAATTATGGAACCCCAAAAGAACTATCACTGCAGAAAGGTCTCTATTCAGAACTTTTGAATTACCAAATTGAAGGGAACCAAAAACTCTTGGAGAGCTTCGGCCTTCATTAATTTAAACTAATTTAGCGCAGCCAAGATAGATTTTTAAACTAGCTTAGCGCAGCCAAGATTGTTGCTAAACAAGCTTAGCGCAGCCAAATTTGTCTAAACTAATTTATATCCTCTCGTCTTCACCGTTACTATCTCGTACTCAGACTTGATCCCTTTTAATTTGCTGCGAAGCCTTGCAACCAGTCTATCAACCGCCCAGTCGGAAACGCCGTAGCTTTCCGCTTCAGGCCAGACAAAGTCAATAATTTCTTCCCTTTCACAGAGAGCACCGCGCCTGTCTTCTAAAATTTTCAGCAATAAATGCTCTTTTTTTGACAATTCCTTTTTGTTCCCTTCTTTTGAAGTCTCTTTTTGATCCAAATAGCGTTGAAAGAGCGGGCTGAAAATGCCTTTTTTTCCGATAATGCCGGTATTCCAAAGATACGCTCCTCGGTCCGATTCCTCGGATGAAATATTTTTTCCATTTAAATTTTTTAAAAGGACTTCCTTTTCCTCATCGGTTAATGACTCCCATAATTCTTCTGACTGCAGGGCAATCCTTTCATCTGAAAATAACTCATCAATTAACCGTGCGCTTACCGTATCACTTTTCTTCTCATGAAGGTAGGAAAGCGCAAATTGCATATATTGCGTATACCCGTCAACGATGGAAAGGATTTGGTCACGGACATTATCTGAAAATTTAAGCTGGTATTTCTTTGAGAGAGCGTTAAAAATAATTCGGGAATCTTCCTTAACCGAAGGCTCGATATACATTGTCCTGGCAAAGACAGAAACTGATGCCTTCGTAAAAACAGTAGGAGACAAAAATTCTAGGCTTCTCACGCTTGTTATGACATAACTCAAATTCTTGTGAGATGCATCGATAAGCCCTTGAAGGTTGGAAAAAAAGTCAGGTGTTACGACATCCTGCATCCTGTCAAACCTTAAAAAGAAAATGGTGGGTGTAATTCCTTCCGAAACCAAATGCTCGAGCGATTTTCTGATACTGTCAATTGTTAAGAATAAATCCTGGGATTGGATACTATCAAGAAAGAGAGTCTCTATATAGCTCTTTGTTTTTGAAGACAGATCTGCTTTAGATGCTGCGTCCTCAATCCTTTTTAGGGTCAATACCCAGAAGGGATACAATTCCCGTTCTACCAAATCATTTAAATCGACCGGTATAAATAGATGCTTTTTTTCATCTTTGATATATTCTTTTTCTACCCCTTCTTTATTGAGAAAAAACCGTAAAAAATTGCTGATTCCAACTCTTTTCATCCCGACCAAAACAACGCTATGCCGGTTATGTAAATGACCGCCCAGTGTCTCCGAATCCTTTTTCCGGAACGACAAAGGATACGACATTTCCTCAATTTGGTTCTCCATACCGCTCATTCTAGCCCTAAAATTGGTCTTTGGCAAGTTTGTCAGGCGTCAGGTTTTTGACTGTTTTTGTTGTCCGATTGACGTCAAGCAAAGCATATCGACTCACTATAAACTTTCTAACAATGGCACTTATAGAAACATCACGGCTTATTAACCAGCTTCCCCAAAGACCAAAGAATCCGGGTTTGGGATATGAAGGAAAACAAATAAGCGAAAGGCAACAACCTAAAGAACAACCGAAAGAAAATCCATCAGGTAAAAATGCTGCCGATCCGGCTGCTGAGGGAGACAGCCGGAACGGCAATGCTTTTAAATCGCTGATTGCCAGAGTTGTTGCACCCGAACCAGCAGATCCTAAAGGAGAAAATTATTTAGATGACATGGCTGATAGAAGATACCATGGGGTTTTAGTAACCTATCCTCTTGCGGTAGGACAGGAAATCCATTTGATTTAAATCACAGACTTATAGTATGAATACTGTTATTATTGTAAGACTTTTCACAGCCTATTGCATTCGTGAAAAATTAGGAATACAACATTAATATTGGCAGAAAATTATTGAAAGAGGGTGAATTTATTTAATGTCTATTGAAAATCCTTCACTTATTGAAGTTAGCCTCAAACTAGGAGTTCGGGGTGATACATGGAGAAATTATAATGCGTTAGGCATTTGGGAGAGAAACCAGCAGGGAGAAGATGGTAAAGTCGAAGTTTATATACCGGGGCATATGAAAGGCTGGAACGAAGTTTTTATGATTAAAACTGAATTAGGAACAAATCCGGATGGCTTACCGCAAACAAAAGTCGAACTGGATCCTGACAGAGTCCAATATATAGGTAAGAGGACTTAAGGCTGAAAGGATAAATAAAGTTGATTATCCGTTCCTTTTTTAAGATTGGTTTTCCAGCCTGATTTGTCGGCCCATTGCTGCACGAGCCGGTTTATTTCTTCTTGAGGTAAATTTTGCAGATTTCTTTTTTCCGTAGGTTTCAACTTTTTCCCAAAAGCTGCTTTATAAAGATCATCAAATGAATAATTACAGTAAAAAGGATTTTTAGAATGGCTTTTCATCATCTTCAATTCCACTATCCAGCGATAAACTTTTAATAGTCGGAAAAGATGAGCCCATGATTCCTTCAAGTTCTCCGGCAAGTTTTGCGATACTGGATCCGGCTTTTACAATCTGCATCTCTCGCCGCTTCCAAATACGTTCCATCGACCGTTTTTCGGACTCAAGATCTTCTCTCATTGTCTTTATACTCTCATTATATCCGTCGATCCTATGATGGAAAGCATCGCTTTGAAGATATTGATAGACCATCTCAAGAGTCTCATCTTTGTTCTCCGCCGCAGACTTTGCTGCTGCTGTTTGCATAATTCCGCGTCTAATAAGCTGCGCAAGAGTAATCGCAAATGGGTATGACGTAATTAGAACAGTTTCCATAAATCCAAAATCTTTTATTTCTTTGGGTAAATCTTCCGAAACTAAAATGGACGTAGTTGCCGAAGCAATTCTCATATCATCACGAAGTTTCGGGAGCCAGGATGATGACCATTTGGCGCGCTTTGTCTCCCAAAGAATTGAACCCGCAGTTTTGCCCATTGAATTTCTGACAACCTGCAAAATGTCCCCCCCTCTTGTTCCTTTCGCAACAGGTTCAATAGAATCGGTTGGAAAAGCCTGGCGCAGCTGCTCTTCAAGGTCTAGTTCCAAAACCTCTCCCTGCACCTGCTGGCTCACACCCGATGCCTTGCGGTTGGCCTCTTCAAGCATTCTTTTGAGGTTGTCAATTTGCATATCCTTTTCCTTATCCTTCATCCGCTGCGATTCTTCAAACTCTTTCTGGGCTTTTTCCCGTTCTTCAAAAAGTTTTTTTGCGTTTTCTAATTCCAACTGTTTTTTTTCAAACTCAAATTTTTGTTTGTCCTCTTGAAGCTTTAACTCAATTTTTTTAAATTCCTCGTTTTGCTTTTTTAATCTCTCCAGTTCTTCGGAATTTTTTTTCTCAAACTCGGATTTTGCTTTTTCAAGAGCTTCAACACGTGCATTTTCTATCTCTTTTTGAACGTCTTTTGAAACTTCTTTTTTTACCTTTTCCTCAACCTGATGAAGAAGCGCTTCTGTGATCTCGATTTCTTTTCCGCAATGTTTGCAAACAATAGTGTCCATGGGGAAAACAGTGTACTACGGATACAATAATGAATCAAGAAGTATGAATAAAGAAGAATGTACGTTTTGAAGATGTAGTAAGAAATTCTTACAAGCGTATTTTATGTTTAATCTATTTTACAATTTGTCCTTCAACAAATTTTCCGTGGGAATATTTTTCAAGAATTTTTACATTTTTGACATTGGCTTTGTAAATTACGTCAAAAATTACACCCAGTAAAGGGATAAACCCAAGTATAAAATCAATAATAATGTTGCCTATCATTTTTGCCAAATCAATCTTTGAAACCCCTACTTCCATCGCAATTTTTATGATGTAAAAACTTAAAAAAGCTCCTGCAATATCCCCCAAATACGGGACAAAATCAAGGATCGGGTCAAGACCAAACCTTACCCCTCCAACTTCAAATTGGTTATCCAAAAGCTTTGCGAGAAATTTTGCAGTTTTGATTTTGCGATCCATACCAATATGTTAATTAAGAAATGTAAAATACTTGTAAAAATTATTGGATTTTCAGGTGATACTTTAACGTATAAATCCAGTCCTCGTCATAATACTCATGGTTCAATTTCTGCTCAAGCATCCATTCAAGATAGCTCCTATCGTAGGACACAACTTCCTCAACTTTTTTCCCTTTATGCTTACCATAATTAAAAATCCTCAAAAGAAGTGGATTTTTTGAAATTTCCATCATCTTTTCAATCACAATATCAGAAACCTTATATTCCAAAAGCATCCTTTTATATAAATGCTCAAAAAGTTTTTCTAGGACCAGCACGTCGCCTTCAGCCTCATGCGCCGTGGCGTTAATGTCAAATTCAAAAAAGTACCGTAAAAATTGCAGTCCGTATTCGGGAATGAGATTCTCCGAGTCCAGATACTTTATAACTTTTAACGTATCAATAAATTTATCAACTTTCACTCCTTCTTTTGAGAGGATATCAATATCAAACCACGCATTGTGGGCAACTAAAACAGCATCGTCCAGAACATCCTGTAAATTTTTTTTGAATTCGGAAGTTGAAAACTCTTCCTTGTCATCTACATCTTTATTGGTGACATGGGAAATACTCATCGATTTGACGGAAATTGGGACCGGAGGCTTGAAGTATGAAGAGTACATCTGCCCTTCAAATTTATAGGCCACCTGAAATAGCCGGTCGACGACTGGATCGACACCTGTAGTTTCGGTATCAAGGAATGCAAGTCGGTACATGAGGTAATTGTACCATATTTGAAGCTAAATAATTAGCGAAGTCCCAATTTTACCGAACAAGCTCCCCATGGGCCCCAGCCTCGGCGCTCTTGAAGGATTTTGCCGCGCATAATTTGCTCGGATGAGGAAGCATCCGAAGGCTTTCCGCTCCCCCCCACCGATGCCCATGCGCCAAGAGAGAATTGAAGCCCCCCAAAATATCCGTTCCCCGTATCATCTTTCCAATTTTGGTGCGATTCGCAATCGGCAAGCATCAGCCACACTTTGTCATCGGAAGGATCATACATGGGCGTTGGTGTCGGAGTAATTTTATCTACCTCATAACTCATGCCGATCGGGGTACTCGTGCGGTCGGTTATGCCAATAGGATCAGGGTTAATAGCAGGGGTTGGATCGGAGGATGTACTTGCAGCAGCAAAGCTTTCTTGACGGTACGGCTTCTCTTCGGATTCGGAATACGCTTTCATTGCGGTATTGGTAAGAACCAGAACGGCTGCTATCACTATAACGGTGATAATACCAATCCGTTCTCCGGCTAGAAAAAAAAGTTTCTGGAAATTGTTCTTGACACTTTCCATAAAGTACGCGCAAGGAATAAGTTCAAAAGACCTCAAAACTAAATATAGTGTTTATTATATGAATTAGAGCATACAAAAAGCAAATTTGAGGCAAGAAAATGATATATTGACAACATTTTTTTCTGTACTATAAATAAATTATGCTGCCACATCTGCCCAGAACCCTCATAGCTCTTTTTTCCTTTTCCTTACACTTGTATTTATTACATCAGCGCCCCTCGCTCAAGCCGCAACAGCATCACATGTAGTTATTTCAGAAATCCAAACTTCAGGGGTAACTGCAAATGACGAATTCGTTGAGCTCTACAATCCAACCGACCACGATATTAACCTATCCGGTTGGAGGCTGACCGACAAATCAGCAACAGGCACTACAACTACAAATCTTGTAACAACCATGACAGGCACAATAAAATCGCATGGGTACTTCTTGATTGCCCCCCAAACCGGCTATTTTGGACTCACAACCGCCGATAAAACTTACACTAATGACGTACATCCAATCACATCAGGACACACAATAATTCTTTACAGTGATGCGGGTTCTACGATTGTTGATGAGGTAGGCCTAGGTACAGCAACACTTAAAGAAGGTTCGGCTTTTACAAACCCTGATGTTGGAGGGAGTGTTGAGCGAAAAGCCAACAGCAGTTCAACTGCCGACTCGATGATAAATGGCGCGGACAAATTTATGGGAAATGGTGAGGACAGTGATAACAACGCAAATGATTTTGTCCTGAGGGTTGTTTCACAACCTCAAAATTCAACAAATGAGCTTGAACCTGTCCCAACACAAACTCCCACCGATACCCCGACAG
>WBZR01004003.1_pt1 | contig 12520 bp, 14 predicted proteins | sample 5204231 | NCBI WGS metagenome assembly WBZR01 (sample SAMN12412403, study PRJNA552823) | activated sludge metagenome | isolation source: activated sludge from anammox sidestream of wastewater treatment plant... | place: USA: Virginia | collected 2017-08
GCTCTTCAAGCAGCAGGTCCGTCATGCCGCCACCTTGTCGCGCTTGGCCGGATGCAGCCCGCACTCCTTGGTGGCGGGATCCTCCCACCACCAGCGGCCGGCGCGGAGATCCTCGCCCGCGGCGAGTGCGCGCGTGCAGGGCGCGCAGCCGATGCTGGGGAAGCCATGCGCGTGCAGCTCGTTGGTGGGCACGCTGTAGGCATGCAGGTAGGCCCACACCTCGGCCTCGTTCCAGGCGGCGAGCGGATTGAACTTCTCGATGCCGTGGGCGGAGTCGAATTCGCGCTCGGGCAGCTCACGCCGGGTCACCGCCTGCTCGCGGCGCAGGCCGGTGATCCAGGCTGCCTTGCCCTTGAGGGCGCGGCCGAGCGGCTCGACCTTGCGCACCTGGCAGCAGGTCTTGCGCTGCCCGACGCTCTCATAGAAGCCGTTCACGCCGTGCGCTGTCGCGTACCGCTGCACCGCTTCCGGCTGCGGGAAGTAGACGCGCAGGCGAATATCGTACCGGTCGGCCACCTGCTGCATCAGGCGGTACGTTTCTTCGTGCAGGCGGCCGGTGTCGAGGGTGAACACCTCGATGCCGGGGGCGTGGCGGGCGATCAGGTCGGTGAGCACCATGTCCTCGGCGCCGAGGCTGTTGGCGAAGGCCGCCGGGGCGAAGTCGCGCTCGATGCGCTTGAGCAGCGCGACGGCTTCGTCGATGCGCTGCTGCGGAAGCTTTTCCAGGCTCATGTCGTGTCCTTTCTCAGGCGGCGGCCAGTTCGATCTTGCGGATGGCGGCAGGCACCGTGGGCAGGGCGCCGTGCAGGTCGAGCTGCGGATCGCGCGCCTGGCACAGAGCGGCGGCGTCGGCGATCCAGCGGTCGATCTCGGCGAACAGATGTCTCACCTCGGCTTCGGCGGCCTCGACCAGGCCCGTCAGCGCTTCGGCGATCCGGCCGAGCCGTTCGCCCAGCGCTTCGGCAAAAGTCAGTCCCTGCAGCACGGCGCCGATGTCGGCGAGCTCCTTCGCCTTGGCCCCGCCGAGGAAGCCGGCCAGCCCTTCGCCGACCAGCCTGAGCTGCGCCTCGGCGCAGGCCGCGGCGTCCTCGAGTTTTCGTTGGAACACGAACGCCTCGCGGTAGCCGCGTTCGTGCGCGGCGTCGAAGAAGGCGCGGCCGATGGCCACATCAGTGGCCGAGGCGCACTCGCCGCCGCCGAGCGAGACGACGCGGAAGTCCGCCGCGTCGCCGTGGTCGCGCGCCAGCTTCGCCAGCTCGAAGCGCGACACCTGGGTCAGGTCGGCGAGCAGGGACTGGAAGCGCGCGGCGCCCTGGCGCTGCGCCCAGCCGAAGAAGCGCTCGCCCTTGACGCGTTCCTCGTCGTAGGCCTTCTGCACGCGGACGACGGCCTGCTCGATGCGTGCCGCCGGAATCGACGGCCCCTTCAGGGCGATCGCGCCGCAGGCGCTGGTGCCGTCGCCGCCGAAATACATCTGGTAATGCGGGATCAGCTTGCCGTGCTGGCGCTTGCCCTCGCCGTAGATGCCGATGTCGCCCGACTCGGGCTGCGCGCAGCCGTTGTGGCAGCCCGAGACGCGGAGGCGCAGGTCGTGCCGGCCGCCGGAAAGTTTTGGCGCGACGTGCATCGAGGTGGTGATGCCGAGGCGGCAGGTCGACGCGCCCGGGCAGGTGACGACGTTGTCGCCGGCCTGCGGCGTCTTCAGGCCGAGTTCGCCGAGGCGCGCGGTCAGGGCGGAAATCCGCGCCGCCGGCACGTTCAGCACGATCAGGTTCTGGTCCTGCGTGGTGCGCACGTCGTCGAGGCCGAATTCGCCGAGGAGGGCGGCGAGTCCGGCGAGCTGGGCCGCCGCGAGCTGGCCGAGCGGCGCGGAGATCGGCACCACATGCAGGCCGGCCTGTTTCTGGGCGAAGAAGACGCGCGGCGCGCCGGGGCCCGGCACCGGTCCGCGCGCGGCGGCGCGCCACTCGCCCCGCGGCGCCGCCTTGCCGGCAAGCGCCGCCCTGGTGCGGGCGAACTCCTCCTCGAAGCGCGCGACGAAGCCGGCCTCGCCGAAGCGGTCCACCAGGAACTTGATGCGCGACTTGGCCCGCTTCGTGCGATCCGAGTATTTGTTGTGCAGGGTGACGACGGCTTCCATCGCCGGCAGCAGCTCCTGCTCCTCGATGAACTCGGCGACGGTGATCGCTTCGTGCGGCTTGTGGCCGAGGCCGCCGCCAGCGAGCACGGTGAAGCCGGTCTGCTCGCCGCGGCGCGTGGCGACGAGGCCGAGGTCGTGGATGAGGCCCTGCGCGCAATCCGCCTCGCAGCCGGAAAAGCTGACCTTGAATTTGCGCGGCATCTGCTGATTGAGCGGGTTGCGCAGGAAGTGCGCCACCGCGCCGTCGAGATGCGCAGTGACATCGGTGTGCTCGCGCGGGCAGGCGCCGGCGAGCGGGCAGGCGGTGATGTTGCGGATGGTGTTGCCGCAGGCCTCGCGCGTCGTCACGCCGTCCTCGGCCAGGCGGCGCAGCACGGCGCCGGTCTCGGCGAGCGGGACATGATGCAGCTGGATGTCCTGCCGCGTCGTGATGTGCGCCACCTGCTGCGGCACGTGTTTCTCCGCCACTTCGGCGATGGCCGCCAGTCGCGCCGGGTCGAGACGGCCGCCGGGCAGCTTGATGCGCACCATGTTCACGCCCTCCTGGCGCTGGCCGTACACGCCCTGCTGCAGGCGCAGGGCGGTGAAGCGCTCGGCGTCGAGCTCGAGGTCGAGGTAGCGGGCGAGCGCCTCTTCGTAGTGGGCGATTTCGTCGTTGTCGGCGAGGGAATTGAGTGCGGACATGATGCCTTCCTTGTTCAAATGACCAGTTTGGTTCCGATGAGGACGAGCAGCGCGGCGAGGCCCGAGCGCAGCCAGCGCTCCGGCACCTTCACGGCGAAATGGCTGCCGAGCCAGATGCCGGGCAGGGAGCCGAGCAGCAGGGCGCCGAGCAGCGACCAGTCGATGTTGCCGAGCAGCCAGTGGCCGAGGCCGGCGACGAGCGTCAGCGGCACGGCATGGGCGAGGTCCGAGCCGACGATGCGCACCGCCGGCAGGGTCGGGTAGAGGAACAGCAGCGCCGTGACGCCGAGCGCGCCGGCGCCGACCGAGGAGAGCGAGACGAGCACGCCGAGCAGCGCGCCGACGGCGACGGTGATCGGCCCGACGCGGCGCGTGTGCCAGGCATCCGACAGGTGGGCGAGGGCGAAGCGCTGCACGCGCGCCTTGAAGACCAGGGCGGCGGCGGTGAGCAGGAGCGCCACGCCGAGGGCGCCGGAGATCAGATGAGAGAAGAGCGCACGATCGACGTTGAAATACCAGACGGAAGCCAGCGTCAGCGCCGCCGCCGGCAGGCTGCCGGCAGCCAAGCGACCGGTGACGCGCCAGTCGACGCTGCCGTGGCCGGCATGCACCGCCGTGCCGCCGGCCTTGGTCAGCGCGGCATAGAGGAGATCCGTGCCCACCGCCGTGGCCGGGTGCACGCCGAACAGCAGCACCAGCAGCGGCGTCATGAGCGAGCCGCCGCCGACGCCGGTGAGACCGACGATGGTGCCGACGACGAATCCCGAGAGTGTGTAGGCCAGATCCATGGTGAGGCGCATGGTATCGGCGGCCTATAGAATTGAAAAATACTTTGATGTTAGAATTAAATAACTATTGGCTATATAAGGCCCGGAACCATGAACCTGCAGCAGTTGCGCTATGTCTTCGAGGTTGCCCGCAGCGGCCTCAACGTCTCCGAGGCCGCGGCCGCCCTGCACACCTCGCAGCCGGGGGTGTCGAAGCAGATCCGTCTATTGGAGGAGGAACTCGGAATCGATGTCTTCGTGCGCCAGGGCAAGCGCCTCACCGCCGTCACCGACCCCGGGCGCGAGGTGCTGAAGATCGCCGAGCGCCTGCTGCGCGACCTCGACAACCTGCGCAGCGTCGGCCAGGAATTCGGCGCCGAGGAGTCGGGCACGCTGACCCTCGCCACCACCCACACCCAGGCGCGCTACGTGCTGCCGCCGATCGTGCGCGAATTCATGCGGCGCCACCCGAACGTGCGCGTCAGCCTGCGCCAAGGCAGCCCGACGCAGGTGTGCGATTACGTATTGGCTGGCGAGGCCGACATCGCCATCGCCACCGAGGCCATCGCCGAGCAGGACGCGCTGGTGATGCTGCCCTGCTACCAGTGGAACCGCTGCGTCATCGCCCGGCCGGACCACCCCATCCTCAAGGCGAAGCCGCTGACGCTGGAGGCGATCGCCAAATATCCGATCGTCACCTACGACTTCGCCTTCACCGGCCGCAGCCAGATCAACAAGGCCTTCGCCGCGCGCGGGCTGACGCCCAACGTGGCGCTGACGGCTATCGACGCCGACATCATCAAGACCTACGTCGCGCTGGGGCTCGGCATCGGCATCGTCGCCTACATGGCCTACGATCCGAAGGCGGACAAAAACCTGCGCGCGGTGGATGCCGCGCATCTCTTCGAGTCGGCCACCACCCGTCTCGGCATCCGCAAGAACGCCTGGCTGCGTGGCTACGCCTACACCTTCATTGAATTGTTCGCGCCGCACCTGACGCGGAAGATGGTGCAGTCGGCGCTGGCGGGGGAGGAGGGGAGCGACCCGGGGCTGTAAATGTGCTACTATGGATATACGCGTATATACATGGGGGCGACATCATGAGCGAGCGATTGCAGGTAGCGAAATGGGGCAATAGCCTGGCGGTACGATTGCCCAGCGAATGCGTCCGCAGGGCGGGGCTGCGCGAGGGGGACAGCGTCGAAGTGGAAGTGGCGCCGAGCGGCGAGATCACCCTAGTGCCGACCCGGCCATTCGACAAGACCGCATTTCTGGCCAAGACGCGCAAATCGCGCGATGCGATGCCGGAAACCGAGCCGGTGGTCGAGAAGATGCGCAAGGAGGCGCGCTACTGATGATTTATTTCGACACGAGCGCCGCCGTTCCGTTGTTCGTGCGAGAGCCGGCCAGCACGGCCGTGGATGCGTGGTTCGAGGCCTGCGCCGATCCGTTGTTGTCATCCGATTGGATCGTCACTGAATTCGCCAGCGCGCTTTCGCTCAAGGAGCGGTCGGGGGCGCTCTCAACAAAGGACGCGCGCGCCGCGTGGCGCGGCTTCGAGGCGTTCTGCGATTCGGGCTTGCGACTGGTTGCGGTGAGCCGGCAAGCTTTCAGGGAGGCGGCAAGGTTGGCTCGGCAGCAAGCGCATGGATTGCGCGCCGGCGATGCCCTGCACCTCGCCGTCGCGCTGGAAACCGGCGCCAAGACCGTCGCCACACTCGATACGGCGTTTGCCGCCAACGCGCGGCGGCTGAAGTTTCGAACCGTCAGGTTCGTCGCATAGCCGTTCTGTCAGGGCCGCAGCGGCGCTTGAGCCCGCCGGTTTGTTCCCCTATAATGTTCCCACATTCAGGAGGACATATGAAATCGGTCAGCGTGCGCGAACTCAAGGACAACCCTTCCACCGCGCTCAAGATGGCGCAGGAGGACGTGGTGGTGGTGACCAGCCGCCACCATCCCGAGGCCGTGCTGGTGCATCTGGACGACGAGAAGCTGCTTGACCAGCCCGGCGTGCGCACCGCGCTGGCGGTATCGCTCTTCAAGGACGACAGCCTGTCCCTCGGCCACGCCGCGCGCCTCGCCGACATGGCGCTGGCCGACTTCATGCGGCATGTCTCGCGCCTCGGCATTCCCGCCATCAAGGGCAACGCCGGCTCGCTGCGCGAAGACATGAAGGATCTCGACGCCTGGCTCGCCCGCTCGGCGTGAAGCGCGCCGCGCCAATCGTCCTCGCCGATGCCAGCCCGCTCATCGCGCTTGGCGTTGTCGGCGGTCTTGCCTGGACGCATGCCCTGTTCGGCAAGGTGACGCTGACCGCCGCCGTGCAGGGCGAGGTCGTGCCGGGCAAAGACCGGCCGGGCGAGCGCGAAATCACCGCCGCCACCCGCCGCGGTTGGCTCAAGATGATCAGTGGTGAATGGACGGAGCCCGCCTTCGCGGAACTCGACGAGGGCGAAGCCAGCACGCTACGCGCCGCCGTCAATTTGCGTCGGCCCTGCCTCATCCTCATGGACGAAAAGGCCGGCCGCGCCGTGGCGCGGGAACTGGGGTTCGCCGTCACCGGTACCGCGGGGATTATCCTCGCGGCGAAGCGGCGCCGCCTGATTCCGGCGGCGAGGCCGGTGTTCGAACAGTTGCTGGAAAACGACTTTCGGCTTTCGGCGGAGTTGATACGAGCGGTGTTGACCGAAGCGGGGGAGACATGATCGGATGAAGTTCAACCAACCGCACCGAGTCTGGAATTTTCACGAAGCCAAGAGCCATTTCAGCGAAGTAGCCGAGCGCGCTCTTGAGGATGGGCCGCAGATGGTGCTTCGGCACGGCCGCGAAGCGGTGGTGATCATCTCGGCATCGCAGTACAAGAAGTTGATCCATCCAAAGGAATCGCTGGTCGAATTCATGCGTCGGTCGCCGCTTTATGGCGCGGACGATATTGAGTTCGGACGGGACAAGAGCCTGGTACGGAGATAAAGCGGGCGCTGGGCACGCGCAATGTGCGCGATCACGTATCCCGTGCTGAACATCGTCAATCCCTGGGAGTAACGCCACGCTTCCCGTGAAATCCGGGGAAAGTCAGTCTCCGCAACACGGCGATAACGGAAGCCGAGTTCGGGCAGCAGGGACGCAATGAATATACCCATCGATTTTTCGTCACCTGCAGTCCCAGCAACTGCCGCGTCTACGCCTTAACGAGCAGTTCGCTGAAGGGCATGAGGCCGTATTGGCCTCGTTGGAGTCGGGCTTGCAGCGCCTGAGGGTCTGCGTCACAATTGACTTTATGAAATCTTGTCCGTCAAGGAATTACAGGCGAATAATTCTCCTGCGGAAATAAATTCATATCCTTACCCAAAGGAGCCGATGAATGATCTACAGATTGCTCGGAGTATTACTACCTGTGATTCTCTGGTCTTCAACCTCATCAGCTGAAGTAAATGTTTGTGTTGAGGGAGGGGTAAAAGTGTTTCGCTCAGGACCATGCGATGGAGGAATCGCGCCAAAAAGCACTCATGTGGTTAAGCCGTCGCCACACCCTTTTTATCAGGCACCAGCATCACAGCAGCCGGCTGCAATGAGCAATCAATCCAAAAGCGCTCAGAATGAAGACTCGAGGCGGAAGCCTTTCGATCAGAGTACATGCCAGTTCCAGTACCACGCGGTTTGGGATGATCTAGGGAAAAAGCTGGCTGAAGCGGCAAAAGAAGAATGCCTGTCTACTCAAGGCCAGATGGGCCCTGCATACCGGAGATGGAAAGACCATTTCGAGATGCAGTCCGCCAGAAGACAAAATGCACAGCGAAACAGTAACGATCAGCTAAATAGAATAATGAACGATAACAAAACAATGTATTGCCGCCCTGATGGGCTTGGCGGGCAAATATGTCGCTGACCAAGTTCAATGATGCAATGAAGGTAAAGAGAATCAAGACTTGGCGGGATGTGCTTTGCTATAAACCAGAGCAGGCCAGTCAATCCACGGTGCGCAGGCATTATTTACAGTGGAGGCAAGAAAATGGGATGCCAATACGTTGTGATGATCCAAAATGCAATTTTAATGGCGCACCACTAATTTGGAATAATAAGAGCCTGCCGCTAATACTTGATCACATAAATGGGAATCGGAAAGACAACCGTCCTGAAATGCTTAGACTCTTGTGCCCAAACTGTGACTCGCAATTGTCAACACGGGGTGGAGCAAACAGAGGGCGTGTGCAAGATGTAACTGAGAGTGGCTTTACGATAATTTCGCGCGCCGGCACACGCAGTTATACTTTTTTCCCAAGTGGTGGTTTCCATTATGGCGGGAGCGCAGCTATTGAGTTCAAAAGTGCCTGCCCAGATGCAGCTAGTGCTCAGTAGAATACGGTCACACTACATATAGTGAAAAGTCAGACCCCGCAGCACGGCGAATATTGAGGGCAACTCAAGTTGCGGGGACTCGCAGAATATACCCCCCAGACTTGTCGTCGCGCTGCAGTTCCAGCAGCCGACGTGCCTGTGCTTCCTCGAGCAGGTCGCTGAATGACTTGAAGCCGTAGTAGGACTCGCTGAAGCCGGGCTTGCGGCGCTTGAGGGCCTGCTTCACCATCGAGCCCCAGATCGGCTCGCCGGCGCCGCGCTCGGCGACCAGCGCCTCGACCGTCTCGAGGGCGAGGTCGAGCGCCTCCTGCCGGCGGTCCTCTTCCTCCGTCCGCTCGCTGCGCTCGGCAGGTTCGCCGCTTGCCTTCTTCGGCGCCGCCTTCGGCTTGGCGGGCCGCTTCTTGGCGGTGCGCTTCTTCGTTTCCTCCTCGCGCACCAGGTCGTCGTAGTAGATGAACTCGTCGCAGTTGGCCATGAGGAGGTCGGAGGCCGACTTCTTCACGCCGACGCCGATCACCAGCTTGTTGTTCTCGCGCAGCTTGGAAACGAGCGGCGAGAAGTCGGAGTCGCCGCTGATGATGACGAAGGTGTCGACGTGCGACTTGGTGTAGCAGAGGTCGAGGGCGTCGACCACCATGCGGATGTCGGCGGAGTTCTTGCCGGACTGGCGCACGTGGGGGATCTCGATCAGCTCGAAGGCGGCCTCGTGCATCGGCGCCTTGAACTCCTTGTAGCGCGCCCAGTCGCAGTAGGCTTTCTTGACGACGATGCTGCCCTTCAGCAGCAGGCGCTCGAGCACCTTCTTGATGTCGAATTGGGCGTACTTGGCTTCCTGCACGCCGAGGGCGACGTTCTCGAAGTCGCAGAACAGCGCCATGTTCTTGGTTTCGGTCTGGGCCATGCCGGCCTCCGTTCAGTGATGGAGTATTTTGGAAAGGAATTGCTGCGCGCGTTCGGAGCGCGGGCTGCCGAAGAAGGCTTCCTTCTTGTCGTCCTCGACGATTCTACCCTGATCCATGAAGACGACACGGTGCGCCACCTTGCGCGCGAAGCCCATCTCGTGGGTCACCACCATCATGGTCATGCCTTCCTGGGCCAGCTCGACCATGACGTCGAGCACCTCGTTGATCATCTCCGGGTCGAGCGCCGAGGTCGGCTCGTCGAAGAGCATGCAGATCGGGTCCATGGCCAGCGCCCGGGCGATGGCGACGCGCTGCTGCTGGCCGCCGGAGAGCTGGCCGGGGAATTTGTCGGCGTGGGCGCGCAGGCCGACGCGGTCGAGCAGTTTGAGGCCGCGCTCGCGCGCTTCGTCCTTGCCGCGGCCGAGCACCTTGACCTGGGCGATGGCGAGGTTCTCGGTGATCGACATGTGCGGGAACAGCTCGAAGTGCTGGAACACCATGCCGACGTGGGCGCGCAGCTTGGGCAGGTCGGTCTTCGGGTCGCCGACGGAGATGCCGTTGACGAGGACTTCGCCCTGCTGGAAGGGCTCCAGGCCGTTCACGCACTTGATGAGCGTCGACTTGCCCGAGCCGGAAGGGCCGCAGACGACGATGACCTCGCCCTTTTCTACCTGGGTGGTGCAGTCGGCCAGCACCTGGAAGGCGCCGTACCACTTGCTGACGTTCTTCATCTCGATCATGGGCATGATGGCGTACCGGCTAACGGACGATGGCGATGCGCTGCTGCAGTTTCCTCACCAGCATCGACAGGCTGAAGCTGATGACGAAATACAGCACGGCGGCGACGAGGTAGGTCTCCACCGGGCGGTTGAAGTTCTTGCCGGCGACCTCGAAGCCCTTGAGCAGGTCGTAGGCGCCAATGGCGTACACCAGCGAGGTGTCCTGGAACAGGATGAGGGTCTGCGTCAGCAGCACGGGCAGCATGTTGCGGAAGGCCTGCGGCAGCACTACGAGGCCCATGGTCTGGCCGTAAGTCATGCCGAGGGCGTAGCCGGCGGCGACCTGTCCGCGCGGGATGCTCTGGATGCCGGCGCGCATGATCTCCGAGTAGTACGCCGCCTCGAACAGGGTGAAGGTGATGACGGCCGACATCTCGGCGCCGAGCGGGCGGCCGATGGCCAGCGGGATGAGCAGGAAGAACCAGAGGATCACCATCACCAGCGGGATGCTGCGCATGGTGTTCACGTAGGCGGCGGCCGGCAGCACCAGCCAGGGCCGGCTGGAGAGGCGCATCAGCGCGAGGACCGTGCCCAGGGCGATGCCGCCGAGCATGGCGACGAGGGTGAGCTGCAGCGAGAAGACAAAGCCCTTCAGCACGTAGCTGGAGAGGACCTGCGGGGTGAGGAAGGCGAAATCCAGATTCAGCATCAGTGGCCGCCCCCGATCATGCCCGGCACACGCACGCGCTGCTCGACGAAGTGCAGCACCCGGTTGAGGGCGAAGGCGGAAACGAAGTAGAGGCCGGTCACCGCCAGGTAGATTTCGATGCCGCGCGCCGTCTCCTCCTGCGCCTGCAGGGCGAACAGCGTCAGCTCGGAGATGCTCACGGCGAAGGCCACCGCCGAGTTCTTGACGATGTTCATCGCCTCGCTGGTGAGCGGCGGGATGACGATGCGGAAGGCCATCGGCAGGATGACGTGGCGGTAGGTCTGCGGCAGGGTGAAGCCGAGCGCCAGCCCGGCCATGCGCTGGCCGCGCGGCAGCGACTGGATGCCGGCCTTGACCTGCTCGGAAATGCGCGCCGAGGTGAACAGGCCGAGACCCAGCACCACCAGGATGAAGCTCGGCACGCCGCGCAGCGGCGGGATCAGCGCCGGCACGACGTGGTACCAGAGGAAGATCTGCACCAGCAGCGGGATGTTGCGGAACAGCTCGGTCCAGGCGTTGCCGAGGAAAACCAAACCGCGATTGGGTGTGGTGCGCAGGATGCCCATGACCGCGCCGAACACCAGTGCCACCAGGAGCGCCAGCAGCGACACCGACAGGGTCCAGCCCCAGGCGGAGAGCAGCCAGTCGAGGTAGGTGACGTCGCCGGCGCCGCCGAAGCAGCGCGGCACGATCTCGCCGTCGATGGTGTCCTTGCAGAAGACCTGCCAGTCCCAGCTGCCCATGATTGCCCGCTATTTACTCCCTCTCCCCGCGAGCGGGGAGAGGGTTGGGGAGAGGGGCATCGGCCGGCTGCCCTCTCCCCCGGCCCCTCTCCCGCAAGCGGGAGAGGGGAGAGAGAGGTTACTTCTTCGCGTAGTCTTCCATCGGCTTGTCGTTCGGGTTGGCCCAGGCCGCCTTGGTGGCTTCGGAAGCCGGCAGGCCGATGCGGGTGTTGGCCGGCGGGATCGGCTGCATGAACCACTTGTCGTAGATCTTGGCGATTTCGCCCGACTTCATCAGCGCCTTGAGGCTGTCGTCGACCGCCTTCTTGAAGGCCGGGTCGTCCTTGCGGATCATGATGGCGATCGGCTCGACCGAGAGCACCTCGCCGACGATCCTGAAGTCGGCCGGGTTCTTCGCCTTGGCGATGTTGCCGGCGAGGATCTGGCCGTCCATGACGAAGGCGTCGGCGCGGCCGGATTCCAGCAGCAGGAAGCTGTCGGCGTGGTCCTTGCCGAACACCTCCTTGAAATCCACGCCGGTGGCGCGCTCGTGCTTGCGCAGGTGCTGCACCGAGGTGGTGCCGGTGGTGGTGGCGACGTTCTTGCCGTTGAGCTGGGCGATCGAATTGATGCCCGAATTGGCCTTGACGGCGATGCGCACCTCCTCGACGTAGGTGGTGACGGCGAAGGCGACGTCCTTCTGGCGCGCGGCGTTGTTGGTGGTCGAGCCGCACTCGATGTCGACCGTGCCGTTCTGCACCAGCGGGATGCGGTTCTGCGAGGTGACCGGCTGGTACTTGACGTCGAGCTTGGCCAGGCCCAGCTGTTTTTGCACGTCGGCCAGCACGCGCTGGCACAGCTCGACATGGAAGCCGGCGAACTTGCCGTCGCCGACGGTGAAGGACAGGCCGCCGGAGGATTCGCGCACGCCCATGGTGGCAGCGCCGCCGTCCTTGATCTTCTTCAGTGTGCCGCTGTCCTGGGCGAGGGCGGGGAGGGCGGCCAGCAGGCCGGCGATGAAAGTCAGTCTCTGCAGTACGGCGATTCGTTTCATTGGGGTCTCCGGGGTGGATTGTTCTCGGAGCGGGCATTCTATGCCCGTAAAAAAACTTTGTCTAAGCCGTCTCCTGCTCCGCCTCTTCCTGCTGCTGCAGCGCCCACATCTGGGCGTAGGCGCCGCCGCGCTCGAGCAGCGCGCGATGGGTGCCGCGCTCGACGATGCGGCCGCCGTCGAGGACGAGAATCTCGTCGGCGTTCATGACGGTCGACAGGCGGTGGGCGATGATTAGGGTGGTGCGGCCGACGCTGATGCGCTCCAGCTCGCCCTGGATGGCCTTCTCCGACTTCGAATCGAGCGCCGAGGTGGCCTCGTCGAAGATCAGGATCGGCGGGTTTTTCAGCAGCGCGCGGGCGATGGCGACGCGCTGCTTCTCGCCGCCGGAGAGCTTCAGGCCGCGCTCGCCGACGCGGGTGTCGTACTTCTCCGGCAGGGACTCGACGAAGTCGTGGATGTGGGCGGCC
>WBZR01004005.1_pt1 | contig 12518 bp, 9 predicted proteins | sample 5204231 | NCBI WGS metagenome assembly WBZR01 (sample SAMN12412403, study PRJNA552823) | activated sludge metagenome | isolation source: activated sludge from anammox sidestream of wastewater treatment plant... | place: USA: Virginia | collected 2017-08
CCCTGCCCGCGCGCATGGGCGCGGCGGCGCTGCGAGGCTGGGCCCTGGGCTTCGGGCATTTCCTGCTTGCGCTCGAATGGATCACGCAGCCTTTCATGGTCGATCCGGCGCGCGACGGCTGGATGGCGCCCTTTGGCCTGTTGTTCATGACGGGGGGGCTGGCGCTGTTCTGGGGGGCGGCCTTTGCCCTGGCGTCCTGGGGCGCGCGCCGGTCGCGGCTGCCGGGGCCGCTCGTCCTGGTGCTGTGCTGGGCCGGCGCGGAAATGCTGCGCGCCCATGTCATGACCGGATTCCCCTGGGCGATGATCGGCCATGTCTGGTCCGCCACCCCGCTGGCCGCGACTGTCGCGCTCTGGGGGGCGCAGGGGCTTACCTTGCTGACGCTGGCGCTGGCGGCGGTGATGGGGGCGGGCCTGCGCGCCGGATGGCGGCAGGGCGCGCGCGCGGCGGTTCTGGTCCTCGTGCCGCCTGCGGCCCTTCTGGGGGCCATGCCCGTCCTCGATCCGGGGCCCGCGCCCGCGCCCGATCCGGCGGCGCCCCGGGTGCGGATCGTCCAGCCCGATGTCCCCCAGCGCGACAAGACCGATCCGGCCGCCGTCCCGGTCTATACCCGCCGCCTGCTTGACCTGACGGCCCGGCCGGGGCGGCCCGATCTGGTGGTCTGGCCGGAAACGGCATTGCCGTGGCTGCTCGATTCCATGCCCGATGTGCTGGCGATGGTGGCCGGGGCCGCGGATGGCGCCCCGGTTGCCCTTGGCGTCCAGCGCGAGGAGGGCGGGCGCTACTTCAATGCGCTCGCCCTTGTCGGCGCGGGGGGAGAGGTGCTGTCGGTCTATGACAAGCACCACCTTGTCCCCTTCGGCGAATATGTGCCGCTTGGCGATCTCATGGCGCGCTGGGGCATCCATGGTCTGGCAGCGTCCGAAGGCGGGGGCTATTCCGCCGGCCCCGGTCCGGCGCTGATCGAGGTGCCGGGGATCGGGCCGGCGATGCCGCTCATCTGCTACGAGGGGATCTTTGCCCAGGAGGTGGGCGCCGCCCCCGGCCGGGCGCGGTTCCTGCTGCTGGTGACGAATGACGCCTGGTTCGGCGATCTTGTCGGCCCCTATCAGCATTTCGCCCTTGGCCGCCTCAGGGCGATCGAACAGGGGTTGCCGATGGTGCGGGCGGCGAATACCGGGGTTTCGGCCATGATCGACGCGCAGGGCCGGGTGATCGAGAGCCTGCCCCTTGGACAGGCGGGGATCATCGACGCCGCGCTGCCGCCGGCGCTGGCGCCGCCCCTGTATGCGCGCACCGGCGACTGGCCGGTGGTGGCGGCGATCCTTGCGGGCCTTGCGGCCGCCCTCGGGATGCGCAGGCGCATTGACCCCGGCGGGCGCCCGCAATAACCCTGTCGGGCAAACCCCGCCACAACGGCTTCCTGGCGTGACGGGCGAAACCCAATGGAGCACACCCATGTCCCGCCTTGATTATGTCTTCACCTCGGAATCCGTGTCCGAGGGGCATCCCGACAAATTGTGCGACCGCATCTCGGATTCGGTCCTCGATGCCTTTCTCGCCGAGGAACCCCAGGCGCGCGTGGCCTGCGAGACCTTTGCCACCACCGGCCGCGTCATCGTCGGCGGCGAAATCGGGCTTTCGGACAAGGCCCGGCTGGGCCGGATGAAGGAGCAGGTGGATGGCATCGTGCGCGAAGCGATCCGCGACATCGGCTATGAACAGGACAAGTTCCACTGGCGCACGGTCGAGATCACCAACCTGCTGCACGAACAGTCGGCCCATATCGCCCAGGGCGTGGATGCCCGCGACGGCAAGGACGAGGGCGCGGGCGATCAGGGCATCATGTTCGGCTATGCCACGCGCGAGACGCCGGAACTGATGCCGGCGCCGATCCTCTATGCCCATGCGGTGCTGCGCCGTCTTGCCGAGGCGCGCAAGTCCGGGCAGGAGCCGCTGCTGCGCCCGGATGCGAAATCGCAGATCTCGCTGCGCTATGCGGGGGGGCGGCCGGTCGAGGTGACCTCGATCGTGCTCTCGACCCAGCACGAGAGCGAGGCGCAGTCGAGCGCCGACATCCGCGCCATCGTCGAGCCGCATGTGCGCGCGGTCCTGCCCGAGGACTGGATCACGCCGGCGACGAAATGGTGGGTGAACCCCACGGGGGCCTTTGTCATCGGCGGACCGGACGGGGACGCGGGCCTGACCGGGCGCAAGATCATCGTCGATACCTATGGCGGTGCCGCGCCGCACGGGGGCGGGGCGTTTTCGGGCAAGGATCCGACCAAGGTGGACCGTTCGGCCGCCTATGCCGCGCGCTATCTGGCCAAGAACGTGGTGGCCGCGGGTCTGGCCGATCGCTGCACCATCCAGCTTTCCTATGCCATCGGCGTGTCGCAGCCGCTGTCGATCTATGCCGATCTGCACGGCACCGGGCAGGTGCCCGAGGCGGCGGTCGAGCGGGCCCTCTCGGAGGTCATGGACCTGTCCCCGCGCGGCATCCGCCTGCATCTGGGGCTGAACCGGCCGATCTATGCCCGCACCGCCGCCTATGGCCATTTCGGCCGCGCGCCAGAGGCCGACGGCGGCTTTTCCTGGGAACGCACTGACCTGGCCGATGCGCTGCGCGCCGCAGTCTGAGGCGGGGCGGGGCCGGGGCCGGGGACGACAGGAGAGACCATGACCGATCACGACGATCCGCGCGCCCATCCCTCGGGCGCGCCCTGGCGCAATTTCTATGGCCGCGTGCATGGCAAGACGCTGCGCCCCGGCCAGAAGGCGGCGCTGGCGCATGACCTCGGGCTGCTGACCCTTGCGGGGGTGGATTTCGCCTCGAACCCCGGACGGACTCCCCTCGACCTCGGGGCGCGGTTCGGGGCGCGGCCGGTCTGGCTCGAGATCGGGTTCGGGGGCGGCGAGCATCTGGTGCATATGGCGGTGGGCAACCCGCAGGTCGGGCTGATCGGGGCCGAGCCCTTTGTCAACGGCGTGGCCATGCTGCTGGGCCGGATCCGCGGGGCCGGGGTGGAGAATGTCGCGCTGCATCCGGGGGATGTGCGCGACCTGTTCGACGTGCTGCCCGACGGCGGGATCGCGAAGGCTTTCCTCAACTATCCCGACCCCTGGCCCAAGGCGCGCCACCACCGCCGCCGCTTCGTGACGCCGCAGTATCTCGGGCCGCTTTGGCGGGTGATGGCGCCGGGGGCCGAATTGCGGGTGGCCACCGACATTCCCGACTATGTGCGCCAGACCCTCGAGGAGGTGCCGGCGGCCGGGTTCGCGCGCGTGGCGCATCCCGAGGGACAGGCCTGGGGCGACTGGCCCTCGACCCGTTACGAGGCCAAGGCCCTGCGCGAGGGGCGGGCGCCGCATTACCTGACCTTCCGCAGGCTCTGACCCCCCCGCCCTTGCGCCCTGTCCCCGGCCGAGCGGGAGGGGGGCTCTGCCCCCCGGCCCTGCGGGCCTCCCCCCGGGGTATTTGCCGCAAAGATGAAGGGGGCGCCGTTTCCGGGGTGCAGCGGTCAGGGCGTGAGATCGGCTGCCGCCGCGCGGTCGAGGATGACCGTCACCGCCAGGTGGCGCCGCAGGAACGAGGCGGGGCAGTCGGGGCCGACCGGGCCCCTGAGCATGGCCCGCACCGCCGCGGCCTTGCCGGGGCCGGTCGCGACCAGAAGGATGCGGCGCGCGGCAAGGATCGAGGCGATCCCCATGGTGATGGCGCGGGCCGGCACCTCTTCGCCGGGGCCGAAGAAGCGGGCGTTGTCCTTGACGGTGCGCGGATCGAGCGTGACCACGCGGGTGCGGCTTTCGGCGCTGCTGCCCGGTTCGTTGAAGCCGATGTGGCCGTTGCCGCCCAGTCCGAGAAGCTGAAGATCGACCGGGCCGCCGGAGGCGAGCGCGGCCTCGTAGCGGGCGGCTTCGGCCTGCGGGTCGGGGGCGATGCCCGAGGGCAGGTCCATGCGCGCCGGATCCATGCCAGTGGGCGTGGCGAAATGGGTGTTCATGAAATGGCGGTAGGATTGCGGGTGATCGGGCGGCAGGCCCACATATTCGTCGAGGTTGAAGCTGCGGGCCCGGGCGAGCGCGATCCCCCCCGCGGCGATCATGCGGGCGAGGCTGGCGTAGACCGGGACCATGGTTCCCCCGGTCGCAAGGCCGAGGACCGCGTCGGGGCGGTCGCGCAAGGTGGCGGCGATCACGCGCGCGGCTTCTTCGGAGGCGGCCGCGGCATCGTCGAGGATGGTGACGGCTGGGCTGTGGTCGTGCTCGGTCATGGATCGGTCTTCCCGTGCGGCCGGCGGATGCGCCGGCCGGATCCCGCCCGGGCGGATCGGTTGAGTCCGGTCCATCGCCGGCGGGTTCGCGAGCCGGGCCTTAGCATCCGGCGCCCTTCTGCGGCAAGGCCGGGCCGGGGCCGGGCGCGCGGAGCCTTGCCGGTGCGTTCACGGGCCGGGCGCGGGCGGGTCACGGGCGGGTTACGGGCCGGGGCGCGGGAAAGAGCGTTTCCGGCAACCGGGCCCGCCTGTCAGGCCGCCCATTCCCAGGGCGTGGTGAAGGCCCCGAGTGCGCGGGCGATGTCGTCGTCGGTCACGGTGCCGGTCCGGGCCAGCCGCGCCACGAGGCCGCGTTTCTTGTCCTCGATCACCTCGGCCACTTCGGCCGCGACATCGGCATTGGCCAGCGCGATGTTGTAGACCCGCCGGATCGCAAGGCGGCGCAGGTCCGGCTTGAAGATCTTGCCCACGGCGGTCTTGGGGAGTTCGGGCAGGATTTCCAGATGTTTCAGATGCGCCGCGCGTTCGGTGACGCGGGCATTGGCGAAATCGACCAGTTCGTTTGCCGTGGCCGTGGCGCCGCCGACCAGTTCGACATAGGCGCAGGGCACTTCGCCCGCATGGGCATCGGGCTGACCGATGGCGCCGGCAAAGGCCACCGCCGGATGCGCGGCCAGCGCCTCTTCGATCACGGCGGGGTCGATGTTGTGGCCGCCGCGAATGATGATGTCCTTGGCCCGCCCGGTGATCCACACATAGCCGTCGGGGTCGATCCGCCCCAGATCGCCGGTGCGCAGCCACAAGGGCGCCCCGTCCGGGCCGGGGTGGAAGAGGTCGGCGTTCTTTGCCGTTTCGGTGTAGGTCCGCCCCGGCCAGACCCCCGGGGAGGCGACGCAGATCTCGCCCACCACATCGGTGGCACAGTCCTGGCCCGTCGCCGGATCGACGATGCGCACCCGCGTATAGGGAAAGGGGATGCCGATCGAGCCGATCTTCTTGACCCCGTCGGGCGGGTTGATCGCGACAAGGCAGGTCGCCTCGGTCAGGCCGTAGCCCTCGCAGATGGTGACGCCGGTCGCCTGTTCGAAACGGCGGTAGAGTTCCACAGGCAGCGGCGCCGATCCCGAGAAGCCGAGCTTCATCGTCGAGATGTCGGCATCGACCTTGCGCTGCATCAGCGCCGACATCGCCGTGGGCACGGTGATGAGGAAGGTGACGCGGTAGCGTTCGATCAGTTTCCAGAAATTGTCGAACACCCCTTCGCCGCGATAGCCCTGCGGTGTGGGAAAGACGATATGCGCCCCCGAGGCCAGCGAGGCCCCCATGCAGACGATGGCCGCGAAGACGTGGAACATCGGCAGCGGGCACATGATGACATCGGTTTCCCGAAACAGCAGCCGCGCCCCGAGCCAGCCGTTGTAGATCACCCCGGAATAGAGGTGCTGCGCCACCTTGGGCAGGCCGGTGGTGCCGCCGGTGTGGAAACAGGCCGCCACGCGGTCGCCGGCGCTGTCGGCGAAGGCGAGGGTGGCGGGGTGGCGGGCCCGTTCGGCGTGAAAGTCGAGGACGCGGGCGCGATGCGCCACCGGGTTCTTCGGCCGGATCAGCGGCACGATCAGCCGCTTGAGCCCGGACATGTAGCGCAGGAGATCGACCTCGAGCACGGTCGTCACCGAGGGGGCCAGCGCAACCGCCGCGGCGGCCTTTTGCGCGACATCGGTTTTCGGAAAGGCGCGCAGCGTCACCAGCACCTTTGCCCCGGTCTCACGCAGGATCCCGGCAATCTGTTCGGCGTCGAGCAGCGGGTTGATTGGGTTCACGATCCCGGCCACCTGCCCGCCGACATAGGTGAGGATCGCCTCGGTGCAGTTGGGCAGCAGATAGGCCACCACGTCCGTCTCGCCCACGCCAAGCGCGCGCAGCATGTTCGCCACCTGCGCCACCTGTCCGCGCAGTTCGGTCCAGCTCAGCGTTTCCTTCGGGGCCTCCGGGTCCGAGAAAAGCTGGAACGAGGTGGCCGGGCGCGCGCCATGCGCCGCCTCGGTGGCCGACAGCAGCGCCCAGGTCGTGCGCGGCAGGTCGCGCGCCGCCCAGGGGGATTCGCGTTCGATCGCGTCGCGGTCGGCGGCGTTGGCATAGGTCATGTCGTTCCTCCCCGCGGTCTCGTTGTCCGGCCGGACCGTGCCTGTGCAGACTGGAGGGCGCAGGGGCGCCCGCGCAACCATGACGCAGCGAAACGGCGCCAGAGGCAAGGGGAAAGGTGCCCGGGGCGCGCGCGCGGCCGGGCGCTATTCGGCGGCGATCCCTTCGGTGAACTGGAGCCGCGCCAGCCGCGCATAAAGCCCGCCTTCGGCCACCAGCGCGTCATGGCGGCCCTGCGCCACGATGCGCCCGCCGTCAAAGACCACGATCCGGTCGGCGCGTTTGACCGTGGCCAGCCGGTGCGCGACGATGATCGTGGTGCGCCCGAGCGCGAGGCGGTTCACCGCCTCCTGGACCGCGCGTTCGCTTTCGGCATCGAGGGCGCTGGTCGCCTCGTCGAGCAGCAGCACCGGCGCGTCGCGCAGGATCGCGCGGGCGATGGCGATACGCTGTTTCTGCCCGCCCGAGAGCATGACCCCCCGTTCGCCCACGAAGGTGTCATAGCCCTGCGGCAGCGCCTTGAGGAAATCATGCGCCGCCGCCGCCCGGGCCGCGACCTCCACCTCTTCGTCGCTGGCATCGGGGCGCCCGAAGCGGATGTTGTCGCGCGCACTCATGGCAAAGATCGCCGGATCCTGCGGCACCAGCGCAAGCTGCCGGCGCAGGGCCGCGCGTCCGACATCGCGCAGGTCGGTGCCGTCCAGGGTGATGCGCCCCGCCTGCGGATCGTAGAACCGCAAGAGAAGCTGGATCATCGTGGTCTTACCGGCCCCCGAAGGCCCGACAAGTGCAACCGTCTCGCCCGGCTCGATCACGAGGTCGATCCCGTCGAGAGCGGATCTCTCCGGTCGCGCCGGATAGGCAAAGCGGACCGCCTCGAACCGGATCGCCGCGCGGCGCAGGTCGGGAACCGGCTGGGGCGTCGCGGGATCGGTCACGCTGTCCACCGCCTCGAGCAGTTCGACCAGCCGTTCGGTCGCACCGGCCGCGCGCTGCAATTCGCCCCAGATCTCGGTCAGCGCCCCCACCGCGCCCGCGGTCAGCACGGCATAGATGATGAACTGCACCAGCGCCCCGATGGTCATGGCCCCGGCCCGCACGTCATGCGCGCCGATCCAGAGCACGCCCACCACCCCCGCGAACACGAGGAAGATGACGATGGCGGTCATCACCGCGCGCACGCCGATGCGCGCCCGTGCCACGTCGAAACTCCTTTCCGTCACCCGCGCGAACACGGCGCGGCTTTCGTCCTCGTGGGTGAAGGCCTGCACCGTCTGCGCCGCCAGCAACGCCTCGGAGGCCGAGCCGGAGGAATTGGCGATCCAGTCCTGGTTCTCGCGCGAGAGTTGCCGCAGCTTGCGCCCCATCAGCACGATCGGCACGATCACCGCCGGCACGATCAGCAGGACCAGCCCCGCCAGCTTGGCCGAGGTGACGACCAGCAGGATCATCCCGCCCACGAGGATGAGCGCGTTGCGCAGCGCCACCGATACCGACGATCCGATCACCGACAGGATCAGCGTGGTGTCCGTGGTGATGCGCGACAGCACCTCGCCGGTCATGACCCGTTCGAAGAAGGCGGGACTCATGGCGATCACGCGGTTGAACATCGCCATGCGGATGTCGGCCACCACCCGCTCGCCCAGCCGGGTGACAAGATAGTAGCGCACCGCTGTCCCGAGCGCGAGAAGCACCACCAGCCCCAGCGCCAGCGCGAAATGGGAATCGAGCAGCTCCACCCCGCCCGCCCCGAAGGAATCGACCACCTGCCGCACCGCCAGGGGCAGCACGAGCGAGATCCCCGCCGTCAGGACCAGGGCCACGATCGCGGCTGCGGCAATCGCCCGATAGGGCCGCACGAAGGGCCACAGCGCCGCCAGCGCGCCAAGCCGCCGCGAAACCTGCCGATCCTCGGCCAGATGCCGGTCAGTATGTGCCATGCCGTCTCCCTCGCGCTTGCGCCGGGTCGTGTTCCGCCTCAGGTGAAGGGGTGGAGCGGGTGAAGGGAATCGAACCCTCGTCTGGAGCTTGGGAAGCTCTCGCTCTGCCATTGAGCTACACCCGCGGCGCCCTTCAGCTATCGTCTCGGCGCGCCGGCTTCAAGAGCAAAGCCGCAGGAAATTGCGCGACCGCCGCCGCAACGGCAGGGGCGAAGACGGGGCGAGGGCGGGACGAGCACGGGACGAGGACGGGGCAGGGGCCATGGGGGCCGCACGGACAGCGCCCTCAAAGACCCCATCCCGCCGCCCTGCCACGCCCTCAGGCACCGAGGCACGACACCGGCAACCCCACCCGCGCAGGAGACCGAAATGGCAAACAGGACTGGGGATTTGTGATGGCGGAGAGGGTGGGATTCGAACCCACGGACCCCGTGAAGGGTCAACGGTTTTCGAGACCGCCCCGATCGACCACTCCGGCACCTCTCCGTGCGGGCGGTCTTAGTCGGGGTCTCGGGCGGGTGCAAGGGTGAAAACACGCGGTTGCGGGTGATCGGGGGCGTGGCGGTGCTTGGAAGCCGGGGGGATGGCGGCTATCACCGGGCGGTCCCGTGGTCGGTCCGAGGAGAGAGTCGGTGCGCCCAGTCTGCATCCCCGTCACGGCCGGACCGGTCATCGGGTCCGCGCCCCCGTGCGGCCTCTTGCGCGCGGCGCTTGCGGCGCTTCTGCTGCTGCTGTCCGCAGCGACTGCCGGGGCGCAGCCGCAGGCGGGGATCGACGCGCTGATCGCGGCGCTGCGGTTCGACGATCTGCTGCCGGTGCTGCGCGACGAGGGTGTCGCCCATGGCGCCGCTCTGTGGCAGGACGAGCTCGGGGGTGCCCCCGCCACCTGGACGGCCGAGGTCGCGGCGATCCACGACCCGGTCCGGATGGAGGCCTCCTTGCGTGCAAGCCTCGGGGCCGCGCTTGCCGGGGTCGATCTGGCGCCGGTGCTGGCCTTTCTCGGGACCGAGCCGGGCCGCGCCCTCGTGCGCCTCGAGGTGTCCGCGCGCCGGGCGATGCTCGACCCCGATGTGACCGATGCCGCGCGCGCGACTGCCGTGCGTGAGCGGGGCGCAACCTCGTCCCGGCTCGAGCTTGTGGAGGGGCTCATCGCGGCGAACGACCTGATCGAATCCAATGTCGGCGCCGCGCTCAATGCCAACCTTGCCTTCATGTCCGCGCTGCTGGCGGGCGGTGCGATGCCGCCCGGCACGACCGAAGCCGACCTTTTGCGCGATCTCTGGGCACAGGAGGACGCGATCCGCGCCGCCACCGCCGAATGGGCTTACTCCTACCTGCTGCTGGCCTATGCCCCGGCCAGCGATGCCGATCTGGCGTCCTATGTGGCCTTTTCCCGGACCCCGGCGGGGCAGGCCCTCAACCGGGCGCTGTTCCTGGCCTTCGGCGGGCTTTACGACACGATCTCGGCCGAGATGGGCGCGGCGATGGCGCGTCATCTTCTGTCCAGGGCGCTCTGAGGCGGGGGCGGCCGAACCGGCGTTCGGGCGGGATCAGGCCATTGTGCCATCCCGGACGATCACAGGGGCCCTCGCCGGTCTGCCCTGTTCGTGGCAGGTTCGGCCCTGCGCAAGGTTCGGGAGGAACGGGAATGACCATCGCCATAGGCGTGATCGGAGCGGGGGTGATGGGGGCCTGTCATGCGCGCCTCCTGCCGGTGCGCCCGGCGCTCTATTCCTGAGAGCACCGGGACGAACCGGGCCTGATCCGCCGCATTTCCCTGTCGCAGGTCCCTGCCGGCGGGACGCGGCGTCAGGCGGCCGGGGTGGCGACCCAGGCCGCGCTGGCCGAGGATGCCTTGATCGCCTCGATCAGCCGCTGGATCCGCGCCCCGGCGGCAAAGCCGAAGGGTTCGGCGCTGCGGCCCGCGATCGCGTCCATATAGCCCGCGACCTCGATCGCCTTCAGGTCGTTGAAGCCGATCTGATGCCCCGGCGCCACGCAGAACAGGCCATAGGGCGCGTGGTCGGGGGCGGCCTCGATCCGGCGGAACCCGCGCAGGCCGGCGCGGTCGGCGGTCGCGTAGAAATGCAGTTCGTTGAACCGCTCCTGCGTGAAAAGAAGCGCGCCCCTGCTGCCATAGACCTCGAAATCATGCTGCATCTTGCGGCCGGTGGCCATCCAGCTTGCCTCGATGCTGCCGGTGGCGCCGTTCTCGAACCGCAGGAATGCGCGCGAAATGTCGTCCACCTCGATCCGCCGCAGCCCGCCGCGGCCGTCAGGGCGTTCGCCCACCACGGTGACGCAATCGCCCATCACCCGCGCAATCGGGCCAAGCAGGAATTCCGCCGTGGCCAGCGCATGCGAGCCGATGTCGCCCAGCGCGCCGCCGCCGGCGGGATCGTGGCGGAAGGTGAAGGGCGAGAGCGGGTCGATCATGTAATCCTCGGCATGGATGCCGCGGTAGCCCGTGATCGTGCCCAGTTCCCCGGCCGCGATCATGTCGCGCGCAAGGTGCAGCATCGGGTTGCACAGGTAGTTGAAGCCGACCTGCGTCACCACACCCGCCGCAGCGGCCGCGCCGGCCATTTCCGTGGCCTCGGCATGGGTGGGGGCAAGGGGTTTCTCGCAATAGACATGCTTGCCCGCGGCGATGGCGGCCAGCGCCATTTCCCGGTGCAGCGCGTTCGGCGCGGTGATGTCCACAAGGTCGATGTCCGGATCGGCGACCATGGCACGCCAGTTGTCGGTCGCCCGGGCAAAGCCGAAGGCGCGCGCCGCCTTCTGCGCCACCTCGGTGCTCACATCGGCAAGGGTGTGCAGCTCGAGGCGGAACGGCAGGTCGAACACCTTTTCGGCGGTGGCAAAGCCGAAGACATGGGCCTTGCCCATGAAGCCCGAGCCGATGAGGCCGATGCGCAGGACGGGTTTCTCAGACATGGGGTGTCTCGTGGTTGACGGTGGGCGCGGGATCGGGCGTTCCCGCAGGGACGTCACGGATGTCCGGCACCGCCTGCACCGCCATGCCCCCGGCGCCCGTCGGCGGCACAGCGGAGGGGGTCGGATCCTCCTTGATCGGGTCGCGGGCGAATCCCGTGGCCCGCGCCTGCCTGCGCAGGGCCGGGCCCGAAGGGGGCAGCCTCGCGGCGTTCGGCCGATGCGGCATCAGTAACCGCCCTCCTGCGCGCCCCCGGTCGCGCGCGCGCCATCGGTCAGGTCGCGAAACCGCGTCACCGTCGCCTCGGCCGCCTGCGCCAGCAGCCGCGTATCGCCGCTGACCGTCACCAGGTCGAAACCCCAGCCGACCACCCGCGCCGCGTATTCCGACGTGCCGCAATGCAGCCCGGCGCGCAGCCCGTGCGCCTTGGCGCGGGCCAGGATGTGCTGGATGAGGGCGATCATCTCGGGTTCCTCGCGGTCGAATCCGGGGCCAAGCCGGCCGCCCTGCGTGCCGATGGTCAGGTCGGCCGGGCCGATATAGATGCCGTCGATCCCCGGCGTGGCCATGATCCCCTCAAGGTTCGCCACCGCCTCGGCGGTCTCGATCATGGCCAGGCCGATCACCTCGTCGTTCATCGCGGTGCCATAGCCCCCCAGCGCCACCGCCGCCCGGGTCGGGCCGAAGCTGCGCTGGCCGCGCGGCGGATAGCGCAGGAAACTGGCGAATTCGGCAGCCTCGGCCGCGTTGTTCACCATCGGGCAGATGATGCCCATGGCCCCCGCATCCAGCGCCTTCATGACGATCCCCGGCTCGCGCCAGGGCACCCGCACCATCGGCACCACGTTCGAGGCGCGCATCGCCTGAAGCATCGGCAGCGCCGCCGAATAGTCGAGTGCGCCATGCTGAAGATCGACCGTCAGCGTGTCATAGCCCTGCGCCGCCATGATCTCGGCGGTGAAGGAATTGCCGATCGACAGCCAGCCATTGAGCGCCGGACGCCCCTGCCGCCAGATGTCATGCAAGCGATTGATGGCCATTCAGTCCTCCGGAAACGTCATCCGGGCCGGTCTGGTATCGACATGATCCGCGATTCCCCCGGGCCCGCCCTCATGGCCCATACCCGATTGCCCGGCGCTGCCAAAGGGGACTTCGGTCGCGGCCGGGACCAGGCGGCCGATCCCGGCCATTTCCGCCTTCAGCCCGCGACGGCGCCGATCCCGCTGG
>WBZR01004007.1_pt1 | contig 12505 bp, 10 predicted proteins | sample 5204231 | NCBI WGS metagenome assembly WBZR01 (sample SAMN12412403, study PRJNA552823) | activated sludge metagenome | isolation source: activated sludge from anammox sidestream of wastewater treatment plant... | place: USA: Virginia | collected 2017-08
CATCCACACCTCCTCGATCTACGGCGTCGTCGGTCCCGACCAGCGCATCTACGAGGGCTCCGAGTATCTCGGCATGCCGATCAACACGCCGGCGGTCTACTCCACGACCAAGGCTGCGGTCATCGGGCTGGCGCGATACCTGGCGACCTATTGGGCAAGGCATGGCATACGCGTGAACGTGCTGACGCCCGGCGGCGTCGCGAGCGGCCAGAACGACGCCTTCGACAGACTGTACAGTGCGCGCGTGCCGTTGGGACGCATGGCCCGGGCGAGCGAGCTGCACGGCGCGCTTCTTTTCCTCGCGTCCGACGCATCCTCTTACGTCACCGGTCAGAACATCATCGTCGATGGCGGCCTGACGTGCTGGTAATCGAGAATCCTCGGGGGGGCTTCAAATGGACATAATCCGATATCCGCAATCAGTCGAGCTGTCGAAGTACTCGCCCAACGCCGCGAGCCCGGAGCGTTACTACGGCTTGCCGGCCGAGGTGGTGTTCTGCGCGCGTTGCACCTACAGCAACCAGAAGCCGAACTCCGACAAGGAGTACAAGCACACGCGCGAATCGAAGAAGCCGACGGTCGCCTTCGACGGGGAGGGCGTGTGCTCGGCCTGCCGGATCGCGGAGCGCAAGCAGCAGATCGACTGGGCGGCGCGCGAACGGGAGCTGCAGGCGCTGTGCGACAAGTACCGGCGACACGACGGCGGCTACGACTGCCTGGTGCCAGGGTCCGGCGGCAAGGACAGCTTCTTCGCGGCACACAAGCTGAAGTACGAGTACGGGATGAACCCTCTGACGGTGACCTGGGCGCCGCACATCTACACCGACTGGGGATGGCGCAACTTCCAGTCCTGGATACACGCCGGCTTCGACAATTACCTGTTCACGCCGAACGGGCGCGTGCACCGGTTGCTGACCCGTCTCGCGCTCGAGCAGATGTTCCATCCGTTCCAGCCGTTCATCATGGGGCAGATGTACTTTCCGCCGAAGATGGCGGCGCAGATGGGCATCCCGCTGGTGTTCTACGGGGAGAATCCCACCGAGTACGGCAACGCGGCCACGGCCGACAACAAGGCCACCAAGGACTGGGAATACTTCACCAGCCCGGATCAATCCCAGATCTTCATTGCCGGAACGGCCATTTCCGACCTCAAGCAGCATTTTGGGCTGTCGGATCACGACCTGCTTCCGTACATGCCGCCCAATCCGGACGACCTGCGCGACGCGAAGGTGGACGTGCATTACCTCGGCTACTACCTGCCGTGGCATCCACAGGAGTGCTACTACTACGCCGTCGAGCACGGAGGATTCCAGGCGGCGCCCGAACGCACCGCCGGCACCTACAGCAAGTACAGCTCCATCGACGACAAGATCGACGACCTGCACTACTACACCACATTCGTCAAGTTCGGCATCGGCCGCGCCACCTACGACGCGGCGCAGGAGATCCGAAACGGCGAGTTGACGCGCGAGGAGGCCCTTCGCCTGGTCCGGCGATTCGACGGCGAGTATTCGGAGCGGTTCGAGAAGGCCAACTTCGAGTACCTTTCACTTCCGCCCCAGCAGTTTCCGACGGCATCACGGATGTTCCAGCAGCCGATTATGGACCGCGAGTATTTCGAACGGCTCACCGATCGGTTCCGTTCGCCGCATCTGTGGGCACACGACGGCCGGCAATGGTTCCTGCGGGCGACCTCGTTCGCGGAACTGGACGCGACCGAGCAGGCGGTGTCCGCACTGTGACGTTGCCGATCAGGGCGCGCCTGTCGCCGGCAGCCTGGCGCTTCATTGGCGGGGAGATGCGAAACCGGCGGTGGAAGCTGGCGGTGTTCCTCGCGCTGGGCCTGGTGGCCGGTGTGATCGAGCTGGTCGGCGTCGGCCTCGTCTACCCGCTGCTCATCATCGCGCTCAGCCCGGAGAGCCTGGCCAGCCATCCGTTCTTCGCCAGGCTGTTCGGCGCCGTGGAACCCGGCGGTTCCCATCGTTTCTTCGTCATCATGGCGGCAATCATCGCCGGCATCATGGTCATGAAGAACGTCTACATGGGATTCTTCAACTGGCTGCAGCAGCGCACGCTGGCGCGCTGGAAGACGAGGCTCAGCGCCCGGCTGATGCGCCTCTATCTCTTCTCGGATTACCGGCTGTTTCTGGAAAAGACCAGCTCCGAGATGATACTGAACATCGCGCTGACCGGCCTGGTCTACGATCAGTTCGTCGCCGGGATGATCAACCTGATCGTCAGCGGCACGATACTCGCGGCGCTCGGCGTGCTGCTGCTGGTCGCATTGCCGCTGAAGGTGTTCGCCAGCCTGCTTTGCGTCTGCCTGGCCGCGGCGCTGCTCTATGCGACGACGCGCAAGACGTTCGAGCGGATCGGGCGGGATCTGAACGACATCTTCAAGGCGCGGCAGAGCGTGCTGCGGCAGGCAATCGGCCTGATCAAGGAGACCAAGATCATGTCGAAGGAGCGCTTCTTCCTGGACATGTTCGCCCGGATCGAGGAGCGCAATTTCATCCGCAACGCGCACTACAATTTCCTCTCGACGCTGCCGCCGTTGATGATCGAGAGCGCGTCGATCATCACGATCATCGCGCTGGTGAGCTACATCCTGTTCGTGAGCGGCCAGGAACCGTTCGGCGTGGCGACCCTCGGCCTGCTCGTCGTCGCGCTCTTCCGCGCCGCGCCGCTGCTCAACAGGATCCTGAGCGCGCTGCGGTTGATCAATATCAGCAGGAATTCCGTGGAAACGGTGGCGCGCGAGATCGAGGGATTCGAGCATGCCATCGTCGGTGTGCCGAAGGAGGAGCCGGAGCGCCTGCCGTTCACCGACAGGATCAGGCTGGAGAGGATCTCGTTCTCCTATCCGTCGAGCCACACCCAGGCGCTGCGAAACGTCACCCTCGACATCCGCCGCCACGAGTTCATCGGCATCACGGGCATGTCCGGCGCCGGCAAGACGACGCTGACGGCCATCCTCATGGGCCTGATCCAGCCGACCGCGGGTACCGTCAGCGTCGACGGGATGAAGCTGGATACGCCGCGGCTCGTCCGTTCCTGGCAGAGGAACCTGGGGTACGTGGCGCAGCACATCCTGCTGATCGAGGATTCCGTGGCCGCCAACATCGCCTTCGGTGAGGATCCCGAAGACGTCGACCGGCAGCGCGTGTGGCGGGTGCTCGAAACGGTGCAGATGAAGAGCTTTGTCGAAGGGTTGCCCGGGGGCATCGACTACTTCCTCGGCGAGGACGGGATACGGCTCTCCGGCGGGCAGCGCCAGCGTATCGGGATCGCCAGGGCCCTGTATCACGATCCGGGCGTGCTGGTGCTCGACGAGGCGACGGCGGCGCTCGACGTGGCGACGGAGCAGGCCTTCGCGGCGAGCCTGGAGGCGATGCGCGGGACCCGGACACTGGTCGTGATCGCGCACCGGCTGAGCACACTGAGGTACTGCGATCGCATCGTCATGATGGCCGATGGCGGCGTGATAGGCATCGATGCATTCGACGGACTCGAGGAGTCGTGCCCGGAATTCAGGCGCCTGGTCGAGCTGTCGAAACTGGAGAGGGTGGCATGATGGATCGGAGGAATTGCGGCACGCGGTCGATCCCGCACCGGCTTTCGCCGGGAATAAGAGCTATCGTCTGAATCCGTGACCGTCATGTTGATCAGTGTCAGGCTCCTGTCGGAGCTTCCTCTCGCAGCAGAGCTGAGCAGGAGGCTACGCGGGGCGGGCGAACGAGTGATCCTGTGCTCGGAGGAGGACGCGGAGCCCGGGACGGAAATGATTCGACGCGCCGCGGAGAACACGGGAGCTCACTACGACAACCTGCAGCGCGAGGAACGACGGCTGCCGGAAGGGATCGAGAGGACCGCGCAGGTGCCCGGTATGGATCGCGGACGCACTACGCCGCTCGGCAAGATAACGCGATTGGTCGATCGCGTTCGGATTGATAGACACCTCAACCAGCCGCGCTATCAGGCATTTGCCGGCCTCCTGTCGAGGCAACTGATTGCTGCGGGACAGATGCTCGACAGGCACCGGGTTTCGCTCGTCATTGTCTTTCAGGATGGCGCGTCGGGCAACGCGCCACTTGTTCGCGCAGCGGCGATCCGCGGCATACCGGTACTGGATTGTCCGTACGGTTTTGGCACCAGTCGTGACTTCGAAGACTACCTGAAAGAGAAGCAGAGGGAGGGCAGTCTTGTCGTGTTGGAGGGGCCACTGCGCGAGATCATGCTGCGCGATTATCCGCGATGGACGAGAAAACTCGACGGCGAGGACGTCGTGATGTATCCGCCTGATTACATCGTGGCGCGCGAACGCCTGGGCATGGGACTGAAACTTCCCTGGGTCGTGCACGGCGGCTATGCGACGATCCTCGCGGCCGAAAGCCAGGCAATGCGCGAGCATTATATCGACGAGGGAATCGAACCGGACAAGATAACTATGACCGGAACCGTCTACTGCGACGTCCTGCACGAGGCATTGATACGGCGTGAGACGGAGGTGCCAGCGGACGCAGAGCACCGTGTGGTGTTGTTGTCGATCCCCCCTTCGTATCACGACCTGCGACCGGGAACGAATGAGTTCTCCACCTACGAAGAGATGTGCACAAGGTTGATCCGGACAATAGCCGACACGCCGCACGCGAGGTTGACGGTTTCACTGCATCCCGGAATGACGGCGGAACAGCGCGCGGTCGTGGAGCGACTTGGTGTGAATATCTCGAATGAATGGATCATTCGCTTGATCCCGGCATGTGACATCTACGTGACGACCTTTTCCTCGACGATACGCTGGGCAGCGGTGTGCGGCAGGCCGGTCATCAACTACAACGCGTATGCCTACTCATCCCGCGACTACGACGGCATCCGCGATATCTACAAGGTGATCTCGGTCGAGGACGTCGGTCGTATCCTCAGCCAATTGACACAGCCGAGCGTCTATCGGGAGGCCGCCGCGCGCCAACGCGATGCCGGGCAGCGGTGGGGAATGCTCGACGGGAAGAATTTCGCCCGTATCCATCGAGTCATCCGGGATCTTTGCGGTGGATCCGGCGAGCGATCCGCGGGTTGCACCGATGCCGCCGACGTACCGGTCCAGGGGAGGGGGAATGACGACTGAAGAGCGCGCGAACGCGGAAATATGGGGAGACATCTACAGCGGCGGAAGACTGCTGTGGTATCCATACGAGGTTGCGGTGAGGATCGTCAGCTACCTCAACCGCCAGGGGCAGCTGGTCGGCAGGATACTCGATCATGGCTGTGGAACCGGCAATCACCTGGAGTTCTTCTTCCGTCTGGGACTCGATGCCGTCGGCACCGAGGTCGCTCCGGCGGCATGCGAGATCGTCAGGAACCGGTTTGGAGGAGCGAAGCTGAAGGCGCCGGAGGTCGTGATATTCGACCCGGAGCGCCCGCTCGCGGGGCAGCTGCCGCGGTACGATCACGTGTTCGCATGGGGAAGCACCCATTACGGGCGCAGGGAGAAGGTGCTCTCGGACATCGCCGACCTGGTCCAGGGCCTGGCCGCAGGCGGCAGTTTCATCTTTGCGGCACCATCACTGCACGATGTCGTCGCGCGCCATTCCGTCCGTCAGCCGGACGGGACGTATTGTCTCGTCGACGACGTTTCGGGGCAGAAAGGCGCGCTGCTCTCCATTCCTCAGGATGAAGACGAACTGCGCCAGTGGTGCGCCGGGATCGCGATCGAGGACATCGGCCGCTTCGGCTGGACACTGCACGGGGAGACATCGGAATTCATATTTCTGTACGGCACGAAGAGCGGCCGATCATGAGCAGACTCGATTTCGGCAGAACGATCGTACTCACGCCCCACCCGGATGACGAGACGCTGGGGTGTGGCGGCACACTGCTTCGCCTCAAGAGGGAGGGTGGCGCGTCGCTGTTTTGGGTGCTGATGACGCGGATGACCGCCGAGGCCGGGTACGACGATGCCGCAATCCGCAGACGTGATGAGGAGATCGCGCAGGTAGACGAACTCTACGGCTTCGAGAGAACGGTCCAGTTGCCGTTCTCGGCAGCGATGCTCGATATCGTACCGACGCACGAACTGGTGCGGGCCCTGGCGGCGGTATTCGATGATCTCCAGCCGGAGACCCTTCTTCTTCCCTTTTCGTCGGACGCGCACAGTGATCACCGCCGATCGTTCGCGATTGCGAGCGCCTGTTCCAAGTGGTTCCGGCGAAAGTACCTGCGCCGGATCATGTGCTACGAGGTCCCATCGGAGACCGGGTTCAACCTGGATCCGGCGGCGTTCCCGTTCGCACCGAATTGTTACATCAGGCTCGAACCCCGCGACGTGGCCAGGAAGATCGAGATCATGAACCTGTACAAGGGCGAGATGGCGCCTTTTCCTTTCCCGCGGAGCGAGGAGGCGATCGAAGCGCTGGCGCGATTGCGGGGGAGTCAGTGCGGGTCAGAAGCGGCTGAGGCCTATGTGCTCGTCCGCGAGTCGTTATGAGAGGATGATTGTCTCGGCACACCAACCGCCATACCTGCCGTGGCTGGGACTCCTGGAGAAGATTGCGCTCTCCGATCGCTTCGTCATCCTCGACAACGTGCAATACAACGCCCGCGCGTTCCAGCACCGAACGCTCTATTCCTGCGACGGCGGCGCGCGATATCTGAGTCTGGCGGTACACTCGCGCGGGCACCAGACACATGGAACCAGGATTGCCGAGATCCGGCTTGCGGACGCGACCATGCCCCGTAGGCACTATGAGACGCTGCGGCACCGCTACGGTCGCCGGCCGGGGTGGAAGACCATCGCGGCGGAGCTAGGCGAGATCCTGAGCAGCGACCGCGACAGCCTTCTCGATCTCAACGTCGCGCTGCTGAGGATGACGCTCGAGCGATTCGACGTTCGCACCGAGCTTGTGCAGGCGTCGTCGCTCCACGCATCCGGCCGCAGGGATGACCTGATGCTCGAGTTGACGCTGGCGGCGGGCGGTTCGGCCTATCTCTCCGGGACCGGGGCGAAGGCGTACATGGACGAGTCGAAGTTCAGTCGCGCGCAGGTACCGCTCTACTGGCAGGTCTTCGAACATCCGGTCTATCGGCAATCGATCGGCGATCCTTTCCAGGCAGGATGCTTCGCCCTGGAATGGATCATCGAAGATCCGGACCACGCGGTTGCCGGCTTTCATTCGCATGTGAAATCGATGGGTCGCGCCTGCGGAATCATTGAATGATGGAATCGATAGCCTTCATCCCGGCCCGTGGGGGATCAAAGCGGTTCCCAGGAAAGGCCCTTGCGGCATTCCGGGGTCGAAGCCTGATCGGATGTACGGTTGAGACCGCGATCGCCAGTGGCTGCTTCATGCGGATCGTCGTCTCGTCCGATGCGGAACCAATCCTGGCCGAGGCGTCACGATTCCCGGGTATCGAGGCTCGATGGCGGCCAGTAGCGTTGGGGTCGGACCAGGCCACGACGATGGACGTCCTGTTCGATTTCCTGACCAACCCGCACGCACACGTACTCTACGACGGATCCGCCACTCCGAACCCGGGCCTTTCACCGGATGAGGGCGGGGCGGCGCTCGCCCTGATGCAGCCTACGTGCCCGCTGCTACAGCCGCAGGACGTGCGCAGGACCCTTGCGCTGCTCGGCAACGGGATCGACGCGGCGGTCTCTGTAGTCGCGGTGTCGGTCCCGCCCATGCTCTGCTTCGCCGTCGATGAGCAAACCGGGATCTGCGAGATCCCGGCCGACTCGCCCCTGGTTCAGGGGCGAACGCGAAAGCAGGCACACCGGCAGAGCTATGCCCCCAACGGGGCGATCTACGCGGCAACGGTCGACGGGATCCTGGCGAGACGGAGTTTCTTCAAGGGCACAGTGGCAGCCTACCGCATGCCTCGCGAACGCTCAGTGGATATTGACGAAGAATACGACCTCGAGATCGCGGAATTCCTGGCCGGGCGGAAGGGGGATCGCGATGGAAAGTGAGAGCTACCTGTCGGGACCTCCGGCGTTCACGTCGCTGTGGCCGGCCTTCCCGCAGCAGAACCCGGCACCCCGCGCCGCCCGGGACGCCATCGTCCGGGTGATGCACGACGTCAGCGACGTCAAGGTGCTCGGTGCAGCCGGGCAGAGCATCGCCGGCCGTTATGTCGTGACCATGAAAGACGGTGTTCGGCGTTTTCTGAAGGTGTTCGAGAACGAGATCCGCTCGCTGCAGGTTCACTCGGATCAGGTTGCGCGACGATGCTCGGATAGTGGAATACCCGTCATCCTCGCCATGACGCCGGATCCCATTGGCATCGGCAACGGATTCAGCGCAATGCTGTTCCCGTATGTCGACGCGCGATTTTCCGACAGAACATTCGATGAGGTGGGGATGGTCGGCTCGCTGATCGGCAAGGTACACAGATGCCTTGAAGGCCACCCTCAGGCACGGAAAATCGAGACTGCGGCGAACGACATGCACGAGAGGTTGTGTGCGACCGCAGGGCGAATTCTTGGAGGATGGACTGCGCATGCCCGCTTTCAGCCAATTGCGGTGTCCGCTGCAAGGCGTTATGTGGATGGGTTGTTGATTCGGCGGCAGGCACAGATGATCCACGGTGACTGCAATTACACGAACTTTCTGTTCGATCGGCACACGGGCAGCCCATACGTCATCGATTTCGAGGAGAGCCGTTCGGCATGGTTGAATCCGCTGTCGGATCTGGCGGTGGCGACGCAGCGCTTCGCACTCGTCGACAGGACGAACCAATCGTCTCGGCTGGCCGCGGCGCTGGTCGACGGATATGTGGTGGCAAGCGGCAGGCGGGTACGGACAAACGACCTGCAGACGGCTGGTGAGGAGATGATCGCGCGTTCGATCCTCCTCATGGCGGAGAAGGAGGCGGAAGGTATCTCGATTCCCGAGGCCGAATGGCAGAAATTCTCGGATTTGGCAGAGATTTCTCGCGCCGATCGCTCACTGCCCTCGCCGCCGGCCGAGGCAGCGACCGAGGCGGGATCCACCCGGAAGATCTGACATGGGGCTGCGGTCGACCATAGAGATTGGCGATGTCTGCATCGGCGGCGGCAGTCCCCCGCTGTTCCTCGCGGACATTGGTACCTACTTCAATCAGGATGTTGCGCGCGGCAAGCAGCTCATCGACGATGTCGCCGACTGTGGGTTGCGTTTCGTCAAGGGAGAGGTGCTGCACGACGCAGGAATTTGCCTCGATTGTGGCCTCGAGGAGGTGATTACCGACGCCGAGGCACGTGTCACGACCGAGCGATACAGGGATGTCATCGGGCGCAAGGTGCTGCCGCTGAGCAGTCATGACGAATTGTTCTCTCACGCCCGCCGCCGCGGCCTCAGTCTCGCCCTTTCAGTCTACGACGGCACGGGCGTCGCGTATGCGGTGGAACGTGGCGTCGAGATAATCAAGGTCGCATCGTCAAACATCGTCCACAAACCGCTCATCGAGAGAATAGCGCGGACCGGGAAACCGACCATCATCGATACTGGACGCGCTTCGCTCGGGGAGATCTTGCGCGCGGTGCAGTGGTTCGTGAATGCCGGTGGATCAGCGTTGATCGTCGAGTACAGTCCGCCCGCGCCGCCTGCGCCGCCATCGATGCAAAACATCCGCTTCATCGACACGCTGCGGACGATATGTCAATGTCCGATCGGGCTGTCTGATCATCACGTGGGCGACGAGATGCTTTATGCGGCCGTCGCGGTGGGCGCGGCGGTGCTCGAGAAGGGAGTGTGTCCGAACGACCTCGATCGCGAACAGGATCGCGCGCATGCGCTGGTGGTCCGTGAATTGAGGGATGTGGTGCGCAAGTGCAGCAATGTTCACATGGGCATGGGGAACACGATCCCGGAGCTCAGGGCGCCGCAACCGACACATCCGGCGCGAATGGGGCTTGTCGCCGCGCGGGATCTCGAGCGTGGCGACGTGCTCACCGAGCATGAGGTCGGGTTCGCCTTTCCGGCCGTCGGCGTCGCCGTCGAAGACATCGAACGGGTGCTGGGATGGCGTGTCCGGAGCGGCGTCCGGGCCGGCGCTCCGATCAGGTGGACGGATCTAGACGGACCTTGAGTTGCTGCGCGAGATCCGGGTCCCGACACTGCAGCGAGAGGCGCGCTCATGACGTTTGACGACGTGTGCCGCAGCGCAATCACCTGGATCGACTGACGAACAGCAGCGCGAATCGCACCGGGGCCGGACGCGCGACGTTCGGGCCAGCCCTCGAACGCCCAAATGCCATGGCGGAACCTGACAAGTCGTACCGAAAACTCAAGGCGCGATTCCTCGCGCTCGATGCGACGTTGGAGATCTTCGAACCATGCATCGATGGCTGGATGGCCTGGCCGGCCGTGAAGCGCAGGGTCTGGAACGCCATCCGGCGCCAGCAGGAGGGTGCCGCCGGGCAGATCGCTGCGACGCCGGGCAAGGTCGCCGTTCGATTCGCCGCGGGCCTGGTCGCGATACTGCGTCACCTCCTGCTTCCGGCCCGGCGGACGGTGGCGGTGCTGTACTCGCCGCGGCAGTCGCGCCGTGCCGACGGCACGATGGTTCATCCTCATCTCGACGCGCTGGTTCGCCCCGAACGATCGGTGCTTCATTGCGCTTACGGCTGGGGTGGCAATCGCACCTCGATCGGCCGTGGATACGTCGCGGAGCACGGTATCGCCGCGGTCGTGGCGATCGCCGCCAGGGCCGTTGCAATGAGCCCCTCCGTTCAACTGACCGCGGCGAAGCTGACGCTGTCGATTGCGACGACGTTCCCGGAGGCGGCGGGTGCCGTCGGGCGCGATGTCATTGCCGATCAGTTGGCGCGGTTTCGTGTTCGAAAATGGCTGTACGGATTGCTGTTTGCACGCAGCGGCGTGCGCGCCGTGGCGGTGACCGATGCGGGCGGCAAGACCGGCGAGGTTGCCGCGGCAAAGTCCCTCGGGCTGCCGGTCGTCGAGGTGCAGCACGGCATGTTCGGTCACGACGAGCCCGATTACGCCTGGGTCCAGGCGCATCGCGGGTTTGGCAGGGCGATGCCTCTGCCCGATGCGATCATCGTCTTCGGCCCGCTTTGGAAGCGCGAACTCGCGCGCAACGATTACTGGCGCGACCAGGACATACTGCTCGCGAATAGTCCGATCCTGACATCCTATCGTCGCAGTGAGCCGGTGCGACGGCGGGAGCGGGGATCCCCGTTGGTGGTCCTGTTCGCCACCCAGTGGTACGTGCGGTCCGACGCCATCGCGTTTCTGAGCGCGGCGCTCGATCTGCAGCGGAAGAGCGGAGCGCGGGTGTTCCAGTTGCGCGTCAAGCTGCACCCGGCGGAGATTGCGGCGGAACGCGACTACGCCGCGCTCGCGGAGACGTTCCCGGAGGATTGCGTTCTTGCGCCGGCCGCGACCGAGGCCTTCGCCGAGATCCTGCAGGCCGACCTCGTTACCGGGTATACGTCGATGATGCTGCTCGAGGCCATCGGGCTGGGGGTCCCGGCCCTGAGCATCGGCACGGGCGCAGGCAAGGAGGGCTTCTGCACGGCATTCGGCATCGAGGAGCTTCGGGACGTGGTGCCCGAGGTCGACACCCCGGCGAAGTTCATCGAACAGCTCCGCGCAATGGCGCATCCGGATGCCTGGCGTGCCGCGCGCGCGGCCGCGGACAGGGCAGCGGCGGCGCTTTACACCCTTGACGGACGCACCGTCGAACAGGCCTTCATCGATGCGACCGGTGTCCGGCCCTAGGTTGCCGGTGATGATCGTCGCCCAGCGCCCCTCGGACTACGTCGAGATGCGCCGCTGCGCCCTCGCGCTGGCCGCGCGCGGGCATCGCATCCAATTCGTCTACAAGCGGTTGCGGCGCGGATCCGGGGACGAGGACAGGATTCTCGCTGAGGGCCGGGCGTACGCCGCGGCCGGTACGTTCGAGGGGTTTCGCGTGCTGGGCGAGGAGCCCCCGCGCGCCGGCAGTGCGGTACTGACGAACGCGACCGATCCAGGGACACGGCCGCGCCTCGGCTGGTTCAAGCTCGCCGTGCGGACAATCTTCAGGATCCCTGTCGTCTACGACCTGCGGCACGCAGTCCGCTCTCTGGTCGGTACGCTCCGGGTGTACCTGCGGTCGGTGAAGGATTTCAAGCGGATGATCGCCGAGTCCGGCGCGCGGGTCCTGATCCTTCCCGAGGACGTCGTCGGTGCATTCTCGCCGCTGCTCATCAAGGCGGCGCATCGCCGCGGCGTCCCGAGCCTGATCCTGCCCTATACCATCGCCAACCAGCAGGAGGCGTTCAAGAGCCTCATGGCTCAGCGGCATTACCAGCGCGACTTCCTGCCGAACCGCATTGCCGCAGCGCTGTTTCCCCGCTGGGTCATGACGCAGGACGGCATCTCGCTCCTTCGCCTGCCGGCCTGGCACGTCCTCGGTCAGGAGATCACCCGGACCACGCCGCCGGACCCGTGGATGATGAACAGCGGTTACGCAAACGCCATCGCCGTCGAGAGCGAGGCGATGCAGGACTACTACCGCG
>WBZR01003287.1_pt2 | contig 12503 bp, 9 predicted proteins | sample 5204231 | NCBI WGS metagenome assembly WBZR01 (sample SAMN12412403, study PRJNA552823) | activated sludge metagenome | isolation source: activated sludge from anammox sidestream of wastewater treatment plant... | place: USA: Virginia | collected 2017-08
TAATTTTTTTTTTCTTTTAAGACTGAGATACATATTTAATCTAAAAGTTATTTTATCAAAGTTATTATTCCTTTCCTGAATATCTGATTATCACAATTTGATTTTGCTTTTATATAGTACACAAAAACGGATGGAGGTTGTGGTGAGCCTAAATAAGTACCATCCCAGCATTGTGTAGGGTTTTTAGAATAATAAACTCTCACCCCTGATCTGTTAAATATACTAAACTCAAAATCCGTAATAGATCCCCAATACTTTACTCCAATACAGTCATTCAATCCGTCACCATTGGGAGTAAAAGAGTTAGGAATAAAATAACCGGATTTTCCATCATTAGAAACAAATAAGGTAATGCTGTCGCTATTCTCGCAGCCATTAGCATCTTTTCCCTTTACGATATACTGTGTTGTTGCAGCAGGAGAAGCTTCTGTTGTACCAATATTAGGATTTGATAATCCTGTAATCGGCGACCAAATATATGAAAGTGCTCCACTTGCGGTTAAAACACTTTTATCATACAAACAATTAATATCATTCGCTTTTTGTGCCTGTACATTTGGCGTAGGTAAAACGGTTACAGTTGTTGTTAATGTATTGGCAATATGACATGTAGTATCAGTTATAAGTACATTGTAAGTTGTCGTAATAGTTGGAGTTGCAGTTGGTGAAGCTGTTGTAGCATTGTTTAAGCCTTGAGATGGTGACCATAAATAAGTATCTCCACCGGTTGCTGATAGCTGCACCGGAACAAACAGGCAAGTATTTAATGGGCTGTTAACTGAAAATAAACTTGGAGAGCGAACGTCTATTTTTACTGAATCATTGTTTGTGCAGGAATTTAATCCGGTTACTGTTACATAATAAGTTGTAGTAGTAACAGGGATAGCCACCGGGTTTGAAATATTGGGATTATTGAGTGAAGCTGCGGGTGTCCAGCTGTAAGAAGAGCCACCTGTTGCAAATAATTGAACTGAAGCGCCTGCACAAACTGTTGTGTCGGCCGACATAATTACTACAGGCCTTGCATTGATATTAATCATTACGGTATCTTTTGCAGTGCATCCATTTGTAGTAGTTCCGGTTACAATATATTGGGTGGTAGTGGCCGGAGTGGCAATTGGGTTTGCAATATTCGGGTTATTAAGCCCGGTTACTGGCGACCAGGAATAAGTATTGGCTCCGGTAGCATTTAGTTGTACCTGGCCGCCGTTACAAAATGTTGTATCGTTATTTGTACGCACCCATGGGCTATCAACACTTATTCTTACAGAATCTGTTTTTAATTGAATAGCTGCAAAAGAAATATCATCAAGTGCAAAATGGCTTCCTTGTGCCAGATTCCCTTTGTTAATTATGGAAATAATTGCTGATGTAGCAGTACCTGAATTCCAGTTTGAATGAAAAGCTGTCCAGGTACAAAGCGGCTGACTGCTCAACAATGAATCGCCAATAGGATTTCCGTTGATAGAGAAAAATAATTGAGCTGATGCAGCATTAGACAAAGATTGAACCCAACTTGAAAAAGAATAATTTGTATTGGGAGTTACATTAATGGTTTGTGCCCATACAACCATATTGGGTGTGGCGGATCCATTAACCATCAGCATATTACCATTTCCGGAAGTATGATCAGAACATGTATTAAGCGTTGCGTTCCATGCTTGAGGGTTGGGGCCAACAAAGTATTCGCCTGCCAGGGTATTATTATTGCTGTATGTATATTGAGAAGTAAATCCTGTGTTTCCGGAGTTGAAGTTCCCGTTTGTAACCAAATTCGGTCCTAAAGTTTCTGCAGTATAATAATAAGTAATGTTTTGCTGGGTGGAAGTTGTTGGGTTTGAAATATTGGGATTATCAAGATACAAAGCAGGCGACCAGCAAAAGTTAAAAGAACCCACTCCAATAATTTGTTTAGAGCTGCCTCTGCATATCGTTGTATCATTGGTTGAAATAAGATGGTTATCGTTTTGTAAGTCTAACGTTATTGTTTTTGTAACGGTATCATTGCAAGAACCAAATTCCTGCATTAATTTGACGATATAGTTCCCTGGGTTTGTATATTGATGAAGAGGAGCAGTGTCGGCTACTACAAAACTTCCGTCGCCAAAGTCCCATTTTAAGGAGTTGAATCCGCTAGCATGTGTTATAAATTTTATTTGCAATGGATTACATGCGTTTCTTTGAAAGGAAAAGTCGTTGGCGCTGGCACATTGTGAGGGAATCGTACAGCTGTCAACCGAAAACTCACATTTAGAATTGTTAGAATTTATTTGTGATGATCCATTTAAGGCACCATTATAAGCAGGGTTTCCTTGTTTATTAAGGGTACTATTGAATTGATAATATGCAAGCAGGCCGGTTGTTGTAGTAGGTGAGGGTAATGAAACGTTCATGTAATTTCTGATTTCTGTCTGTGTTCTGGCTATATTCCATATTCTTACTTCGTTAATATAACCCAGAAATTGATTATCCAATAAGGTGCTACCCGACATTTGACCAATTGTTGTTATCAAATTATTATTGGTAAGAGTGCCTGTACAAGGTGTTTGTGAAATGAGAAAACCATTGCGGTAAAATTTCAAATTTGCACCATCATATACCATTGCAACATGATAGTTTTTATTAAGATCGATGGGACAGGTTTGAGAAATTTTTACATTCCCTGAAATGGATGTAGTTATTTCGCAGCCATTTGGTTGTAGGGCATAGTTTGCATCAGTTGGATTAGTATGTTTTGAAACGAGATAACCATAATAAAGATTATTATTAAGTGGCGTTGTTCTATTAAATAATGCTTCTACGGTAAGTTGATCTCCGGCAACGTCAATATCACCTATATTCATTGATGAAGGTGTGGCGGGTGTAGTAAGCCAGTTGTTACAATTAATTTCATTGCAAGGAGTACTATTTTCACCTAATAATGTGATTTCGTCATTTGTTAGTACTCGGTTGTACCATCTTACATCATCTAACCTTCCTTTGAAAGATTGTAGATCCAATTGCCACCAATTACCAAAACGAAGCTCGCTACCGCAATTTAAAAATGCATTAAAAGGGGTGGCTTCATTTCTTTTTAAAACACCGTTTAGGTATAATTTATGACGGCTCCCGTCAAATGTTACAATAATGCAATTCCATCTGTTATTACATAATTCGTCTAGAGTGTTAATATAATTGGAGGAAGGAATAAAATTACATGTAGAATTATTGCCTACCAAATTTGAAACCACACCCGGATATGGGCTATAATTAATTGACATTTGATATTGTGCTCCACCAGTTCCAGAAGGAGTTGAATAATCTCTTTTACCAATAATTGTTTGTACGTTTGGCGATTCTGAATAAAACCAAAGTACAATTGATAGAGTAGGACTATAAAAGGCATTTCCATTATCAATAATTCTAACATAATCATCAATTCCATCAAAAGATGCACTACTGTTTGGTGCACCAAACCGATCTAATCCAAATGTTGTGCCATTAACCAGTGTGCCATTCCTGTTATTTCCGCTGGCATCGTTTGCATTTCCGTTGAATGGGTAATAGGCTACAAGACCCATATTGAGGTTAACTTGCGCCTTTCCGAATATAGTAAAAAATAAAAAAAAGCCGAGTATTGTTCTTCTCATTTCTCAAGAAACATTTAGATAAAATTAATCAATCTTGTGATTTTTTGTAGCTATATTTCTTGTTGTTATTAAAGTAATTATACCAGCAATAATGTAAAAGCTTGTGCTGAAAAAAAGAGCTAAATCAAAGTCCATCCTTTCGGATACAGATCATAAGTGTCTTTTGGCCCTTTATTAAACCAGTTTTTCGGTGCAATTACTATTTTATCCGGGTTTTCATTGAGCCAGGCACCCCACCAGCTAAAACTGCTATTGGCAATGATGTTGTGCTTGCACACACTCATAAGGTAAAGGTCTTCGAAATGTGTTTTGGAAATATCGCCTGATACAAATTCGGTATTGGGGAAATTGAAATGTTTTTTTGTCCATTCAATATCATCAGAAAATATAAGAAGTTTTATTTCTGATGTTTTATCTTTTATTAAGTCAACTGCTTTTAAATAGTATTCAACAGGAATGATTCCATGCATTTCATATACTACTTTATTGCTATAATCTCCTCTGCGTATATGTAGCGATACCGTGTTTTTGTTTGCTATTTGTTTTGCAAATGAAGCAACGTTTTCAATGTATTCTTTTTTGAAGGTGAGATCTTTTTTTATGATATCTTTCGCCGGTAGAAAATATTTTTCGCTTTGCCAGTATCCTTTCAAATAGGTATTGGAAGGATATTTCAGAAAATCCTGATGAAAATGAAAATATTTTTCTCTGAAGAAAGTTCTTTTGGAATAAGGTCCGATGCGATCCATTACTTTTTTAAAAAAGCTTCTGTTGCTGAATTTCGTTATCTCATCCTGCTCTGCCACTTCATATTGAAACTGAAAAGCATTCAAATCAAAATTTCTGAGTTTGTATGTATCAAATTCGATGATGTCAAGTTTCAACTCAGTTTGATGATGCAGGGACAAGCTTCTTCCTGCTGCATATTGAAATAGCTGATTGCCAAGCCCGCCTATTATTTTAGAAACAATCATATATTATAGAAGATAGTATTAAAAATATAAAGTTATCTGTTTGATAAAAGCGACAGGAAAAATATTGATTCAAAGGTCTATTTTTGCCAAAATTATATGCTTTAATGAAGAAGGCTTTAATAACAGGAATTACAGGGCAGGATGGTGCCTATTTGGCAGAATTTTTACTTTCAAAGGGGTATGAAGTGCATGGTATTAAACGAAGAACTTCATTGATTAATACGCAACGAATTGATCATTTATACAAAGATTTGCATGAAGAAAATGTAAGGATGATCTTGCATTATGGAGATCTAACAGATTCTTCCAATATTATAAGAATTATTCAACAAGTGCAGCCAGACGAAATTTATAATCTGGGAGCAATGAGTCATGTTCAGGTAAGTTTTGAAGAACCAGAATATTCTGCGAATGTTGATGGCTTGGGGATTCTAAGAATTTTGGAAGCGGTTCGTATTTTGGGTTTAGATAAGAAAACTAAAATTTATCAGGCTTCCTCATCGGAATTATATGGCAAGGTTCGGTCAGTTCCTCAAAACGAAAATACGCCTTTCTATCCTCGTTCACCCTATGCAGTAGCAAAGTTATTTGCATATTGGACAATTGTGAATTACAGAGAAGCGTATGGTTTATTTGCTTGTAATGGTATCCTGTTTAATCATGAAAGTCCGGTGCGTGGAGAAACATTTGTAACTCGAAAAATCACACGTGGAATTGCCGAAGTTGTTTTGGGACTTAAGCCAAAGCTTTGGTTAGGTAATTTGGATGCTGAAAGAGATTGGGGGCATGCCAAAGATTATATTGAGGCAATGTGGTTAATGTTGCAACAAAACGAGCCGGAGGATTTTGTAATTGCCACCGGAATTACCACTTCTGTAAGACAATTTTTAATAAAAGCTTTTTCTTTTGCAGGTGTTGAAATCCAATTTCAGGGTCAGGGTTTAAATGAAAAAGCAATTGTTTCTGCTATTTTTAAAGAAGGACTAAGTGTAAGACATGGTGATGTCGTCGTGGAAATTGATGCACGTTATTTTCGGCCAGCAGAAGTGGATCAACTCCTTGGAGATGCAAGTAAGGCAAAAGAAAAATTGGGATGGCAACCGAAGGTATCTCTTGATGAACTTATAAAAGAGATGGTATATTCCGATTTAAAACTGTTTGAAAACACAAACCGCACTAGTCATTAGAATCGATATCATTTTAACGGCATGATTAAAAAGAATGAGAAAATTTTTGTTGCAGGACACAAAGGTATGCTGGGATCCGCTCTTTGCAGAAGTCTTATGTCTCAAGGCTACACTAATCTATTAACCCGTACTTCGTCCGAGTTAGATCTGAAAAATCAGGAAGATGTTTTAGAATTTTACAAAAAAGAAAAGCCGGATTATGTAATATTGGCAGCAGCAAAAGTTGGCGGCATTGCTGCAAACATCAGTTTGCCAGCACAGTTTTTGTATGAAAATCTGTGTATCCAGAATAATGTCATACATGCTTCTTACCTGTCAGAGGTTAAAAAAATTATTTTTCTGGGTAGTTCTTGTATCTATCCGAGAGATTGCCCACAGCCAATGAAAGAAGAATATATGTTGACTGGAAAGCCTGAACCGACAAATGAAGGATATGCTATAGCAAAAATTGCAGGGCTGAAGATGGTTGAGTATTATAACAGACAATATGGTTTGAATGGGTTTTCTGTCATTCCTTGTAATTTATATGGGACAAATGACAGTTTTGATCCCACACATTCTCATGTTTTAAGTGCTTTAGTAAAAAAAATTAGTGACGCACATAATAATGGAAGTAGTGAGGTGGTTGTGTGGGGAACTGGAAACGCAAAGAGAGAGTTTATGCATGTAGATGATTGTGCTGCTGCAATTATTTTTTTATTTGAAAACTACAATCAAAATGACTTTATCAATGTTGGCGTTGGTGAAGATATTTCTATTAAAGCACTTGCGGAACTTATTGCTAAGAAAGTAAGCTTTAATGGGAAAATTTTATTTGATTCAAGTAAACCTGATGGAATGCCAAGAAAATGTATGGATGTTTCAAGATTAAATCGCTTGGGATTTCATCATACCATTGAACTTGAAAAAGGAATAGAACAAACAATTACCGAATATAATAATTTTATAGTTAAATGACGACATACGGAGTGCCATTAATGAAGCATACTTTTTTGCATGAAGCAGAAACCAAGAAAGCGTTAGCTACATTTATATTGAATTCTGAGAGGCTCAGTATGGGTGCTGAATGTGAAGCATTTGAGAATAAATTTGCATTATTTCAAGAAAGAAAACATGCCATTTTGTTTAATAGTGGAGGAAGTGCAAATCTTGCAATGATACAGGCATTAAAAAACCTCGAAAAAATAAAACAAGATGACAAAGCAGGTTTCTCTGCAATTACCTGGTCTACCAATACTATGCCGTTGATTCAATTAGGTTTGCAATCTATACCTCTTGATTGTGATAAACAAACATTGAATTTATCTTCCAAAATTCTTCTTGAAGCTTTGAAAGAGCATAATTTTAAATTATTGTTCTTAACAAATGTTCTTGGACTTACAGGCGATTTAGATAGGATAAAAGAGATTTGCGATGAAAAAGACATAATAATTTTGGAAGACAACTGCGAATCACTTGGTTCTGAGTTGCCATCAGGTAAAGCAGGTAATTTTAGCCTTGCATCAAGCTTTTCATTTTTTGTTGCACACCATATGTCCACTATTGAAGGTGGTATGGTATGTACTGATGATGATTCTCTTGCTGAAATGCTAAAGATTGTAAGAGCAAATGGATGGGATAGAAACCTGAATGAACATCAAAAGAAGAAATGGAGAGAGCGGTTTGATATCCAGTCGGCATTTCAGGCCAGCTATACTTTTTATGATTTAGGATATAATTTAAGACCGACTGAGATAACAGGTTTTCTGGGCCAATATCAAATGCAGTTTTTGCAAGAGAATATTAAAATTAGGGAACAAAATTTTAAGAAGATACAAAACGCCGTTAATCAAAACTCTGATTTTTTTCCCCTTGATTTTAAACACATGAATCTGGTATCTGGTTTTGCATTCCCTTTTGTTTGTAAAAACGCTGATCTAAGAATGAAGTACATTGAAAAGTTTAATATCTCTGGTATCGAAATACGACCTCTCATTGCCGGAAATATGCAGCGGCAACCATTTTATCAAAAATATGATAAGCATATTTATCAGTTACCCGGTGCAGATTTTATCCATGATTGTGCTTTTTACTCTGGTAATTATCCTGAATTATCAGTTGAGGATATGCAACTGATATTAAACTGTATTAATTAATTTTCTGTAATGAAAGAACGATTTAAAAAATGGAAAAGAATGTTTATCGCCGATAAACAAATGAGAAGAGTGAGACCATGGTTTGCCGAGGATGGTGATTATACTTACAGGCTAAATTATGATTCACTTGATGAAAACTCTATAGTTGTGGATCTCGGTGGTTACAAAGGGCAATGGGCTAGTGATATATTTTCCAAGTATCAATCAAGAGTATTTGTTTTTGAACCAGTGGCTGCATATTTCAATTTTATTAAGGATAGGTTTAAAGCAAACCCTAATATTTCAGTTTTTCAGCTTGCTTTAGGAAATAGAAATATATCGTCTGAAATTTTTTTAAATGCTGATGGGAGCTCTACCATTAGGAAGATTGGACATTCAGAAACAATTCATTTTAAAAAGTTTGATGAAAAAATGACTGAGCTTGGGATAGAAGAAATTGATTTGATTAAAATCAATATTGAGGGGGGCGAATATGAATTACTTGAATTTTTAATTGAAAATGGATGGGTTAGAAAAATAAAAAATATTCAAGTTCAGTTCCATGATTTTTTCCCTGATGCTAAAGAGAGAATGAAAAAAATTCATCTTGCCTTGAAAACAACTCATACATTAACTTATCAGTTTGAATTTGTTTGGGAAAATTGGAAACTAAATCCCTAATACCACAACCTCGCCTTCACCATTTTCAAATAGGCTAAAGTTTTATCACTTATCGGTTTTCTTTGCGCTGTTTTTGAAATAGCTCTTATTTCTTTCCAGCCTTTAATAAAGCCTTTGATATTAAAACCGGTCTTGCGAAAATACTGAAACGACCACATCCAGGCAGTAGTATAATAATATTTCAGAGGCAGATAGCGAAAGGCCACTTTCGTTTTATTCACCCACATCATCCTTAGCTTCTCTTCCTTTGGTTTTCGTCCCTGTGGCGATTCTTTGTGCAGCATCACTATTTTATCACTATATACAATAGCGTAGTCAGTTTCTAATATGCGATAACTTAAATCATACTCCTCCATTCCATAAAAAAAATCTTCGGGGTATAGGCCCAAATTTTCTATTACTTCTCTTTTTACGGCATGGGCACCTCCTGCATAATAATAAGTTTCAAAAAAAGATTTGTCTTTGTACTCATTGAACCGTTTATGAGGCAATGCATTTTGCTGCATTTGCAGCGTGTCATAATAAAGCACTTTGAATGAAACAATAGCTTTTGGTCTTTCCGTGTTTTGAGTATCAAATTCTGTTACAAGATTTTCAAGGCAATCTTTGTTTTGCAAAACAGCATCATCATCCAGCATGATGATAATGGGCGCCCTGCCTTTCTTTATTGCATAATTTCTTCCTTTGGCTACACCCAGATTTTCAGGCGCATCAAAGTAGCGATAGGGGAGTTGTTGATTGTTTTGTATAAAGTTTTTAACCTGAGCATAATCATCTGTAGAAGCATTGTTTACAATGATGATTTCTTCCAGTAATTCAGCAGCACTGTCTAATGTGGCAATGTTTTGCAGCAATTCCAGCATGTCGCTGGGCCGGTTATAAGTGATGATTATAAAACTAAGCGGTTTCAACGATTCAGTATTTTAAAACTTGTCTGTAAAGTTCATTAAATTGATTTATACCAAAGTTATTTCTTGCATATTGAAATGCATTATTTGAGATGGAATTAAGTAAAGCCGGATTTTGCTTCCACGCTATTAAAATTTTTATTGCTTCATCCTTTATTTTTTTTTCATCTTCAACTGAGCTAAATACAAAACCGGTTTCTCCATTTTTGATATGCAATGGAATATCCCCAACAGGCGTGGCTATCACAGCACAGGCATTTGCCATGGCTTCTATGACTACCATTGGAAATCCCTCGGTGGTTGAGGTAAGAATTAACACAGTTGCTTTCTCAAATATTTCATTCACTTTTTCCGGCTGGCTTATATTTCCATAGAAGTGGGCGAATGGATAAGCGGCAGGAGAGATGACATTTGAAACATCTCCTAAAAATTCAAAACGAATGTCTTTACCTATTGCCTGCATCTCATTAGCAATAGCTGCAATTAGCGGCACCCTCTTTTCAGCACTGCCTCTGCCGGCATATAAGACGGTAAAAGATTCTTTTGTTTTTTCAAATTTTTGAATGGGTAATTCTATTGCATTTGAGATGTATTTTATTTTATCAATATAAACATCAGGCACACCGGTTTTTTTATAATACTCAATATGGTTTTGTATGCGTATCCGACTGATCATGACAGTGGTCGTGATGAAAGGCAGAAAAGGCATACGTATATAGGAAAAACTGTTAAACGAATGAATCAGTTCAACCTGCTTTATATCTTTTATTATCCAGGGAGAAATTTTATATCCAAAATTGCATTGACCATTAAAAACAATCGGCTTTGTTGTTTGCTTGTTGATATAACCGGAGATGATGCCGCGATAAATCAGGTTTAAAAAATACATCCATTTATTATCGGTGAATGTTGAGATGTTTTTAATAATACATCCGCTTTCCTTAAATTCATTCAGGCAACCTTCTGATTCTGATTTTTTAGTGAAATAAATCACACAATCTTTTCCACCTGTTGCTTTAGCAATTTGTGCATGTACTTTTTCGGCACCGCCAATATGATAAAATGGGAAAAAGAAATAAATACGATATTGATTTTTCCGGGGTTTTATTAATGCAATCAATCGCCCGATGATAATAAATGAAAATATGAAAATATTTTCAATTTTCCGTTTGACTTGCAGCCGTTGATATGACCAGTTTTTTATGATACGATCTTCTTTTTAATGCCTGATAAAACCACCTTAATACTGTTTAAAATATATCCCAACCTTACTTTAAAATTATACCAACCCTTGTGCTTATTTTTAAAATATAATTTATAGAATAAATCTTTTTTGAGAAAAGCAGATTTTTTATTGGAAGTGGAAGTGATTGATTGGTCGTGTACCCGGTACTTCAAAAGTACTCTTGGTATCTTTTCTATTTTTCTATTATCGGCCGCCAGCCTTAGCCACATTTCCCAATCTTCTGCATGAGGTTGTTCTTCGTTATACATATATTGCTTAAGTACTTCAGCTCTGAACATGACAGATGGATGCGCAAGACAACAGTTCCAGGGTAGCATTGATTTTATTTTTGGCCACGAAGAGGCTTTGCGATCATCTTTCCATACTCCGGTGAAATCGCCTGCATCATTCATTAAATCTATAAATCCGGCCACTACGGCTACATCTTTATGTTGCAATAAATAATCAACCTGAGTTTGAAATCTGTCGGGCATACTAATGTCATCTGCATCCATTCTTGCAATAAATTCTCCTTTGCTTAACTTAATGGCATAATTCAGATTTATAGATGGGCATTTTTGTTTTTCTCTAAAAATTACTTTTATTCTATTGTCCGTATATGATGTAAGGATTTTTTGTGTTGTATCAGTAGATGCATCATCTATAATAAAAAATTCCCAGTTTGTGTAAGTTTGATTTACGATGCTGTCAATGGCAATTTTCAACCATTGCTCAGCATTATAAACACTCATGATGACAGATACTAATGGTTTTAATGTTTCTATATTGCCCATGTTAAAATATCAGGGTTTGTTTAAGGCTTTACAGCTTATTGAATTTAATTTCCAAAATTAATCGGTTATAAGCCTTTCGACTAATTTTTTTGTTAAGTTTTCAATGCAGTATTGATTGTAAAATTCAGCAGTGGGTGGCGAAGTATCTTTCTGTAAACTTGCACGGGTTGCATTACAAAATTGTTCAAAATTTCCCGGTTGTGCAGTAGTAATATGGTTAGTGAATAATTTTTTATTTATCCCGGACAACCTATTTTCAAAACATACTAATTGACAGCCATAGCTTATTGCTTCAATATTCTTCGTTTGTATGCCGCCTCCTTGCAGAACAGGGTTAATAAACACATCGGTTGCCGCAAAATAGGTTTCTATATCATCAACCTCACCGGCATTTAATACCAATGGATGTTTTAGTTTGTTGAGGTATTGAAATTGGCTTCCTATATTCCTTCCGCAAATAATAATTTTTCCGTCAAATTTCTTCTCAAGTAATAGGGGGGCTATTTCTTTATAGATATTTTCAACTGCTTTTGCATTGGGCAGATAATCTAATGTTCCGGCAAAAAATAAAATCATTTGCTCTTTATAAAGACCATGCCTTTTTTGTATTAATTCCTTCGCCAATTCTTTATTTATTTTCTCAGCTCCGATATTTATTCCATAAGGAAGTAAAATACAGGCTTCATTTTTCAAATTAAAAATCTGAATAGCCTGTTGCAAATCGGTTTCGGTTTTAAAAATGATTAAATCCGCATGCTGAAAGGCTTTGCTTTCCAGATATTTCACCACACGCCACCACCATTTATTTTGTTCTTTGAAACGAAGATGCTCTATGTTGTGTGCATGAACAATCAGCTTAGCCTTTATTTTTTTCTTTGCACGCAAGGCGGCAATAGCATGATATGGGTGTTCCAGTATGATATGTGACGGATTAATTTCTTTTGAAATATTTATTATCTTTTTCCAAATTAATGGGTTGAAGAATTGCCAT
>WBZR01000981.1_pt1 | contig 12496 bp, 16 predicted proteins | sample 5204231 | NCBI WGS metagenome assembly WBZR01 (sample SAMN12412403, study PRJNA552823) | activated sludge metagenome | isolation source: activated sludge from anammox sidestream of wastewater treatment plant... | place: USA: Virginia | collected 2017-08
TGGTGGCACAGGCGAGTCTGTTGATCCGATGGCTCTGCGTCACGGAGATCTTCTTCGCCTATGCGATGGTCGCGATCGGAGCGATGCAGGGCGCGGGCGATACCAAGCGGCCGCTCTGGATCACGATCGCGTCCCTGTGGTGTCTTCGCGTTCCGCTCAGCTATCTGCTCGCCCTGTCGTCGGCGCACAGCTTCCTCGGCTGGGGGGCAGGTCTCGGTCCCCAGGGAGCGTGGATCGCGATGTCGTCGAGCCAAGCCGTCCAAGGGGTGCTCGCCCTTTGGATGTTCAAGCAGGGAGCCTGGAAGCGGGCCAAGGTGTGACGTCTGGCACGTGCCGACGCCGACATCCGTGTGTCAAACTCTTCCGGAAGGAGATCGGCCTTGCCATACGTTGTCACGGAAGCCTGTATCGGAGTCAAAGATAAGTCTTGCATGACCGTCTGCCCCGTGGATTGCATCTACGAAGCAGAGGACATGGTGTTCATCAACCCTGACGAGTGTATCGACTGTGGGTTATGCGAACCGGAGTGCCCGGTGACTGCGATCTTCGTCGACACCGACGTCCCGCCGAACTTCCGCGAATACGTCGAAAAGAACGCCGTCGAGGGGCGGCGGCTGGCTGGCGAGAAGAAGTAGTTGCCTGAGTTCGTCGTCCGCGCGTACGAGCCGCGTGACCAAGAAGGCTTTGGCCACGTTCGGTCCCGCGTGTACCGCGGCGGCGATCCGGTCTTCCCCCACGAACAACTCCTACGAGCCGACTCAACCGGGTTCGTCGTCGAGGCAGACGGCAGGATCGTGGGCGCCGCGACCGCGCTCCACATGTCCTGTTCACGCAACGGCGAACTTCACCGGTGTGCTGGGGTCGCCGCGGTGGCGGTGCTACCAGAGTGGCGGGGAAGCGGGGCGGGTTCGGCTCTCATGCGCGGCATGCTTCCTCTCCTTCGAGAGATGGGCTTCGAGGTCAGCTCTCTCCATCCGTTCCGAGACAGTTGGTACCGGCGGTTCGGCTTCGCCGGAGTCGGCATGCGGTTTCAGATCCGATGTCCCGCCGATCGGCTGCCGCACGTTCGGGCCGAACTTCCAGTCGTCGAGATTCAGGCCGACCGGCGGCAGTTGCTGGATCCCGTCTGCGCGCATGTCGCCCGGGCCTACAACGGCTTCAACCTCAGGTCCGAGGATCAGTGGTGGCGCACTCTCGGAGGTGACACTCCGATGGCGATCTATGTGTGTGGCGACCCCGTCGAGGCGTACGTGGTGGTCAGGTTGAAAGGCGATTTCTGGGTCGAGCAGGACGTGAAGGAGTTCCTGTGGAGGACCGATCGCGGATACCGAACCATGCTTGCGTTCTTCCGCTCGCTTGCGATGAACAAGAGCGTGGTGACGTGGACGGAGCCAGGCGCTTCGCCCTACATTGAGCGATATTACGAGCGTGGCGCCAACGTCGAGCTGCTCGGGCCGGTGATGTACAGGCTTTTGGACTCAGACGAGCAGGTGGCAGACCGCACGCGCGAGTGGCTTGGCCACCCTCGACGTGTGTATTGCGCGGACGCGTTCTGAGCCACGCTGCTGCGCTGCCAAATCGCCTGGACGAGTCGGAATCTCGATTCCATGATTTCGGGAACTCGATCGCTCTGAAAGCCGTTTCCATACAATGAGCCCCGAAGGGGAGTAGCGTCCCGGTAAGCCGGGAGGTCGGATTCGTCAGTACGCTCGCAAGAGCCGGAGCCGGTCACCAAGCGCAAGACCTTCATCGCTAGCGATGAAGGTTTTTTGTTGCCTGGCGATGTGGTCTCAAGGAAGAAACTGATGAAATGTCCAACCTGCAGCGTCCCGCTCATCATCGCCGAGCGGCATCTCGTCGAAATCGACTACTGCCCACAGTGCCGCGGTGTGTGGCTCGATCGGGGAGAACTCGACAAGATCCTCGATCGAGCCGCCTCGGCACAACCGTTCCCTCGGGATGAGCCCTATCGCGAGAAGGGCGATCGCGATGACGACCACAAGGGGTACCGCAAGAAGAAGCGGGAAGGCTTCCTGTCGGAGATCTTCGACTTCTGATGATCGAACTCGCCAACATTCCCATTTGGATCTGGGGCGCGTTCGTCGCCTTCGTCCTACTCATGCTTGGTCTCGATCTTGGGGTCTTTCACCGCAGCGCCCATAAGATCGAGATGAAAGAGGCACTGACCTGGAGCGGAGTGTGGATCGGCCTCGCGCTCCTGTTCAACGTCGGCCTGTTCCTGTTCTGGGACCGGATTCAACCGTCCAGCCCCTATACGAATCAGGAAGCGGGGCTCGCCTTTCTCGCCGGCTACCTGATCGAGAAAGCGCTGAGCGTCGACAACATCTTCGTCTTTCTGCTGATCTTCGGCTACTTCGCGGTGCCAGAGAAGTATCAGCATCGCGTGCTCTTCTGGGGAATCATCGGGGCCCTGATCTCCCGTGCCCTGTTCATCGCGGCCGGCGCTGCCCTTCTGGAGCGATTCTATTGGATGATGATCCTCTTCGGGATCTTCCTGATCGCCACCGGAATCAAGATGGTGATCGTCAAGGACAAGAAGATCGACCCCGAGCGTAACCCGCTCGTTCGCCTCTTCAGGCGCATCATGCCGGTCACGACGGACTACCAGGGGCAGAAGTTCTTCACCCGCATCGGTGGAAAGCTCTGGGCGACGCCTTTGATGGTCGTTCTCCTGATGGTCGAGTTCACGGACGTGATCTTTGCGGTGGACTCAATCCCGGCGATCTTCGCCATCACCTCGGATCCCTTCCTCGTGTTCACCTCGAATGTCTTCGCCATCTTGGGCCTGCGAGCGCTGTTCTTCGCCCTTGCCGGCCTGATGCAGATGTTCCACTACCTCAGCTACGGTCTGGCGGCCATCCTGGTCGTCGTGGGAGGCAAGATGCTGTACGGCTACGCCGAGAAAGCGGTGGTTCCAGATTGGCCTAAGTTCCCGGTGGCCTTGTCGCTTGGAATCATCGTGGCGATCCTCTCCACCGCCATCATCGCCTCCATCCGCAAACCCAAGGCGACGGAGGTCGCCATCCCATGAACCAATCGTTGACCCAACTCGCCCGTCAGAATTTCAGCGCCCTCTGCACGATCGCGACGTTCCTCGACACCCGGGGTTACTGGACGACCCATCGTGAGATCGCCCTCGACGTCGCAAACACCGTTCACTGCCTGTTCGAGGAACTGGCTTGGGCCGATGGCCGACTCCACGACCGTGAGTGTTGGCTCATCGACGCCCTTATCGAGGGAGACGCGTCCTTCAACGCGCAACTGCGCGGGTGCTTTGCGAGCGGAACCTCCCAAAGCTCGATCCCCGGCTGCCTAGCCGCCGCCGCGCTGCACGATTCGATCCATCACACGTCGTTCGCCGATCTGTTCCTCAATCACCTCGAGAACCTTGGCCGACTCATCGTGATGGCGGATGCGACGATCACAAGCGACGAGTTGGCAGCCTTTCAGGCGCACTTCGCGAAGTTGCGGCAGGCGATCGCGTCGGCCGAGACTCACGAGTCGAGCGTTTGACCAGCGAGGGGATCGGACCCGAAGATCCCCTCCACCTTGGTCTCACGATAGTCGAAGATGCCTTCGACCTGGCGCCTGACGAAGAGGTGAAAGATCAATGGCTCGAGGGGGCCTCCAGGCAACGCGTAACGAAGGTTATCGCGGATCACCGTTCCCTCCGGAACCGATTCGAACGTGTGTTCGTGCTCCCATAGCAGGTAGGGCCCATTCCGCTGGACGTCGACAAACCGGACGCCGGGCTCCCAGACCGTGATCTCGCTGAGCCATCGGAAAGGGACTCCGAACAGACGCAGGCGATAGGCGATCATGGCTCCGGGCTTCATCTCGATCGGCGTGGAGGTCACGATCTCGAAACGTAGGGAGGCGGGCGTTAGCTTCTCGAGGTTTTCCGCCTTGGAGAAGAACGCGAACACGTCGGCGAGAGGGACCGGTACGTGCAGCGCTCGGGAGAGAGTTCGGACTCGCATCAGGTCAACTCGTGTTTTGTCAGAGAAGCCCCCGATTCAGCCCCCAGATCGTCCCGTTCAACACAGCGGCAAACGTGACCCAGAGCAGATAGGGGAGCATGAGCACGCCGGATACGGTGTGCGCTCTCCAAAAGGCGATGAGCGTCGCAAGAATCGCCAGCCAAAGGGCGACGATCGTGATCATCGAACCCAACCCTGACTCCCACTTGAAGAATGCCCAACTCCAGAAGGCATTGAGGATCAGCTGAAGTACGAACAGAGCTGCGAGGGCTAGCGGGCTGCTTCCACGCGTCGACAGCGCCATGCCTCCAGCTGCCCCGATCATCAGATAGAGCACGGTCCAGACGGGGCCAAACACCGCCCCCGGAGGGGCCCACGCCGGCTTCGTGAGCGCTGCATAGAAGCTCCCAGCTTGAATCGACGCGGCGCTCCCCACCGCTGCGGCGAGGAACGTCGCGCCAAAGGAACCGACGTAGGCGATGATCGGGTTCATTGGACGTTACTTCGCTTCGGGAAGGAATCTCGCCGTGCGGGTCAGACGCTCGAAGTGCTGGGTCCACTCCTTGTCCGCCTCTCTGCTCGGCACTTTGACGGATAGCGCCAAGAGCCGGCCGTCCTTGCCCCGAATCAGGATGAATCGCCTCGACGCAAACCCGGAGCCGTCGAGCACCTCGAAGGAAGCGGTCTCGAGTCCGCTTGGGGTCTTGCTGAGACGATAGGGCGTGGCCTTGCCCTCCTCCTCGCGGAGAATGAAGTAGAGAGACGTCTGATACAGCTGCTCCCACGATTGACGGCCCGGAGGCGCGGTCATCACCCCGAGTTCACCCTGGGCACCGTTGGGGTTGGCCTTCCGTTGGCCCCAAGGAGTTTGCTCGGAGACGTCCCAACCCGTCGGGAGTTCAATGACGTAGGACTCGGTTACGACACGGGAATACCCGTCGTTGAGGTTCAAGGTTTTGGCATCTTTGGGCATTTGCAGGAGTGCGGCGACGGCGAAGGCGGTGGAGATGATATTCATGGTTTTCGTCTTTCCGGTGGGGATGGCGGGCTCTCGTCCAAGAGCCCACGCCGTCATCCCGTCAACAGAATAATACGTCAGATGTCTATATTTTGTCAAGACATAGTCTAATATTTGTCCAACATCATCGTCTCGCAGGGCGGCCGAGGATGGTCGCTGAAGGACCGAGGCGGTCGAGGTCGTAGGCCGGCACCCTCGGCCAGCACTGTCTTCGCATCGACGCGTTCTAGGTCTGGCAGAGCGTAAAATTCCCTGCACATGGTCCATGACACCGCCGGCCTGATCCGGTTCCTCCAAGAGGCCCACGCGATGGAAGTTGGCGCGCTCGAGACGCTCGACGCGTTCAACGTCGGCTATGCGACGGTCGAGGCGAGCACCGCCGTTCACAACTATCGAGGGACCTGCGAGAACCAGGTCAGGGTCCTGTCGACTCTGCTGGAGGCCCTTGGGGCCAGGCCGTCCGGAACCAAGAACTTCGTGGGAGCGCTGGTGGGGAAGGCGGCCGACTGGATCAACGTCAACCAAGGTGGCGACGAGCGCGCGGCGCTGCTTCTCGTTCGCATCTACGGGACGATTCAGACCAAGGGCGCGATGTATGACGCCCTCGCGGCCTACGCCGACACGATGCACGATCCTGAGATGACGAAGATCGCTCGGGATCACCGCGAGCAGGAGTTCGCTGCCGCTGAGGTGATCTTTCCGTTCATTTGGGAGGCTGCTTCCATGGAAGAGCCCAACGATAGGGCCCCAGAGTTCGTGATCTAAGGGCTCGCCTTTTGGGGATTCAGGGGCGAGAAACAGAACCTGGCGTCTCGCCAACCGAAAAAGAGATGGGAGGCCTGGTCGAAGACGCTCCAGCAGCCCAAGGGGGGCCACTAGGGCGGAAGAGACGAGGACTGAGCTCTTTCGGCTTCACGGGCTTGGACCGGGGTGAGGCACGCCCTTCCAGGCGTCGCCGAGCACCCTGCTCCTCGTAAAGATCGGAACGGCGTCCGCTAGATCGAAGCGATCACCGCCTGCGCCATCTGGATCAATCCCGGCGTCTGCGGCTGAGAGTTAACGGGAGGGAGATTGCAGGCCGAGATGAACGACTGGAGCAGTGTCTTGGCCAGCCCGTCGTTGCTGGGGTTCGAGTCAGACAGCAGAGTAAGAGCCGAGTTCAGAATTCCCTTCAGTTGGTTCTTTTTCCCCGGGGGGATGCTCATGAACGAAACGGTCCCGATCATGGCCTGAATCGCTTCTGCGGGAGTGACGACGGTCCATGAATGGGAAGCCGGAGTTGGATCGGCAATGCCGTCCGTATCGACTGCCCGAACAAGTAGGGTGTGGTGCCCAAGGGTCAAGTTGGTCAAGAGCTGCGACAGACCGCAGTACGTCCAGGCTCCACCGTCCAGACTGTATTGGACCGCGGCAACGTCCACATCGTCCGTGACGTTGAAGGTGGCGAAGAGGCGGTCGGAGAGGCTCAGCCCCCCACCGTTGATGGTGATCGATTGACCGTCGATGCTCTCAAGGATCGCGGTCTCAGGCGGCGTCGCGCTCTGGCCGCTGACCCACATGACCGCCTCGCGCCGGCCGGTCAGGCCATTGATCGCGTCGCCCACGATTGTCACGGTATTGCCATCCACCCAAATGTCCTTGGCTACGGATTCCTGGCCCGCAAACTCCGCGGGAAGCGACGCCCTGAGATCGACCCATGATCCAGCAGAGCTTTCCCAATAGCTGGCGACTTTGACACCGTTCACCACCACGTAGCCGACCTGCTTGCCCTCCGAGACCCTGAGGGCGCGAGAACTTGACGCCCCGGCTGGGTGTAGAGATTTCCAGGAATCAGGGGTACCCGTCCACGCCCCCGCCATCTCGACTCCTGCAAAGGTCGCAGATCCAACCTGCTGAAGCCCATCCGTCCCATAGGCTACGGACGTAGTGGCACCGTCAGGGTGCAGGGAAACGGCTGATTCGAGCGTGCCCGACCAAAGGTATGCGCTCATGTATCCGCTCTCGAATCGGTCACCCACCTGTTGGGCGCCGCCAATCCCAAATCCGTGCGAGACCCCCCAATGCAGCACGTTGAATGCATCGGGGCCTCCATTCCAAATCGTGGCGATATTTTGGCCACCGTCCCCATCGTTTCCATCTCCTACCCATTTCCCGCCTTGGGCGTCACGAAGCGTTGAAGCCTCGTTGAGGGACCACCAGAGGGACATCGTAGCTGCCGACCCCGGAGTGTCATCCCACTCGGCGCCAAGGCTGTTGCCAAAGCCTGGTTCGGGGCCAAAGTAGAAATTGCCATATTGCTTCCCGTTATCGACCGCAACTACCTCGCTGGCGGGCCATGGACTGGTTCCGTGCAGATCCGTGGCGCTAGCGGCATCGCCCGTCCAAAAGGTCGCTCGTCGGCCCTGGCCAAAGTCGACGTACCCTCCTTGCATGCCGATATCGACCCCGGAAGCGCTTGACTCCGTTGCACCGGCGGGGTGCAGCCGTGTGGTAGTCCACTGTCGAACGGGCATCGCGGCGCCGACGGTGTGATAGACGCCAGCTGATACTGCGACGAACTTATGCCCCGTCGGGAAGCCGGCCATTAGTCCGTAGGGAGTGTCTCCCCACTGGTCGAGCGTGCCGTCCGGCTTGATCCCGACGGTGTGTTCGTAGCCGGCTGACACGGCGACGAATTTCTGCCCCGCCGGGAAGCCGGCCATTTGTCCGAAGTAAGTGTCTCCCCACTGGTCGAGCGTGCCGTCTGGCTTGATCCCGACGGTGTGATAGAGGCCGGCTGACACGGCGACGAACTTCTGCCCCGCCGGGAAGCCGGCCATTTGTCCCCAGGTAGTGTCTCCCCACTGGACGAGCGTGCCGTCCGGCTTGATCCCGACAGTGTGAGCAGCGCCGGCTGACACGGCGACGAACTTCTGCCCCGTCGGGAAGCCGGTCATTTGTCCGATGCCAGTGTTTCCCCACTGGACGACCTGTGCAGGCGCCAGCGCGCATCCTAACACAGTAAGAACAACTGACACCGCAACGCGCATCCGACTCTGCAACCCTCGTTTCATTTCATTCTCCACTTGGCTTCAAGCCACTGAAAGCACCATACGCCATCGCCTGTGACGAATCTGTGACGAGTTTTCGTCACCATGCCAACGCCCATCTGACTCGGCGGCAGGGCCTGCACAAACTCCCCGGTGCTTCCAAGCGTAGGAGCAAGAAACCTGTGGAGCAAAAAGACCCCCAGCCGCATGGTTGCACTCATGGCCGTCGCTACCTGCGAACATGTGAGATCGAAAGACATCTCGGTTCCGGCACTTGATGGAACGGCTCGCTAGAACCAGGCGGAACAACCCTGTGGCTTGCGGCGACTTCGTGCAGGCGCTGATTAGCTTGGAAGCTGGATCCGAGCGTTACGCACTCGCTCAAAGCCAGATCGTTGGGTGGGCGATGAGGGACTCGAACCCCCGACATCCTCGGTGTAAACGAGGCGCTCTACCAACTGAGCTAATCGCCCGAAACTTTACTAGGGACGCCGCGTCGTAAAGACATTGCGCCCAAACGGTTGCAGAATTATGCGAGAAGTTGTACAATGGGCGCAATTCGGACGCTAAGGATGAAGCGAATCCTGCTAGGGCTGTTGCCATGGATGGTGGCGGTCTGCGGCGCTCAGGGAGCGTTGCGGCCTGCCGAAGTCAGCCTGACCCACCTCGGGTCGGCCCCCGCTTGGCGATTGGGTGACGTCTGCTATGTCAACCCGAGCGCGTTCATTGGCTGGAAGTGGCCGTACAGCTTTGTGGGCAACGAGGCGACGATTCAGGCGGAAGGGCGGACCGTCCGGGTCATGGGCAAGTCGATCGAGACCCGTTTCCTGGTCCCCCTCAATGAGGTCCTGGATCAGCTCGGCGCCGCTTATGCGTGGCAAGCCGATCGTGACGTGTTCGGGGCCACGGGTTCGATCCGGTCGGTTAAGGTTCAGGGCGGCGCGATCCAGGTGGACGCGACTCTCTCGGTCAAGCCCGAAGTGAGCTGGCTCGAGAACCCGCCGCGCCTCGTCATCGACCTGAAGGGCGCGAAGCTGGCGGAGAATGCCAACACCGAACTCGATCCCGGGGCCAGAGTTGGCCAGTTTGGGCCATCCACCGTTCGCATCGTGATCGAGGGTGTCGAGAAGCCGCTTGCGCCCACGTTCGAGCCGACGCGGGCGTTCCAATGGAGCCTGTCCGCGCCGCCTGCCTTGGACGCCAAGCCGATCGCGACCCCGCCGTCGACCCCGCCTGTCCTCGCGACGACGATCGCGCTGAAGGGCGCCGAGCTCGTCGCGGATACGGACGCGGGAGCGACGTTGCGATTCACCGCCACTGCGCCCCTGCCGGCTGCCCCAAAAATTCGCCGGATCGATCCGTTGACCCTCGAGATCGACCTCGCGAAAGTGGGCGCTGGAGACGCGGTCGCCATGCCCAAGTCGAACGCGGTGACCGAGCTGACTGCGACCGGCACCGCAACCGGCTCCACACTTAGGCTGGTCACGAGCCGTCCGATGGGCCTGAAGTTCTCGAGCGTCGGGGACAAGTTCGTGATCGACCTCATCAAGCCCAGAGTCGGTGACGGCAAGCTGGCGGGCAAGATCGTCGTGGTCGACCCCGGCCATGGCAAGCACGACCCCGGAGCAAAGGCTCCCGACAAGAGCGTCTTTGAAAAGAACCTGACGCTCGCCATCGCGACCCTCGTGACCCAGGAGCTGACCGCTCAGGGAGCGACTGTCATCCAGACGCGAACCGACGACACCTTTGTGGAGTTGAAGGAGCGGGCCGAGATCGCGAACCGAAACGGGGCCGACTTCTTCGTCAGCTGTCACATCAACTCGAACCGGGTGTCGAACACGACTTCGGGAACGATCACGTTCCACCACGGCGGTAGCGTCACCGGACAACTGCTGGCCGAGTGCATCCAGACCGAGATCGGCAAGATCGACGGGATGCCCAGCATCGGAGTCTGGAGCGACACGAGGATCTACTCGACCGGATTCGCCGTCCTACGATACAGCACAATGCCGGCGGTCCTGTTGGAACTCGGCTTCATCAATCACGAGCGAGATCGCAAGCGTATGCAAGAGCGAAGCTACCAAGAGGCGGTGGCAAAGGCCGTCGTCAAGGGACTAAGGGTGTATCTGGGCGATGTCAAACCATAAGCGAGGACCCGCAGCGCGTACGGTCGCGGTGATCACGCTGCTCGGCGTGGTGGTTGTGGGCGGGCTCGCCGCCTACGTCAAGTTCACCCCTGCGGACAAGGTCACTCCTCAGGAAGCCCCACACGTGCTTCGGAAGGGTCCGGATGTCGACATCACCGAGCACCCGATCGAGTCTTCTCGGAGCACAGTGCTCGTCTTCACGCCCCGCTACGAAGGCGAGAGCTTGAACTTCGACTCTGCCGAGACCCGGGTGCCGGCCGGCGAAGATCCCCGGGTCTTCGCGGTCAATGCGTTTCTCCAGGCGTCGAAGATCGTAGAGCCGACGGCTCGGCTTCTCTCGGTCGACGTGAAAGATGGCGAGGCGACTCTCTCGTTCAACGAGGCGTTCGCAGGAGGCTACGGGACAGACGACGAGCACACGCTCATCGATGGCTTACGGGCATCTCTCGGGCAGTTCGAAGAGATTCAAAAACTGCGGTTGACGATCGAAGGGAAGCCGGTCGAGTCCTTGGGAAGCGTCGAGCTGACGGAGGGCTTGGACGTCACGCGTCCTTCCAAGCACGAATCAGCATCGCCACCACAACCGTCACGCTGACCCCCGCCCACAGCAGCGCCGACAGTGGCGCAGGGATACCGGTGGCACGTTCGAGGATGATCGCGTCGTTCTCTTGCATGGCCATTGCGCCGAAGCCGAAGATCGAGAAGACTGCCTGCAGCGAGGCAAGGCTGAGGTAGGCGCCGACGAACTGGCCCCAGAACACGAGAGTATCGCCTTTCAGGAACTTGGCGGCGCCCACGAGCGCGAGCACCCCCAGAATCGCGGACGTGACTCCGAACAGGTCGCCACGGATCCAGAGCAAAAGCCCAATGCCGAGCGTGACCGCGAGCGCTAGAAACGCTCGCCGGGCTCCTTCGGCCGTCCGAGCGGCAAAGAGAACTGCCGCCCCGAAGACCGTGCCGCCGACATAGCCTGCTGGAGAGACGAATAGCTGCCATCCACCGAAGGACCCGGTAATCCCCGACCCGTCGGCGAAGACCCGGATCGTGACCCCCGTGCCCCCGGTCGCCACGGCAATGAGCGCGTGCGAGATCTCATGGAGATGGGTGTACAGGTACTGGATGGGGAGGGCGGCGAGAGCAAGGATGGGGATGACCCAGCTAGCCAGGGCCAGCAGGATGCTGCCCATCAGCAAGTTCCTCGCCTTCTTCACGCGCTTGTCTTGCACGGTTCCAAGCCTCCCACGTCTTCACGACGACGAGCGCCGCGAACACGCCGCACGTCCACCCCAAGAGCACCTGGGACGGATAGTGCACTCCCACATAGATACGTGAGAGCCCGGTGATCAGCGCCACTGGGACCCAAAAGGTCCCGCGCACGCCCCACACGAGGATGAACACGGTGGCCAGAGCGGCCATGTTGGCGCTGTGAGCGGAAGCGGTTCCGTAGCTGGTCAGCTTGCCGACCCGAAGGATGACGTCCTCGAGCTCCACACATGGACGTGGCATCTGGAAGCTCGCTTTGAGGACGTCGGTGGTCGCGTTGGCGATGCCCAGCGCGATCGCCCCGAAGACGAACGCGGCGCGGCCTTTCTTGCCGGAAGCGATCAGCGCGAGGGCAAGGGCGACGAAGAGCACCTTGCCCGCCGGATGCTTGGTGGCTTCGCTGAAGAAGACGAACACCGGCGAAAGGGACTCTGGCCAGCCGTTGATCCAGCGAAAGAGGGACTCGTTCAAGTTGGGTTATGATAGCCGCCTGGTGGGTAGGCGCTCCTCGTGGCTCGGACATCCCGCCTCAGGTTTGCGACCGGAACGGTCCTGTCCCTCGTGGGCCCCTACCTTGGGCGGGACACCCACGGAATCCATCGACGAGACGTCCATGCCACGGGGCGCGATCGCTACGCTCACGCGGCTACGACTTGTGCCCTGGGAGGAATGGGTTCGGGCGCTCCCGGAGCGACTGCTCCCAAATGGCTTGCCGGTCTGCGTAGTCGCTCGGGTCGAGCTCGACATGCCCATAGAAGCAAGAGTCGAAGCCCAGCCGCACCGCCCAGCCGGCGTCTCCATAGCTGTAGTGCCACCACTCGTCACGGCAGTTCGAGAACCCCGCGGACAGCATTGCCTCGACGAGGATCATCCGGTTGGCGCGCGCTTCCTCGGTCAGCCCGTACACGAACGTCGGTCCCCCGCCGATTCGGTCGAAAGGTGAGCTGACGTCGATCGGTTCACCCGCAGGGTCCAGGAGCATGACGTCGATCGCAGCCCCGGTGCAGTGTCCGGGCGGCGCCTTGCGATTGGGAGGGG
>WBZR01004012.1_pt1 | contig 12480 bp, 7 predicted proteins | sample 5204231 | NCBI WGS metagenome assembly WBZR01 (sample SAMN12412403, study PRJNA552823) | activated sludge metagenome | isolation source: activated sludge from anammox sidestream of wastewater treatment plant... | place: USA: Virginia | collected 2017-08
CACGATCGCGCCGTCGTCCGCATAGCGCCGGTCACCGTGGATCTCGTGGAACCCGGTGAAGAGACGGCCGACGTAGTCCAGCGTGTAGGGCCGGCTGGGGTGGCGTGCCACCAGGACCCGTTGCCAGGGCGTCAGCGACCGGTAGATGTCGGCCCTGATCTCGTCGGCCCGGCGACGCAGCTGACCGATGGCCTCGGTGCGCTGCGGCGTGGCCGGCAGCATGCCCAGGGCCTCGACCTCCTTCAGGAGGACGGCCACCGGCTCTTCGAAGTCGAGTATCTCCACTGCCACGGACGCTATTCTACCTTCCGGGACGTCCGGCCTCGGGTGTCCCCGCGGCAACGGCCTGAATCAGCGCAGCTGGATGGAGCCGGCGCCGCACAGTTGCTCCACTTCCGACACCAGGCGTTCCGAGGGCTTGACGCGGACCGGCGCCTCGGCGAGCACGCGCAGCGGGACGCCGTCGCCGCGCACCTCGAGCGCGATCGTCAGGCGGCGGTCCCCCCGGTGACGGGCCAGCAGGCCGGCCAGCGCCTCGAACGTCGGCCGGCCGTGCGGCGGGACCGCCAGGCGCAGCACGACCTCCCGCGACAGCCGCTGGCGGACGATGGCGATCGGCATGATCTCGGCTGCCACCAGCCGCGCGCTCTCCTCGCTGCGCTCGAAGCGCCCGCGGACGACCACCATGGCGTCGTTCTGGGCGAGGTGGCCGCACTTCTCGTACGTGTCCGACCACACGCACACCTCGAAGCTGCCCGCGTCGTCCTCGAGCTGGAAGATCGCCATCCGGCCGCCGCTTCTGGTCTTGCCGTGCCTGGCGGCCGTGACGATGCCGCCCATCATCACATCGCTGGCCGAGGCGGTCAGTTCGCTGCTGTGCCGGGCGCCGAACGCCTTCAGGTCGGCGACGTGGCGCGACATCGGGTGTCCGCCCATGTAGAAACCGAGGGCTTCCTTCTCGAAGGCCAGCTGCTGGCTTTCGGTGAGGGGCTCGGCGTCGGCGAGCGGGATGGCGGCCGTCTGGCCGGAGTCCTCCAGCAGCGCCGAGAAGAGCTGCGACTGGCCCTGCTGGTTGTCGCGCTGGAGGCGGTTGCCGTGTTCGATGGCGCGATCCACGGACGCCAGCAGGCGGGCGCGCCGCACGGTGACCGGCGATGCCGCCGCGCCTGGAGCATCGGCCAGGCCGTCCATCGCGCCGGCCTTCACCAGGCTCTCGAACACCCGCTTGTTGACCAGGCGGAGGTCGAGGTTCTCACAGAGCGTGAAGATCGACTCGATGCGGCCGCTTCGTTCGCGCGCCGCCATCAGCGAGAGGATGGCGCCCTCGCCCGCGTTGCGGACGGCGCCCAGGCCGAAGCGCACGCCCTCGGGCTCCACCGTGAACCTCAGGTCGCTGCGGTTGATGTCCGGCGGCAGGATGGGCACGCCCAGTTCGCGGCACTCCCCCAGGTATGTCGTCAGCTTGTCGGTGTTCTGTGACTCGATCGTGAGCAGCGCCGCCATGAAGTGCCGGGGGAAGTTCGCCTTCAGGTAGCCGGTGTGGTAGGCGAGCAGCGCGTAGGCCGTCGCGTGCGACTTGTTGAAGCCGTAGCCGGCGAAGTGCTCCATCAGCTCGAAGATTCGCGTCGCCTTCTTCCGCGCGAGGCCCTTGGCGACGGCGCCCTCGACGAAGCGCGCCTGCTGGGCCTTCATCACCTCGGGGTTCTTCTTCCCCATCGCCTTGCGCAGCACGTCGGCCTCGCCCAGGGTGAAGCCGCTCAGGTCGCGCGCGATGCGCATCACCTGCTCCTGGTAGGCGATCACGCCGTAGGTGTCCCAGAGAATCGGCTCGAGCTGCGGCACGACGTATTCGATCGGCTTCCGCCCGTGACGGCGCTCGATGAAGTCGTCGACGACCCCGCCCTTGAGCGGGCCCGGCCGGTAGAGCGCGTTGAGCGCGATGAGATCGTCGAAACGCTGGGGGCGGGCCTTGCGCAGCGTCTCGCGCATCCCCGAGCTCTCGAACTGGAACACGCCGAGCGTGTGGCCTTCGGCAAACAGCTGATAGGTCTTCGCGTCCTCGAGCGCCAGCGAGGCCAGGTCGATCGTCAGCCCCTCGGTGCGCGCGATCTCCGCCAGGCAATCGGTGATCAGCGTCAGCGTGCTCAGCCCGAGGAAGTCCATCTTGAGGAGGCCCATCCGCTCGACCTCCTTCATCGCCCACTGCGTGACGATCTGATCCTTGCTGTCCTTGTAGAGCGGGGCGAACTCGGTGATGGCGGCCGGCGCGATGACGACGCCCGCCGCGTGCACCGAGGCGTGCCGCGAGATGCCCTCGAGCCGGCGCGCCACCGCCAGCAGCTCCTGCACCTTCGCGTCCTTCTGCTCCAGCTCCTTCAGCCCTGGACTCTCCTCGACCGCCTTCTCGAGCGTCATGTCGAGCACCGCCGGGACGAGCTTGGCCACCCGGTCGGCCTCGGCAAACGGCAGGTCCATCACGCGCGCCACGTCGCGCACGACGGCCTTGGCCTTCATCGTCCCGAAGGTGATGATCTGGGCGACGTTCTCACGCCCGTACTTGCGCGTGACGTACTCGATGACCTCGCCCCGCCGCCGCTCGCAGAAGTCGATGTCGATGTCGGGCAGCGAGACGCGCTCCGGGTTGAGGAACCGCTCGAAGAGCAGGTCGAACTCGATCGGGTCGACGTCGGTGATGCGCAGGCAGTAGGCGACGAAGCTGCCGGCCGCCGAGCCGCGGCCCGGCCCGACCGGGATGCCGCGCTCGCGCGCGTAGCGGATGAAGTCCCAGACGATCAGGAAGTACCCGGCGTACTTCATCCGCTTGATCATCTCGATCTCGTACGCCAGGCGGCTCTCGTAGGTGTCGAGGCCGTGCTTGAGCGCCCCACGCGCCGCGAGCTCCCGCAGCCGCGGGAGCCGCTCGAGGAACCCCTGCCGCACCATGTGCTCGAAGTAATCGTCCAGGGTGAACCCGGCCGGCACCTCGAAGTTGGGCAGGTGGTTCTCCTTCGAGTCGAGGTCGACGAGGCAGCGTTCGGCGATGCGCGCGGTGTTGGCCAGCGCCGCCGGGAACTCCCCGAAGACCGCCGCCATCTCCTCCGGCGTCTTCAGGTAGAACTGGTCGCCGTGGTAGCGCAGGCGGTGCGCGTCGTTGACGCTCTTGCCGGTGCCGATGCACAGCAGCACGTCGTGGGGCTTGGAGTCGTCCTGCCGCAGGTAGTGGACGTCGTTGGTCACCACGAGACCAAGGCCGAGGCCGGCGCCGATGCCCGGGATGGCCTGGTTCACCTTCCGCTGCTCGTCGATGCCCTGGTACTGCATCTCCAGGAAGAAGTTCCCGGGGCCGAGGATGTCGCGGTACGTGGCGGCCGCCTGCGTCGCGCGCGCGATCTGATCGGTGCGGATGCCGGTGGCCACCTCGCCCTTCAGGCAACTGCTCAGGCCGATGAGCCCGCGTGCGTGCTGCGCGAGCAGGTCCTTGTCGATGCGCGGCTTGTAGTAGAAACCTTCGGTGTAGCCGGCCGACACCAGCTTCACGAGGTTGTGGAACCCTTCGTTGGTCTCGGCCAGCAGCACCAGATGGTTGGCCGTCTCGCCGGGCGTCCCGCTCCTGGTCCGGCGGTCACCCGGCGCGACGTAGACCTCGCAGCCGAGGATGGGCCGGATGCCGTGCTTCTTCGCCGCGTCGTGGAAGACGACGGCCGAGAACATGTTGCCGTGCTCGGTGACGGCCAGCGCCGGCATGCCCAGCGCCCTGGCCTGCTTCATCAGTTCCTCGACGCGGCAGGCGCCGTCGAGCAGCGAGTACTCGGTGTGCAGGTGCAGGTGAACGAATTCGGTCATGCCTCGACGGCCCCTGGATGCGATGTGCGGCGCGGCGCCAGTCCTATTCGGCGCCACGTGCCGTGGGCGGCGTCTTCCGATTATCGGCGAGCCAGCCGCTCTTTGTGCCGGCAAGCGGATTGGCCGCGATCCCGACATCTGCTCGCGCGCGACCCCGATGCCGGACGGCCCGCGCCGCTGCACGCGCCAACGGGAACACGCCGTGAGAACGAGGATTGAACCGCGCCGGCTTCAGCGCTCCCCGCGTTCCGGTACAACAGCGAACGTCGAGCTACACGAACAGCTGCCCGCTGGCCACGGTCACGGCCTCGCCGGCGATCTTCACGCGCAGGGAGCCGTCCCGGCGCTCCCATGCGGCATGGACCAGGCCATTGCGGCCGATCTCGATCCCCTGCTCCGCCAGGTAGCTGCCGCTCGCTTCCTCCGCATGCCTGTGGCGCGCGACATGGGCCGCCACGCTGCCCTTGCCGGAGCCGCACACCGGATCCTCGGGCACGCCTTCTCCGGGCGCGAAGGTGCGGACGCGGTAGTCCGCTTCGGGCGTGGCCGGTTCGACGAGGAACACCGTTTCCGACAGGTTCATCTCCCTCGCGATTCGCTGCATGACCTCCCCGGGGATGCCATCGGCGTCGAACACCACGGCAGCGGGGTTGCCATGGAGGGGGCGATGAGTGAAGACGTCCACCTGGACGAAGTCGACGGGCATGAACTCGGTCTCCAGAGATGAGGGGACACAGGCACTCCATCAGGCGGAAGCAGTGACGGGGACGCGCTCGCCGCCAGCGCCTTCGCCACGGCCGTGCGGTCACCAGGGCTGGTTCGCGGGGCCGACCGTGAACTCGTTGACCGTCGTGTCCTCGGGCTGGTCGATGGCGAAGGCGACGACGCGGGCGATCCGGTCGGGCGAGATGCCGTACCGGTCGTAGATGCCCTGCATCTGCTCGCGCGTCTGCGGCTCGCTGATGGTGGTCAGCAGCTCGGTGTTGATGGCGGCCGGGTAGATGGTGGTGGTGCGGATGTTGGTCCCTTCCATCGCGGATTCCATGCGCAGTACTTCCATGAATTCGCGCACGAACCATTTGGTGCCGCCGTAGACGGCGCTCTTCGGATAGGCCTTGAGGCCGGCGACCGATGACGTCGTGATGACGTGGCCGGACTTCCGGGCGATGAACACCGGCAGCACGGCGGCCACGCCGTTGAGCACGCCCGTGATGTTGACGTCGACCGTCCGGTGCCAGTCGTCGATTCTGAGCGCAGACAACGGCGAGTTGGGCATCAGGCCGGCGTTCAGGAAGATCACGTCCACGCGGCCGAAGATCTCGTTGGCCAGCTCGACGATGCGGACGTTGTCTTCGGGCCTGGTCACGTCCAGCGTCTGGTACACCGCCTGGCCGCCGCGCTGCCTGATCTCGCCGGCGATGCGCGCGAGGCTGTCCGTACGTCGCGCGCCGAGCACGACGCGGGCCCCCTGGCCGGCAAGCAGCCTGGCGGTGGCTTCGCCGATGCCCGACGATGCGCCGGTGATGATGACGATCTTGTCTGTGATCATGCGGGTTCTCCACTGTCAGGCCGCGGGCGAGGCGGGCGACGCGAGCGTGACCACCGCGCAGCTACGCTGGTCCGCCCGCCTGGCCGGGGACGCGCCGGCCGGTCAGCATCGCACTGCGGCGGGGCCGATCTGGCGCGGGCGACACAGCACGAACGCCCATGACGGGTTCGACATTGTCGAGCTGAGAATCTGGTCGGGCCCTGTCACTCCCACTCGATCGTCGCAGGCGGCTTGCCCGAGATGTCGTAGACGACGCGGTTGATCCCCCGCACCTCGTTGGTGATGCGGGTGCTGATGCGCGCGAGCAGATCGAGCGGAATCGGCGCCCAGTGCGCCGTCATGAAGTCGGTGGTCTCCACCGCGCGCAGCGCCACGGCGTGTTCGTAGGTGCGGCCGTCGCCCATCACGCCCACGCTCCTGACCGGCAGGAAGACCGCGAACGCCTGGCTGACCCGATCGTACCAGCCGGCCCGGCGCAGCTCGTCGATGAAGATGGCGTCGGCGTGGCGCAGCAGATCGGCGTGCGCGCGCGTGACCTCGCCGAGGATCCGGACGCCGAGGCCGGGCCCGGGGAACGGGTGGCGGAACACCAGCTCGCGCGGCAGGCCGAGCTCCAGGCCCAGCGCGCGCACCTCGTCCTTGAACAGGTCGCGCAGCGGCTCGAGCAGGCGCAGGTGAAGCGTGTCGGGCAGCCCCCCCACGTTGTGGTGGGACTTGATCGAGTGCGCCTTCTTCGTCTTCGCGCCCGCGCTCTCGATCACGTCGGGGTAGATGGTGCCCTGCGCCAGCCACTTCACGTCGGGCATGCGGGCGGCCTCGCGCTGAAACACCTCCACGAACAGCCGGCCGATGATCCTGCGCTTGGACTCCGGGTCGGTCACGCCGGCCAATGCCGCGAAGTACCCGTTCGAGGCATCGACGTGGATGACCCGCACGCCGAGGTGCGAGCGGAAGGTCTCCATCACCTGCGCCGCCTCGTTCAGCCGCAGCAGGCCGTGATCCACGAACACGCACGTCAGCGCGTCGCCGATGGCGCGATGGATCAGCGCGGCGGCCACCGACGAATCGACGCCGCCCGACAGCCCGAGCAGCACCCGGTCCTTCCCCACCTGCTCCCGGATGGCCGCCACCGCCTCGGCGACGTGATCGCGCATGTTCCAGTCGCCACCGCACCCGCAGATCTGGTGCGCGAAGCGGGCGAGGATGTCTGCACCGCGTGGTGTGTGGGTCACCTCCGGATGAAACTGCACGCCGTAGTAACCGCGCGCCTCGTCGGCGATCGCCGCGATGGCGCACGCGGCCGACGATCCGATCACCTCGAACCCCGCCGGCGGCTCGATGACTCGATCGCCGTGGCTCATCCAGACATCGAGCGAGGCGTGCCCGCCGTCGTCGTGCCGCTCCGCGATGCCGCCGAAGAGGGCCGACTCGCCGGAGGCGCGCACCTGGGCGTGCCCGAACTCCCGCACGGCGCCTGCCGCGACACGTCCGCCGAATCGCGCGGCCATCGCCTGCATGCCGTAGCAGATGCCCAGGACCGGTACGCCGAGCCGCCACACCGCCTCCGGCACGCGTCCCGCGCCCTCGTCCTCCACGCTCGATGGCCCGCCGGAGAGCACCACTCCCTTCGGTGCGAACCGCGTGAGGAAGTCGTCGCCGACGTCCCACGGGTGAATCTCGCAGTAGACGCCCGCCTCGCGGAGGCGGCGGGCGATCAACTGGGTGAACTGCGAACCGAAATCGAGGATGAGCAGTCGCTGGTGCGCCACGGGTAGCCGTCCGGCCGGGACCGCAGGCCGCCTCGAGAGGCCGGCCGGCAGCCTGCAGGGGTGCCGGTATTATAGGGCGTGCCCTCGACGACCGCGACCACTCCGCGCCGTGCCGTTCAGCGGTTCCGCTGGCCGGCCGGCACCTGGGCGCTGGCGCTCGCCGTCGGTGCCGGGTGCGGCCCGCTCGCGGCCAACGCGGCGGCGCAGGCGCGGCCGGCGATACGTCAGCCGTTCACGCCGCCGGTGTTTCCGGCCGAACTCCGCCGCGCGGTGCCGCTCGGCGCGGGCCCGTCGGCTCCACTGGCCGCCGCTGGCCGCCGCGTGTTCGTGCCGCTGCGATCCGGCGCGCTCGCGGCGGTGGACGTGGACGCTGGCGAGACAGCCTGGCGCGTTCCCCTTGCGGTGACCCGTCCGCCGGTGCTGGCGGGAGGCCATCTCCTGGTCGGCACCGCCGACACCCTCGAGGCCCTTTCACCCGCCACGGGCGAGAGCCTCTGGCGGGTGCCGCTGGCCGCCGCCATCGTGGCTGGCCCCCTGCTCAGCGGCGACCTCGCGATCGTCGTCCTGGCCGGCGGCGAGGTGGCTGCGGTCGCCGCCGCCGATGGCGCCTCACGATGGAAGACGTCGCTGGAGGGAGCACCGGCAGGAGTGGGCGCGGCCGATGACGACGCGCTCTACCTCGCCCTGGCCGACGGGCGGATCGTCTCGCTGCGCGCGGCCGACGGGGCGCGTCGCTGGGAGCAGCGCGTCGGCGGCGGGCCCACGGGCCTGACGGTGGCACAGGCACGGCTCTACGTCGGGTCGCTCGACAACTTCTTCTACGCGCTCGATGCCTCCACGGGCCGCATCCGCTGGCGGTGGAGGACGGGTGGCGACATCACGGGCGCCGCGGTCACCGACGCCAGCCGCGTGTACTTCTCCTCGCTCGACAACCTGTTGCGCGCGCTGGATCGCAACACGGGGGTTCAGCGGTGGAAGCGGCCGCTGGCGGCGCGCCCGGTGGTCGGCCCGCTGCTGGTGGGATCGACGCTCGTGCTGGCGGGGCTTTCGCCGGAACTTCAGGCGGCCTGGGCCGACTCCGGCAAGCCCGCCGGACGGTATGGACTCGATGCGGATCCCGGCACCGGACCGCTGATGGTACCGGGATGGTGGGTTGGCGAGGATCTGCTGTGCGTGGCGACCGCCGAGGGCTCCCTCATCCTGCTCGGACGGCGCCTGTCGCCGTCGGTCGCGGTGCCGGTGGCTCTGCCCGGGGTGTCGGTGCCGGTTACCGTGACACCGCCGCAGTAGTCCCCTCGAGTTCCTCGGCCACGACAGAGGCCAGGCGCGCGACGCCCTCGCGGATTCGCTCCGCAGAGGCCAGGGAGAACGCGAGCCGGAGCGTGTTCGTGCCGGTGCCGTCCACGAAGAACGCCCCGCCGGCGACGTAGATCACGCCGCGGGCCATCGCCTTCGACAGCAGCGTGCCGGTGTGCACCGCCTCCGGCAGCGTCGCCCACAGGAAGAAGCCGCCGCGCGGCCTCACCCACGACACCCGCGACCCGAGCGCCGCTCCGAGGGCGTCCTCCATGGTCGTCCGGCTCTGCTGGTAGTAGGCGCGCAGCTTCGGCGTCTGGCTGGCCAGCACGCCGCGACGCACGGCCTCGATCACGACGTGCTGCGTGAAGTCGCTCGTACAGAGATCGAGGCACTGCTTCGCCGTCTCGAACCTGGCGGCCAGCGCGGGCGGCGCCGCCATCCAGGCCACGCGGAAGGCCGGCGCGAGCGTCTTCGAGAAGCTGCTCAAGTACACTACGCGCCCTTGCTCATCGTCGGCCTTGATCGGCCGGGTGTCGGCCGGCCCGGCCGCGTCCTCGAAGTAGAGATCGCCGTAAGGGTCGTCCTCGACGATGAGCACATCGTGCCGTGACGCCCACGCCAGCAGCGCCCGCCGTTTCTCGAGCGAGAGCAACAGCCCCGTCGGGTTCTGGAAGTTGGGAACCACGTACAGGAACTTCACCCGGCGGCCCTCGGCCCTCACGGCGGCCAGCTTGCGATCCAGGTCGCCGAGGTCGATGCCGTCGGCTTCCTGCCGGACGCCGACGAGGCTGGCCTGCACGTTGCGGAAGGCCGTGATGGCGCCGGTGTAGCTCGGCAACTCCACCAGCGCGACGTCGCCGGGATCGAGGAACACGCGGGCGACGAGATCCAGGCCCTGCTGCGATCCGGTGGTCACCATGAGTTCGTCGGTGGCTGTTTCGATCCCCCGGGCGCGCATCAGATCCTGGACGACCTCGATCAGGTCGGGCAGGCCGCGTGTCGGGCCGTACTGGAGCGTGACCCGATCGCGCGCCCGCAGGATGTCGTCGGCAATCGCGCGCAACGGCTCCCACGCGAAGTTCACGGGAGCGGGATAGCCCGGCGCGAACGAGATGATGTCGGGGTTCTGCGCGGCTACCGTGCCCATCTGGCGAATGGCCGATTGCTGCATCCCCGCGCCGACGCGTGACAGAAAGGCATCGTAGGTCATGATCGCGCCTCCGTGAATGTCGTGCCCGCACCGGTGGCGGACGGTGCGGTCCTGTAGAGCGCCAGGTAGGCGCCCAGTGCGGTGAGCCCGAGGTACTGGAACACGAGTCCGCGCACCAGCCATGCGATGGCCTGCAGGGGGAACGCGGCGAACCCGATCAGCGGAACGAAGGAGACGAGACCGAGCCCGGCGGTGGCGATCAGCGATGCGCCGGTGGCGACCACGACCAGCGCGAACAGCAAGAGGAACACGATGCCGACATCGCGCCCGCGCTGTTCCAGGAAGGCCGCGACGAGGCGCACCGCCACACGTACGCTGCAGTCTTCGACGGTCACGGCCATCTGCAGCAGCAGGTAGAGCAGGTTCACGACGGTGATCCACAATACGAGCATCACCGAGCAGATGGCGGCCACCACGGTCCAGCCCATGGCAAACCCGGCGCCCTCGACGACGCGGTACCCGCCGAACACGACGGCGAGATAGAGCCCGCCCGAGAGCAGGTAGACGCCGAACAACGCCGCGCCCAGGCGCAGGTACCGGCGGAAGGATCGCCGGCATCCGGCGAGGAAGGCCTCGACGCTGTAACCCGACGCGCGCGCGAACACGGGAACGCGCAGCGGGAGGTTCTCGATCCCACCGGCGTTGCGCTCGCCAGCCGCCAGCACCGACACCGTGCCGCCCTTCACGAGGAATCCCAGCACGCCCCCTCCGGCGAGCGCGATGGCCAGCGCCACGACGAACGAGACGAAGGCGAGCGGCTGCTCGACGAGCGTCGTGCCGACCGCGGTGACGATGTCGCGCGCGTCGCCGCCGACCAGTTCACCGATGTCACGCCCGAGGGTCATCGCCGCCAGCAGCACACCGGCGGCCACAGGCACGCCGAGCAGCAGTTTCACCGTCGATTCGGAGACGAACTGGATGAGGACCACCGGCCAGTTCGCGGCGGTGACCAGCGCACCGCGTTTCAAGGTTGCCTTGAGGGTGACGAAATCGCTCATGGCCGGGAGGCCGGGATGCGGGGGGCCGTCGTGGCGAGGTGCCCCGGGCCGTCCGATGCGCCGGTTCTCGCGGCCGTTGCCCGCGCGACCACCGGCCGGAGTGGCCAGAGTATATCACCCGCCCCGAAGTCTCCCGGGCGGGCGCGATACACTGGGCGGGCCTCGATCGGCGCTGATTCCGTGTCCGTGATTCCCCCTCTCCTTGCGCGACTCCCACGGGAAGCGCCCGTCTGGGCGCGTGCGGGCTTCGGCATCGCCCTGGTGCTGCTGGTGCTCGGCGGCGGCTTCCTCGTCGAGCGATGGCGCTTCGGCCGCACCGACGCGGACGCCCTGGCCCTGCTCGAACGCAACGTCCGGCGTGAGGTGGCCGGACGGGCGGCGCGCCTGCGCACCCTCGCGCGCCTCATCGCCGACAACACGCAGATCGTCGCGACCCTCGCGCAGCCGGGTCTGCCGGGTGACGAGGCCTTCGCCGTCATCGACCGGCTGGCCGGGCCCGGCGCGCCCACCGACCTGTCGGTAACCGTCAACGGCCCGGACGGGCAGGTGGTGGCCTGGCGGGGCCGGCCGGCATCGCTGCCCCCGCAACGGCTCAACGGGCCCGCCACCGTTTTCATCGCACCGGGGCCCACGGGGCTGCGGCTGGTCCACGTGGAGCCGGTCACCCAGGCGAAGACCGGCCGTCGGCTCGGCGCGGTCTCGGCCGAACAGGTGATCGGCGCCTTTCCCGGGGGAGCCGGGACGGCAGGCGATGCCCTGCTGGAGGCCTCCCCGGTGTCCGTCTCGGTGTACCTGCGGGCCGTGCCCGTGACTCCACCCTCTGGCCTGGCGACGTTCGGCGTGGCCGCGGCCGGCGGCGAACCGCTGTTCACGGCCGCCGTGCCACTCGGCGACCTCGGGCTGGCACGCGAGGCGTTGCGCGCCGAGGTCTCGGGAATCGTCGCCTTGTGTTTCGCGCTCACACTGGCGGCGCTGGCCGTCGGCTTCACCGGCCACGGTGCGCCAGGCGGCTATCGCAGCCCGCTGGCCGCCGCCGGGCTCATCGTCGCCGCGCGCGCGGTGCTGTGGGCTGGGCTGCCGTCATCGTGGCGAGAAGGCGTCTCGACGACGATGCCGCCGGCGCAGTCTGCCGGGGGCTCGGACCTCGACCTGCTGCTGACGGCACTCATGGCGCTCGGGCTGGTTGCCGTCGCCTTCGACGTCGCCGAACGCTGGCGCCTGGCGCGTCGCGCGCGACGGCGGACGGTGATCACGGCCGTCGACTTCTTCACCTACGCAGGCACCCAGGCAGTCGCGTCCCTCCTGGCGTGCTGGCTGGTACTGGGCTTCGAATGGGTGCTGCGCACCCGTGTGCTCGCCCCCGGCTACTTCGGCCTGGACCTCATCTTCCTGCCGTTGGATCTCTCCCGGGCCATGCGGTTCACGGGGCTCGTGCTGTCGCACGTGGCGGTGTGCTGGACCGCGGTGATCCTCCTGCGGGTTGCGCTCACGCCCTGGCGACCAGGCGCATCCTCGAAGGCGTTTGCGCTCCTCACCCTCTCGATCTGGCTGGCCGCGGCCTCGATTCTGCTGGCCACCGTTCCGGGCACCAGCGAGGTGTCGCGAGTGGCGGTGTTGCTGGTGGTGGGCTTGGCCGGCGCCGGTGCATGGCGGTGGCGGCACGGCCTCGCCTGGTTTCACCACGGATCGCAGGGACGGAGGCTGGCGGCCCTCTGCGCGGCGGTGGTCGTGCCGACGCTGGCGCTGCAGCCGAGTCTGGCCTTCGTCATCGAGCGGGCGCGCGAAGACACCGTCTCCACCCGGTTCGTGGCG
>WBZR01004015.1_pt1 | contig 12463 bp, 12 predicted proteins | sample 5204231 | NCBI WGS metagenome assembly WBZR01 (sample SAMN12412403, study PRJNA552823) | activated sludge metagenome | isolation source: activated sludge from anammox sidestream of wastewater treatment plant... | place: USA: Virginia | collected 2017-08
GCATGCCGCCCGCGCTGTTGCCCAGCGCGATCCGCGAACGGATCGAGCGCGAGCAGATCGGAGACCTGCTCTGCCCGCCGGGCACCGCCGAATGGATCGCCGCGGCGCGGGCGCGGGCGCAGGCCGTTGTGGCCATGCATGAAGGTGACATCACCGCCGCCGCCCAGGCCGGATTCGACCGGATGCGCGCCGGGGTGCCCGGGTTTCTTGATGCCTATTACAGCCTGACGGCCGAATACCTGCGCACTCTGAACCTGTTGACCGGCAATGCCGAGGGGCATCTTCAGGGGATTCTTGCCGAGCATCTGGACAGTGCCGCCGCCTTTGGCGCCCTTCAGGAGGCGCTGACCGGGCTGGAGACCACGCGGGCCACCCTGCTGGCGATGCAGGAGGAGGAGCGCGCGCGCCTGGCCGGATGCGACAGCGTGCTGCCGCGCGACGACGGCGAAGCCGTGATCACGCTGGTCCTGCCCGCCACCGCGCCGGGCCTGCCCCTCCCGCCCGAAGGCGCGGCGTTCGAGCGCCGTCTTGCCACCGCCGGATTCGCCGGGATCGCGGGCGGGATCGGCGGGGCGGTCATCGGCAGCGTCGGGGCCAAGCTGGTGCTGGCGCCGCTGTTCAAGACCGCGGCATCGGCGCTGGTGAAGCTGGCCGGGGGGCGGCTGGCGGCGGCGCTGGCCGGGGCCGGGACCGGGGCCCTTGCCGGGGGCGGCGCCGGCAGCGTCATTCCCGGCGCGGGCACTGCGGTGGGCGCCTTCGTCGGCGGGGCGATCGGGTTCATCGGCGCCTGGATCGGCACCGACTATCTTCTGCTGCGCCTCGACGAAGCGGTGTCGCGCGCCGATTTCGAGGCCGAGATCCTGTCTGCCATCGACGCGACCGAGGCCGAATTCATCGCCGCGCTGACCGGTGTCCGCTGAGGGACGAAAAGGGCCGCACCTTGCGATGCGACCCTTCGAAAGCTCAGGAGGTGGAATCGGTTAGACGTGTCCACCCGGAGGTTGGGAACCCGAGGGCTGCCTCAGGTGCGCGACCTCCCGGCTGTCCCGACACCTTTCTCCAATGACTTTCTCGACACTGGATCACCTCCTTTCGATGGGTTGCAGATGCGGCCACCGTGGCATGCCCGGGGTTAAAGTCAAATGAATTTCCCGCCGGCCGCCCGCATCCGGAACGCGCGCGCCACCATGAGGCGGAACGGCACCAGTGCCACCAGCGCGATCCCGAGTTTCACCCCCAGATCCGCCAGCCCGAGCGACACCCACATCGGCGCCTGCGGCCCGAATGCCAGCAGCGGGGCCCCCTCTTGGGCCCAGACCACCGCCTCGCGCGCGGCAAGGGGAAACAGCGGGGCGAGCGTGGCCGAGAACGCGGTCGAGAAGAACACCGCCGTGTCCACCACCGAACTTGCCGCCGAGGCGACAAGCGGCGCGATCCACCACGACCGCCCCCGCAGCCGGTTGAACACGAGGATGTCAAAGCTTTGCGCCGCAAGGAAGGCCGCCGCCGATCCCACGGCGATGCGCAGGCTGACCGCCGGGCCGGATTCGAGCATCACCTGCGTGCCGATCAGCGAACAGGCGATCCCGGTGGCAAAGCCGGCCAGCACCACGCGCCGCGCGGCCGCGGTGCCGTGCAGGCGGTTCACGATCTCGGTCACGAGAAAGGCGAAGGGATAGGTGAAGGCCCCCCAGGTCAGCAGCCCGTCAAGCAGCAGGAACTGCACGAGGACGTTCGACGCCACGACGATCACGGTCATGGCAAGGATGCCGGGCAGAAGGCGCATGGTTCAGGTCCGTTTTGGCAAGGTTGCGGCAACTTGGCCCGACCATGGCCGAAAAGGCCAAGGGGGGCGCGCCCGCTTACGCCCTGCCGCGGCCCGGGTCAATCCGGGATGCGGTATTCGACGATCTCGGTGCGCTGGAACCAGTTCTGGTTGTCGTCCGCCACCAGTGTGAGGCGGATGCCCTGCCCGTCGCTCCAGACCGCGATCCCCTCGAGATTGTCGTGCACGCCGACCGTGGTCTGGAGGTGTTCGCGTTCGTCCCCGCCGTTCAGGTCGAAGCTGCGCACCCGGCTGCGAAAGCCGATGCCGGCAAAGTCGCGTTCAAGCAGGTAAAGCCGCCCGTCGGGGCCGATGTCGGCGCCCACCGCCAGAAACGCCCCGCGTCGCGGGATCGTGAAGGCGATGTCCCAGGCGCCGTCGCGGAAACGGTAGACCGGAAAGGGGCGGTCGGCGCGACCGGACCGTTCGGGCAGGGTGTAGATCGCGCCATCCCGCCCGATGGCCAGCGATTCAAGCGCGGCATTGGGCTGCATCTGCGCGAAATCCGGGTGGCGGGGCAACAGCGACGGCGTGCCGTGCAGCCCGTCCTGCCGGCGCACCCGGGCATCCCCCTCGAAACTGATGTAGATGGTCCCGTCCGGGCCAAGGGCCAGTCCCTCGCTGTCGCCCTGCGACCGCGACATCGGCCGCCCGTTCCGGTCGGTGATCGCCGCCCGGTCCGTCACCTCGATCCCCGTGACCAGCCCGGCCGCATCGCGCAGGATCAGCCCCTGCACCAGCAACGCCCGGTCCGACAGGAACAGGGCCGACACGCCGTCATCCCCGATCTCGAGACCCGACAGCCCGGCGATGTCACCCCGGCCGGCGGTCCAGGTGAAACTGCCCAGCAGCACCGCATCGCCGGCCTGCACCAGGGCGGCAACAAGGGCCAGGCCGGCCGCGAGGGCGGCAGAGAGAACGGGAGGACGCATCGCTCAGTTGCTGTCGAGCACGGCCCGGCACTGTGCCGGCAGTTCGCCCATGGTCAGGGGCGCGCGCGGCGGCGGCGGCGGGGGCGCGTCGGGATCGGGCGGCGGCGGGTTGAGGATGTTGTTCACCCACTCCTGCGCCTCGGCGCAACCATCGCCCGCGGGCACCGGATCCTGCGCCACGCAGGTGGGATCGCCGGCCGGACAGGCAAGGCGGACGTGGAAATGGGTGTTGTGCCCCGAGAGCGGCCGGATCTTGCTCAGCCACGACCGGTCGCCGGTCGCATTCGCGCACATCGCCACCTTGGCGCCCGCAAAGACGAAGATCCGCTCGACTCGGGGATCCATCGCGGCCTGACGCAGGATCGCCTCGTGCTGCGGGGTCCAGTTCGCGTTGGTGAAGGCGCCGCCCTGCCGGTCCATGGCAATCGAGGAGATGCTCTCGCGCTCGTCACGGCTGAGGTTCAGGCGCGCGGGCGGCAGCATCCAGATATCGGCATCAAGCCCGACCTGATGGCTTGCGTGGCCGGTGAGGGCAGGACCGCCGCGCGGCTGGCCCAGATCGCCGATATAAAGCCCCTGCCAGCCGGGCTGCGTGGCGGCAAAACGCGACAGATCCTGAAGGAAACCGATCAGTTCCGGCGTCCCCCAGTTGCGGTTGCGCGACAGCCGCATCGCCTGCCAGGTGGCGCCGGTCTCGGGCATCTCGACCGCCCCGGCCAGGCAGCCGCGCGAATAGAAGCCGATGGCCCGCGACTCCTGCGCCGAAGGTCCGGGCACCGCCCCGAACAGGTTGCGGGCGACGCGTGTATCGCCCGCGTTCTGCGCCGACAGCCGCGCCAGCACCTGATCCGGGCTTTCGCGCGCATCCGCAGCGCGCGGCGCGGCCGCAGGCGCGCCCCCGCCCCCCCCGCAGGAGCCAAGCAGAAGGACAAGCGCAAGCGCGGCGATGGGGCGGATCATGCGGGTCTTTCTCCGTCGCGGTCGACGAAGCGTAGCAGCAAAAGCCCCAGAAGGAAAAGCACGATCACCGGCGCCACTCCCAGTCGCACCGATCCGGTCGCCGCCGTGGCCAGCGTCACCAGCGCCGGCGCAAGAAAGGCCGTGGCCTTGCCGGTCAAGGCAAAGAGGCCGAAGGCCTCGGCCGGGCGGGCGGGATCGGCGTGGCGGATCATCATGGTCCGGCTGGCGGCATAGACCGAACCGCCGGCCCCGCCGATGGCCGCGCCGCACAGGTAGAAGACGAGATCGGGAATGACCGATCCCTCGGCCAGCGGCAGGCCGAAGATCTGGTCGCGTGACATGCCGACGACCACCGCACTCACCACGATCAGCGCCCAGACCGAGGCCACGATCACCGGCTTTGGCCCGAATTTCGCGTCATGAAGGCCGCCGATCCAGGTCACGACCGCCGCCGTGATGGCGCCGACGATCCCGAAGATGCCGATCTGGATGATCGACCAGCCCAGCACAAGCGCGGCATAGACCCCGCCGATGGCATAGATGCCGTTCAGCGCATCGCGGTAGAGCATCGACGACACGAGGAACGCCCCGAGCGACCGGCGCTGCCGCAGCGAGGCGATGGTGGCCCACAACTCGTGCACCACGCGCCCGATGGTCGGCGGAACGTCCGCGCGGGCGGCCGGTTCGCGCACCCAGAGGAAGAAGGGGATCATGAACACCGCACACCAGATCGCGGTAAAGGGCCCCACCGCGCGCGTTCCCTCGCGCAGCGCCGGGTCGAGGCCAAAGGCCGGTGCCTGCCCCAGAAGCGTCACCCCCGCGCTGTTCTCGGCCAGAAGCAGCAGCATCAGCGCCAGCGCGACGACGCCCCCCCAATAGCCGAACGCCGCCCCCGACCCCGAGATGCGCCCGACCGTGCGCTCGTCGCCAAGCGAGGGCAGGATCGCGTTCGAGACATTGATCCCCCCCTCGGCCGCGAAGAACCCGACCGAAAAGAGGACCAGCACAAGATAAAGCCCGGTCCCGTCCGGCAGCAGGAACCACATCGACCAGGCGGCAAGGATGTAGATGGCGCCGAAGGCGGCGATCCACGGGATCTTGCGCCCCGAGGCATCGGCCCAGGCGCCGATGAAGGGCGCGGTGACGGCGATGACAAGGCCCGTGACGGTCTGGCCCAGGGTCCACAGGCTCTGGGCCCGGGCGTCGGCCAGATCAGGCGCCATCCCGCCTTGCATGAAATGCCCGGACGCGACCGCGGCGAAATAGGGACCGAACACGAAGGTCAGCCCGAGGGTGAAATAGGGTTGCTGCGCCCAGTCGAAGAACATCCAGCCCCAGATGCGGCGCCGTTCGCTGATCATGCCCTGTCCCCCTTGGGCCTGCCCCCATGGGCCTGCCCCGCAGCAATGCCGAAAAGCGCCGGGGAGGCAAGCGTTCAGTCCGCGTCCCGCATCGGCGGCCAGGGCCGGGTGGCATCGGCCGCGACCCAGGCGGCAACCCAGTCCGGCATCGGCGGCGAGGCGGGATCCTGTCCCATCGCCGCGAGCACGCGGGCGGGCGGCAAGACTCCGTCAGGCCCGGTGATCGCCGCCCGCAACAGCGCATGCCCCGCGCATTCGCCATCGACCTTCCACAGCGACTGTTCCGAATAGAGAAAGCGCCCGTCCCAGCACAGGCCGCGGCTGCGCATGGTCAGCCTCTCGAACACATGCACCCGGCGGCGCCAGCGCACCGAGGCCCCGGCAATCACCATCGCCCAGCCATTCGCGCGCAGCACCTTCATGAGCCCCATGCGCCGCGCCATCGGCAACCGCCCCAGATCATAGAGCGTGAGCGTGCGGCCGTTGTTCAGTTCGCGCCACATGTCGATATCGACCGGCCAGCACAGATGCCGGCTTTCGTGCGTATCGGTGACGGCCAGCGGCGCATCGTTGCGATGGCGCCAGAGTTGCCAGCCCAGACGAAGGAACGGATACATGAAAGGCACCGCCGGGGTTCGTTGACCTGCGCAAGCCATTGCCCCGGCCCGCGCCCCGGTTCAACCCGTGACGCCGGGTCGCCGGGGGATTGTCCTTCGGCCCCCGGACCACTAGGTGAGGGCGCGATGCGGCAAGGATGCACGACATGCTGACGATCCTCCAGACCCTCCTGATGGTGCTGTCCATCGCGCAATTCCTGGTGCTTGCGCATTTCATCATGTCGTGGCTGATCGGATTTCAGGTGCTGAACCTGCGCCAGCCTGTGGTGGCGCAGGTCTGGCAGGGCCTGAACCGGGTGCTCGAGCCGCTCTATGGCCCGATCCGCCGCATCCTGCCGGACATGGGCGGCATCGACCTGTCACCCATCGTCGTGCTCATCGGGATCTATGCCCTCGAGCGGCTGATCACCAACAACATGCCGGCCTTCATCTAGCCCCGGAGATCCCACAGCAGCCGCAGCGCAAGCAGCGTCGATGTGGTGACAAGCAGCGGCTTGATGATCCTGGCGCCTCGCCGCATCGCCAGCCGGGACCCGAATGCGGCCCCCGCGATCTGCGCCGCCCCCATGGCAAGGCCGGTCACCCACCAGGGCGAGGCTACAAGGGCAAAGGCCACGAGCCCGCCCACATTCGAGGCCAGGTTGAGAAGCTTCGTATGCGCGGTGGCCCGCAGGACGCCGTAACCCGCCAGCGTGACGAACCCCAGCATGTAGAACGACCCCGCCCCGGGACCGATCAGCCCGTCATAGAACCCCGCCGCAGACACCACGCCCAGCGTGAAAGCCCCGGGACCAAGGCGCGCGACCCGGTCGCGATCGTCAAGACCGGGCTTCAGCGCGAAAAAGAGCGCGATGCCGATGAGGACAACCGGCAGCGCCGCCCGGATCAGACCGACCGGCAGCGCACTGGTCAGGAACGCGCCCGCGACCGAGGCAGAAAAGGCCACAAGGGCCGCGCGCCATTGCCGGCGCAGATCCACATGCCCGGCGCGGGCATAGCTGGCGGCAGCCGCCCCGGCGCCGAACAGGCCCTGAAGCTTGTTCGTGGCCAGCGCCGTGACGGGATTGGCCCCCGCCAGCAGCAGCACCGGCACGGTGATGAGCCCGCCCCCCCCGGCGATGGAATCGACAAAGCCCGCCACAAAGGCCGCGATCACCAGAAGGGCCAGGATCTCGATCGCCACCTCGAACGCCATGCCCGCCTCCGGCCCGTCAGGAAATGAAATCCGCCCGGGCGTAGCCCTGAAGGAAGAGCAGCGCCGACAGATCGGCATGGTTGACCCGCACGCGCACCCGTTCCTGCAAGGCGGGCTTGCCATGAAGCGCAACCCCTGTGCCGGCGGCCAGCAGCATCGGCAGGTCGTTCATCCCGTCACCGACGGCCAGCGCCTCGGCAAGGGCGATGCCCTCGCGGGCGGCGATCTCGGCCAACGCGTCGCGCTTCGCTTCGCGCCCGAGGATCGGCTCGGCCACTTCGCCGGTCAGGCGCCCGCCCTCGGCAAGCAGGACGTTGGCCCGCGTCTCGTGAAAGCCGAGTCTGGCGCCGATCGGGCCGGCAAAGGCGGTGAACCCGCCCGAGACCAGGGCACAATGCGCCCCGTTCGCCTTCATCGTCGCCACAAGTTCGCGCCCGCCGGGCATGAGCGTGATACGGGTCGCAAGAACCCTGTCGATGACCCCGGCCTCAAGTCCGCGCAACAGCGCCACCCGTTCGCGAAGCGCGCCCTCGAAGCCGATCTCGCCGTTCATCGCCCGGGCGGTGATCGCCGCCACATGGGCACCCACGCCGGCCTCGTCGGCCAGTTCGTCGATGCACTCCTGCGCGATCATGGTCGAATCCATGTCGGCGATGAGCAACCTTTTCCGGCGGCCGGCGGCAGGTTGCACGATCAGGTCGATGCCCTGATCCTGAAGTTCCTGCCAGCGTTGACCGGCATCGCCGGGAAGGACCGGCAGGTCGAATTCCGCCGCCTCTCTGGGCGAGAGCCAGCGCGCGTCGCCGCCTTGCCAATGCGCGCGCAGGCCCTCGAGCGTGGTCGGGTCAAGGGCCCCGGGGCTGACAAGCGAGGCGATGAACATGGTGAACTCCGGGCCAGGGCTTCGGGCGAGGCATGCGCCAGTTGCCCCCCGGGGACAAGGCGTTCCGGTGTCACCGCATGACAGAATGCGTTTTTCTCGAAAAACGCGATTCCCGTGCTTTTCGCGAAAAGCACGAAGCGACCGGCCGATTCCGGGGCGGGACGATTTGCCGCTTGTGCAGCATCCGGCGCTGCCTTAGCACTGACGGCGGGACACGCCCCCCCAACGGGGCGCGATTATCTGGAAGGGTAGCATGACCACGACCCCAAGACCGGCCGCGCGGCCGGACAACCCGCGCTTCTCGTCCGGCCCCTGTGCCAAGATCCCCGGATTCACCCTCGACATGCTTGCCGGTGCGCCCCTTGGCCGGTCGCATCGTTCAGCCCTGGGCAAAGGCAGGCTGCGCGAGGCCATCGACCTGACCCGCGACGTGCTGCGTGTGCCGCCCGAATGGCGCATCGGCATCGTTCCCGCCTCGGACACCGGCGCGGTCGAGATGGCGCTCTGGTCGCTTCTGGGCGCGCGCGGGGTCGAGATGCTCGCGTGGGAGAGTTTCGGCGAAGGCTGGATCACGGATGTGGTGAAGCAGCTTGGCCTCGATCCGCTCGTCCGTCGCGCCGAATACGGGCATCTGCCCGATCTGGCCGCGGTCGATTTCGGCAATGACGTGGTCTTCACCTGGAACGGCACCACCTCGGGCGTGCGGGTGCCCGACGGCGACTGGATCGCCGCCGATCGCGAGGGGCTGACCATCTGCGATGCCACCTCGGCCGCCTTTGCGATGGACCTGCCCTGGGACCGGCTCGATGTCACGACCTTCTCCTGGCAGAAGGCGCTGGGCGGCGAGGGGGCGCATGGCGTCATCATCCTCTCGCCCCGTGCCGTTCGGCGCCTCGAGAGTTACCGGCCCGCCTGGCCCCTGCCCAAGATCTTCCGCCTGACCAAGGGGGGCAAGCTGATCGAGGGAATCTTCGAGGGCGAGACGATCAACACGCCCTCGATGCTCTGTGTCGAGGATTACCTCGTCGCGCTGAAATGGGCGCAGGGGATCGGCGGCCTGCCCGCGCTGATCGCGCGCAGCGAGGCGAATGCGAAGGTCATCGCCGATTTCGTCGCCGCGCGCGACTGGATCGCGAATCTGGCCGCGGATCCGGCCACCGCCTCCTGCACTTCGGTCTGCCTGCGCTTTGCCGATCCACGGATCGGCGACGGGGCGGCCTTTGCCAAAGCGGTGGCCAGGCGGCTCGAGGCCGAGGGCGTGGCCCTTGACATCGGCGCCTACCGCGACGCGCCGCCGGGGCTGCGCATCTGGTGCGGCTCGACCATCGAGACCGCGGATGTCGCCGCCCTCATGCCGTGGATCGACTGGGCCTTTGCCACGGAAATCGCGGCGCTCCGGGCCTGACCTCCTGACTTGCCGGCGCCCCGCGGCAGGGGCGCCCCCACCGCATCCCATCGAAGGACAGACAGATGGCCCCCAGGGTTCTCATCTCGGACGAATTGTCGGACGCCGCCGTGCAGATCTTTCGCGACCGCGGCATCGAAGTCGATTTCCAGCCCGCTCTCGGCAAGGACAAGGAGGCCCTTCTCGAGGTGATCGGCCGCTATGACGGCCTCGCCATCCGCTCGGCCACGAAGGTGAGCGAGAAGGTGATCGCCGCCGCCGGCAGGCTGCGCGTGATCGGTCGCGCGGGGATCGGGGTCGACAATGTCGACATCCCGGCCGCGTCGAAGAAGGGCATCATCGTGATGAACACGCCCTTCGGCAATTCGATCACCACCGCCGAACATGCGATCGCGATGATGATGGCGGTGGCCCGCCAGATCCCCGAGGCGAACGCCTCGACCCAGGCCGGCAAATGGGAAAAATCGCGCTTCATGGGCGTGGAACTGACCGGCAAGACCCTGGGCGTGATCGGCGCGGGCAATATCGGCTCGATCGTCATCGACCGCGGGCACGGGCTGCGGATGAAGGTGATCGCCTATGATCCCTTCCTCGGGCAGGAGCGGGCGGACGATCTGAAGGTCGAGAAGGTGGACCTTGACGATCTGCTGGCCCGCGCCGATTTCATCACCCTGCATGTGCCGCTGACCGAGGCCACCCGCAACATCCTCAGCCGCGAGCGCCTGTCGCAGACCAAGCCGGGCGTGCGCATCGTCAACTGCGCCCGTGGCGGCCTGATCGACGAGGCGGCGCTGGCCGACCTGCTGAAATCGGGCCATGTCGCCGGGGCCGCGCTTGATGTGTTCGCGGTCGAGCCGGCAAGGGAAAACGTCCTGTTCGGCCTGCCCGACGTGGTCTGCACCCCGCATCTGGGCGCGGCCACCACCGAAGCGCAGGAGAATGTGGCCCTGCAGGTGGCCGAGCAGATGTCGGACTATCTGCTGAGCGGGGCGGTGACGAATGCGCTCAACATGCCTTCGGTCACGGCGGACGAGGCGCGGGTGATGGGGCCGTGGATCCGGCTGGCGGGGCATCTGGGCAATTTCGTCGGACAGATGACGGATGAGCCGATCAGCGCGGTCAATGTCCTGTTTGACGGGGTGGTGAGCACGATGAACCTGCGCGCCCTTGAATGCGCGGTGGTGGCGGGGATCATGCGCCGCGCGAATCCGGACGTGAACCTTGTTTCGGCGCCGGTGATCGCCCGCGAACGCGGGATGCAGATTTCCGTCACGCGGCAGGAACAATCCGGCATGTTCGAGGGGTTCATCAAGGTCACGGTGGTGACGAACCAGCGCGAACGCTCGGTGGCGGGGACCGTGTTCTCGGACGGCAAGCCGCGGTTCATCCAGATCAAGGGGATCAATGTCGATGCCGAGGTGGGCGCCCACATGATCTATACCACCAACGACGATTCGCCCGGCGTCATCGGCGCGCTGGGTCAGACCATGGGCGAGAACGGGGTGAACATCGCCAACTTCACCCTTGGCCGTTCTGCCCGCGGCGGCGAGGCGATCGCCATTCTCCACATCGACGATCCCGTGCCCGACGCGGTGCTGGCGCGTCTGCGCGCCACCGGCAGGTTCCATCAGGTGACCGCCCTGAGTTTCGACGTGGGGTGAGGGCCGGCCGGCAGGGGCGCGGGGCCGCGCCCTTGCCGCTGGCGGGCCGAAGGCGCGATGCTTCGGGCGGAAACCGCAGGAATGGGGGCTGATCATGGACCGTGGCGGCGCAAGCGTGGACGAATTTCTGGCCGGGATCACCCGCTGGCGCGAGGAGGCGGCCGCGCTTTGTGCGCTGCTCGAGGACGAGGGCCTTGCGGGCACGATCAAATGGGGGGCGCCCTGCTATGTCACCACGGGCGGCAATGTCGCGCTCATCCAGCGGATGAAGGACTATTGCGCGCTGGCCTTCGTGCGGGGGGCGCTGCTTGACGATCCGGCGGGGGTTCTGACCCGGCCCGGCACCCACAGGTCGCTGCGCCAGATCCGCCTGCGCTCTCTCTCCGAGATCGAGGCGATGGCGCCGGTGATCCGCGACCATATCCGCCGCGCCATCGCCCTGACGCAGGAGGGGCGGCGCATCGCGCCCGTCACGGAGGGCGACATCCCCATGCCCGACGAACTGAACGAGGCGCTGGCCGCCGATCCCGATCTGGCCGGGGCCTTTGATGCGCTCACGCCGGGGCGGCGGCGGTCATGGATGTTCCATATCGGCGCGGCCCGGCAAAGCGCGACCCGCGATGCACGGATCGCGCGCGGCCGCGACCTTCTGCTGTCCGGCCGCGGGCCTGACGGGCGATAGTCGCGCCGGGGCGGCGCTCAGTCCTTGGCGCGCTCGACGTAGGAATCGTCGTCGGTGTTGATGACGATGCGGGTGCCCGGCCCGATATGCGGCGGCACCATGACGCGCAGCCCGTTCGAGGTCATCGCCGGCTTGTAGGACGAGGACGCGGTCTGGCCCTTCACCACGGGTTCGGTCTCGGTGATCTCGACGGTGATCTTCTGCGGCACCTCGATGGCGATGGGTGCGCCCTCGAAGGTCTTGAGCCAGCAGCGCATCCCTTCCTGGAGATACACCTTGTTGTCGCCCATGATGTCGGGGGTGACGACCAGTTGCTCGTAGGTTTCGGGCTCCATGAAGTGGAAGCCTTCGCCGTCCTCGTAGAGGAAATCGTAGGCGCGTTCGTCCACCGTGGCCTTTTCCACCTGATCGGTGGTCTTCCAGCGTTCCGAGACCTTGGTCCCGTCCGAGATGCGGCGCATGTCGACGCTGGTCGTCGGCGTGCCCTTGCCGGGGTGGAAGTTGGTGGCGGACAGCACGACGTACAGCCGGCCGTCCATATCGACGACGTTCCCCTTGCGGAGCCAAGAGGCAATGACCTTGACCACGGGACGATCCCTTGCGAATGGACAGCGGGCATGGGTCGCCCGCGCGACGGGCAGCCCCTAGCGCATTTGCGCCGCCCACACCAGCCCCGAGGTGATCCTTGACCGACTCCAGATGGTGGAATCCCGACCGCCACGCCGACCGCCGGCCGCTGCTGCTGACGCGCAACCGCATCCAGTCGGACATCCGTTCCTGGCTGATGGCCGAGGGCTTCACCGAGGTGGATCCGGCCGCCCTTGCCGTCAGTCCCGGGAATGAGGCGCATCTGCACGCCTTTGCCACCACGCTTCTGCGCGGCGATGGCGATGGCAAGGGGGTCACGCGCTATCTGCATACCTCGCCCGAATTCGCGATGAA
>WBZR01002015.1_pt1 | contig 12462 bp, 10 predicted proteins | sample 5204231 | NCBI WGS metagenome assembly WBZR01 (sample SAMN12412403, study PRJNA552823) | activated sludge metagenome | isolation source: activated sludge from anammox sidestream of wastewater treatment plant... | place: USA: Virginia | collected 2017-08
CCGGTAGTGCGTCAGCAAGGGCAACGGGATGAAATGCACATTCACGCTCACGTCACGCGCGGAGATGGCCTGGATGATGGCATCGCGCTGCTCTTCCGAGGCCCCGGCCACGCGCAGCATGTACAGGTGGTAGCTTCCCTCCCGCCCCGCATCGCGCAGCAGCGGCGGAATGAACCGCGCATCACCGCTGAACGCGGCCTGATACCGCTCGCAAATGGCTTTGCGGCGCGGCAGCGTCTCGGAGTCGTACCGCTCCAACTCCACCAGCCCGATCGCCGCCTGGATGTCTGTCATGTTGCACTTCCATCCCGCACCCTCCACATCATAGCGCCACGCCCCCGGCCGGTTCTTGGCCAGCGCATCCTTGCTTTGGCCATGCAGGCTCATGGTATTGAACCAGGCATAGACCTCGTCGGCGTTGAAGGGTGCGGGCAGGTTGAAGGCCAAGGCGCCGCCCTCTGCCGTGGTGAGGTTTTTCACGGCATGGAAGCTGAAGCCGGTGATGTCGGCCTGCACGCCCAAGGGTTTCCCGCCCACGCGGGCACCGAAGGAATGGGCGGCATCGGCCAGCACCAGTGCGCGTCCCAGGCGCATCTGGGGGTTGGACCCGCCGACGCGCAGGTTCACCGCGGGCGAGAACCATGCACAGGCATCCATGGCCACCTGCACGATGTCCGCCACGCGCGCCGGCAGGCCGCCCACATCCACGGGGATGATGCATTTGGTGCGCGGGCTCATGGCCTGGCGCACCTTGTCGGGGTCGATGGTGAAATCATCCAGCACGTCCACCAACACCGGCTTGGCGCCGACGTGCTTCACGATATTGGCCGAGGCGCAATAGGTGTAGGCCGGCACGATCACCTCGTCGCCGGGGCCGATGCCGTACCACCGCAGCGCCAGCTCGGCCGCGTTGGTCCAGCTGTTGAGGGCGATCACCCGCTGCACGGCGCAATAGGCGGCCAGCCGCTTCTCGAACTCCTTGGTGCGCGGCCCGGTGGTGATCCATCCGCTGCGCAAGACCTCGTTCACGGCGGCGATGGTGCGGTCGTCGATGCGGGGCGGTGAGAAGGGGATCATGGGCGGACGATTGGCTTGGCCCGGCGCATGGAGGACCGGCGCACCAGGACCACGTAAAACAAGATGAAGAACACCACACCGGCCTGCACTTCCAGAACGGATTCAATGGTGCCGTTGAGGATGAACAACCCTGCGAAGATTGAAAGGAAAACGTCCTTGCGGAAAAGGCCGATGGTCAGCGGCACCAGCATCAGCGCGAGCACTAGCAACAAGCCTGGCCAGCCAAGGGCCACGCCGCTTTGGAGGACCTGCGAATGGCTGTTCAACCGGTGCTGGATGGCGGCCGTGGCCCCTCTCCCCACATAGCAAGCCATCAATGCATGCTTGATATCGCCCGTGCCCGCACCCCACGGGGAGGCGGCCAAGCATTGGCGGCTGCATGTCCACGCGACCAAGCGTTCGTCCGAACTGCTTTCAACGGAAACAAAGGAGCCGTCGTCCCGGAATAGCTTGCCTACGGCATCGGCTGCCTCGGAAACCCGCACCACCAGCATGCGGGACACCAACGCCCCCGAGAGCATGGCGACCAGCAATATGGCCAAGGCCACCCAACGCATCACCCTTCCCGGCAAGCTCCGCGCCGCATGGACCATCAGTGCGGCAAGCACCAGCAGCAACCCGATCCAACCGCTTTTGCTGGCCACCATGACCACGAAAGCAAAGAGTAGCACCATCAGCATGCCGCAAGCCCACGGCCAGCGCATTCCCCCCACGTTCCCGTCGATCAGTTCACGGCCCCAATAGAACAGCGCCCAACAAGCATACCAGGCCAAATAGCTCGGATGGATGTATGGCGACAGGTAACTCTGCGAGAAGCATTCGCGCCACCCGGTCTCCAGGAAACAGGCCATGCCTGCCCCGAAGCTTAGGCCCATGGCCAACAGAAGGCCGAAGGAAAAGGCGATCATGGCCGGACGCAGCCAGTCCTTTCCCGCGCCGGTGACCAATCCCGCACCGGCCAAGGGGACCAGCAGAAGCCCCAGCTTCACCTCCAGGTCGAAAAGCCCGAAATCCACGTCGTCCGTCCAGGCCATGCCCAGCACGTGCAGCAGGTAGAATGCCACAGGAAGGAGCAACAGGGCCTTGTCCTTCAACCGGGCGAAGGACGGCACCTGGGGCAACACCAACACGATGCCCGCCACGAGGGGCAAGGGAACCAGTTCGCCCTTTACCGGCAGCGCCGCGAAGGCCAGCAACAGCACGCGACGGCCCCAGAGCGCACTGCACTCGCGCCAGCCGTCGTGTTCAAGTGAGCTGCTCAAGGGCATTCCGGAATTTTTCGGTGATCCGTTGCCGGTCGAAATGTTCACGAACGTAGCGCTGGCCGTTGGCCCCGTGCTCGCCCAGCAACGGCCGATCATCCGCATACTGGATCGCGGCTTGGGCCAAAGCGCCGACATCCTCGGGCGTGAAGAAGAGCCCTGCCTGGCCTTCCATGATGAAGAGCTGCCGCGCCTCACCATCAACACCGAGCACGACGGGCTTGCCCAAGGCCAGCGCCTCGAAGATCTTGCTGGGGATGGCCCCCAGGAAAAGGTCGTTGCGCCGCAGGGGCACCACCACCGCGTCGATGGAACGCATCAGGCCCAGCAATTCCTTGCGCGGCACGCGGTCCACGAAATGCACCTGCACAGGGTCCAACTGCTTTTTCAAGTCAAGCAGCTTTTCCTTCTCCGGCCCATCGCCCATCAGGATGAAGTGGATGTCCTTGCGCCCGCGCAGCTTGGCCGCCGCCTCCAGCACGGTCTCCAAGCCTTGGGCATGGCCGATGATGCCCGTGTAGGCCAGCACCAGGTCGTTGGTGCCGATACCAAGCTTCTCACGGAATCCAGAAGCAGGCTCCGCACCGGCTTCCGCCAAAGCGGCGAAGTCCACGCCGTTGGGCACCCACAGCACCTGCTTGCGCGGGAAGCGGCCGCTGATGTTGCGCACGATGCCCTGCGTCTGCCCGGTGATCAGCGCGGCCTTCCGGTAGCACAGTTCCTCCAGCCAGGTGCTGGCCTTGATCATCCAGCGGTTGGTGACGAGGCCGAGCTGCACCGCGCTTTCCGGCCAGAGGTCGCTCACATTGAACACCAACTTGGCGCCCTTCAGGCGGGCCAGCAGCATGGCCGTGATGCCCAGGAAGAGCGGCGGCGATTCCACCAGCAACACATCGGCCTTGCGCAGCTTGAACAGCCCGGCAATGAAGGCCGTGACGACGAACGAGAAGTAGTTGCACAGGCGCGCCAGGATGCCTTTGCCGCGCGAAACGAAAAGCCAGGCACGGTGTACTTCCAGCCCGTTCATTTCCTCCCGCATGTACAGCTTGCCGCGGTAGCCGTCCTGGATCCGCATGTCCGGGTAGTTGGGCATGGCAGTGAGCACGGTGACCCGGGCGCCCTGGGCCTGCAGCCCGCTGGCCATGGCGAACAGGCGGTTCTGAGGGGCACCGGTCTCCGGCGGGAAGTATTGGGTGAGGAAGATGACCCTCATGGCCGCGTCGGGGTTGGGCTTCCTTCACCGGCCTCCAGCTCCGCCATGGCCTCACCGTGCGTAACAAAGCTGTGGCCGCGCTCCTTCAGGTGCGCCAGCAGCCATTCGTACCAGGCCTTCCACGTGGCGAAGGCCGGGCTGTAGTAGCGGTCGTGGAACAGGATGCTCATGAACCGGAGGTCGGCCCGCTCGGCCTCCTCGATCTTCGCGATGGTGTAGCGCTTCGCCCCTTCCAGGTCGCGGCTCTGGAAGCGTTTTTCACCATCCATGGCCCAGCCGTCCATCAGCAGCAGCGGGAACTGCCAGATGCCGTGCAGCCGGTAGGGATCGCGCACGCCGTGGCTGGTGGCGTCGAAGCGGTAGCCCAGGGCGGCCAGCTTGCGGAAGGTGGTGTCGTCCTGCCGCAGGTAGTGCATGCGGATGCCGAAATCGCTGCGGCCGCTGATCGCCGCGAAGCGCCGGTGCTCCTCGGCCATGGCCGCCTCATCGGTATAGGCGATGCCGTGCACGCCGGCCTCGAAGCCGCGGGCGAGTACTTGCGGCACGTGCTTTTCCGCATGGCGCAGCGGGTACGAGAGGCCCTTGCCGTTGGCCATGCCGAAAAAGAAGCAGGAGCGGATGCCCAGCCGTTCGTGCAGGTCCATCACCTCGGTGATGCGCTCCCAGCGGTTGGTGATGAAGTCGCCGTGGCGCAGGGCCAGCTCTTTCCAGGAGATCTTGCCCAACGCACGTTCCAGGTAGGCGCGCACGATGTACTTCGGCAGGATCGGGTCCTTCCAATGCTCCCACACGGTGATGTGGTCCACGTCGTGGCTGGGGATCACACGCATGGCTCAGAACAGGTGGCGCAGTTTCTTCTTCAGCGCCACCTCGGTGAGGAAGGGCGCGCGGTTCACGGTGAAGTAGGGCGTGGGCGTGCCGCCGAAGGTGCGGAAGTAACGCTCCACCTCGGGCAGCATGCTCCCCTCGAAATCGAAGACGCGCAGGCCGAGGCCGTGCGCCTGTTCGATGCAGGCATCCACGGCCATGGCGCCCGCGGCGTTGGAGGCATGGGCCTTGTCCACGCCGCCGAGCAGGTAGTAGCAGGTGCCTGCGGCGTAGGCGCAGAAGGCCGCCGCGGTGTCGTGGCCGTTCTCCACGGCGATGAAGGCGAAGCCGGTTCCGGGCTTCAGGAATGCCTGCAGCAGCGCGGTGGTGGTGGCTTCGTCCAGGCCCTTGCCCTTTCGGGCGAAGGTGCTGCGCACGGCACGCAGCACGCGCTCGGGGTCGAGGGTGGGCTGCACCTGGCCGCCCGCGCGCCCTTTCTTGATGGCGCTGCGCTGCTTGTCCGCGTACCCGGCGCGGATGGCGGCCAGCTCCTGCCCCAGATCGATCCGGTAGGTCCACTGCGCCACCACCTTGAACCCGCTCCACGCCCAAGGCTGCAGGTCGGTCTCCTCCGGCGGGAAGGCCAGGTGCACCATGCCGTCCTGCGCCAGCAGGTATTCGGCCAGCGCGGTGTGCAGCTTCTTCACCTCGCCCACGGCCTTGGCGGGGTTCTTCGCCTGCTGCCGGCGCCACAGGCCGCAATGCGGGTTGAAGGCCGGGTGCGAGATCAGCCGCAGGCCGGCGCGGCGCGTGCGGTGCAGGTTGAAGGCGGCCACGGCCTTGCCATCCTTGTCCAGCACGGCCAAACGCTCGTAGCCCTCGCCCACGATGCCGCGCCATTCCTCCCGGAGGAAGAGCGGCAAGGCCCCCGGCGCGAGGCCGAGCGCGGCGGCGGTATCGCCTGTGAGCGGTGAAACGGTCATGCGGAAAGGGCGCGGTAAAGATCGACCAATTGCCTGCTTTCACTTTCCCAGCTGTAGCGCTCGCGCGCCGCCTGCCGCCCCATGCGGCCGCGTTCCGCGCGCCCCGGCGCATCGGCCTTCGCCGCGCGGACGGCCTCCGCGATGGCCGCGGGGTCCTGTGTGGGCGCGAACCAGGCGAAGTGGCCGAAGGTCTCCCGCCAGAAGGGGAAATCGCTCAGCAGCATGGGCAGGCCGCAGGCCATGTACTCGAAGGTCTTGATCGGCAGGCTGATCATGTAATTGTGCACCGGATAAAGCAGGCACACGCCGAGGTCGGCCGCGCGCACATGGTCGTACACCGCGTCCATGCGCACCTGCCCCAGGTCCTCCACGCGCGCCCAGGCGGGCAGTGCCGCACATTCGCGCCGGTAGGCTTCATCGGCCCATGGCCCCAGCAACTTCAGGTGTACTTCGGGCACCTCGCCCAGGGCCTGCACCACTTCCTTGATGCCGCGGATCCGGGACAGGCCGCCCACGTAGATCAACGTGAAGTCGTTGCTGCGCGGGATCGTTTGCAAGGACCGGTCGATGAGCGCGATCACCGGCAGGTTGCGCACCACCGTCACCTTCGCGGCGCGCCCCGGATGGCGTTTCACGAGGTCATCCTTCATGCTTTCCACCACCACCAGCACATGGTCCAGAAGGCGGATGGCGAGGTCCTCGAACAGGCCGTAGAGGCCCGAGAAGATCCTGCGCAACCAGCGCGGGCCGAGCCAGGTCTTGGTGAGGATGTGCCCGCGCATGGACTCGTGCATGTCGTACACCACCCGCGCGCCGAAGCTCTTCAGCAACAGCGCCACCCAGAGCAGCTCAGGGTCGTGTATCTGGTAGATCCGCGCTTTCAGCTTCCGCGCCGTGCGGTAGGCATGCCATGCCCCGGTCAGCGGCCGCAGCAGGCGCGAGGCCGGCACTTGCACGGGGTGGATGTGTACGCCGTCCTCCACGGTCTCCCGGTCGATCGGGGCCACCAGGTGGGTATCAAACCCGGCGGCCGCCAAGGAGCGGCACTGCTTGAAGAAGATGCGGTCGTCGAAGGGCCCGTGGACCGTGGTGATGTGGCAAACGCGGGTCATGCGGCGGAAGCAGCGGGAAAGGCGATGATCATTGCCTTCCGGCCCAAGGGCGTGAAAGTAACCGCCCCTCCAGAAGGATAGATCGTTAGAAGCGCACCTTGGCGATCCGGAAGGCCATCCACCGGTGAAGGAGCATGGTAGCCACCGTGGCCAGGCCCGTGGCCAAGCCCGCCCCCACCACGCCCAGTAACGGGATCAGCACCAGGTTCAGCGCCACGTTGAACAAAAAGCCGCAGGTGATGAAGAGGGTTTGCCAACCGGGGTACCCCAACTGGCTGAACAGCATCATGAAGGGCAGGCGCCCGGCCACAAGCAATCCACCACCGGCCAAGGCCGCATAGACCATCCAGACGAGCATGGGCTCATCGGCCATGCCCACCACGCGCAGGGCCACCGGGAAAAGCAGGATGGACGCGCCGAAGGCCAAGGCCAGGAGCTTGAAGGCCGCCTTCCTGGAACGGCTCATCACCTTGCCCAACAAGGCGGGTCCGCCTTGGTTCCAGGCCTTGCTGATCACCGGGTTCAGGTTGTTCCGGAACAATACCGGCAGTTGCATGGCGCCTTCCGCCACCGTGGAAGCGAAGCTGTACAGGCCCACGGCACGTTCATTGAGCAGGATGCCCAGCAGGAAGACATCCACGCGCGTGTTGATGTCCAGCAGGAAATTGCCGGTGAGCGCACGATTCCCAAAGCGGAATGATTCCCCGATGGCATCCTTCAACCCTTGGCGGCCAGGGCTCCAACTGCGCAAGCTCACGGGCAACAGCAGGATGAACAGGCCCAGCTCGGTCCATGCCAACAATTGCGGCAGGCGGGCCGGGCCTGCCTCACTGTACACCATGGCCAAAAGGCCCGCGAACAGGAGTACGGCACGCAGCAGCTGGAACACGGCAAAGAGCCGCATGCGCCGGGCACCGTTGTGGAAGGACAGCAACACCTTGTTCCAGGAAAAGAAAAGCAGGCCCCAGATCACCAACGGGAAGGCTTCTGAGACCATCGGGCTTTCGAACCATAGCCCCGGCAGGCTCCTGCCCCACCACGCCGCGGCCATGACCAGCACGGACGTGAGCATGGAGAGCAACATGGCGGCGGTGATGAACGGGTCCGCGCGGCGGCCATGGAAAAGTTCCCGGGGCACGAAGGCCTGCACCGCCAGATGAACGCCGCCCACGGCCAACTGGCTCAGCAGGATATAGACGGCGTACACCAGGTTGAATACGCCCAAGGCAGTGGCATCGTACACCCGCAGGATCACCACGTTCAGGAGGATCCCGAACACGGCGCTCAAGGCGAACGATGCCGCGTTCCAAGCAAGGTCGGAGGTGAACTTACCGGTCGGCGCTTTCATGGCCCTCGGGTGAAGGAAGATCACGGATCCGGAACAACTGCAGGTTCTGCGGCCCCAGCGCCACCAAGGAACACCGGTCTTCCAGGAAGGGCCTGAAGCGCTCGCCGTACCCGCTCAGGTCACCGGTGGTGAGGACGTACCGGCACCCCAGGCTGTCCGCCAGGAAATGCGCGGCCTCATCCTCCGTCCGCCTTTCCAACAACAGCTCGGGGCCCTGCGCACCGTACAGCAGGTCAGACCCACTCCAATAGTACAAACCCTTGCGCGCCGCGCCATACCAGAACTGTGGAAGGTTGTTCACCAGCACGGTGGTGGAGGCACCGATGCCCGCTTGGTCCAGCCATTCCTGCACCCCGAGCGTTTTCCCGGAAGCGTTCCCGATGCCTTGCGGTGCGGTACGGGCAGCTTCCATCTTCTCGATCCGCCAGGCCCGCACCCGGTACAACACGTCCATGGACACGTTGAAATACTGCAATGCCACCAGGGATGCCAGGACGACCATTCGCCGGCGTGGCGGCACCTCCCAGTACATCATCAGGCGCCATGCGCCAAGGAATACGACGGCCAGCACGACGGGGTAGAGCGTGAAGCCATAGCGGGGATTGAAGCCCCCGAAAGCACCGATCACCCCGGCCGAGATGATCACCAGGATGCCCACGGCCCGGTACCGGCGGTCGCCCCCGGGAGGGCGCACCGTCCACCAGACCAGCACGGGCAAGGCCAGCCAGTTCATGATGCCTTGGTAGTCCAGGTGCAGGAACGGCCCCAAGTAGCCGTTCATCCAGAGCAGCAACGGGCTACCGATCTGCCGTTCGAAGAGGTCCTTGTCCATGGAACCCTGACGCAGCGGCAGCCAGGCCAGGAAATAGGCACAGGACAGGGCCACACCGATCAGCAGCACCAAGGCCCAGGCCCATCCGCGCAATTTCCTGCCCTTCATCAGTACCACACGATATCCTTGAAGATCCAGCCGGTTCCCAGGAACACATCCACCGGATAGTGGATCCCGCCGGCCAGGAGAAATGCCAAACCGAAGCAAAGGGCAGCCCCCAGGCGGCGCATCATGCCTCCCTCCATCAGGGCCGTCAACACCAAGCCCACCAGGCACGCCAAAATGGCGCTGAGCGAATGCACACCGGCCCCAGCAGCACAAACGACACCCAGCAAGCCGATGATGGCCGGGCGCGGATCGCTTATGGCCTGGGTCAAAAGGACCACCACACCGGCGAAGAGGAAGATCCGCATGGCATCCAGGTGGTACACCGTGCCCAGGAAGAAGAAGCCCATGGCACCGCCCAAGGCCAACACGAACCAAACGGCGAACCATCTGCCCACGCGCCGCATCAGGCCCCACCCCAATGCCACGATCAACCATGCATAAAATGGGGTCAACACCCGTACCCACGGATTTGAAAGGGTCCAGGCCTCCGGCCATACCAGGCCTTCCCAAGTGAAAAGCAGCGGAAAGGAGAAACCGTGCAGGCCCACGTAATAGAAGCCGGTGGCGGCGTCATAGTGGTGTGGCTGATAGGTGATGGCCATGTCCCGCAGGAAGACGTGGCCTTGTACGGCATATTCCAGGATGTCATGCTCGGTCAATGGCGCGGTCAACAATTTCACCACGGCGAGCACCATGAACCCGAGGGTGCACAAGGCAAAGAGCCACATGGATCGGTCGTACCGCAGGTTTCGGCACTGAAGGAACAATCGCCGCCAAGCTAGCCATCCCTGCCCCGCGGCCCCGCCCAGGAGAACGAAAAAGGCCACCACAGCGAAGATGGCCATCCCATGCGGCAAGCCGGGGAACAGCCACAGGGAGTAGTAGAGCACCAAGGTCACCAGGCACGGGGCCAGGCCGATGCCCAGAAGCAGCAAGGCCCAGTCCGGCCATTTGGCGGTTGCCATCATCCGCACCAGGAATGCGCCCGTGGCCGTGCCGAAAAGCACCTGTGTGGGCAGGAACACCGCCAGCATGGGGAGTATGGCACCACCGGTCATGCCATTGGTTTGTGGTACAGCCTTGGCATCGCGTTGATCGCCTTCAGGGCGCGCTCCATGTCCACTCCGATGATGTCGAAGTACCACTGCATGCTCTCGAACCGCGGCCTGTTCTCGCGCAGCACGGCCTGCAGCCCTTCCTCGCGGGAGATCATGCCCTCACGGATCTGGTTGCTGCGGAAGGTATCGAACTCGGTGAATCCCGCCACCAGGCCGTACACATAGTTGTAGAAGGCCGCCGTGCCGTCGCCGATGCGCCAGCTGCTGGTGGTGTCCGGCGAGAGCTCCCAGTTGTACCCGCCGATCAAGGTATCCTCAATGGTCTTCTCGTCCCAGGGGATGTAATCGAAAAGCAACAGGTACACCTCGCGCGGTTCGGTGTAATAGGCCTTGAAGGCGCTGTAGGTATCGGGCAGACTGGCGTTGAGGTAGCCGGGATTGGCCAGGAAGTTGCGCAGGTAGTACAGGGGCATCTGCAGCTTGGCCAAGGTGCTCTGCTTATCGATCCGCTCCTTGTCGAAGTTGGGCTTGATCCCTGCGAAGCCGGCCTTGAAGTCGGTGTTCTCCAGCTTGTTCTCCATCCAGATGTCGCAGTGGATGCCCGTTTGCCGCCGGATGTTGTTCACGTGGACAAAGAAGTGCTTGTCGCCCGCCATGAACAACGGGATCATGCCCAGGCGCGGGCGCTTCAGCCAGGCCTCCATGTTCAGGCGCACGTTGCGGCGCTTCATCTTGATGTCGGCGCTCACCAGGATGTTCTCCACGCCCAGCTTGCCGGTCATGCGCGCGATGTTGCGCCGCGCCAGGTCGGTGACCAGCCCCCAGTCGTAGGTGAAGGTGAGCGGGGTCATGCCGAACTCCTTCACCAGCAGGTGCAGGCCGTAGCTGCTGTCGCGCCCGCCGCTGAAGGCCACGATGCAGTCGGGCTTGCCATCGCTGCGGCGGTACTTCTTCAGCACCTCCTCGAACTGCGGACGCTTGTCCTCCTTGAGTCCTTTGGGCTTGTAGCTGTGGCAATAGTTGCAAACCCCCGATCGGTCGTAGCGGATGAAGGGGAAGGTCTCGGGCAGCAGGCATTTGGAGCAGCGCCGGATGGTGCGCATCACTTCCTCGGGGAACTCGACCAACGCGCGCAGGCGTCCCTCCGACCCGATCACCGGCACCGGCCGTTCCACGGCCTGGGCCTTCGGCGAGTGGTCCTTGATCTCGAATGGTTCGACCGGTTCCATTCGGGGGGCCGGCAGATCATTATGCAGGTTGAACGCGGTGGCCGTGCCGCTCCCCAGGTCGATCAACCTTCCGGTGAACGGCCGGACCCACTCCACGGCCCTGCCTCCGAAGCGGTCCTTCACCCCTTCGCGCCCGGTGAACGTGCGCATGATGTACTCCTCGGATGCAAAGGCCATGCAGCCTTCACCGCCGTCCACGGCATACAGGGAGCCGGTGTTCGTGGCCAACAGCAATTGCTTGGCATCGTTGATCAGGATGGCCACGCTGGCCGCACCTTCCATTTCGGCGAACACCCGTCGGACGGCTTCCACCGGGCCGGCTTCCTCGGCCAGGAAGAGGCGGAACAAGGCAGCGATCACCTCGGTATCCACCTCGTACTGCCGCTGTATCCGGCCCGCGTACTTCGCCCAAAGCGCATCCACGTTGGTGACGATGCCGTTGTGCACCAGCACCACCCCGTCCTTGATGCAAGGCTGGTTGTTGAAGTTGTGCTCCTGGGTGCCGTTGGTGACCAGGCGGCTGTGCGCGATGGCGGCGAGCTCCACATGCTCCTCCGGGCCAAGGGCGGCCTCCAGGAACGCACGATACCGGTCCGATCCGATCAACTCACTGGAGGGGATGTCCTCCTTGGTGACATGGATCGTGCGATGGGCCGCGTTACGGATGGCTATACCGCTGCTTTCCTTTCCACGGGTCTCGCTCAACAGGAAAAGCTCCCGGATGATGGCCGTGTAGAGCTGCCGGTCCATACCGGACTGCTTTGGTGCTATGGTGCCGAAGATGCCGCACATGATCAAGGGGTCGGTTCCGCTTTGTGCATGCACGAAGCGGCGGTCCGTATCATTTATACAGCCTTTCGTTGTCCTGCATGTCCATCCACATGGCGAAGATCAGCGCCTGGAAGCTGCTGGTGGCCAGGAAGAGGAAGGCGATCAAGGGCTCGGTGTTCACCGAGATGCCGGTGAAGAAGGAACGGCCGATCTTCCACGCGTAAGGCAAGGCTACCAGGCCCGCCACGAAGGCATAGTTATAGAAGATGAAGAGCGGGTGGAAGTCCTTGAAGAGGTACTTGCGCCACAAGCGGATGAAGAAGCTCCTGATCAGCAGGCGGCTCACCCGTGGGATCACCTTCATCACCTTCATCTTGCTTTGCTCGCCCACGCGGTACACGGGTTTGATCTCCACCTCGCGCAGGGTGCACTGGGCGATGTTGAGCTTCACCAGCATGTCGTTCGGCATGCCGTAGCTGCGGTAGATCTTGTGCAATTTGATCGCTTGCATGGCGCGCAGGCCGATCGCGGTGTAGCCGGTCTGGGTGTCGCTTACGCGCCAGTATCCGCTGGCCAGTTTGGTGAGGATGCTGAGGATGCTGTTGCCGAAGAAGCGCACCTTGGGGATCACCAGCCAGGCGCTGCGGTGGATCAGGCGATTG
>WBZR01004017.1_pt1 | contig 12459 bp, 8 predicted proteins | sample 5204231 | NCBI WGS metagenome assembly WBZR01 (sample SAMN12412403, study PRJNA552823) | activated sludge metagenome | isolation source: activated sludge from anammox sidestream of wastewater treatment plant... | place: USA: Virginia | collected 2017-08
CGAACTCTCCTGACGCCAGGAGGACGGCGGCAAGGCCCATGAGCGCGTCACCTTGCTGCTCTGACTTTCCACGGGCCACGATTTCCTCAAAGCGGCGGCGGGCATCGGCGAGCTTTCCGCAGCGATGAAAGGATTGCGCTGATAGGAGGCGGGCGCTTTCCGCCAGCGAGCCTGCTGGAAACTCACGCAGGACGGCCTCGCAGCTATGGGCCGCCTTGTCGTGTTTGCCGATTGCGCTGAATGCCATCGCCTCGAAGAACAGGACGCGCTCGCGTGTGGGATGTGCCGGCCACTTTTCGGCCGCGGACTTGGCGGCGCGGATTGCTTCGTCGAAATCTTTTGCGCGAAACAGGCTTTCGACGAGCAGGGCCGCCGCATCCGGGGCCAGATTGTGGTCTGCATGATGCTTGAGGACACCCTGCAGGACCTCGGCAGCCTCTGGGGGTTGCTTCAGGAGCAGCAGGCACTGGCCGCGCATGAGTCGAGCTTCTGCGTCGAAGGCAAAATCATCGGCGTCCGGCAGTTGCTGAAGCTGTTCGAGCGCGGCTTCGGCATTGCCGCGGCGAAACTCGCAAACCGCCAGGCCGTATCGCGCCATGGGCGCCTTGGGATGCTCACTGTGTGCTTTTAGGAAGGCGCGGTATTCGTCAGCGGCCAGGTCGAACATGCCGCGATGAAGGAGACCGTTGCCGCCTTGATAGTTGCGCAATGCCGCCGCGTCGCTCGCCCCCTCTTCGGCTGCGGCCGGCGCCATTACGAGCAGGAACAGAGCCACGCCAAGACGCAGCGGGAGTCGATGAATACGCGCGATCATCGGGACGCCTCCGAATCGCTTACGGTGATGAGATGAACAGAAGTCATATCCGCGCCGTGAGTCTGATACGAATCAAACATGGGCGAGGATCATTTTTTTTGTGAGAGTTTTTCGGTCGGACGGCGGACGTAGATGGTGCGCAAAGCGACCACGCTGACAAGCGGAGCCGCTTCTCCGCGCCACCTCAAATGTAAAGTCCTGTTGGACTACTCTTCGTTGCCGTCGTCGTCCGCGTCGTCATTTGCGTCGTCGTCTGCGTCCACATCTTCGTCAATGTCCGCGTCCTCGGCATCCGCCTCCTTGTGGGCATCGCCTTGTTCGATCGTCTGGTCGATCGACTCGGCGATCTCTTCGATCTCATCCGCCTGCGCCAGAAGCACCTCACTCTGTGTCTCGATTTCCGATGCCTGAGCGTCCAATTCGTCGGCCATGGCCAGGAACCTCGCCGCTTCGCCATCGTTCTGAGTCGATTCGGCACGATCGCGAATGCTGTCCGCCTGGTCGCGGAGCTGGTCGGCCTTTCGCTCAAGCTCGTCGGCCTGATGTTCAAGCTCGCGAGCCCGATCCAGGGCGCCACCGGACTTGATCTGAAGCTCGGTTCGGAGTTTTCGCTTCAATTCGCCCTTGGAGTGCTTAAGTGCCTTGGCGGCCTCTTTCAGTGCCATCCTTGTTTCGGCGGAGACCTGACCTTGGACTCGCCTGGCCTCGGCGAGGGCGCGTTCGACTTCCGCACGGGCTTCTGTAGTGAGGCGCTTGGTAAATTCACGATTCTGTGCGCCTGTTGCGGCCTCGTGGGCCTTGTGCGCTTCGTGCAATTCCTTTTCGAGTTGCCGCTTCCATTGCACGTCTTTGTTGATGCGGCGCTTCGTGAGCTCCGCGACGGACGCATCCGGATCAATCATTCGGACAAAGGCGCCGAAGATCGTCTGAATCGCCCCGCCGCCGTTGACGCCGATCTTCTCCTCGCCCGGGTGGACCATGACCGGCACGTCATTGAGGACCATGAGCTCTGTCAGGGCCGACAGCTTTCCGGGAGAGAGCTGGTAATAGACCGTGTCGTCGGGCTGCTGGATCATGTTGACGAAGGCTTCGAAGATCATCTGCTGTTCGTGGGAAGCAATGACCTCGATTCCGTCGCCGGAAGCGCGGACCTTGATCGGAACGTCATCGCGGACCATCAGGGCCATGAGCTTTTCGAGTTTTTCGCCGGAGAGCTGGTAACGCCGAGCTTTCTCTTCGCCGGACTCGGTCGGCGCGACGGTCGAAAGGGGCTGACGCGGCGCAGCCTGTCGCTCCTGCGTCCGTGCGCGGTTGTGCCCGCCACCCATTCGCTCGAGTTGATCGGCGAGTCGTTCCAATTGGCGTTCGAGCCGGTCAAGGCGATCGTCGACATTGCCTCCACGCCTCGCCGGAGGTGCGGTCGGTCCGGCCAGCATCAACTTGCCGGACAGTGACGGCGCTGCCGGCGGCGAATAGGTCACAATCGCCGGAATTGCAGGTGCCGAAGCTTCAACAGTTGCGACTCCGGGCAGCGGTGCGAACGCTGCGACCGGCGGCGCCGGAGTGCCGACGACCACCACGGCGCGAGTGCCGCTGGGCTGCGGCGCCGGCAAGGCCGATGGGACGCCAGCGACAGATACACATGGGGCCGTCGTCTCAACCGATGCGCATGTCACCGCCTTTGGGGCGCTGCCTTCGGATGAGGGTGGACACGACGACGCGGGCGTCGCCAGCCAGCCGGCCGATGCCAGAGAGAAAATGAGCGCGATGCCCGAAAATGAAAGGCTGGGGGAGGATCGCTGCGTCATGACCATGGTCAGTCTCCTTGCAAATTGTCCGGCTCGCCCACTAATGACACCAATACCGTTCACCGGTGCGGAAGCTCCACCTTCCGCAACGTATTGCCGCGTTACCAGGAGTGCCTCGGCGAACGCCCTGCGTCCGCGCGGGAATAACCAAGTCACCCAGGCATCACAGCAGTTCTCCGCTTCCTCGCGAAGACGCCCACGAACCCACCACACGACGGGATGCCACCAATAGAGGCTCCCGACGATTGTCTCGATCCAGGTAATCCAGTGATCTCGTCGGCGCACGTGAGCCAATTCATGCAGGAGGACGGCCCGTCGCCCGATGTCGTCGAGTTGACCCCAGAGCTCCCTCGGGAGAATCAGGCGCGGCGTCAGACCGCACCAGACCATCGGTGACACGCGATCGGGAACGACGAGCGTAACCGGCGGCTGACGAAGGCCGATCTCGTCGGCAACGCGGGACACCATGGCCCGTACTTCCGCAGGGGCGCGCTTACCGCGAGCGAGGATGCCTCGTACGCGTAGAATTCGAAGAATGCGACACGAGATGATCAACGCGATGCCGGTGAACCAGACCACCGCCGGGACGGCGGGCAGACGACCGACCGCGTCGCGAACATTAATAAGGGAAATCAGCCACGGCTCGGCGCTTTCGATCAATTCCGCGAATAGACGGCGCGGGGTGTAGCCCGAAAACGTCGAGCGCTCGATGGGAGTCGCGGTCAGCGCACCGTCAGAGGCATCGAGTATGCCGGCCCGGGCGCGAAGCTGTTCGTCGGAAATGCGAGGCTCCAAGCGCGGTGAGATCTGCGCGGCCGGTAAGCATGCGGCGACGGGGAGTTCATCGCAGGGCGGAAGCGTGTATTCGACGCGATGCGGGGGAATTCGGGTTGCGAGGGATAGATCACCCAGCGCCGATCGGGTCTTTGAGGGCGATGAACACGAAGACGGGAGATCACAGCTTTGAGAGCAATTCTCAGATTTAGGTAGACGACCTTTCAAGTCATCGACCCGGGGCAAGCACGTCAGCAATTCCTGTATGTCCGTCGGTAACGGATGGGAAATGGAAGGCTCGGACCCCTGGGCGGACAGAGACCCGACCACGTCCGCAGCCGAGGCGAGCCTCGCCGGCTGATGGAGCGGAGCCGAGTCTTCTGTCCAGGGTGGAGTGGGAGCTTGTTGATGCCTTTGAGATCGCCGATCGGCGATGGAGGGCAATGATTCTGAGTTCGGGGCGGCGCTTTGCACATCTGTTGGAGCGCGAACAATCGGATCGCTGGCGAGATCAGGCCCCCTGCTCGGTACAAACGACGGCAGCATCGGCGGCACGACCAGCCATGCCAAGATGAACAACCACAGGGCGTGTCTGGTGGGCGGTCGACATGGCAGCCATCGGCAAGCCGCCGCGACGATGAGCACCAGCGGGATCACCGCCAGTGCATTTCGCCAAAGTGCGTCGATTAGGAATGAGGTCCAGGACCCCATCAGCGTCGCTCCCCTATCAAGGCCGTGTCCATATCACGGCGGTGATCGATCACGAGTCCGAGCGGTTGTCTCCCGCGTCCAATCGATTTATCAAATCCTGGAGTGCGTCAATCTCATCCGGCGTAAAGCGCTGGGTCTTGATCAACTGCAAGACCAATGGCCCCGCCGCACCGTTGTAGAGCTGTTTGACCAGTGTCTTTAGCCGATTTCGAGTGATCTTGTCGCGCGAGACCAGTGGCTTATAGACGTAGGCCAGGCCCGACTTGTCGCTGGCCACAAGCTCCTTCTGCTCCAACCGCGACAGGAAAGTCAGGACGGTGGTGTAGGCCACCTTCTTGCCGCGGTCGTGCAGGACGTTCATGACATCGCGAACGGTGGCCGGCCCCTGGTCCCACAAGACCTTGAGGACCTCCAGCTCGGCATCACCCAAATCGTATTGTCGGTCGGTCATGGGATATTCCCTTACACCTGCGCGGCCCCCTCGAAGGGGTCCAACCTACTACAAGTGTCGTCATCCTACTACAAACGTCGAAGGGTTTCAACGCTCACGCGAAAATTTTCGCGGCATCAGGATTTTCTTGAAGGATCGAGGCGGCAAGTGTTTATCGCTGAAGCTTTTTGAATGCGTCGGGCAGGTGATCGATCAGGTCTGTTGCGATCACTGACACCTTGCCGAGTGACCTTGCGGCAAGGTCGCCGGCCAAACCGTGAAGGTGAACGCCCAGAATCGCGGAATGAAAGCCTGACATCCGCTGTGCAATGAATCCGGCGATGATGCCGGTCAGCACGTCGCCGCTACCGCCGGTAGCCATCCCGGGGTTGCCGGTTTTATTGACGTAGAGGTTTACGCCGTCGGTGACGATGGTGCCGGCGCCCTTGAGGACGACCACAGCGCGATAATCCGGGTGGTCTTTGCCGCCGGACATTTCTCGCGCCGTCTTGACGGCGTATTCCTGACGATCCGCCTGAATCTCGGCCGTCGAGACGCCATGCATCCGCGCAAGCTCGCCGGGATGCGGCGTGATCACGGTGCGGAAGTGCAGAGCGCGATCCCAGCCTGCGCCGTCGCCGACGGACTTGTGCATGACATTCAGTGCGTCAGCATCCAGGACGACGGGCGTCCTCGCATCGTCGCCGAAGGAATTGATCAATTGTGTCATTGCGGCGTCAAACGCACTGTCACCACGGCCGATGCCCGGTCCGATGGCGACGACGGAGGGCGCGGTGGGCTCATTCAGCAAGCCGTGATCGTGAAGGTTTTCCATCGCCTGCCGCGGGTCGAGGGTGCCCTGCGCGTCTTCGGGGAGCGGGAGTGAGGTGGCGCAGGGGCAGAGCGCGGCGACGGCCAGTTGAATGGAGCGGGGACATGCCACGGTGACAAGGCCCGCTCCGCTGCGCAGCGCGGCATTCGCCACCAGAGCCGGCGCGCCGATCATGCCGCGCGAACCGCCGATCACCAGGACGCGACCGAAAGAGCCCTTGTGGGCGTCTTTGGCGCGGGATGAAAGCCTGGGAAGGGCCGAAATCCGGCGGAGTCGAGGCTTTGATTGATACATACGCGCGAAGTCCCATTAGACCGTGGTTTATCGGCACTCATCGAGCCGGCCTCGGAGCACGTTCGGCGCGATGGATAGGCTGCTTCGCTCGCCTAGGAGCCGGTCGATGGTTCGCCGAGGCGATTGATCTTTGCCGCCAGGGCAGCGGCGCCGAAACCGTTGTCGATGTTCATGACGGCCACTCCCGTCGCGCAGGAGTTGAGCATGGCGAGCAGGGCGGCGAGCCCCTCAAAGCTTGCTCCATATCCCACGCTGGTCGGCACAGCGATGACCGGCGCCGCAACGAGGCCGCCGACTACACTGGCCAGCGCCCCTTCCATGCCGGCGGCGACGATGACCACCCGCGCGGCCCGCAGTTCTTTTGACTGACTGAGCAGGCGATGAATCCCCGCGACGCCGACGTCATAAAACGGCTGCGTGCGCTGATCCATGATTTCGCATGTCACCCGGGCTTCTTCAATGACCGGCATATCACTTGTCCCGCCGGTGACCAGGGCGATGATGCCCGTCGACAGCGCCGCGGTTTGCTGGCGGAGCGTGATACAGCGCGCGGTCTCGTGGAACTCGGCATTTGGCGATGCCTTTCGCACGGCTTCGTACTGGCCGGCGGTGGCGCGCGTCGCGAGGACATTTCCCCCGGCGCCAGCGAGCTTCTCGAAGATGGAGGCTACCTGCTCGGCGGTCTTGCCGGGGCAGAAGATCACCTCCGGAAAGCCACAGCGGATTGCCCGGTGATGATCGACATTGGCAAAACCGATGGACTCGTAGGGCAGGTCACGCAGCCTTGCGACGGCGTGCTCCACCGATGTTTTTCCGGAGCGAACGGATTCGAAAAGGTCTTTGAGGAATTCTGAGTTCATGGGCTTGCAACTGGGGGTGCGTCAAATCTTCCTGCGCCGGGTCAAACAGTCAGATAATTTCTCACGGCGCATCACGGTTTTCAGCCATGCTATCGCGGTTTTCGCCGGTCGCAAAGGGAGGCCCGTTTGACCCGCGTTTTGAGCGGCGTATACTTGGTTTTACGCGACCCACGGATGGTAGTCGTTGGTCCTTTCTTGTTTGGAAACTATCTCATCGAAATCGGTCGCTGCTCCCTTGCCTTGGCGGCAGGAATTCTGATATGGTCGATGTACCAGTCGTCTGGGGATCAGGACACATGGACGAACAAGACATCGCCGCGCGAAAGCTCGTGGAGTTCGCACGCCCTTATTTATTAAGGGATGACCTTGCGGGACTTGCCCGAGACCTCGACGGTTCGTGGTCGGCGGATTGCCTTGCCTTGTTTCTCGAATCACACGACGCAGAGACGATTCAGGTGGTGACGATCGCACTGGGCCTTGTGGGGGACATGTCTGCTTGTCCGGCGCTGCTAGAGTTGCTGCATCGCGATGACCCGCGACTCATTTCGCTGGCCGAGGACGCGCTGTGGTCGATTTGGTTTCGTGCCGCGGGCCCGGTCGCACAGGGCGTACTTACGAAAATCGCTCCGCTCATTCACGACAAGGAAAGCGATAGCGTCATTCCCCTGCTTACATCCCTGATCAAGACCTTTCCACATTTCGCCGAGGCCTATCACCAGCGGAGCCAGGCGTACTCGCTTCTGGGGCGCTATCAGGCGGCTATGCGCGACGCGAAGCGCGCAATCGACTTGAACCCAGCCCATTTTGGCGCGCTGGCGAATATGGCCAACTGCCTCGTCGCGTTAGGTCGCTATGACGAGGCTCTTGGGCAATATGAAGCGGTGATGAAACTGCATCCGCACATGCCCGACATCGATCAGGCGATTGATCAAATATCCCGGATGCTATCGAACGGACGAACGAAGCGGACTTCCTTGTCGCTCGTAACCGAGCAGGACTGATTCGCGGGAGTGATCCAGCGCCGGCCGCCGGGCGAAACCCCAACCGACCACTATTGTTCGAATAATCCCGAAACACTCGTCTGCTGGTGAATGTTTCGAATGGCCCGGGCAAAGAGCGGGGCCGCCGAAATCACTTTTACGCGTTTTGACAACGGCTCGAATCTATATTCAAGGGTGTCGGTGATGACGAGTTCCTTGATGGGGCTGGCGTCCACTTTCGCCGTCGACCCCTCGCTCATCACGCCGTGTGCAACGGCCGCGAAGATATCGCGGGCCCCTTCCTTCTTGAGACGCTCCGCCGTCGCGATGAGCGTCCCGCCGGTGATGGTGAAGTCGTCCACGATCAGGGCGTGCTTTCCTTTCACGTGCCCGATGATGCGATTGACGAAGGCTTTCTCGCGATGGCCCTCGCGCGTCTTTTCGGCGATCACCGTCTTGGCCCCGAAGAATTTTGCATAGGCGTTGGCCATGCCGGCCGCACCCACGTCGGGGGCCACCACCACCCAATCGTCGGGCTGTCGCATTTTACGCTTGTAGTGCGCCGCGATCACCGGCAGCGCATAGAGATGATCCACCGGGACGCGAAAGAATCCCTGGATCTGCGGTGCGTGGAGGTCCATGGTGACGATGCGATCCACGCCCGCCGCCTCCAGGCAGTCGGCGCATACGCGGGCCCGAATGGACACGCGAGGTTCGTCTTTCTTGTCGCCCTTGCCATATCCAAAGAACGGGATCACCGCCGTGACACTGTTGGCGGAAGCGCGTTTGAAGGCATCGATGAAGAAGAGTATCTCCATGAAGTGATCGTTAACCGGATAGCTGAGCGATTGGACGAAATAGACGTCCCGGCCGCGCACGTTTTCGCCGACACGGACAAAGGTATTGCCCTCGGAGAAAAAGGTCGTCTCGCAGCGGCCCGGTCGAACCTTGAGGTTCTTGCAAATGGCGGACGTAAATTTTCCGCTGCCTGAGCCTGCGAAGACGAGCAATTTCCCGTGCGTTGACATGAATCAGCCTTTCTTGCCTCAAGGAGCGAGCCATCATAGCGACGCCGATGCAGCCCACAAGCAATGCAACAGGCGTTGCCTGCCCGGCGGCATGTAAGAGCGGCTCATTCCGTCTGCGTCGCCGGCATGTCCCCAACTTCGAGCGGCATGTACAATGAGCCTGCCGCAGGACGCACGAGCGGATCATGCCCAACGGCAAGACAACCCCAGATTATCCAACGAGTCCCGGTCATGACGCGATGCGAGATACCTGACGATCGAGCTCTTGAGCCTGGACCGGAAAAGGATCACGCTCGACTGTGCCGGGCTATTCTGTTGGTACTCGCGTGCTACGCGGCCGCCGTGACCTTCATCACAAACGCATTGTTTCGAATTCTACCAACGACGGATGGGTTTATTCCTACGCAGGTTATTCCGCTGTACGTTGCGATGTGCGTGCATGCCGTTACAGCCTCGGTGGCATTGGCGGGTTTTCTCTTTATTCGACGCCGGCGAAATGTCACATTGAAGGGCCCGCGAATTCTCTTGATCACCTGCATCTTATTCATGCCGATATCGCTGGATGTAATTGCCGGGGTTTTCTTCCCCCCACCGGATGACCGGGATACGGTCCTTCAACCTCATCCCACACGCGGATGGAGCCATCGGCCGATGGCAACCGGCGATTATTTCGGAATGCCAACGCGAATTAACTCGCTAGGACTTCGCGGCGAAGAGTTTCCAATCAAAAAGCCCCAGGGGGAATTTCGCGTTCTATTCGTCGGAGATTCGATCACGCTCGGGCTGGGGTTAGCGGAAGACAAGACGTATGTCCGGCTTATCCATCCGCTTCTTGCGACGGCCTTGCCGACTTACTCAGTGCGGATGGTAAACGCCGGCTGCACGGGGTACACAACGTGGCAAGAGGCGGACTATCTTGAGAATGAAGGTCTGAAGCTCTCGCCCGATCTGGTGGTGCTCAATTTTTGTCTGAATGACTTGCTCGACGTCCTCAATACGGAAGGCAGATTGGTTCGCGGACGACCGTGGATCCGGGAATATCCTCCGCTGAATCATATCAGCGGTCTGGCACGAATGGCTGCCCATTACTGGGATCGCTATCGAGCGAAACAGATTCGGGAACACGGATTATGGACGAATGAGAATGTCTTTGGCGCGCCGCCTAATGAGCATATTGGGTTTGAAACGTTTTTTGAGGAGACTCTTCCCCCGCGCATCGTCACGGCATGGAACCGAATCTTCGAAGATCTGAGTGACTTTGATAAGGCCTGCAAACGGGCCGGCGTGCCGTGGGTGCTTCTCTCATTGCCGATTCGAATAAAAATGCCGCCGGATGCGGGCGCCAAGAGGATCATCGCCCGATTGAACGGATGGGCGGCCTCGAAAGGCGTGCCGCACCTGGACGTCACCGAGGCATTTGTCGAATGGGCCGACAGGACGAAGACGCCGGCCGAAACGCTCTTCAACGACGAGGTTCATCCGAGCCCGGAGGGTTCGCGCATCATTGCCGAGGAGTTGGCACGTTTTATCATCTCCGAAAAACTCCTAAAACCAGCCGGTCGTACCGGTCAGGATGCCCCCGCAGCGCCATAAGCGGAGAGATACGACTCGTGGCGATCTAAATCCTGTGCTATCCTACCCATGTTGGCAGGACCAGACTGCCATGAGTCTATGAGGTGACAGATGCTTACGCCGTACTATCCGGAAGAATACGTCGATTTCAGCCGGCCCGAGCCGCGCCAGGCGATGCTCGACGCTTTGAAGCTCGTCGAGTCGCAGCTTGGCCGCAGCTATCCGCTGCGCATCGGCGGCAAGAGAGTGGAGACGAGCGCGAAAATCGAGTCGATCAACCCCGCCAAGAACGATCAGATCATCGGCTTGGTCAGCAAGGCCGGCCTCGACGAGGCCAACGCCGCGCTGGCGGCAGCCGAGGAGGCGTTCAAGTCGTGGTCGCGCGTCGCTCCTGAGGTGCGCGCCCGATATCTGCTTCGCGCCGCCGCCGCGATTCGTCGCCGCGTCTATGAATTCTCCGCGTGGATGGTCTATGAGGAGTCCAAGTCGTGGATCGAGGCTTTCGCCGACACCTGCGAGTGCATAGATTTCCTGGAGTTTTATGGCCGCGAGATGATGCGACTCGGCCCGGCGCAGCCGGTCTCGCCGTATTGCGGCGAAGAGAATGAGCTGCGCTACATGCCGCTGGGCGTTGGCGTCGTGATCCCTCCGTGGAACTTCCCGCTGGCGATCATGGCCGGAATGACTTCCGCGGCCCTTGTCACCGGCAACACCGTCGTCCTCAAGCCTGCCAGCGCCGCCCCCGTGATCGCAGCCAAGTTCTTTGAAGTGCTCGGAGAGATCATGCTGCCACCGGGCGTGGTCAACTTCTGCCCCGGCAGCGGCGGCGCGATGGGCGACGCGCTGGTCGATTCGCCGAAGACGAGATTCATCGCCTTCACCGGATCGCGCGAAGTCGGCACGCGCATCTTCGAGCGCGCCGCGAAAGTGCACCCCGGCCAGCTTTGGCTGAAGCGCACGATTCTGGAGATGGGCGGCAAGGACTGCATCGTCGTCACTGACAAGGCCAACATCGACGAGGCCGCGGAGGGTGTCGTCGCGGCGGCATTCGGTTTCCAGGGTCAGAAGTGCTCGGCGTGCAGCCGGCTGATCGTCGATGAAAAGGTTCACGACGAACTGGTGCGCATGGTCGTCGATCGAGCGTCAAAGCTGACCATCGGCAACCCGACGAAGCCGGAAAACTTCCACATGGGCGCGGTCATCGACAAGTCCGCGTTTGACAAGATCAAAAGTTACATCGAGATCGGAAACAAAGAAGGCAAGATGCTGCTCGGTGACGCCAAGGCGCCGACCGGCGGGTTCTTCATTCCGCCGACGATCTTTGACGACATCAAGCCGAGTGCCCGGCTCGCACAGGAGGAAATCTTCGGCCCGGTCCTCGCGATCATTAAGGGCCGCGGCTTCGACGAACTTCTGGCCATCGCCAACGGCACCGACTACGGCCTGACCGGGGCGATCTACTCCAATGATCGCATGGAACTGGAACGTGCCCGGCACGAATTCCACGTGGGCAACTTGTACCTCAATCGAAAGTGCACCGGAGCCCTGGTGGATGTCCAGCCGTTCGGCGGCTTCAACATGAGCGGGACCGACAGCAAGGCCGGCGGGCGGGACTATCTGCAGTTGTTCATGCAGGGGAAGAGTATTACGGAGAGGCTGTAGCCGAGCTAAACAAGTCGAGTTAAGTAGAACTCAATTAGACTGAGATTCAAGGAATCCTTAACAGATTCGATCTCTTGCCGAATAGCGATGACGATTCGCCGGGGCCTTGAACATTAGGGGTTTGTTGAGTTACCATAAGTATGCGACCCATTGGGACGGATGCTGAGCAAGGGTATCTGAGGGCCAACCCGAAAGACTCCTACCTAAGTAAGGGCCAATTGATTGCGGCGGGAAGCACGTAACGCATCGCGCAATCACGATGATGCCCGCGCCGGCTGCAGCTAGAATGGGTCATCTGATCTGTCAACTAGGTTTCGGCGAGCCAAAATGGTTGGTTACAACAGTATTCCATATATAGGCGATGTTATGCGGCATTTCTTTAACTTGAGAATGGCGACCTGCGCAAGCAGGTTGTTTCGATCAGGCATGTGTCTTTTCATTCTTTTTACGATCGACAGATCAACATTTTCTTCGCTTGCACAAGCTTCCGAGTGGCGGCTACTGCCTCCCGTGACCGGGCAAAGTGGTCATTCGATGGCTTACGACAGTGATCGCGGCGTCATCGTTATGAGTAATGGTCAAATTTCGTTGATGACGCGGTAATCAGGCGGCGTTTCTCTCGGCCTTTTCTCCATTGACGAACTTCACACCGGCGATGACATCGGGAAGCAGCGTCGCGCCATTGAGCAGCCGC